>Ga0208971_1000083_pt1 | contig 65668 bp, 66 predicted proteins | sample AOAMet1_18_M0_10_2_FD_188229 | JGI IMG/M metagenome (GOLD analysis project Ga0208971, IMG submission 188229) | Ammonia-oxidizing marine microbial communities from Monterey Bay, California, USA - CAN11_18_M0_10 (SPAdes) | ecosystem: Environmental > Aquatic > Marine > Intertidal zone | place...
TATTGCCTTTACTGGGTCGCGTGAGGAGGGCTGTTATCACTGTCTGGCACCTCAGCAAACGACGGAAGAGGCTGGGGGGTGCGCAACTTTAGGTATTTTAGGACCGGTTGTGGCGACGGTTGCACTTAGGCAGGTTCTTGATGTTCTAGGGGCTCTAACCGGCGTTGCCGAGGTACCCTGGGGAATGCTGCGTCAATATGACTTCAGGGCCGATACAACGGCGTCGCTGCCGTTACCGAAGCGAGCTGGTTGTGGAGTGTGTGATCCCGATTTAAAGACCCATTAGCAGTAAGCCAAGGCAACCTTATTCGGTGGCAGTGCTCGGCAGCTCTCGACGTAAAATCACCCATATTCTGGCGCCAATCAATACGGTGCAGACGCTGATTCCAGTAATAGTTGCATACCAGAAGCCTGCGGCACCGTCGTTGGGATTGTCGGGTAGCTCTATTCCTAGCCACCAACCCAGGGGTAAAGCGACCAGCCAATAGGACACGACCATCATAATGAAGGGGAACTGAGTTTCTTTGTAAGCGCGCAAAATAAATGAGCCCACGATTTGGGCGCCGTCAATGAGGATGAAAAATGCTGAAAGAGTGAGTAGTCGCGTTGCCAGCAACTGAATATCCGGCGCATCGGTGTAGATGCCAATAATTGCGCCAGGAAAACTCAATAAAATGAGCATAGTGCCTATCGCCACTACAGCAGATATGGCCCCCCCCACTATCATGGCGCGATAAATGCCTTCACGCCAACCCGCGCCAATAGCATGACCAATGCGTGTTGACATGGCGGTGCCTATTGCCAGCATGGGTATGTAGTACAAATCCCACACATTGAAGGCGATCTGATGGGCTGAAATGGCGGTATCGCCTAAGCTCGCAACCAACAGCGCGATGACACTGAAAACGCCCATTTCCAGAAAGAAGGTGAGGCCAATCGGTGCGCCGACGGACAAAATTTCGCGAATTTTCACCCAGTCGGGGGCTACAGGTTTCCATTCGGGCAGATAAAGCCGAATTTTTTTGCTGCGCAGCACATAAGCACCAATTAGAAAAACGCTTAACCACATGGAGATTGCCGTAGCGATGCCACAGCCCTTGGCGCCCAGCTCGGGCGCACCCCACTCGCCAAATATAAAGGCGTAGTTCAGAGGCACATTTATTAAAAAGCCAGCAACGGCAGCGAAGGCAAATGGCTGTGTAATACCCAGCCCTTGCGTGTGATAACGGAGGGCTTGAAAAATGGCCGTTGCTGGCATGCCCAGGGCAACCATTTGCGCGTAATCGAGAGCAAGCTGCCGGGTTGTGGGGTTGAGACCCAGCAAGTCTAAAATGGGACCCGCGTACCAAATTGCTGGGCTCAAGGTCAGGCCAAGGAATACAGCCACCCAGAGTGACTGAGGCAGCTGCTGGCGTATTTTCTCTATTCGTCCGCCCCCAAAGTCTTGAGCCACGATGGTGGCGGTGGCAAATACCGTGCCTAAGATGAGGAGATAGACTGGAAGCCAAATATTGATGCCTATCGAAATTGCCGCAAGATCTTGCTCACCGTAGCGGGCGGCCATGATGGTATCGACCACGCCGGTGCCCATTTGCGCGCTCTGGGCAATAAATAACGGAAAAGCAAAGCGCAGCAATTGCCGCATTTCTCGCCGGAAGAGCGTAACCGTCATTAATTTTGCTGCAGCCAATTTGAGGTGCCTCCTTAACCCCCACAATTTAGCACGGCTTAAGCTGTGCTAGACTCCCCCACCGCACTTTTTACTGAGTTCAATTTTGAGCAAATCTAACCGCGCCGAAGAGTCCAAGTCCTGGAGCCCAAGTGAGTTTGTCGTCGAGGCTGTTGACGACAAGACCCGCTTTCATGATCTCGACTTACAGGACTCCCTGTTACGAGGGGTCGCCGAGCTGGGCTTTCAGTACTGCTCGCCGATACAGGCGAAAATTTTGCCCCACACTTTGCAGGGGCACGATGCCATCGGCAAGGCTCAGACGGGCACCGGTAAGACGGCCGCTTTTCTTATCACCATTTTCAATGATTTGCTCTGCAATCCACCCGAGGGTGAGCGTTATTTGGCCGAACCCCGTGCGGTAATTATTGCGCCAACGCGTGAGTTGGTCATGCAGATTGCCGCTGATGCTGAGGACTTAGGTAAGTTTACTGGGCTGCAAACTGTCACCATGATCGGCGGCGCAGATTACCAAAAGCAGCTGGCTAAAGTGCAATCTCGTGTGGTTGATCTAGTGGTAGCAACTCCGGGTCGATTGATTGATTTTATGCAGCGTCGGGATCTTTTTCTCGACCGCGTTGAAACTTTAGTCCTTGATGAAGCCGACCGAATGTTAGACATGGGCTTTATCCCTCAGGTTAAACGGATTGTCAGGGCGACCCCTCGAAAGGAAGACCGTCAAACCTTGTTGTTCTCGGCCACCTTCACCCAAGATATTCTTAATCTCGCACAACAATGGACCTTCGATCCGGTTACCGTTGAAATAGAGCCAGAGCGCGTTGCAACAGCAACGGTAGACCAGCGTGTGTATTTGGTAACGAGTCATGAGCGTCTTAAAGTGTTGCTCAAGGTGCTTCGTGGTCCAGACGCTGTATCGACAATTGTCTTTGCCAATAGGCGCGATCAAGTTCGATCACTGCATGAAAAGTTGCGCAAGGCTGGTATCTCTTGCGGCATTTTGTCAGGGGAAATTACTCAGGCGCGCCGCACCAAGACCCTCGCAGATTTTAAATCGGGCAAGATCGCCGTGTTAGTGGCTACCGACGTTGCTGGGCGAGGTATTCACGTAGATGGGGTTAGTCACGTTGTTAACTACAACCTCCCCGAAGACCCCGAGGATTATGTGCATCGCATCGGACGCACAGGCCGTGCCGGAGCGACGGGTATTTCGATTAGTTTTGCCAGCGAAGACGATGCCTTTTTGCTGCCTGATATTGAAACCTTGTTAGGCGAGCGCCTTAAGTGTGTGTCACCGCCGGCAGACTTGCTCGACTGACGATCAGCCTTATTGGCGGTGTCGCAGCTCCTCACACCACATCAAGGTTGCCCCGACGACCGCCGCTGGTATCACGACGAGGTTCACTAGCGGTATGCCGGCAACAAAGGCCACTACTCCACCCAAGCCCAAACTGCTGAGGCGTCGAGAGGCGCAAGCTTCTTTTACATCTGAAAAGCTCAGGCGATGGTTATCCATGGGGTAGTCCATGAACTGCAACCCCATCATCCAAGCACCCAAGGCAAACCAGAGTAGCGGAGCAAAAGCTTGAAGACCGGGAATAACGGTCACAATCAGAACAAATAGAGCCAGAGGAATGTAATAAAAGATTTTGCGTATTTCTCGAAAAACTCCTCGGGGTAGCGCAAGAATCGCGTTACCGAGTCCTTCGAGTGCCGGTACCGGTTGCCCTGTGACCAGCTCTTCAACCTTTTCCGCCAAAAGTGCGTGAAACGGTGAGGTCATTACCAGAACTATTAGAGTTGAAAGGTATCCGGTAGCCAAGCCACCCATTAGCCATAGCAGGGGGGCGATTAACCAGGTTAGAAAACCTAGCCAGCTTGGCAGCGTGGCCTCGGTCGCCTGAATCAATCCGTCTACTAGGCCCCAAGCCGCAGCGCCAAACACAACAAACAGGCTTATATTGGCGATCAATGGCAAGATAACGAAAGCACGCAGTCGTGAGTCCGTCAGCATGGCTAACCCACGGAAGAAATACCCTGCGCCTGTGACCAAATTTCCTTTCATCTGTTTGATCCTCCCTGATCTGTCCGTCAGTATAAAGTGCTGAGCACTAATTTGTGGGGCAAGGTTGTGTCAGATGATGAGTTTTTTCAGGAGGAGATGTTGGGGGTCACGCCGCTCAAGCGTGATGCGAGGGAGCGTCTGCTGCGAAAAGTGAATGAAGGAGATGGCGAAGCTCGCAGGTTGGCCGCTGAAGGAGAGCCCGAGGGGCCTCTGAATTCATTAGTTGATGAGGGTGTTGAACCCCTTGATGCCTGGTATGTTCTGGCGTTTAAGCGCCCCGGTATTCAGCATGGCGTTTATAAAAAGCTCAGGCAGGGTCGCTATGAAATTGACGCACGCCTAGATCTGCATCGGCTGTCAGTAAAGCAGGCCCGGATGGATGTACACAGTTTTATTCAGGATGCCATGCAGTATGGACTGCGGACAGTACTCATTCTTCATGGCAAAGGGCAGCGCAAGACTGAGCAGGAAAAAACCGCTGTTTTGAAGGGCTACGTTCAACACTGGTTGCAGGAATTAGAGGAAGTTCAGGCGTTCCACTCTGCTCAGCCGGTTCATGGCGGTACGGGTGCGGTCTATGTACTGTTGCGCAAAAGTCTTCAGAAGAAGCGCGAAAACAGAGAGCGTTTTCTCAAAGGACGCGTGCCTTATGATCGACCGGCTGATTAACCCAGCAAATTTTCGTAGCCTCAGGACTCTCTTAGCTTTGATATTAAGAGCGTGTTCAGCAACTGAGGGTTAGCCTGCCCTTTGGAAGCCTTCATAACTTGCCCTACAAAAAATCCGGTCAGCTTTTTCTGCTTGTTCTCATCGGCGGCTCGGTATTGAGTGACCTGTTCGGGATGATCTGCTATCACTTGATCGACCATGGCCTCGAGCGCTCCGGTATCGGTTACTTGCTTCAAGCCTCGGGCTTCAATAATGGCATCGGCAGTACCTTCTTGTTGCCACAATCCCTCGAACACTTGTTTCGCTAATTTGCTAGACAAGGTGCTGTCTGCTATTCGAGTAATGAGCCCTGCTAGAGCTTCAGCTGAGACCGGCGATTCATCAATATCTAAGTTTTCGCGATTTAAGGCGGCGGCAAGATCACCCAATATCCAGTTGGCCGTTAATTTTGGTGCCGCGCTTTTGATCGCTGCTGTCTCGAAATAGTTAGCCAGAGTGGGAGTGTCAACAAGTAGTGCAGCATCATACTGGCTCAGCTCATACTCGCTCATAAAACGTGACCGCTTGATTCTAGGTAGCTCCGGTAAAGCGCTCTTGATGGCGTCAATATATTCGTCATCGATAATAATAGGGAGCAAATCGGGTTCGGGAAAATAGCGGTAATCGTTGGCAACCTCTTTTGACCGCATTGCCCGGGTCTCGTTTTTGTCGGCGTCATATAGGCGAGTTTCTTGGGTTATCGTACCCCCAGATTCCAGCACATCTTGTTGTCGTTCAGTTTCAATGGCGATAGCTTTCTCGACAAACTTAAAAGAATTGACGTTTTTTATTTCAGTACGCGTACCAAAGTCCTCGCTGCCAGTCGGGCGCAATGAAACATTAATGTCGCAGCGCATAGAGCCCTCTGCCATATTTCCATCTGAAATGCCTAAATAAATGGCAAGAGAGTGCAGAGCTTTCAAGTAGGCGACAGCCTGAGCTGCAGTCCGAAAGTCGGGCTCAGTCACAATCTCCAGTAGCGGAGTCCCCGCACGATTCAGATCAACTCCCGTTTGTCCGGTATAAGCATCGTGGACAGATTTTCCAGCATCTTCTTCGAGGTGAGCACGGGTAATTCGAACGGGAAATAGTGAGCCATCCTCCATGGGAATATCGAATTGGCCTTCGCAAACGATAGGCTCAAAAAATTGACTGACCTGATACCCCTTTGGAAGGTCTGGATAGAAGTAATTTTTTCGATCAAACACAGAACGCTTGCCCAAGCGAGCGTCAATAGCTAAACCAAACATGACGGCATACCGCACGGCCTCACTATTGAGTACCGGCAGCATTCCAGGCATGCCAAGATCGACAGCACAGGCTTGAACGTTGGGCTCTGCACCAAATTGGTTGGCAGCACCTGAAAATATTTTACTCTTGGTTGCAAGTTGTAGGTGCACCTCCAGCCCCATGACCACTTCCCAGCTCATTGATTTACTCCTGTCATGGTGGGCGTGGCGCGATGGTGATTGGTGCACAGTTGGAAGCGATGTCCCATTTTCAATAAAGTGGCTTCATCAAAGGAGCGCCCGATTAATTGCAGTCCTACAGGCATGCCATCAATAAACCCTGCGGGAATAGATAGCCCGGGAAGGCCGGCAAGATTGACCGACAAGGTGTAAATATCTTCCAAGTACATCGCCAGCGGGTCGTCAGACTTCGCACCTAGAGGAAAGGCTGTGCCCGGAGCAGCGGGACCTGCAATGACGTCGCAGCGCTCGAAGGCTTTTTGAAAATCCTCGCTAATCAGTCGTCTCACCTGTTGGGCTTTTTTGAAGTAAGCATCGTAAAAACCCGCTGACAGGGCATAGGTTCCAACAAGAATACGTCTCTGAACCTCCTCACCAAATCCCTCGCTGCGAGATCTTTCATAGAGGTCAGTCAGATTCTGAGGGCTGTCACAGCGGTGGCCGAACCGCACGCCGTCGTAGCGCGACAGGTTTGTAGACGCTTCTGCAGGGGCAATGATGTAGTAAGTCGCTATCCCTTGCTCCGTGTGAGGTAAGTCAATATCAACGAGTTCAGCGCCTTCTTTGACTAATTCGTTTAAAGCTTCATGTATTTTATTGGCAACCCTTTGATCGAGATTATGATTGAAATATTCTCTGGGAATTCCAATTTTAAGGCCGGCAATGGGTTGATTCAGTCCTGCGGTAAAGTCAGGGACATCAAGGTCAGCGGAGGTTGAATCTCCCGCATCGACACCACTCATAGCTTGCAGCATCAGTGCGGCGTCCTCGACGGTACGCGTCATAGGACCCGCCTGATCTAACGATGAGGCGAAAGCAATAATACCGAGTCTAGAAACGCGACCGTAGGTAGGTTTCAACCCTGTGATGCCGCATAGCGAGGCGGGCTGACGAATAGACCCGCCGGTATCTGTGCCTGTACTGAGGGGTGCGAAACCAGCAGCAACGGCAGCAGCAGCGCCCCCAGAGCTTCCACCGGGGACACAATTAAGGTCCCAGGGATTGCGCGTTACCCCAAACACTGATGTTTCTGTGGACGAGCCCATAGCAAATTCATCCATATTGGTTTTACCCAACATGACCGTTCCAGCTGTGCGAAGCCGACTCACGACGGTAGCGTCGTAGGGTGGGACAAAATTCGCCAGCATCTTTGAAGCGCATGTAGTGGCTACGTTTCGGGTACAGAAAATATCTTTATGTAGTAGGGGTATCCCTGTGAGCGGGCCCGCCGAGCCGTCTCGCAATTTTAAATCGGCGGCTTTCGCTTCAGCTAAGGCTGACTCTTCACAGAGAGTGACGACAGCATTGACGGTGCCGTTGTGTGCAGCAATGGCATCAATGCAGGCTTCGGTGAGCTCTACCGAAGAAATCTCTGCGGTTTTCAACGAAATTGATAGCTCGGTTGCTGAGGCGTAAGTGAGGGCTTCCTGTGCCATTAGTCAATGACCTTAGGGACCAGGAAAAACCCATCTGCAACGGCAGGCGCAGTCTTTTGAAGAGCCTCCCGCTGGTTGCTTTCGGTAACCATGTCGGCCCGCAGTCGCTGATGCATGTCGTGTGGGTTTGACATTGGGGTGACACCCTCGGTATCGACTTCCTCTAGCTGAGCGACTAGTTCCAGAGTTCGACTAAAGCGGTCGGTCACATCGTCGAGTGCGGTCTCGTCGATACGTAATCGAGCGAGCTGTGCCACCGACAGCACGTCTGCGGGTATGGTGGGCATGGCGGGGTATCCGCTGTGAAAAGAAGAGGGGCGAAGCTACCACAGATTCACCTTGCCCAAAAACCCCCACGTTGATACATTCGCACGTTAAGACGAAGCTTGAACTGACTGATTTACGTGTGTTTTTGCCGTATTTTGCAGAACAGAGCTTTGCCACAAGAAATTCCAGCACGCTCACTGCACTCGCATTGGCGAGGTGTGATGGGGGTGCAGGCGTAAATTCCATGGGACCAAAGTATGTTCAAGCGCCTACGCGGCATGTTTTCAAACGATTTGTCGATTGATCTCGGCACAGCAAATACGCTGATTTATGTTAAAGATAAGGGCATCATTCTCGATGAGCCATCGGTGGTGGCAATCCGCATGCACAATGGCCAAAAGACTATTGAAGCGGTGGGGCGAGAGGCCAAGCGTATGCTGGGAAGAACGCCCGGCAACATAAGGGCAATTAGGCCGCTGAAGGACGGTGTCATCGCCGACTTTCAGGTTACAGAAAAAATGCTTCAGCATTTTATCGCCAAGGTGCACGAAACCCAGTTTATTCGTCCCAGTCCTCGAGTGCTTATCTGTGTTCCATGCATGTCCACCCAGGTCGAGCGGCGGGCCATTCGCGAGTCAGCATTAAGTGCGGGGGCTCGTGAAGTGAGGTTGATTGAGGAGCCTATGGCCGCGGCTATTGGGGCTGGTCTTCAGGTCGACGAGGCCACTGGATGCATGGTGGTAGATATCGGTGGCGGCACGACAGAAATTGCCATCATCTCTTTAAATGGAGTCGTTTACAGAGATTCCATACGCGTGGGCGGTGATCGTTTTGACGAGTCTATTGTTGCTTTTGTGCGGCGACGTTATGGAAGTCTTATTGGAGACTCGTCAGCCGAGCGAATTAAACAGGAGGTTGGCTGTGCCTACGATTCGAGCGAGCTGCGTGAAATCGACGTCAGAGGCCGACACCTTGCCGAGGGTGTTCCTAAAAGCTTTACCTTAAATAGCGACGAAATTCGGGATGCTCTAGCGGATCCATTGGTCTCTATCTTACGGGCCATTAAGGTTGCGCTTGAGCAGTCGCCCCCGGAACTAGCCGCCGATATTGCAGAGTCCGGTATTGTGTTGACCGGTGGGGGAGCGTTACTGCGCGACCTTGATAAGCGTATTATGGACGAGACTGGCTTGCCGGTTATCGTTGCAGAAGAGCCGTTGACCTGCGTGGCACGTGGTGGTGGTAAGGCATTGGAGCTGGTAGATCGACATGCTCTAGATTTACTCTCTACCGAGTAAATTCTCCTTTTTCTACACTAAGGTGAGGTGAGCGATCAAACCCCTATTTCTGAAAGAAAAGCATGTGGGTTGGCGTGCCGCTTTAGGGATTGGTTGCTGCCTGCTCCTCCTGTTTTACGTGCGAGACCACCCTGCACTCGAAGCTCCTCGGCAATTTGCAGTTGATACGGCGGCAGTTATTTACCGCGTGGCAGCGGCTCCCAAATCAGCCTTTATCGGGTTAGGAGATTTTTTCCAGACCCACAGTGCTTTGCGAGCAGACAAAGCGCGTCTCGAGCAAGAAAACCTTGTGCTCAAGGGGCAAACTCAAAAGCTCGCCGCTGTGCTGGCTGAAAATGGGCGCTATCGCGCATTATTGCGCTCGGCAGAGACCCTTGAACGTGAGGTGATGGTCGCCGAAATTATTGCTATGACAGCAGCCCCATCCCGACATGAGTTGGTCATCGATAAAGGGAGCGCTGACGCTGTTTATGTGGGACAACCGCTGCTCGGCGCTGATGGACTGATGGGTCAGGTTATTCGAGTAGGACAGTACAGTAGTCAGGCTTTACTGATTACCGACGCCACCCACGCAGTGCCCGTTCAGGTACTGCGCAGTGGCGTTCGAGGGCTCGCCGAGGGCACTGGGGCACTGAATCGTTTGGTTGTGAGACACATTGCAGCAACGACTGATATCAAGGAGGGCGATACCTTGGTGACGTCTGGTCTGGGAGGGCTCTTTCCCGCGGGGTACCCTGTAGCCACGATAACGACGATCATAAAGCAGCCAGGATCTTCTTTTTCCCAAGTAATCGCGGTGCCTACTGCTAGCCTGGATCGTGGGCGACATGTGATGTTGGCAATCGACCTTATGTCTGCTGGCAGTCAATAATTGTGATAGCTGAAAGAGGCTCTTGGGTAATTGTTGGCTCAATCCTGATCGCGCTTCTGCTCGTCGCGATACCGGTGCCTGTATCGTGGCGTGAATATACTCCGGACTGGCCGCTTCTATTTTTGTTTTATTGGGTTTTGGCGCTACCGAATCGAGTCGGAGTTCTTTCCGCTTGTGTGGTGGGCATACTCACTGATCTGCTCGATGGGTCACCCGCTGGTGCCACAGCTATTGGTGCTGTAATGGCAGTGCTTGTCATTCTTGTGAGTTACCAGCGGATCCGCCAATTTGATGGTCTCAAACAAGGCCTCGTGATGGCGCTTTTAATTTCACTGGTACATCTTATCGAGCAACGGCTGGAAACGTTCCTAGGGTGGCAGCACTCCAGCACGGCGTTTCTTATGCCGGCGGCTGTCTCCTTTTTATTTTGGGTGCCAGTTCGTAATTGCCTCAGGTTTTTCAGACGATATTACGAGGTGCAGTAATGCAAATTATTCTCGCCTCGAGCAGCCCTAGACGTCGAACTTTGTTTGAATTTCTCGAGTCTAACTTTACCTGCATTGAACCAAACGTTGACGAGAGTCGCACCGTTGGGGAGGCCCCAAAAGATTATGTGATGCGTTTGGCGGCTATGAAGGCATCTTCAGTCGATGCTAAAGGTGCACTTATTCTTGGAGCTGATACCACAGTGACCATTGGTGATACGGTCCTAGGAAAGCCAGATGATCGTGAGGACGCAACGCGCATGCTGTCCCTGCTTTCGGGACGTTCCCATCATGTTTTAACCAGTGTGGCTGCTCGCTGCGATGACGTTATAGAGACATGTCTGGTGTCCACTAAGGTCACCTTTGCCCAGCTATCAGCGCGAGCTATAGCTTGCTATCTTGATACCGCGGAACCTTGGGATAAGGCTGGGTCCTATGCGATTCAGGGGCGAGGGGGTGTCTTTGTTCAGAGTATTGAGGGAAGCTTTTCTTCTGTCGTGGGATTGCCTCTCGCCGAAACCAAGGCCTTAATCGCTAACTTCGGTGTTGGTTTAGATCGGTGATTCAGCATGTCGATTGAGCGGGTCTACCACGTCCTCGGCCGGACACTTTGGCGATCTATGCTGTTGCTCGTTGTGCTTTTGGCGGTGTACGTCGCGGGTACTCGAGCACTTTTAAGTGCTTTACCGGTTTACCAGAACAACGTTAATGACTGGCTTACCGAAAAGATCGGACTTAACTATAGTATTTCTAGCCTTCGCGGCGATATTGAGAAATTTCAGCCAAGTATTCAAGTCACCGGTTTGCACATCGCGCTACCCAATGGTCGGCCGTTGGTTTTTGAATCAGCCGAGATCACCGTTGACCCCTGGGCGTCATTACTAGCCCGACAAGTTCGACTCGATACACTTCGCTTGCATGGTCTGGCGGTCGATTTGCCTGTAGACGCAATATATCCCTCTGCAGGCGATGGAAGTGCGGCCCGTCTAGCGGCCAGCTTGCTGGTGGCGTTTCGTAAAGTAACCATTGAGCAATCGGAAATTTGGTTGGTGGGTTCAGAAGGCGGTCGCCAGCAACTGAATGTAATGCTCGACCTGCACCGCTCAGGAAGCGAGCGTCAAGTTGTGATGGAGGTGTCTGGCCCGCAAAGCTCGCAGCTCAGTATTTCGGGTTCTAGTGTTGGCGATATTCTCCAGCTGGATCGCTTTGCAGGTGAGCTTTACGGTCGTTTGAGTATTCCCAATGCCGAATGGCTGTCGCCCTTTTTTGGTGACGGTTTTAACGTCAACGGTGAGCTTGATTTTTGGTACCGAAGCAATAGCCAAGAGCCGAACATTGATTTGTCACTGGATTTGGCTGATTTGGCTTGGTCTCATCCAGACGGACGCACTGTAAAGCTCGATACTCTGGTTTTTGATACGGGTGTCGATTTTCAGTCTGGGGGTTGGATAAGTCGGCTTCAGTCACTTGTCATGAGTGCCAACGATAGGGCTTTTTCCTTGGATCGTCTCGAGGTTGATAATCGCGGTGATGGTCTGCGATTAAAGACTGAAGGGCTAGACGTGGGTGAGTTGCTAAGAACCGTGGTGGCTACCGACATTTTACCTACTAAGATCTCGGCGATCCTTTCTGAGCTAGACCCTGCCGGATCTTTAGTGGCCCTCGATGCAGGCATTGCGGATTGGCGCGAGCCTCTGGTGGATTGGTCGGTTGTAGCGCAAGTTGAAAATCTATCGGTTAAAGCTCGCAAAAAATTACCTGGGTTATTAGGAATAGATGGGACGGTGGAGGCCACTCAAAACGGGGCCGTAGCCTGGTTAGACACCGATAACTTTACGTTAGATTTACCTAAGGTTTACCGCGAGCCCATTGAATTCAAGAAAATTTTGGGGCAGCTATCGGCGAGTTGGGATGCGAACACGCTGTTTCTTCACAATGGAGTTTTTGACGGTGAACATGAGGAGCACCATGCCAACGCACTTTTTGGCATGACTATTCCTCTGTTTCCAAAAACGCTGCAGGGACCGCCGCTAGCTATGTATTTGGATGTCGGTGTTCCGATTGCATCGGTGGATGTTCGTCGAAACTACGTGCCGTATCGAATACCTCAAGTACTTCAGCAATGGCTGGATAGCAGTATTTTAGCGGGGAATTTGTCCCAAACAGGCTTTTCCTGGCGCGGTGGATTTAAGGAGTTTGGCTCGGGGCTGCAAAGTATGCAAATTGCTGCCTCGGTCACGGATGGCGATATTAAATTCCAGCCAGACTGGCCTGAAATTAATGATTTTGAAGGAACATTATTGGTGGACACCGATCGAGTAAGTGTCTGGGCACGCAGAGGACGCATCAGTAATGCAACTGTCGAGGGGGTTTCGGTAGAGGTCGATGCGGCAAGTACCGCTGGCGGATTGTTGGCGACTGGCCAGTTTCGAGGGCGTGTGCCAGCGGGGTTGGAGTTGTTGCAGCGTAGTCCTATCTATCGCTATGCGGACAAGTTGTTGGATGATTTAGAGGTGGAGGGAGCTGTTTCGGGTGAACTAGCGTTGGCTATGGATATTCGATCAGGGTCTACGGCTCCCAGAATCGTGGTCACGACTGAACTTACTGAGGCAAGGGTCAAGTCCCGCCTCCTGGCCCTCACATTAGATAATGTCGAGGGTGGGTTGGATTTCAATTCAGAGGCAGGCTTTTCTAGCCGAAATCTGCGGTCGACATTATTTGGGGAGCCTGTTGTCACTGAAGTAGGAGCCGGTAGCTCCAAACTCGATGATGCCGCGATGGTCGATGCTCGGTTTTCTGCGTATGTATCTGGCACAGATTTGTTAGATTGGAGTCAAGGTCTCGCAGGGTATTCCGTGGTGGGGGAAGAGCAAACACAGCTCTTGTCAGGAAAGGCCCCGGTGATTGTCGATGTCGCTGTTGGCGATGACATGCAGTTTAGCATTAACAGCACGCTGTCAGGTCTCGCGGTGGATTTACCTAAACCTCTCGGTAAAACTGCGGATTCAGAAGCGCCCGTAAGCGTAATTTTTCAGCCCAACAAGCCTACATCTGTAGAAGCGTTTTGGTTTGAGCGCCTGCAGGGGCAAGTGTTTCAAGGAGAGGCTGGCATCTCAGGTCTTTCTCTAGATTTTACCCCTAGGCCCTATCCCATCCCGTTTTTAGGTAACCCTGCGACTGCGGGTATCGATGTTTTTGGTCAGATGTCTCGTATTGAGCTCGATCCATGGCTTGCAGCCATGCGAAATGTGACGCTGACAAGCGGCGGCGACTCGCTTCAGTGGCCTCTGAGCATCAACGCCTTGGAAATTGATGAGGTTGTTGTCGGCACCATCGCCGTCGAGGACGTGACTGTCGATGTCACACCTTATGCAACATGGTACCAACTCGGTATTAACACATCATGGCTAGATGCAGAGCTCACTATTCCTGAGGATGACAGGAATATTGCCCTAATTATTAATCACCTTGATTACGATCAGCTCAATGGATTGAGCACTGTCACAACTGATTTATATCCTTCTGAAAGTCAAATGAATGCCCGTCGTCCACCTGAGTTGCCGGTTGCTCTGGATGTCACTGTGGCCAACCTTACGTTTAAAGAGCAGGCATTGGGTGCGGCTAAGTTTCGCCTAGACAGTGCAGCTGATGCTTTGGTCATTGACAACATACAGGGCCAACTTGCAGGTTTGAAACTGTTGCCGGGAACTGGGCTGACTTGGTCAGAGAGTAGTCAGGGTCGCTGGGTCACCGATCTCAGTGTTCAGGCGGAAATGGACGACTTTCAGCGAACATTTTCAGATTTATCGTTGGAGCCCCTCGTAACCACAAAGTCGGGGGTTATTCAGGCGGACCTTACTTGGCCGGGTGGGCCCACCGATTTGAACCTTCTGGCTTTAACTGGATCTTCGAGGATGGATTTAACAGAAGGGTCTTTCTTGCCAGTTTCATCGGGGGCAACCGGGGCTGTCCGTTTATTCAGTTTATTAAATTTAGCAGGACTGTTTGGTCGCGCAGACGTGACTCGAATTTTTGATCCAGGTGTTACGTTCCGCTCCGCTGACGGGCAGTTTGAGTTTAGTCCGGGGAACGTGGAGATTGCTGAGTTCAATATTATTGGCACTGGTGGTGGGTTCAACTTCACCAGTGATATTGACCTGGTTACCGAGATGATTGACGGGGAGTTAGTTGTGACACTTCCGTTAGTAGAAAATATCCCATGGGTCGCCGCTTTGGTCGGAGGTATCCCTGTAGCAGCCGGTGCTTATCTGGTCAGCAAGGTTTTTGAAGACCAGTTCTTAAGTTTGAGCAGTGGAGTCTATTCCGTTAAGGGCAATCTCGGTGCTCCAGAAGTGAAATTTATCCGGATATTTGATGCTGGATCGGGCGCCGATTCTCAGAGCCCAATCTCCGGAAGTGCAGAAAAAAGTTCTCAAGAAAACACTCAAAAATCTGCGTCCGAGGACTCCTGAAGTTCTCGTAGATACCTAAACAATTTTCTTGCTTGCTCTTTCGCTCGAGGGCCGCTGACATCGCTCTGCCGGGTGAGGTGACGTAGCTGCTGACGATCGGCGTGGGGGAAGGCCGCTAGGGCTGCCGGCAAGGCGGCGTCTCCTTGAGCTATCAAAGCGTCTCTAAGCTGTTCAAGTTGGTGTAGCTGTGCACGCTCTGCTTGGTGAACGCCATCGAGTTTAGCGAGGGCCGTCTCAATAGGCTCGGGGTCTATAACCCGCATGAGCTTACCAATGTATTGCAGTTGCCGACGGAGTCCACCACGCTGAGTGATTTTCCGCGCTTGAAGTACCGCCTCTTGCAGACGCACATCCTCGATTGGAATCTGCTCGAGTTGGCTGGGTGTTAAATTAACTAATCGTGTTCCCAGCACCTGAAGGGCGGTCATGGCGCGCTTCTTGGAGCTTTTACTCGGTGGAGCGTCCTCAGGATTCCAGTCGCTGTCTTCAATGTCTGTCTTAGCCATAAAAAATTGCTGCCAATCCAAGAAAGGATAAAAAGCCCACCACGTCAGTGACCGTAGTGAGTACGACACCCCCTGCTAGTGCGGGGTCTATTCCCAGGCGTTTTAATGTCAGGGGAATAACCGCACCAGCTATTCCAGCGGTCATAAGGTTGATCATCATCGCTGCGGCAATAACCAGTCCCAATGTCCAGTCTTCAAACCAAGCAGAGGCTGCAGCGGCAACAACAAGGGCCCACAGAATACCATTAGCTAGTCCAACCAAGGCTTCCCGGGCCACCAACCAGCGTTGACTGCGATTATTTAATTGGCCCATTGCGAGGCCGCGAATCAAGACGGTTAGGGTTTGAGTCCCTGCAACCCCACCCATTGATGCCACGATTGGCATGAGCACCGCCAGAGCGACAACTTTTTCAATAGTGTCCTGAAACATATTGATCACTGACGACGCGATCAAAGCTGTAATGAGATTAATACCTAGCCAAACGGCGCGGCGGGGCGCGGTCTGCATTACGGTAGCGAAGGTATCTTCGTCTTCTCCTATTCCTCCCAGAGAGGTCAGGGAGTGATCGGCTTCTTCCCTAATCACGTCGACGACGTCGTCAATGGTGATTCGGCCCAGTAATCTATTTTCTTCGTCGACGACCGGAGCAGAAATCCAGTCATTTCTTTCAAACAGCCTAGCGACTTCTGTAGCAGGCAGTTGGGCAGGAATCGCATCGCGATTCGTGAGCATCATTTCTCTTACCGACTGGCTTGGGTCTGCAACGAGAAGAATCCTTATTGGAAGAATGCCCACAAAATGATCCTCCCGATTAACCACAATGATGCTGTCGGTGTTCTGCGGTATTTCTGCATGCCTCCTCAGATAGCGCATGACGACATCGAGGGTTAGATCCGCTCGAATTGAAATAGTGTCGGTGCTCATCAGACCACCCGCAACATCATCTGGAAAGGCCAGTACGGTGGCCAGTCGCGTCCGGTCGGCCTCATCCATGATTCCAAGAACCTGTTCGGTTATGGAGTCGGGAAGGTCGTGGAGTATGTCGGCGACATCGTCGTCATCAAGCTGGCCCACGATTAAAGCGAGGGCCTTGGGTTCCATTTCTACAAGGAACTGATTACGTAACTCTTCGGGTAACTCGTTGAGAACATCAGCTTCTTGTTCCGGCTCCAACAGGCTCCAGATAACCTGTCGAATTCTGGGTGGGTATGAGGTGATCAGATAGGCGACGTCACCGGGAGACAAATCGCCGACAATACCGGCAACGTCGCCGAGGGTTCCCCCGTCGAGAGCGCGATCAAGCTGCGCGAGCTGTTTTTTTGTTGTAACCGAGGAGTTCACGGCCAGCCCTCCGTTTCAAGCCCACGATTATCGATGACTATTCGGCGCGGTGCACCCAAAGAGACGGTGAATATGACCCCACTAAAGAAGCGTTTTATTCGGATTCACCAAAGCGATCGTTGATCAAGGCTACGATTGCCTCGTGAGCAGCCGTTTCATCGTGCCCTTCGATCGTGAGATGCAAAATTGTACCCTGACCTGCTGCCAACAACATGACTGACATTATGCTTTTAGCGTCAACCGTTTGGTCGTTTTTCCTCAATGTAATCTGACTGCTGAAGCCTGCCGCACAATCGATAAGCTTCGCTGCCGCTCGAGCGTGCAGTCCCAGACGATTTATAATGGTAACCGGTTCTTCAATCATGCCGTCACCATAGTTGCTAGCTCACGATGACGTATCTGTATTCGCGAATGTTCTTCCCGCAGGGCGCGAAAGAGTGTTTCCGCTATGTAGACCGACCTATGTTGGCCCCCAGTACAGCCAATGGCGATAGTTATATAGGTGCGCTGTGATTCTGCATAGGCAGGCAGCCAGCGCAGTAACAGGCCTTTGATGTCGCCGATGAACTCTTCAGTCTGTGGATGGCCCTCAAGAAACTGTGCCACCGCAACGTCTTGACCCGTCAGCGGGCGTAAATGACTTTCCCAGTGTGGGTTGGGTAGCAATCTGGCATCAAAGACGAGGTCGGCATCAGAGGGTACTCCACGTTTGAATCCAAAGGATTCTACAAGCAACGACAACTCCTGTTTATTTGGAGATCCCAGTCGCACCGAAACCATAGCGCGTAAGTCATAGAGCGTTAGGTCACTAGTATCGATAACTAAGTCAGCAGCCTGAGATAGTGCGCTTAAAAGTTCATGCTCCTGTGCGATCGCCTCTGGCAGCGAATATTTCTCACTGCTAAGTGGATGCCTGCGGCGTGTCTCGCTGAATCGCTTGGTCAGCACGGCTGGCTTGGCATCAAGAAATATAATCTGGCAATTTATAGATTCCGGGAGCGTCGCAATGACCGTTATGATCTGCTCTAAGTCCGCAGGGCTGTTGCGCACGTCTATGCAAACGGCAATGCCCCGAAAAGAGTGGTACTGCTCTCTTTCAAGTTGCAGTGTTAGGGTGGGGAGAAGTGCCGCCGGTAGATTGTCTACACAATAAAACCCTAAGTCCTCTAACTGATGCAGGGCTGTGCTTTTGCCCGAGCCAGACCGACCGCTAATAATAATCAGTTCCATCGTCAGGCCGCCTTTGCTGCTACCGCAGATTCGAGCAGGCTCGCTGCGCTGGCGGCTTGCCTAAGGCCTCTACAATAGCCAGCATTGGAAAATCGACCTGCTACTTCCGCTAAGAGGTCTAAATGTTCCTGGGCTGCGTCGGGTGGTACGAGCAACACAAAAAGCAGGTCTACGGGTTCGCCGTCAGGGGCGTCGTAGTCAATGGGTGACGCCAAGGTAATCAAGCAGCCTAGCGGCTTGTCCAATCCCGGTACACGACAGTGGGGTACAGCAACGCCGGTGCCAAGAGCCGTAGACCCTAGTCGCTCGCGCTCTAACAGACTGGCATAGACCTGTTCTACTTCGAGGGAAGCCTCAGCCTCAGCAATGTGTTGTGCTATGAGTTCTAGCACCCGTTTTTTACTGACCGCATGTAGTCGGCACACCACGCGTTGCCTATTTAATAAACTGTCGAGAGAACTCATCGCCTAGCGGCCTCGCTGCTTTTCCTTGTGCTTGATGATTTGCCGGTCAAGTTTATCAGCAAGGGCATCAATGGCTGAGTACATGTCTTCATTTTCTGCTGACGCAAACAGGTCTGCTCCAGCAATGTGTAAATTCGCTTCAGCTTTGTGGCTGGCTTTTTCGACCACTAGCGTCACCTCCACATTGGTAATGTGGTCTATGTGCCGCTGCAATTTTTCAAATTTAGCGGCGACGTGGTCGCGCAGACCCTCGGTTACTTCAATGTGATGTCCACTGACAACTAATTGCATATTCTCGACTCCTTGCTGAAAACTACCTTAATACAAAAGACTAAAGCATCCGCCGTCGCTCGTTTGAGGGCGGTATATTGAGTTGCTCCCGATATTTAGCCACGGTTCTTCTGGCAACAATAATGCCTTGCTCCTCCAACAACACACCAAGCTTGTTGTCACTTAGTGGTTTTTTAGTATTTTCTCCTTGTACCAGTTTTTTAATCAGCGCTTTGATGGCTGTAGATGAGCGTTCACCGCCTTCGGTGGTCGCTACATGACTGGAAAAGAAAAATTTGAGTTCGTAAATGCCGCGGGGGGTATGCATATACTTTCGCGTGGTGGCTCGAGAAACTGTCGATTCATGCATGCCTATCTGCTGTGCAATATCGGCCAGAATTAGTGGTTTCATGGCCTCCTCTCCGAGCTCTAAAAACTCTCTTTGATGCTCGACAATTTTACTGGCAACTTTTAACAACGTTTCATTTCTGTTGTGTAAGCTGGTCATAAAAAATTTGGCTTCTTGCAGATTTTCCCGCACATAGCTTTTGTCGCTCGCTGATCCGGTTTGTCCAACGAGTTCGGAATAAAGTGCATTAATTCGCAGTTTAGGGGCAATGTCAGGATTGAGTTCAACTCGCCAATGTCCGTCTTTACGTAGAACAAAAACATCAGGAATAATGTATTCCGTAGTGCTTTCGCCGACTGATGCCCCAGGTGTCGGGTCCAGTGAGCGTATTAAATTGAGTGCACCAATTACATCCTCAGGGGTAGTGCGAAGACGTCGAGATAGCTGCCGAGGATCAGCGGTGGCAATACTTTCAAGATGACGATTGGCAATAGCGCCCGCTGTATTGCGGTGGGGCACTTCTTCGTCCATCTGGCGAAGTTGAAGCAGAAGGCATTCGCGCAAGTCCGAAGCAAAAATACCGGTCGGTTCAAAATGCTGGAGACGATGCAATACCGCCAATACTTCGTCGAGTTCAATTTCCGGATCTTGCAAAGCGTCCAAAATTTCTTCGGGAGTCTGGGTGAGGCGGCCATTGGCATCCACAGCATCGATAAATGCAGTTGCGATCATATGGTCTGTGTCGGAAAAACGGGTGAGATTCAATTGCCAATGCAATTGGTCGTGCAGCGTTTCAGGTTCGGCGTCCCGATCTGCAAACTGTCCCATTTCACCATCGGGGGATGAGGGGGGCGGTGCGGAGGAGGGCATCAGGTCCTCCCAGCGCGTATCCACTGGGAGCTCATCCGCGCTATTAGGCTCTGCCACCGGTGTGGTGAAGTCGACGTCACTCTGGGAGCTTTGTGTTTCCTCGTGACTATCGCCATCCTCTTCGCGCTCAAGGAGTGGGTTAGATTCGAGGGTTTCTTCTATAGCCTGCTGTAAATCAAGGGTGCTGAGCTGCAATAACTTAATGGCCTGCTGAAGCTGGGGCGTCAACGCCAGAGATTGGCCCATTTTTAATTGCAGTGACTGCTTCATCATACCTCTTGGAAGCGGCGATTAACCCTACATTCCTCCCTAGTGTAGCGCTGCCTTGTGGCTCCTCGCAACGATTGGCGCACTACTTGCATTGCTCTGCCCGAAAACGGCCTGATTAATAACCTATCTGTGTGTTTATTTCCGATTCGGTGCTTGATGTATTAAAGCGTGAAATCGTCACCTAAATACACGGCTTTGACCTTTTCATCCGCAAGTACTTTTTCGGGTTCACCTGAGGCAATTACATAACCCTCGCCAACAATATAGGCTCGCTCGCAAATATCTAGGGTCTCTCTAACGTTGTGGTCTGTTATGAGCACACCAATACCGCGATCTTTGAGCTGGTTAACGATTCCCTTTATCTCATTGATTGAAATGGGGTCGACGCCTGCGAAAGGTTCATCCAACAACACAAAGGCGGGATCTAGCGCAAGCGCGCGAGCTATTTCAACCCGCCGTCGTTCGCCCCCGGAGAGTGCTTGCCCCAATGAGGTTTCGATGTGGCCAATGCTGAATTCCGCCAGCAAATCATCACAAAGTTTGTTTTGCGCCGCGCGATTAATATCTTTACGCATTTCGAGAATGGACAGCAGGTTGTCTCGCACTGACAAGCGTCTAAAGATAGAGGCTTCTTGTGGCAGATAGCCAATGCCGGCTCGTGCTCGTTGATGGATGGGCAGCGGTGTTAGATCCTGTTGGTCGAGGAGTATGCGCCCATGATCTGCCTTGACTAGACCTAAAATCATGTAAAAGCAGGTTGTCTTGCCCGCACCATTAGGTCCTAGTAAGCCAACGATTTCTCCAGAGCTAACCTCCACAGAGACGTCTTTGACGACCTTTCTGCCCTTGTAGGCTTTAGCAAGGTTTTGGGCAAATAATGTTTTTTGCATGCCTAGGAGTCCGGGTTTTTGGGGCGCTCCATGGCGCTGGGGGGAATGATCATTTCGACGCGTTGCCCTGTGCCCTGACCGGTTGTCTGATCGCTATTGGCTGTCACACGCTGCTGACTTAATACGTAATCTATTGTGGCTCCAGTGACAATCGCGCCATCTTGCTCGATTCTGGCGTTTTCTGTCAGCGTTACCTTGTCCCCCTTTTGGTCATAGGCGATGCGGTGGGCGGCTGCCTTGATTGGCGCCTTTCCTTCCTGAGGAGTTTGCTGCAAGGTGGCGGGTGTGCCCGTTGCAGTAATGAGGCCGTCAGCAGCACCATCGTATTGATAAAGTGTCAGCAGATCTGCCTCAATATGCAGTGAGCCTTGCGTCAGTTCTACCGACCCTTCGTAGCGTGTTTCGCCTGTTTGTTCATTACGTACCGCGGAATCGGCGGTAATTTTGATAGGCTGCTCGCGATCGGAGGGTAGGGCCTGACTGAGACTCGTGATCAAAGTCAGTAATAAGAGCGCTAGTAACCGCGCCGGCAAGTCGTTTCTACTTCGCATAACGAGTCTCTACCTCCTTGAGCAATGTCGCCTCGCTAGATGTCAAATCGAGGTCCAGTCCCGTTGCGGTTGTGGTGCTGTTCGCTGTAAATAGCTGCACTTTAGCATCGGTAATTGCTCGATTTTCATTCAATAAGAGGCGAATGTGGGCTGTCTGCATGCTGGCATTGCGCTCAAGCTGTTTTATTTCAACGCCTTTGAGCAAAAGAAGTTCTTTTATCTCGGTGTATAGCTGGCCCTCTGTGGCCGTCATTTGCCAGTGGCTGCCGCTATTATCCGGGGACCAAAATGTCAGATCCTCAGCATAAGTTACGGGGTCGTTGATGTATGTTTTCCCTGATCCAATCGTTAGGTACTGAATCCGCATCCCCGACGGGTCATAACTCCAGCGCTCCGCACGTTCGAGATAACTATCAGCAACTGAGGCTGAAGTTAATGGGGCTGAGGGCACAACTTCATCACCTCGCCCCAAAGTTATCCAGAAAAAAATCGCGACTGCCATCAGTAGCAGTGATGAAAAAGTAAGCTTCACCGGTCGTAAGCCGCTACTAGATTTTGCCATTCGCCGCGGGCTCGCAGTAAAGTTTCGGCCCATTCACGAACAGCGCCCTGGCCTCCGGGAGTTTTGGTTACGTAATCTGCCGCATCGCGCACAAGGTCAACTGCATCAGCAGGACAAGCACCATGTGCAGCGTGCTTGACCGCTGCCAAATCGGGCAAATCGTCACCCATATAAGCCGCCTCATCAAGGGTGCAGCCTGTCAGTGCTGCCATTTCTAGCAGCGCTGTAAGCTTATCTTCACGACCCTGAATCACATCCGTTATACCCAGTTCAGCGGCTCTTCGTTCAACCATAGGTGATGAACGGCCTGTGATGATTGCCACTCTAAGGCCGGCTTGTTGCAGAAGTTTTATGCCTAAGCCATCTTTAATAGAAAATGATTTGTACTCAACGCCGTTGCTATCGTAGGTCACGGAACCGTTAGTCAGGACGCCATCAACATCCATTGCGATCAACTTCAGTTTTGCAGCGATTGTATTGAGTTCAGTCATTAGTTGATCCCTGCTTTCAGCAAAGCCATCAAATGAATAACACCTGCTATTTGCTCTTGTGCGTCGGTAACAACCAGTGATGAGATGCGATTTTTTTCCATAATGTGCATAGCCTCAGCGGCGAGGTGTCCGGCAGGCAGCGTTTTGACGCTAGCTGACATGAGCGTGGTAATGGCAACAGAATTTATATCGGGCTGCTCTTCCAATGCTCTTCGTAAGTCGCCGTCAGTAAAAATGCCTTTTAGTTGGCCATTTTCGCCAACGATGGTCATTCCCAAGCCCTTAGCCGTTATTTCCATCAGAGCCTCAGCTAAGGTTGCGGTGGGCGCAACCAAGGGGATCTCTGTACCTTTAATCATGAGATCTTCTACTCGTAGCAGCAGCCGCTTTCCTAACGCGCCTCCGGGATGGGAAAATGCAAAATCTTCTTCGGTAAAGCCGCGACTCTCTAGCAGCGCAATGGCCAAGGCGTCTCCCATAGCCAAAGCAGCGGTAGTGCTTGATGTGGGAGCTAGATCTAGGGGACAGGCTTCAGTGTCGACGCCTGCATCAACGTGAACGTCTGATGCGCAGGCGAGTGCTGATTCGGCATGGCCAGTCATACTTACTAGTTTTACGCCAAGCCGCTTCAGTAGGGGCAGTAACGTCAAAATTTCTGGTGTTGTGCCACTATTCGACAAAGCAAGTACGGTATCGCGCTGGGTGATCATACCCATATCGCCGTGGGAAGCTTCTCCGGGGTGCACAAAAAACGCGGGAGTGCCCGTGCTAGCCAGGGTTGCTGCGATTTTATGAGCAATGTGTCCTGATTTTCCCATGCCAGTTACAATAACTCGGCCCTGAGTTTTTAATATGAGCTGGCAGGCAGCGGCAAAGGAAGGGCTTAGCGACTCGGCTAACTTTGTAACGGCTTGTCCTTCCAGCGTAAGCGTGCGTCGGCCAGAAGTGAGAAGCGCTTCATCATTCAGCATCGTTTCTAAACCTTTGCAATGTCATAGTAGATCCATAGGCAGTAAACCACATAAGAGCTCAGGAATAAGCAGCCCGCCATACGGCCCAAGCGCGCATGGCTTTTCTCCTTACGCCAACCGAAACCTACGAAGGCGGCGAGTGCAGCCGTTGTCACAAAAACCGTACCCAAGTCCCGTTGCAAATCAGTGGTGGATAGTTCTAGTGGTGAGAACAGCCCCGGTATCGCAAGGACAATAAGCAAGTTAAACATATTGGAGCCTACAACTGCGCCAATTGCGATATCGGCATGTCCTTTAATCGCGCTAACCATTGAAGCAGCGAGTTCCGGGAGGCTAGTGCCTAAGGCGATGATCGTTAGACCAATGACTAACTCGGAAACTCCGTAGCTCTCAGCGATATTTACGGCAGCCCATACTAACGCCCTAGAGCTTCCAATAAGTACGCCAAGGCCCACGGTAAAGGCGCCTAGTGCCTGTGCAATGGGTAGGTCTTCTACGGGTGAAATGTCGTCATTAATACTAGGCATGCGCAAGTGGCGTGCCATTCGAGTCAGATACAAGAGTAGGGCACCTAACAGGATAAACGAATCAGCAGCACTCAAAGTTCCGTCGTGGAGTAACCAACCACAGAGAACAACGATTGCGAGTAAGATTGGCAAATCTGTAAGCGCGGTCGTTCTGCCCACTAAAATGGGCGAGATGATTAGTGTCAGACCCAGCACTAGACCAATATTTGCAATATTGGATCCGAAGGCATTGCCTACGGCCAACTCGCCAGCTCCTGATGCTGCTGCTGAGACAGATACTAAAATCTCTGGGGCTGAGGTGCCTAGAGATACGACAGTCATACCAATGATCAGCGGTGACATTCCGAAACGGCTTGCGACAGCGGCGGCGCCCTTAATAAACAGGTCGGCGCTCCAAACTAAGGCGGCAATCCCCAGGACGACGACAGCAAAATCCAAAAGCATAGTGTTCCTCTAGGCGGTTTCGCGCGGCGCGCCCTGCATGCTGGTATATCGCACGCGCTGCACGCAGATCGGTTATGATGCTGCGCATTGCGATGCATCCCGTTTTTACTCGGGGGTCAGCGCGTATTGTATCCTACTGATCGACAATGACGGAGGGTTTGATGGGTAACACTACATTTAGTGAGGGCGCGATCAAGGGGTTAGCAGCCGCCCTTGTGGTGTGTCTTCATTTTGCTTGCGCGAGCCTCGCGAGTGCTGAGGAAGACGCTTCTTCGCCTGGCCCTCGTGAAGTCGTTGCTGCGGCAACCGACAACATTATGGCGCTAGCAAGGGAAGCGCCAGCGTATTTTGATACTGACCCAGATCGTTACACCGTTGCAGTGGGTGAGGAACTCGACCGTGTGGTGGACTTTCGAGGTTTTGCGCGCGGTGTTATGGGTCGCTTTGCAAGTAAGGAGCTTTATCAGGGCTTGGACGAAGCTGGGAGAAACCAGCTGCGAGAGCACCTGATGAAATTTACCGAGGTGCTGCGCTCGGGCATGGTCAATACTTACAGCAGAGGCTTGCTGGCTTTTGGTGGATCACAGGTTGAGTTGGGTGAAGTGGATATGGCACCCGGCAGCACGCGAGTGGCTTCAGTGACGCAGCGGGTCTTTGGTGATGACGGAAAAATTTACACGGTGAAATACCAAATGGGGCAGTACCGTGATGGACGTTGGAAGTTACGCAACTTGATCATTGAAAATATTAATTTGGGCGAAATCTACCGGGGTCAATTCGAGGCAGCAGCCCTTGAGGCTGGCGGTGACTTAGATACCGTAATTGCAAACTGGGATGACAATCGAGTGAAATCCCTTTCAACGGAGGAATAACGTGGACGTCAATGAAGTGCGAGACCTAGTATTGGCGGCATTCCCTGAGGGCGAAGTGGATGTTGAGTTGGCCGGTGGGCATTACACCGTGACAGTAATTTCAGAAATCTTTGAAGGGGTCCGGTCTGTCGCCAGGCAACAACGTGTCTATGCACCGCTGGCATCGGCTATCGCTGCCGGCCATATGCATGCGGTTAACATTCGAGCCTTGACCCCCGCTGAAGCGGCGGGTTGATTTAGCGGCGTGGACAATTTACTCATCAAGGGCGGCCACGCATTGTCTGGTCAGCTGAGAGTTTCTGGCGCAAAAAATGCGGCGCTACCCATCCTCGCTGCAACATTGTTGACGGATGCAAAAACAACCATCAGAAATTTGCCCCATTTGCATGACATTACGACCATGGTTGAGTTGCTAGGCAGCCTTGGCGCTGACCTTATGATTGATGAAAAGCTGGGTATTGAGGTGGACGGCAGCACTATTAACACGTTGCAGGCGCCTTATGAATTGGTAAAAACCATGAGGGCCTCAATTTTAGTTCTCGGACCTTTGCTGGCACGGTTTGGCGAGGCAGAGGTCTCGTTTCCCGGAGGTTGTGCGATTGGATCTCGCCCCGTTGATCTGCACCTGAAAGGGCTCGAGGCAATGGGTGCTGAAATTTCTGTTGAGGCGGGTTACATCAAGGCCCGGTGCGCGGGACGTCTGACGGGAGCTGATATCACGTTGGAAACAGTTACTGTTGGTGGCACTGAAAATCTCCTGATGGCGGCAACTTTGGCAGAGGGCAAAACCGTCCTGCGAAATGCTGCCCGTGAGCCTGAGGTTGTCGATTTAGCGCAGTGCTTGTGTGCGATGGGTGCCAAAATATCTGGTATTGGGTCATCAACACTCGAAATTGAGGGCGTCGCAGCACTGCATGGAGCTGACTACACGGTAATGCCGGACCGGATCGAAGCGGGTACCTATTTAGTGGCTGTGGCGGCGACAGGAGGCAAGATTCGTCTGGAGGGGGCAATACCTCATCACCTTGATATTGTTTTGGAAAAGCTCCGTGAGGCATCGGCCCATATTAAAACCGGTGATGATTGGATCGAACTTGATATGCAGGGGCGCAGGCCCAAGGCCATCGCTATCACCACGGCACCTTACCCTGGATTTCCTACTGATATGCAGGCGCAGTTTACAGCGCTCAATACTGTGGCAGAGGGCGTAGGGCGAGTGACGGAGACCGTTTTTGAAAATCGCTTAATACAGACCCATGAAATGAACCGGATGGGCGCTCAAATCAGCATCGAGGGGAACACAGCGCTCATCGTGGGTCAGCAGTGTCTCAAGGGTGCTCCGGTTATGGCCTCAGACCTTCGAGCGTCGGCAAGTCTGGTCATCGCCGGGCTCGTGGCTGATGGGCAAACCCGAGTTGATCGCATCTATCACATTGACCGTGGCTACGAGTGTATTGAGGAAAAACTCCAATCCTTGGGCGCAGATATACGTCGTCAGCCCGGTTAAATTTACGACGTCGTGGAAAAGTTATGACACAGCAATTAACCATCGCACTCACTAAGGGGCGCATTCTGCAGCAGACACTTCCTCTGCTGACGGCTGCTGGGCTTTCACCCGTTGAGGACATTGCAAGCAGCCGCAAGCTTATTTTCGATACTGAACATTCCGATGTACGCCTCGTTATTTTGCGAGGCTCCGATGTCCCGACCTACGTTCGCCATGGTGCTGCAGATATCGGTGTTGTTGGAAAAGACATGCTCCTTGAGTTTGGAGCTGACGGCCTGTACGAGCCTTTAGATCTTGGTATTGCAAGTTGTCGCTTGATGACGGCGGGATTTTCGGGGCGAGAGAGCGTCAAAACGCGGGTTCGTGTGGCGAGTAAATTCGTGAACATTGCTCGCCGCTATTATGCTGGCAAGGGTATTCAGGCAGATATTATTAAACTCTACGGAGCTATGGAGTTAGCGCCGCTTATGGATCTTGCCGATGAAATTGTCGACATCGTGGATACGGGAAACACCCTGAAAGCTAATGGTATGGCGCCTCTTGAACATATCGCCGATATCAGCACCCGCTTAGTGGTTAACAAGGCTGCCATGCGAACACGTCACGGCGTTATTCAGGAAGTCATTGAGGCACTTTCGCGGGCTGTTGAACAAGCCGCTGACAAGGAAAGTACCTTGTGACCAACCTCCTGCGACGGCTTAATGCAGCCTCAGGCACTTTTGAGGCAGATTTGGCGGCATTGACAGCTCGCCACGATGAGCGCGACGGTGAGCTGGTAAATCGTGTCGCCACGATCATTGCGTCTGTCCGCAAAGGGGGAGACGCTGCCCTGCTGAAACTGACGCAAGAGCTTGATCAGCACCCTGCGGTATCCATTAAGGATTTGATAGTTGAGCCACCACAGATGCTGGCGGCCCTCCATGCCCTTGAACCCGATGCCCGAGCTGCACTGGAGACCGCAGCTAATAGAATTCGTGATTATCACCAGTACCAAGTGGCCCAAAGTTGGTCATTTGAAGATGAGCTGGGCAATCGTTTAGGACAACAAGTCACCCCAATGACTCGGGTGGGGATCTATGTCCCTGGCGGTAAAGCAAGTTATCCGTCATCTGTTTTGATGAATGCTATCCCCGCGAAAGTAGCCGGTGTACCTGAGGTCGTCATGGTGGTACCCGCGCCTGGGGGTGAGATAAATCCGCTGGTGCTGGCGGCAGCGGCTCTTGCGGGCGTCGATCGAATTGTTACTGCGGGTGGTGCCCAAGCGGTTGCAGCCCTGGCCTTCGGTACAGAAACACTAGCGGGCGTCGATAAAATTGTGGGACCCGGTAATCGTTATGTCGCGGAAGCCAAGCGACAGGTTTTCGGCGTCGTCGGTATAGATATGGTGGCGGGTCCATCGGAAGTTTTGATTATCGCCGACGATAGTGCCCCGGCATCGTGGATGGCGATGGACCTTTTCTCTCAGGCCGAACATGATGAGCAGGCCCAAGCTATTTTAATCTCCCCTGACGACGCTTATCTCGATGCTGTCGAGGCGGCGATGGAGACGCTGTTAAGCACCATGTCTCGTGAGGGCATTATCCGTGCCGCACTGGCGAATAGAGGTGCGCTTATCAAGGTGCATGACCTCGATGATGCGATTGCGTTGAGCAACAGGTTAGCGCCCGAGCATTTACAACTCGCCTTTAACGACGCAGAGACGCGGGTTTCAGAGCTTACTGTTGCCGGCGCTATCTTTGTTGGCGCAATGAGCTGCGAGTCTCTAGGTGATTATTGTGCTGGACCCAACCACGTGCTGCCAACGTCCAGTACTGCGCGATTCTCATCGCCTTTGGGCGTCTATGATTTTCAAAAAAGAAGTTCAATTATTCATTGCTCGACCGAGGGAGCAATGGTTTTGGGCCGTGTTGCGTCCGTATTAGCAAGGGGTGAATCACTGGAAGCCCATGCGCGTAGCGCTGAGCTGCGGTTATCTACCCTTGATGATTAACCACCTGGCCTAGTACCCACCACCGCCTGAAGCTGAATCATCTCTTGCTCGCGCCCCCGCGCGACTTCGATATCAACAATTTCTCCCGGTCTGAAACGAGCGATTTGGTGCATGGTTATTCGCCCATCATTAACCGTGTTGCCATTAATTGCACTGATCACATCGCCCAGTTGTAACCCCGCCCTTGCAGCCGGTCCGTCTTCAGTCAATGCAGAAACCAGCAGGACCTGCTTTTGCTGAGCCATCGTTTCAGGGCTCAGTAATAGCTCGACGCTAACGCCTAGCCAACCGCGTACAACCGTGCCGTAGTTAACGAGGTCTTGCATGACAAAGTGCGCCAAATTCACGGGCGTCGCTAGATTGATGCCAATGGCGGTATTGTCGGCACCTTCGCCGTTAGCGGTATAGATCAGCGTGTTTATACCCAGCAGTTTCCCGGATGCATCGATTAAGGCGCCACCAGAGCTGCCTAAAAGAACGCTTGCATCAGTTTGGATATAGTCCTCGTAGTCTGATGCCTGCAGCCCGTATCGACTCAAGCCGGAAATAATTCCCTGGCTGACAGAGTGTCCAAAGCCGTAAGGGTTGCCGATGGCGAGCACAACATCACCAACCTGTGCATCATCAGAGTTAGCGAGTGTGATGGGGGTCAGCCCGGGCAGTTGAATCTGAAGCACCGCCAGATCTGTTGCGGGATCGGTGCCTATTGCTGTCGCCGTTGCTGATCGACCATCATGAAGCAAGACCTGAATAGCGTCCGCATCAGCGATAACATGGTTATTGGTGATTATGTGCCCTTCTGCAGTGAGGATGACCCCTGAGCCAAGAGAGCGCTCAACGCGCTGACGACGTCCTGAATTTCCAAGAAAGCGGCGCAGTAATGGGTCGTTTAAGCGTTGGTTTCGACCTGAATCAACCAGCTTTGCGGTATAAATATTAACAACTGAGGGTGTCGCCAGTGCGACAGCATCACTGTAACTCGTTCTGATCTGGCTGCGATCTCTCCCCAGGGGTTCCGGCAAGACCCACTGGTCCAAAATAATGGCTGCGGCCAGTATCCCTGTTAGGGTTGGCCAAAAAAGGCTCGATAAAAACTCTTTCACTGTTTGGATCCTCGCGTTGGGACGATTGTAAAACAGACTGGGCCGGTTAATCTTGTTTGCTAAGGAATGATTTCAAGGGAGTTTAAATGGGAACCTCAAGGCTAAGAATGCAAACAGTACTGAACGAATTGCTTGAGCCCCAGCGCTTCCAAGATTTTGCCCCCAATGGGCTTCAGGTAGAAGGTCGAGAGAATATTGATATTTTGGTCTCTGGGGTGACGGCGAGTCAGGCTCTGTTAGATGCGGCGGTAGCACTCAGAGCCGATGCGGTGCTGGTGCATCATGGCTATTTTTGGCGGTCCGAAGACCCCTGCTTAGTAGGTATGAAAGGACGCAGAGTACGAACATTAATGCAATCGAACATCAATCTGTTCGCCTATCACCTGCCTCTGGACTGCCACATTGAGTTGGGAAATAACGCAGGTTTAGGGCGAGCGTTAGGCGTCACCGAATTTGAACCATTGATGCCCCAAGAGCCTACTGTGCCAGTGTTTGTGGGTGAGTTATCCGAGGTGACACCACTTATGTCGGTCGCTGAACGTTTGTCAAAGCAGCTGGGACGCTCGGTGTTGTCTGAGGGAGATTGCGAGGTAAATCGTATCGCTTGGTGCACTGGTGGTGGGCAGGGGTACATTGATAAAGCTGCCGACGCGGGGGCTGATCTTTTTGTGACCGGTGAGGTGTCGGAGCAGACCATCCATATTGCTAGGGAGCGAGGTATTAGCTTTATTGCTGCCGGCCATCATGCCACTGAGCGTTTTGGCGTGCAGAGTGTTGGCGCGTGGTTGAGCCAGGAGCTCGGGATAGAGCACCATTTCGTCGATGACAATAATCCGGCTTGAATTCAGGCGGAGCGATCGAGTCGATCAGGCTCCATCAGGCGATCGATGTCTTCACTGGCGGGCCTATCGAGCCCAAAGGTCTCTGATAGCTGGCCCTTCTCATCAGGACTTTTCCGAGGTGCATAATCAAGGGGCGGTATCACGTCGACTAGATTACCGGGTATCTCTTGATTACTAGAGTTTGTGTCAAGTAGCGTCTTTGCGTTTGGAATCTCGATTTCGCCATCGCATAAACTGTCGGCCCCCGCGGCTAAGTGGGTATAAACCTCGCGGTAGTCTTCGGTCATTCGACTGAGCAGACGGGCGGTCTTGGCGAAATGCTCTGCGACATCCGCTTCATAATCCGCACGACTCTCCTGTGCGCGCTCCAACCGCGATTCTAGGTCTATAATGACATCACGCTTACTCTTCTTGCGTATGCCCAGTAACCAGCCACACGCTAGGCCGATACCGACGCCTATCAGGGCTGTCGCGATGAGTATTGCTCCGGACGGCATAAATAACTCCAGTTCGCCAGTCGATACGTAGATAAGGGGTAGTGTACAACGCTTCTGCCACGACACATAATTTCATGGAGCTTTCACAGCATTATGCAACAAATTTCACCTAAGCAGCGCTACGAGGAGGACCTATCTAAGCCAGGTTTTCAGCCAGATCTGGCTCAGGCGCATGCCGTTGCCAAGCTGCAAGACCTATATGACCGCTTGGTGGAGCGAGAGATCGGGCAGTTGAGTGCGACCGCTCGGTTACGTCGCATCTTCAGCGAAACCAAAAAGCCAGAGCAGGGTTTGTACTTTTGGGGTGGTGTAGGACGAGGAAAAACTTATCTGGTAGATGTCTTTTACGAAAGTTTACCCTTTGAAGCCAAGCTAAGGGTGCACTTTCATCGGTTCATGCAGCGTGTCCATCGGGAGCTTACAGTTCTTGCCGGTGAAAAGAATCCGCTAGAAAAAGTGGCGGCGGGAATCGCAGCTGAGGCACGAGTTATTTGTTTCGACGAGTTTTTTGTTAGCGACATCGCTGATGCCATGATTTTAGCGGGGCTGATGACGGCTTTATTTCGGCGCGGAGTCACACTGGTCGCGACTTCAAATATCGAGCCTTGCGACTTATACAAGGATGGTTTGCAGAGGGCGCGATTCCTGCCCGCAATTCAATTGATCGAAGATTACACTGACATTGTTAATGTCGATTCAGGGGTCGACTATCGACTGCGCACTCTAGAGCAGGTCGAGTTGTGGCACACACCTCTAGATATTGAGTCAGAGACCGCCCTAACAGGCGATTTTGAGGCGCTATCTGTAGGTATGGTGCCAACATCGGAGTCTATTGAGATTAATAACCGCATCATTCCGACCCAGACCAGGGTCGAGGGTATGGCAGTTATTGCATTTCAGGTGTTGTGCGAGGAGCCTCGAAGCTCGAGTGATTTTATAGAGCTTGCACGCATTTTCCACACGGTACTGGTTCCTGGAATCGCAGTAATGGGAGGTCATCAAGAAGATGTCGCAAGACGTTTTGTGAATATGGTGGATGAATTTTACGACCGTGGGGTCAAGCTCATTGTCACTGCGGAGGCAGCACCTGAGGCGCTTTACGAGGGAAATCTGCTGACTTTTGAGTTTCGCAGGACTCTATCAAGATTGCAGGAAATGCAGTCTAAGGAGTATTTAGCGCGGGAACACCGGCCATAATGGCCGTAGTTGACCTGCCCCGAGGATTGGTGAAGGAGTGAGGTGGGTTGCGACCCACTTAAATTGCTTGAAAGCTAGGCCACCATCCAGTACCATCCGCGCTCCCTTGAATTTGCCCCTTGAGGCGTCACAAATGAAAACATACAGCGCTAAAGCTGGCGATGTACAACATGATTGGTTTGTTGTCGACGCAGAAGACAAGACGCTCGGACGTCTTGCGACCGAAATTGCACACCGTTTGCGCGGAAAGCATAAGCCTGAATTTACTCCCCATATGGATATGGGCGACTACATTGTGGTCGTTAATTGCGAAAAAATTAAAGTAACGGGTAAAAAGCAGACCGACAAAATGTATCACCACCACTCGGGCTATCCGGGCGGCATCAAGTCTTACAGTTTTGAAAAACTCATCGATCGGGCGCCTGAGCGTGTTTTGCAGCGGGCTGTTAAGGGCATGCTGCCCAAAAACCCCTTGGGTCGAGCAATGTTCCGAAAACTCAAAGTCTACTCGGGCGCTGAGCACCCACACGTCGCTCAGCAACCACAAGCCCTGGCGCTTTAGAGGAAACCGATATGTCTACGGCACAGTACTACGGCACAGGCCGACGAAAAACATCAACCGCGCGGGTATTCCTTCGCTCGGGCACTGGTAACATCCAAATCAATGGCCGCACTATCGATGAGTATTTTGGTAGGGAAGTGGCGCGGATGATTGTGCGTCAACCATTGGAGCTGACTCAGTTAAATGGCAGTTTCGATGCTTACGTCACCGTTAGCGGAGGTGGTAGTTTCGGTCAGGCCGGCGCGATCAGGCACGGGTTGACCCGTGCGCTTATGGATTATGACGAGTCGCTTCGTGGCGCACTTCGTGCCGAGGGGTTTGTGACCCGGGATGCACGGGAAGTTGAGCGGAAAAAGGTGGGTTTGCGAAAAGCTCGTCGTCGTCCTCAGTTCTCCAAGCGTTAAAGCCGGTACAAATTCAGCGACGGGGCAGCCCAGACATCGGTCCGGTATTAATCTGTCGCCTATTTGTCTACGTAAATACAAATGGAATGCTGTAATGCGGTGTCGTCGCTTGCCGCGCACGTAGCAGAGCACTAACATTCCCGCGCAAGAAATTCCATGTTTTCCTGGCACAACAGGTGTTGGGAAAGCTGCCTCAATGTCGGAGAGGGTTCTCATGAGCGAAGTGCAATCTAGCCAAAACGATACGGCCCAAGTGGACGCCAAAAGTCAAACCCGACGCCGGTTTTTGACTGCTGCGACGTCTGTTGTTGGCGTCGCTGGTGTAGTGGGCGTAGCTACGCCTTTTATGGGGTCTTGGAACCCTTCAGAAAAAGCTAAGGCCGCCGGTGCGCCGGTGAAGGCTGACATTGGTAAGCTAGAGCCCGGACAGATGGTGGTCGTAGAGTGGCGCGGAAAACCAGTGTACGTGTTGCACCGCACTGATGCTCAGCTCGAAGATCTTCCTAAGCTCGATGGTATTTTGAAGGACCCAAGTTCAGCTGGGGCCGATCAGCCTGGATATGTCGCAGGTGAGGGGCGCTCAATACGGCCAGAGCTCTTTGTGGCGGTGGGGTTGTGCACTCACCTAGGTTGCGCCCCCAAATTCCGGCCGGAAGTTGGCTCGGCTGATCTCGGCGGTGACGAGTGGTTAGGCGGGTTTTTCTGTCCCTGTCATGGTTCAAAATTTGATTTGGCGGGACGCGTATTTCAGGGAGTGCCCGCCTCAGCAAACTTGGTTGTACCTCCCTATAGCTTTGAGGGCGACAACGTCCTTGTAATTGGTGTGGATGCGGAGGCTGCCTAATGGAAAAAGCGTTGAATTCTTTTGTTGGATGGATTGATGCACGCCTGCCAGTTACCAGAGCGTGGAATACTCACATGGGCGAGTACTACGCCCCTAAAAACTTCAACCTCTGGTATTTCTTTGGGGTTTTTTCGCTGCTAGTTTTAGTCAACCAGTTATTGACTGGAATCTGGCTAACAATGAATTACACACCCTCCGCTGAAGAGGCGTTCTCCTCGGTTGAGTACATCATGCGCGATGTAGATTACGGGTGGCTGCTGCGTTACATGCATTCCACGGGCGCATCAGCGTTTTTCATCGTTGTGTATCTCCACATGTTCAGGGCCCTGATCTACGGGTCTTACAAAAAGCCACGAGAGCTGCTGTGGGTTTTTGGAATGATGATTTTCATTGTCTTGATGGCTGAGGCATTTGTAGGTTACGTATTGCCTTGGGGGCAGATGTCCTACTGGGGTGCACAGGTCATTATTTCACTGTTTGGTGCTATTCCTGTCGTGGGCGAGGACATCGTCACCTGGATTCGAGGAGATTATCTGCTGTCGGGCATTACGCTAAACCGCTTCTTTGCCTTGCACGTGGTGGCCCTCCCTATCGTTTTATTAGCCTTGGTGGTGTTGCACATACTTGCGCTGCACGAGGTAGGCTCTAACAACCCAGACGGCGTAGAGATCAAGAAGAAGAAGGACGCAAATGGTATCCCCTTAGACGGAATCCGATTCCATCCCTATTACTCGGTGCACGATATTCAGGGCATTGCTGTGTTCTTGTTTTTCTTCTGCGCTATTTTGTTCTTTGCGCCTGAAATGGGTGGTTTCTTCCTTGAGTTCGCCAACTTTGAGCAGGCCAACGGACTTAAAACCCCCGAGCACATCGCGCCTGTGTGGTACTTCACGCCTTTCTACTCGGTGTTACGTGCAGTGCCCGATAAGTTTTGGGGTTTTGTATTCTTCGCGGCATCTGTGGCAATTCCCTTCGCATTGCCTTGGTTAGATCGCTGCGAGGTTAAGTCATGGCGCTATCGCGGCATGATCAACCGCGTGATGCTGCTGCTTTTCGTAGTCTGCTTCTTAATCTTGGGTGTATTGGGGGTTAAAGCACCGACGCCTGAGCGCACATTCTTGGCGCAGATTTGCACCATTTTCTACTTCGCTTTTTTCCTGGCGATGCCGATTTGGTCGAAGATGGACAAAGTCAAACCTGTTCCTGACAGGGTGACGATGGATGGTGGCGTTGGCGTGTTCAAGAGTCTGGGCATTCTCGCCCTGATGGGTGCCCTCACATTCATTCCATTAAAGGTGGTGGGTGCCGAGTCAGGCTTTGACTGCGGGACGATTCCCTGCGACCCCATTGCTACGGACGCATCGGACCAGCCCTCGCTACAACGGGGGGCCGCGCTCTACACCAATTACTGCATGGGCTGCCACTCTTTGCAGTACTCACGGCATAACCGTGTAGCAAGGGATCTTGGAATTCCTGAGGATTTATACAAAGCCAATTTGATGTTCGATCCGGAAACCAAAATAGGCGCTCTCATGGACAATTCCATGGACAAGGCAAATGCCAAGAAATGGTTTGGCGCAACGCCTCCAGACCTCACTTTGGTGTCTAGGGCGCGCCAGCCTGAGTGGCTCTACACCTATTTGCGCACATTTTACAAGGACGAGACTCGACCCTATGGGGTTAATAATAAGGTCTTTCCCAAAGTCGGTATGCCCCATGTGCTAATGGAGCTGCAGGGCATGCCCGAATGTGCAGCTGGACCGAGCTTGGCAGGCGGGCAGATGGACCCGCTGACGGGAGATGCTATGATGGCCGCTCCATGTGGTCGACTTGAAATTTCCGCTGCTGGAATCATGAGTGGGGAAGAGTACGATTCGGCGATTTACGACCTAGTAAACTTCTTGGCGTATACCGCAGAGCCCATTAAGCTGCAGCGGCAGCAAATGGGTGTTAAGGTTTTACTGTTCCTTGCTATTTTCTTTGTGTTCGCTTGGCTCTTGAGTCGCGAATATTGGAAGGACGTCCACTAACGTCCCACCCGACAAGAAGCGGTAGCCACAGGGTGGCTGTCCCGCTTCTGTCGCTTAAACCCCGGAGTTTATAAATGAAACTGTCTGACGACGCCTCTGCGGTAGTGTCCAAGCGCTCTTCTATGACGCTGTTTTCGGATAGTACTAATCATTACAGCCACCGGGTACGAATTGTACTTGCCGAGAAGGGTGTGACTGTCGATCTGATCGAATCGGATTCTGGCATTGCGCCGGCCGAGCTGGCAGATGTTAACCCTTACAACACAATGCCCACCTTAGTTGACCGTGATTTAGTGCTCTATGAATCCAAGGTGATGATGGAGTACCTCGACGAGCGTTTCCCACACCCACCTCTTTTGCCCGTTTACCCGGTTGCAAGAGCGGAGAGTAGACTGCTGATGTATCGAATCGAGCGGGATTGGTGCAGTTTGGTTGACGCCATTCAAAACTCTCGATCCGAAAATGTGGTCACAAAATCTGCCAAAGAGTTGCGGGACGGGCTGATGGCCATCGCTCCTATTTTTGCAGAAAAGCCCTACTTCATGAGCGAAGAGTTCACCTTGGTAGACTGTTGTATTGCGCCTATCTTATGGCGTCTGCCTTCTTTGGGTGTCGATATCCGCCCAGGAAAACAGTCTAAGCCTCTACTGGCTTATATGGACAGCCTGTTCCGTAGAGAATCCTTCCAGGAAAGCCTCACGGTTCATGAGCGAGAAATGCGCCTGTAATTGAGCACCGCACCTGTGAACTCCAGTAGGCCTTACATCATTCGAGCGATTTACGAATGGATCGTAGACAACGAATGCACTCCACACTTGTTGGTTGATGCTACCTTTTCTGGGGTGCTGGTTCCTGAAAGTTATGTTAGCGATGGCCAGATTGTTTTAAATATTGCGCCGTCTGCGGTGGTGTCTTTGCAAATGGGGAACGACACGGTTGTGTTTAATGGCCGGTTTGGAGGGCAGCCACAGGATGTGGCCGTTCCCATCGCCGCAATACTGGGCATTTATGCTCGTGAGAACGGTCAGGGAATGGTGTTCGATGGTCCAATGGACCCGGATCCAGATCCTGAACCGCCTTTCATCGGGGACCCTGCCTCCAGCGAGCGCAGCAGTCGCCCGGCACTCAAAATCGTCAAATAAAGTTTTGCCCTTATTGCCAGCAGTGCTTTTGCCACTGTGTCTTTCGACCTTAGGCTAAGGCCTTTTAAATGAGTTCAAACAGACGCACCACACGCGTTACGCCATCGACGTCGGCCGCTGCGGCAGCGGTTCGGTTGGCCTCTTCGGTCGATAGCAAGCCCATCAGATAAACGACACTGTTCTCGGTTACCACCTTGACCCGCAATGATGGCACTTCTGAATCAGTCAATAAGGCCGTCTTAATTTTTGTGGTTAGCCAAACATCGTTGGCTTCGGTGCCGCTTGTGGACTTTGGTCCAATCACTAATTCGTTATAAATTCTTCGAACGCCCTCTATTTCACGAACGACAGCCGATGCTTCATCTTTGAGGCCCTGGTTTGGGACTTCACCCGCGATTAATACGTAGCCGTTGTAGGACACCACGAGGAATCCCAAGTCGTCGAAAGCGGCGTTTGCTGCTCTGATATTAACGATCGCCTTTGTTTCTATGCTCTCGTCTAGAACCTGCTCTGCGAGGCTGCGCTCACCGGGTTCATCTTCAATACTATTACTCTCAAAAGTCGCGAGTATTGAGCCGCAGCCAGTTAGATAAGTAAGAGATAAGATCATGAAAATTCTTTTATACACAGAGCTCACGTATTGTCCTCCAGGGTTCCAAACAGGGATATGTCGATCAATCTAGCAAGACAGATGGAGCAACATTGAGAAAGAGCTAGCGCAGTCGCGCGGTCTGCTCCGGGAAATGCCAGGCTAGGCCCTATGCCTTGTGCTCCCACCCAAATCGACGTCAGATTGCGTTTGGCGATGGCAGAGGACAGAAACTCTAGGTCTACTTGAGTGAGCGATGTCGCGTAAAGAATTACAAGGTCGCCTGGTTGACCTAGGGCCGTTAGTTGTTGAGTTAGCCAACCCACGCCGGGATCGAGGCTGGTGATATGACGGCTTGTCAGTTCGATCGCAGGTATCGCCGGTCGCTCTCGATAGAGGCCTTGTTGTAGCAGTTCGGTCAGCAGTCCTGCACCTGCAGCATCGGGGCCGACGCCACAAACGATAAGTTTTTTCTCGTTAATAATGGTTTGCGTCGCTAGGCTGGCTGCACTTCCAGTGACATCTGCAATGTCATCCACTGACAGGCTCAGCTGCTCGATATAGCCATGAAAAAAGGTGGAAATGTCATCGTAGGGAATCATGATCAGATCTTTACCCGTTTAGTTTGACGCATCGAATGCCTGTTGAATCCAGTGCGGTACTCGGTTCTTTTGCAGCGTGTCGTATGCGATGACATCGAATCTGACAGGTCGTCCCTGCAGCTCGGGCATGCGTTGTATAACTAAACTAGCGGTCTTGATGAGGCGCTGCTGCTTGCGATAACTGACTGAGCTTGCGCCTGTTTGAACCCCTTTCTGGGCGCGCAGCCGGACCTCGACGAAAACCACTGTTATGCCCTGTTCCATAATAATATCGATCTCGCCATAGCGGCAGCATACATTACGTGCAACAGTTCGTAGTCCTTGGGTTATTAAAAAATTCTGGGCGTAATCCTCTGCTTCTTTGCCGGTTTGCGTATTCACGTAGGTCACTGTTCATTGGGTTTGACACAGTTAGCGTACCGGTAGAGCTTTAAGTTTGCCGCCATCAAAAGCGACTGAATTCAGTTCTCTTTCCATTTCTCCATTGGCGAGACGCTTTAGAAGTCCAGTCCGCCCTTGGAATAGGGTGGCCTGAGTGGCTTCCGCCTGTTGCCAGTGATCGATCATGGATATTGCGTCAAATCCTAGAGCTTGTAATCGAGTGTATCGGTCTACTTTTAAGGCCTGCAGTACCGCGGGAGTCTCCACCAAAATAAGGTCGTTTAGGTCTTGGTTTTGGCCGTGGTCGTGTCCGCTATAGACAGCTGATGAGCTATAAACGGGCACGTCACCGCTATAGTGATATATGAGTAAGGGGCGCAGCCGACGCGCTTCGGCAGGATCTGGCGCCAATAGAAAAATGACATCAAAGTCCTGCCGTCTTCGAGGTCGTGAGGCTACAGGCGCTTCAAAGGCGACTTCCAGCATTTTAATTCTTCGTTCCGATGCCGCCGACCCAGCGCTGTTACCAATTTGTTCGGAAACGGCTGTGGTGTCCGCCAGTGTAAGGGTGTCTGCGGTGACACCTCCCAAGCCTCTCCAAATTTCGTTTAAAGCCACCTCCATTCGTCGCCCCCATTCACTGTCTGGACGAATAAGAAGTGCTTTTCTTTGGCCTCGGCCAAACGCTAGTTGGGCTATTTGGCGGGCTTCGTCCTCTGGAGCCAAGCTCATAGCGCTCCAGTTCGATACCTCTGTGCTGGCATAAACCTCAGGTCGGTTCAGCGCAATGACGGGAGTGGGGCGCTCCTTGAGGCTTTCGAGACTCTGTGCCTCCGACTTAATCAGCGGGCCAATGACGAGGTCTGCGCCTTCACTGAGCGCATCTCGGTATGCCGACACAGCGCTAGTGCGCAACTCTGTATCGACGGTAAATAGCCTTGGGCGTTTATCAGGGTCAGGGAAGCTCCGATAGAGGCCTTCTGTTATGCCATCTAATACCGCATTTCCCGCAGATTTGAGTCGTCCTGATAGTGGCAGCAGTACACCAATATTAGTTGGGGGCTCTGTATCTAACCAGGTGGCCAACGCTGCTGGTAGGTGGGCGGTAGCGGTATGATCCGGATGTAATGAAAGCCAGTTGTACGTGGCGTCGCGACCTGATCGATAAGCCTGCAGTAACGTTAGCCAGCCACGCCAATCTGGATCATCGGCTATTGCGGCTGCACGTTCTAATTGCCTGTCATCAAGGTGCATTAGCAACGTCCATAATCGATCGCCGGGCGCTGTCGTAAGAAATTGTGAGCCAGTATCACCTGTTGTGAGTTGGTCTGACTTGAGTTCGAGTTTAATTCTAAAATGCGCCAGCCTCGCTGCATCTAGCCATTGACCTTGGATGCGGGCTCTTTCTTCAACGGTGGCTAGTACAAAAATTTGACCTTCTATGCTCGAGGTGTTGGTGCCTTTCATCAGTCGCTGAGCTGCTTCAATGTCACCGTTGTACCAAGCGAGGTCAGCATCGATGATTCCTGCTGTTGTCGCGTCAATTCCTTTAATAAGGAAGGCATCTCTTAAGATGCGTCCCGCCACCACACCCTGAGTGAGTACGCTGTCGCGCACGGCGTTGATCGCCGCGAGATCTAGCTGCTGATCGGGGGTGGCGGGTAAAGGCTCTGGAATTGCCTGTTGGCCAAGAGCCTCCAGGGAGATTTTGGGTAGGGATTTATCCGGGGCATCTGTTGTTTGGCAGCCAGCGATCCAACAAACTGATAGCAGGACCAAGATAATAGTCCGAATATCGAGACGAGCAGTGTGAAGTTTTGAGATCATAAGCCGCAGTATAGAACGGAGACGCCTTCTTGGAACGTGGTTTGTACATTGTACCGACGCCAATTGGTAATTTAGCCGATATCACCCAGCGTGCACTCGACACCTTGACGCATGTTGCCTTGGTCGCTGCGGAGGATACGCGCCACAGTCGAAAGCTGCTAGCTCACTACGGGATTGAGACGCCGCTGTGCGCCTACCATGACCATGTGTCCGAAGAGGTGACCGAGCAGTTGCTGGCTCGCATGATAGGCGGAGAGGCGATAGCGCTTATCAGCGATGCCGGAACTCCGTTAGTGTCGGACCCTGGATTTCGACTCGTGCGAGCAGCTCAGGCTAAACATATCCCTGTCATTCCATTACCAGGCCCCTGCGCGGCAATTACTGCGCTGAGTGGTGCGGGGTTGCCGACTGACCGATTTTTCTTTGAGGGATTTTTGCCGGCAAAGTCGCAGCAGAGGAGAAAACGATTGGAATCCTTGCAACGGCAAGCGGGTACTTTGATTTTTTATGAGGCTCCACACCGAATTAAAGCGACCCTTGCCGATGCCGCCGAGATCATGGGTTCAGAACGTGAGGCTGTGCTCGCTAGAGAGCTCAGTAAGACGTTTGAAACTTTGAGGCGCGACTCGCTGTCGGGCCTATTGGCTTGGGTAGAGGCCGATGTTAATCAGCAACGTGGTGAACAGGTTTTGCTCATTGGTCCGGCCGACGAACCGTCGGATAACGAGCTGCTTGAGAAAGACCGGCAACTTCTCTTTCGTATTGCTGACGAGCTACCCCCTCGTAAAGCCGCATCCATAGTCTCGGAGGTGACGGGCGTTAAAGCTCGAATTTTGTACGAGCATTTAATAAACCGTGAAAAAAAATGATATTTCTTCCTTGAGTGCGAACCCTCGTAGCTTTAAATTAACGGAGAGCTGATTAGACGATCGCTGTCGCCTTTGGCGATGGAGGAAAGTCCGGGCTCCTGAGGTCAGAGTGCCAGGTAACGCCTGGGGGGTGTGAGCCCACGGAAAGTGCAGCAGAAAGGAAACCGCCTGGCTCGCCAGGTAAGGGTGAAAAGGTGCGGTAAGAGCGCACCGCGCGGCTGGTAACAGGCGTGGCGATGGTAAACCCCACTCGGAGCAAGACCAAATAGGGATCCATTAGCCGTGACCTCCGGCGGATCCGGGTAGGTCGCTACAGGCGAACGGTGACGTTCGTCGCAGATGAATGATCGTCCAAGACAGAACCCGGCTTATCGATCGGCTCAATCTATGCACCCCCACCTAGTGGGGGTGCTCCTTCCTAATCGAATTATTTTTGTTATATAAAGTAGATTTTATATAGCTTTATAGGTTTAATATTAAAGTCAGATCCGTCAATTGCAGCTAATTTGCTGTTTGGAAATGCTTTTCGGGCTTCCCAAAATGCCCTGCAACAGGGCTTCTTTAACCTAAGAAATTTTCTCTAAGCGACTGAAATGAAAAGGAAATTTGCCTGTCACGGCATTGACCTTTCTGTTTTTCGGGATTATAGTGGGTAAAAGTGGGGCAAAGTGGATTTCACTGTGCTTAAGTGGGAAATACGGGTCAAGAGTGGGTTAGGCTGAATGTTTCGTGGCGTACAGCACATTAATATGGACACCAAGGGGCGCTTGGCCGTGCCCGCGCGTCAGCGCGAAAGTCTATTGGAGCAATGTGCTGGGCGAGTTGTTATCACTATTGATACCCAAAGCCATTGCTTGACTCTATACCCACTGCCTGAGTGGGAGCGCATAGAGGCAGAAATTCAGTCACTTCCCGCCTTGAACCCCGCGGTTAAGCGCTTTCAGCGACTCATGCTTGGTTATGCCGCGGATATTGAACTTGATGGTAGCGGGCGGGTGTTGCTGCCTCAGTCCCTCAGAGATTATGCGCATCTGGAAAAAAAGATTGTGTTGGTTGGGCAGGGCAACAAGTTAGAGCTGTGGTCCGAGGATCGTTGGCTTGCAGAGCGCGATGCTGCTTTGTCTATTGAGGCGCCTGAGGAGCTTCCGGTCGAATTGTTGTCGTTAAAGCTCTGATGGGTGGTATGCATCAGGCTGTTTTGCTTGAGGAGGCAGTGGAGGCCCTGATGGCAGGTGGAGGTGGCTCGGGCAGTGAAGTCTACGTCGACGGAACCTTTGGTCGAGGGGGGCATTCCGCTGCAATTCTGAGGGCGCTTTCAGATGGCCAGCGCTTGGTGGCATTTGATAAAGATCCTGAAGCCATGGAAAGCGCCAGTTTACTGAGCAGTGAGAATCCCGCTTTTAGTTTTTTGCATGACAGTTTTGGCAACCTCGAGAGAGCGGGTTCTGGCTTGGCCGGGGTGCTTTTAGATTTGGGGGTGTCTAGCCCTCAGCTCGATGACGGAAGTCGCGGCTTTAGTTTTCAGCAGCAAGGCCCCTTGGATATGAGGATGGATAACTCAAAGGGCGAGACGGCTGCTGAATTTATTAATTCGGCATCTGAGGCGGACCTTCGTCGCGTGCTTTGGGATTTCGGTGAAGAAAAATTTGCCCGACGCATCGTCTCTGCCCTGGTCAAGCGCAGATTGGTAGAGCCCTTTGAGAGCACTGAAGACTTGGCGGCCGTGGTCGCTGCAGCAAACCCAGCTTGGGAGAAGCACAAGCATCCCGCCACTCGTACGTTTCAGGCGTTGCGCATTCACGTAAATCGCGAGTTGGCTGATCTCGATGTCCTGTTGGGTAAGGTTATTGACCTCTTGGCAATTGGGGGGCGGCTTGTGGTTATTAGTTTCCACTCCCTTGAGGATCGACGCGTTAAGACTTTTATGCGGCGGGAGGCCCGAGGCAGAGAGCTACCTCGAGGTGTGCCTATTCGAGATGATGAGCGAGGAGAGCGGTTGCGCCTATTAGGTAAGCCGCAGCGGGCCGGTGATGATGAGCTGGCAGCAAATCCACGGGCGCGCTCGGCAATTATGCGTGTGGCGGAGCGAATCGCATGATGTCTCTGCGATGGACGATGCCCCTGTTGATAATGGCAGTGTTGATGTCTTGTTTTGCAATCATCCATAGCACCCACGCGAGTCGAGCCTATTACGCTGATTTGCAGCGACTTGAGGGTACGCATTGGTATCTTCAAGAGGACTACAGCCGTCTCATGCTTGAGCGAAGCACGCTTGCAAGCCCGCACCGGATCGCCAAGATGGCGCAGGAAGACTTAATTATGCGAGCCCCTGACCTCGCAGCGTATCGCACGATAGTTGAGGGGGCATATTAGTGGCTAGGAATCGGGTTGTACCCGTCCCCGGGATGCCCTGGCGGCTTGTTATTGTGATCGGCTTGCTGATGGTTTTGGCGGCTTTGGTAGTGGGGCGGCTGGTGTTGATCCAGGTTGTTGATCAGGAGCGAGGTGCTGCATTTTTGCGGGAGCAGGGAGCCATGCGGGCGGTTCGTTCCGCTGAAATTCCCGCATATCGTGGCATGGTTACAGACCGCCGCGGTGAGCCTCTGGCGATCAGTACGCCTGTTATTACATTGTGGGCAGACCCTCAAATACTGCGTGACTCCAACAGGTTAGGAGTTTTGGCGGACGCACTAGGCCAATCTGAGGAACAGTTACAGCAGCGCCTTGATCTCTATTCTGACAAGCGGTTTATGTACCTTGCGCGTCATCAAACGCCTGACCTAGCACGCCGTGTACTTGGCCTGAAAATTTCCGGTGTGGGCGGCAAGCGAGAATATCGCCGCTTCTATCCCGCGGGTGAGGTGGCGTCGCAGATTATTGGCCTGACGAATGTTGACGGTAAAGGAATCGCTGGACTTGAGAAGGCCTATGAAGAGGTTCTGCACGGTCGTGTTGGGCAAAAGCGCTATATCAAAGATTTACACGGAGACGCTATTCGAGATGTTGGTGTCGTTCGTGAAGCACGGCCAGGCCAGGCTGTGGAATTGGCTATCGATTTACGGCTTCAATATCTTCAGCACCGTGAGCTGCAGCGGGCCATGGTCGAGACGGGCGCGGAGGCTGGTGCGGCGGTTACTGTAGATGCATGGACGGGTGAAATTTTAGCCATGACTAACCACCCTGTCTTCAATCCAAACAGTCGCTCTGCGTTCGATTATGCGGCAACCCGGAATCGGGTGGTGACCGATGCCTTCGAACCTGGCTCAACAATGAAGCCTCTGACATTGGTCGCGGCCTTGGAGACAGGTGCATTTACCCTTGATTCCATTATCGACACGTCTCCTGGAAGAATACGGGTCGGTCGAAAAGTGTTACCCGACCCTTTAAATTACGGGGCCATTACGGTATCGCGAGTAATAGAAAAGTCGAGTCAGGTTGGGGTGACAAAGATGGCGCAAGCTATTGGTCACGAGCCCGTGCTATCGGTCTATCGTAGATTCGGTTTGGGCGAGCCTTCCAGTATTGGTTTTCCCGGTGAGCGGTCAGGAAGTCTGCCGAATCGGGAGCGCTGGAGTGAGATAGAAAAGGTGACTCTCGCCTTTGGTTATGGACTCACCACTACTCCCCTTCAGTTGGCTCAAGCCTATGCCATTTTTGCGAATGAGGGGCGGCGAGTGCCATTGACGCTGTTAAAGCGCGCGGATGGTGAGCAGCCCCCCGTCGAGCGTGTGATCAGCGAGGAAGTTGCCCAGCAGGTGCTGACGGTTCTTCATCGTGTTACCGGAAGTGAGGGTACGGCGAAAAAGGCGCGGGTGCCGGGCTTCTCCGTCGGCGGTAAAACCGGGACGGTTCATAAAGTAGGACCCAGTGGCTATTTGCCCGATCAATACCTGGCTCTATTTGTAGGTGTGGCCCCTATCGATAATCCGCGTTATGTCACCGCGGTTGTTATTGACCGCCCCCAGGGCGACAGTTACGGCGGTGGTGCGGCGGCAGCGCCTGTCTATGCCCGGATAACTGATGGCGTTTTAAGGTTGCGTAATCAGCGGCCCGAGATTGAGGCAGAAACACCGGCACAGCTCGCCAGTTTTGGTGGCGGTCAGTGAGCGCCTTGGCAAACCACCAACACATACTGGACCGCATTTATGCGGCCCTGCCCGAGATTGCATGGCCAAATGTAAACGGTCATATGACCCTAGACAGTCGTAAAGTTGGTGAGGGCGATATTTTCGTTGCGCTACCTGGGGCCCAGCATGATGGAAGAGACTATATAAGGCAGGCTCTGGCCCAGGGAGCAGCCTTGGTACTGGCAGAGGCCAATGGCTTCAACATTTCCACTGATGCCGATTCCAGTAGCCGCATTATCCGTGTGCCTGACCTCAGTGATGAATTGCCAGCGCTCGCTAAAGATTTCTATGGGGATCCCAGTCAGGAAATGGCATTGGTTGCTGTTACTGGGACTAACGGTAAAACATCAGTCGTAGAGTTTGTTGGGCAGTTGCTGAGAGCTTTAGGGGTTGCGGCGGGTTGCGTGGGAACTCTAGGTTCTAGGTTAGAGGCGGCCCCAGCAGATGCCATGAACACGACGCCAGATGTGCTGACGATTAACCATCAGCTTGCGGACTGGCAGCGCCAGGGCATTAAGCACGTCGCTCTTGAGGCATCATCACATGCACTGCATCAGGGCCGATTAGCGTCCTTGTCACTGCACACCGGGGTGTTTACCAATCTCACTCGGGACCACCTTGATTACCATGGCAATGCGGCGGATTACGCAGCGGCAAAGCTGTCGCTGTTCAATACTTTTAACCTCAAGCGAGCAATATTCAATGCCGATGATCCGGTCGCAAGCCAGGTTCTGGCAGTGGCGGGAGCGTCGGCAATCGGTATCACTCTTGAGGGTGCTGAAGCTCAGGTGCAGGTTGCTATTCGGTCGATGCGCCCCATGTTGTTGGAGATTCAAAGCCCCTGGGGAGCCGCCGAAATCAACCTTGAGCTCAGTGGTCGCTTTAATGCTTTCAATGTTGTTGCTGCGATTGTTGCCGTGACTGGGCTAGGCCTTGATTTTCACCGGGTTTGCGCTGCTGCAGAAAGTTTGAAGCCTGTGCCTGGTCGCATGGAACGAATTTTAATGTCAGGTAATCGCCTGGCAGTTGTCGACTATGCGCATACGCCAGACGCTCTTGAAAGTGCTTTGCAGACCCTACGTGGTGAGACTAAGGGGCGGCTTTGGGTGGTATTTGGTTGCGGCGGAGATCGTGATTCCGGCAAGCGCTCTCTGATGGGTCGATCAGCCGCTCGATGGGCTGACCACATCGTTGTCACGTCGGATAACCCCCGTGGTGAGGTGCCTGAGAAAATTATCGAAGATGTAATTTCTGGGTGTGGTAACCAGGCCGAGGTGGTGGTTGACCGTGCTGAAGCTATTCGCCACGCGTTAGCGCTGGCTGAGTCGGGCGATACGGTTTTGGTTGCTGGAAAGGGACATGAGGACTACCAAGACATCGCCGGTGTTCGCCTGCCGTTTTCAGATCAGCGGGTTTTATCTGAACTTCAGAGTTTTGATGGGGCGCGATCATGATTGCGCCGCTATCAGTCACTGATTTTGCGGCCCGCTGCGGCGCAGAGCTGCATTGTGAGATCGATAAGTTGTTGGAAGTTTCTGGTTTGGCCATCGATAGCCGGCAGGTAAAGCCCGGCGATCTGTTTGTGGCCATACCGGGAGTTAAGGTCGATGGACACGACTACTTGGAGGCGGCGCTGGAGCGAGGTGCTGGGGCGGCTCTGGTGCAGCAACAAGTGAGCAGCGCTTTGCCCCAATTGATCGTGAGCGATTCGGAGGCTGCTTTACAGACTTTTGGCGCGATGACTCGCGCAGCCTATGACGGCATTTTGGTTGGAATTACAGGCAGTGCGGGCAAGACAACTGCTAAAAATATGTTGGCTGAAATTCTCTCTCGGGCGGGTAGCGTGGTTGCTACGAAAGGGAATCAAAATAATGAGCTGGGTGTCCCGCTGACACTTGCAGATCTTAATGCCGATACGGAATACGCGGTTCTCGAGTTGGGTGCTGGAAAGCCCGGCGACATTGCTAGGCTTTGTGAAATGGCACGCCCAAACATTGCGATCTTGCTCAATGTTGCTCCGGCACATCTTGCAAACTTTGGCAGCCTTGACGCCATCTCTAATACTAAGGGCGCATTGCTAGATGATTTGCCCGCCGATGGGCTGGCGGTCATTAATGCTGATGATCCCCGTGTTGCCGATTGGCAAGTCCGGGCCAGGCCCACCCGGTGTCTGACATTTGGAGTGAACTGCAAGGCTGACTATCAGGCGATAGATTTGCAGCTGAAGGGCTTTTCAGGTTCGAATTTTGTTTTGCAAACGCCTGAGCAGGCCGTTGAAGTGACGTTGAATGTGCCCGGGCGGCAAGGCATTTATAACGCCTTGGCAGCGGCGGCCGTCGCCGATGCTCTGGGTATTAGCGCTATTACGATTCGAGAGGGACTCGCGGCGGTGAAGCCTGCCCCGGGTCGAGGCGGTGTTGCAGTTTTGTCTCCAGACGCTTCGCTGATCGACGATACGTATAACGCCAATCCCGTGGCTGTGCGAGCTGCTATAGACGTACTTGCTTCTGAGTCCGGCCGCCGGCGCTTGGTATTGGGAGCAATGCTGGAGCTGGGGCCAGATGAAGAAAAATTGCACGCAGAACTGGGGGCTTATGCTCGAGAAGCGGGACTAGACGAGCTGTGGGCTGTTGGGTCTGAGGCTGCTCCGGCGGCAGTTGCATTCGGTGAGGGGGCGCTTTGTTTTACTGACACCAGTGAGCTCATCACGTATGCGCCGACACTCCGGGGCGCGAATACGACTTTGGTAAAGGCCTCTCGAGGCGCTCAGTTGGAAGTTGTGGTCAATCATTGGCTGGCTGGGGGTGAGGGCATATGTTGACTTGGCTAATGGGCGAGTTAATCGCACTAGATGCGGGATTCGCCGTCTTTCAATACATCACTTTGCGAGGAATTTTGGCCGCAGCGACAGCGCTGTTGATCTCCCTGTGGGTGGGGCCCTGGATGATCGCTCGGCTCGATCAGCTGCAAATCGGTCAGTCTGTTCGTGACGACGGTCCCGAGAGTCACCTTGTTAAGTCGGGTACGCCGACAATGGGCGGAGCGCTAATCATTGTTGCGATCGTCGCTGGAAGCCTGATTTGGGGAGACCTTCAAAGCCGGTATCTGTGGGTGGCCGTGTTAACAACATTGGCATTTGGAACTATTGGTTGGGTTGATGACTACCGAAAAGTGGTTGAAAAAGATTCCCGAGGGTTGCCGGCTAGATGGAAGTATTTTTGGCAGTCAGTCGTCGGCTTTGCCGCCGCAATATTTCTCTACAGCAGCGCAATAAATCCCGAAGAGACAATTCTCTATGTGCCATTTTTTAAAGATGTGGCATTGCCTCTGGGCTTACTCTTTATTCCGTTTTCCTACTTGGTCATCGTAGGCACAAGTAATGCAGTGAACCTCACTGATGGTCTCGATGGGTTGGCGATTCTGCCAACAGTCATGGTGGCCACGGGGCTGGGCACTATTGCCTACCTGTCGGGGCACACCTTTTTTGCTGAGTATTTGAATATCGCATATCTCCCGGGTGCGGGTGAGTTGGTCATTTTCTGTGGCGCTATAGCTGGAGCGGGCCTTGGTTTTCTGTGGTTCAACACTTATCCAGCGATGGTGTTTATGGGTGACGTGGGCGCGCTTGCATTGGGAGCGGCGCTCGGCGTGGTTGCCGTCATTATCCGACATGAAATTGTCCTCTTCATTATGGGAGGCATTTTCGTTATGGAAACAGTTTCGGTCATTATTCAGGTCGGATCTTTTAAGCTCAGGGGCAAGCGGGTATTTCGCATGGCCCCCATACACCACCATTTTGAGCTGAAAGGGTGGCCCGAGCCCCGTGTCATTGTCCGGTTTTGGATTATCACAGTGATGCTCGTTCTACTCGGTCTAGCGACCCTTAAGCTGCGATGAGGGGCTGCCAATGACAGCGCGCCTTATCGCATCGGAAGAGCGTCGAGCCATCATGGGGCTAGGTGTAACGGGTCAGTCAGTGGCACGCTGGTGGCGACGTCAAGGGTGCCCGTTTTTGGCTCTGGATACTCGCCCCGAAATGTCGGATTCACTTTCGGCGCGGCAGGCGGTCGGAGCTGAAACACCACTACATTTTGGCGATATCGATCCATCGGTATTAGAGGGTATTACCGAGCTTATTGTTTCTCCCGGCGTTGCTTTAGAGCACCCTCTTGTTCAGTTTGCCCTAAATAATAAAGTCCGCGTTATGGGCGATATTGATTTGTTTGTAGCGGCTGCGTCAGCGCCGGTCATCGGAATTACCGGTTCTAATGGTAAATCCACAGTTACTGCAATGGTTGCCTCAATGCTGAGCGCATGCGGCAAGCGTGTGGCCGTGGGCGGAAATTTTGGCACGCCGGCTCTTGATTTGCTTGATCAAGCCGTAGACTTTTATGTGTTGGAGCTTTCTAGCTTTCAGCTGGAGCGTGCGCAGCCGCTTAAGCTTGCGGTGGCAACAGTCCTTAATGTATCGGCTGATCATCTTGACCGCCACGGCAGTATGCCTCGGTACCATCACGCTAAACATAAGATTTTTCAGGGTGCGCATGCTGTGGTGGCCAACAGAGCTGACTCGCTGACGCTGCCCTTGTTAGACGGTGGCACCCGGCAGGTCCTTTGGCGGCCAACGGATCCTGACCTTGATGAGTTTGGGATTCGGCAGCTGGATGGTGCTCCCTATGTTTGCTGTGGCTTTACGCCACTATTTCCGGTTTCGGAACTCAAGCTTAAGGGGCAGCATAACCTTAACAATGTATTGGCCGCGCTGGCGCTTGGCGTGGCCCTCGATCTGCCCTTAGAGCGTTTAATAGAGGGATTGAAAGATTTTTCAGGATTGCCGCACCGCTGCGAACTCGTTCTTGATGACGCAGGCGTTAGTTGGATTAACGATAGTAAAGGTACGAATGTCGGTGCCACTCGTGCGGCACTTGCTGGGCTTGGGGCTCAGGAAAACGTTGTACTCATTGCGGGTGGCGTAGGGAAGGGACAAGATTTTACGGCCTTGTTACCGGAAGTTAGGAATCACTGTCGACGAGTTTTCACTTTGGGTGAATCAGCTCGAGAAATTGAGTTGGCTTTAGGGGCCCACACCCCCGTACAGCGCGTCGAGTCATTGGAGGATGCCGTTGCCAAGGCTGGGGCTTTGGCTCGGGCTGGCGACGTGGTTCTGTTGTCACCGGCCTGCGCTAGCTTCGATCTTTACTCGGGGTTTAAAGCCCGTGGCGATGCCTTTCGTAATGCCGTAATGAGCCACGTGGAGCATCGATCATGATCGCTGCACCTACTCAAAGTCATACTCGGCTTGATCCGATGCTGTCAGGTATCAGCGCGGCGCTTGTTTTGGTTGGTTTAGTTGCCATAGCGTCAGCCTCCGTTGGATATGGTGAATGGCATTTTAATAACCCTTGGCACCACACCGTCAGGCACGGCATTTATTTAGCGTTAGCTATTTGTATGGGGGCGGTTGCTTACCGTGTACCTGTGGAGGTTTGGCAAAAAACATCGGGGCTCTGGCTGCTACTCGCGCTAGCACTGTTGATGCTTGTATTGGTTCCCGGGGTGGGTCGCAATGTTAATGGCAGCCAGCGATGGCTTCCCATGGGGCCCTTAACTGTTCAGCCTTCTGAAGTCGTAAAATTTGCATTAGTTATCTATATGTCGAGTTTTTTAGTTCGCCATGCAGAAGCGGTGCAGCGTCATTGGCAAGGTATGGCCAAACCCGTTGCTATTTTAGGTGTTACCGGACTACTGCTGCTAATGGAGCCAGATTTTGGAGCCACGGTAATTTGCACCGGCACGGTCTTTGGTATGTTGTTTTTAGGGGGCGCTCGCCTTTCCTACGTTTTGTTACTTGTCTGCACCGCAATTGGCGCGTTGGTTGTAATGATTGTGAGCGCGCCCTACCGATTGCAGAGGTTAACCGCATATACCGACCCCTGGCAGGATCCTTTTGGATCTGGTTTTCAGCTCATTCAGTCGCTGATTGCCTATGGAAGAGGCGATTGGTGGGGTGTGGGTCTGGGCAACAGTATTCAAAAGTTGTTTTATCTACCAGAGGCCCATACCGATTTTGTTTTTTCGATCTGGGCTGAAGAAACTGGCTTTTTTGGCGCTCTGCTGGTGATTGTTTTATACGGCGCTCTTATTGGAAGAATACTCTGGGTAGGGCGTCGTGCCGAACGGGATGACGACGGGTTCCCTGCCTATATCTGCTACGGCGTTGCTTTAATTTTTTCTGGACAAGCTTTTGTCAACATGGGTGTGAGCTCGGGTTTGCTACCCACAAAGGGGCTTACGCTGCCTTTTATCAGCTATGGCGGCTCAAGTTTGATTATGAGCTGCATCATGCTGGCGGTCGTGCTGCGTATTGAGCGCAGTTCGCGATCTTACGAGGGGGGGCAGACATGATGACTGCACCTCGTATTTTAATTATGGCTGGGGGGACAGGCGGTCATGTTTTTCCGGCGTTGGCTGTAGCACAAGTGCTGGAAGCTCGAGGGTGGCTGGTCGATTGGGTTGGCACTGCACGAGGATTGGAGAGTCGGGTTGTCCCAGCTCACGGGTTTACGCTGCATACCCTGCCGGTTCAGGGCCTACGGGGAAAAGGCTTGTTGTTTCGGGTTAAATCCCTTGTCGCACTGTTAGCCTCTTTCGTGGCCTCTCTTGGCTTGCTATTTAAAATTAAACCGCGGGCTGTTTTAGGTTTCGGAGGTTATGCCTCGGGACCTGCCGGTGTGGCTGCATTTCTTTTGCGTCGGCCGCTGGTTATCCACGAACAAAATGCCGTTGCCGGTACGACCAACCGCTGGCTTGCGCCTGTGTCAAAGCAAGTTTTATTAGGTCTTCCCGGCGCTTTTAAAGCCGGTGCTAGTCATCGGTTAATTGGCAACCCGGTGCGCGCCCAGATTTCGACACTTTACGATCTAGAAAGCGAAACTCCCAATGTGTTCACTAATGAACGCCCAATGCGATTGCTGGTTGTCGGCGGAAGTTTGGGAAGTAGTCCGTTGAATTCTGGGGTTCCCAATGCGCTGGCTATGCTCTCCGAAGAAGACTCGGTGCGCTTACAAGTACGTCATCAATGTGGTGGCCAGCACGTCGAAGCAACGCAAAATCAGTATGGGTCTTTGGCCGCTGCATCGGCTCAAGTTTTCCCCTTCATTGATGATATGGCCGCTGCCTATCAGTGGGCAGATCTAGTTGTGTGCCGGTCGGGGGCGTTAACGGTAAGTGAGCTTATGGTAACCGGAACGGCCAGCATTTTAGTGCCGCTTCCCCACGCTATTGACGATCATCAGACTGAAAACGCACGCATTCTTAGCGAGTCGGGTGCTGGTTGTTTACTGCCTCAAACCTCTAGTTTAGAGCCGCAGCTGAGCGATCTTCTAAAAGCTTTTATAGCCTCCCCTCAACGCCTAGAAATAATGGCAGGTAACGCCCGTCGGCTCGCTATGCCCAATGCCGCTGCCGCAGTTGCCGAAGTCATAGAGGGGGTCTCTCTTGTCCATTGAATCCTCCAAAATCATGAGCCAACAAATGGGCGGTACCCAGCATGTCTTTATGTTGGGTATTGGCGGTTCCGGCATGAGCGGTATTGCTGAAGTATTGGCGCAGCTTGGCTACCAAGTATCGGGATCTGACATTGAGGAAGGGCCTGTTGTGGGCCGCCTTCGCAATATAGGTATCGAAGTGCATATTGGTCATGCTGCGCAAAACATTATAGGGGCAGATGTTTTAGTCACATCAAGTGCTATCCCGAGTAATACTCCAGAGTTAATCGCCGCGCGTCAGGCGCGAATCCCCGTGGTGCCCCGCGCTGAAATGTTGGCAGAACTCATGCGCTATCGGCAGGGCATCGCTGTTGCGGGGACACACGGTAAAACAACGACGACTAGCCTTTTGGCATCGGTTTTTGGTGAGGCAGGGGAAGACCCGACTTTCGTGATTGGTGGATTGCTCAACAATGCGGGCAGTAATGCACGCCTTGGTGCTGGCCAATACCTCATAGTCGAAGCTGACGAGAGCGATGCATCCTTTCTCCATTTGTTACCCATGGTCAGTGTTGTAACGAATGTCGAGGCTGATCATATGGATCACTATGCCGGGGATATTGGAAATTACGAACAGGCATTTCTTGATTTCTTACATAACTTGCCGTTCTACGGTTTAGCTATTTTGTGTCTAGATGACCCGGGTGTGCAGCGATTGCTGCCGCAAATTACCCGCAGGGTTGTGACCTATGGCCGAGACAGCGAAGCAGATTATTGTGTGTCATCCGTCGCCGTCAGCGGCTTGCAAACGCGCTTTCTGCTCAACAGGCCGCGGGGCCGATCGTCACTCAGTATCAATCTCAACATGCCGGGAGAACACAACGCCTTAAATGCCGCGGCGGCGGCGGCGGTGGCCACCGAGCTTGGCTTGGCAGATGACGCCATTGAAAATGGTCTCTCACAGTTTTCTGGTGTCGGACGCCGGTTCAGTCCTTTAGGAGAAGTGGCCTGGCGTGGTGGTGTTGCGCACATGATTGATGACTATGGTCATCATCCCTCAGAGGTGCGCGCCACTCTCAATGCTGCTCGAGCAGCATTTCCTGGCCAACGTATCGTGATGGTTTTTCAGCCGCATCGCTTCTCAAGGACAAGAGATTTTTATGAGGATTTTGTGGCAGTGCTGTCCGATTGCGACTTGCTGGTTCTGCTGGATGTCTATTCCGCAGGTGAAGACCACATTGCTGGGGCTGATGCACGGTCTTTGGCTCGCAGTATCCGGCAGCGTGGAGCGATTGATCCTGTATTTGCACCCGATATTAAAAGTGTGCCTGCGGTCTTGTGCGACGTTCTGGAACCGGGTGATCTGTTGCTTACCCAGGGCGCGGGCAATATTGGTCAGCTAGCCCGGCAGTTGGCAGAGGCAGATTGTCTTGAGGTGTTGTTGTGAGTTCGGCGTTGTTATCAGGTGTTCGGTTTGCCGTGCTTATGGGTGGCGCCGCTGCCGAGCGGGAAATTTCATTACAAAGTGGTGAGAACGTCGCCTTGGCACTAGAGGCGGCAGGTTGCCCCGTCACTCGGATTGACCCCGCGGTAGAGCAATGGGCGGATCAGCTGTCGGATATCGATTTTGTGTTCAATTTACTCCACGGACCTGGAGGAGAGGACGGCGTATTGCAGGGCCTTTTTGATGTAATGAACTTGCCGTATAGCGGTTCAGGCGTGCTTGGCTCGGCACTCACTATGGATAAGGCTCGCACCAAACAACTTTGGTCGGGTATGGGTTTACCGACTCCCGATTTCACCCTGCTGACGGCAGATACTGATTGGTCTGACCTTATAGAGCGGCACGGGACGTTGTTTGTGAAGCCTGCTCTTGAGGGCTCCTCGATAGGTATGAGTAAAGCGAGTACTCCTGAGCAACTTGAGGCTGCCTGGAAGCGTGCGCGCGCTTACAAAGGCGGGATTATTGCTGAGTGCTTTGTGGCGGGCGAGGAGTATACGGTTTCAATATTGGGTGACCGAGCACTGCCGGCAATACGCATCGAACCTGCATCTGAATTTTACGATTTTGACGCAAAATATGTGTCTGATAATACGGGTTTTTTCTGCCCATCTGGATTGACCGCGAGCGATGAGGCTGAGCTTTCAGCATTAGCTTTGAGGGCTTTTTATGCGGTCGATGCGGCGGTTTGGGGTCGCGTTGATGTTATGCGAGACATTTCTGGTGCCTGGCAGTTATTGGAGGTCAATACCATTCCTGGAATGACTAGCCACAGTCTGGTTCCGATGGCAGCCCAAGCCGCTTCGATGACCTTGATCGATTTTCTAGCTGAAATTTATCGGCTCAGCATGGAGGCTCGTTATGCCTCGTAAACAAGGGCGGCAAGCGGTTCGTAATAAAGCGGTCGTGGAAAGCGTGTCTTGGCAGCAACGCTTACAGCGATTGCTGTTAAAAATCGTTGTGACATTCGGATGTTTGGCAGTGCTTGTAGGTGTTTTCATCACAGGATCTCGCCTCTTGGATTTACGCGTTGAGCAATTGGTTTTAGAAGGCGCCGTGGAACACGTTGCCGTAACCGAGCTTGAGGCGCAGCTTGCTCCCACTCTGCAGGCTGGCTTCTTGACCCTTGATCTTGATGAGGTGCGTGAGCAGTTAGAAAGTATGCCCTGGGTCTATCGTGCCGGGGTCCGAAGACGATGGCCAAATGTTGTAGTGATTGAAATTGAAGAGCAACGGCCTATCGCTCGCTGGGGGCTGGATGGTTTCTTGAATCACGAGGGCGAGTACTTCCCCGCTGCTTTTGCCGATCGCTGGTCTGAATTGGCTCGTTTAGAGGGGCCCGAAGGGTCGGAGCACGATATGACTCGTCGCTACCAGAGCCTTGAGGCACTGCTTGAGCCCACTGGGCTGCAGGTTGTGGCATTGCATGAAGATTCCTTGGGGCAAGTCAGTGCCGAACTTCACAACGGCGTACTGCTAGCACTTGGTGCAGACCACCACCGAGAACGAATAGGACGATTTGTCGCGCTATGGCGGGAGCAGCTTTCACAGCAGCCGGTCATGCGGGTAGATATGCGTTACGAGCACGGAGCAGCAGTGGCTTTGCTGCCAACATCGCAATGGGCCGCGGGAGATTTTTCGGCGGCTAACTGGCAGGAGACACCATGATGGTTAATACACCTGAAAAACGCATGATCGTTGGGTTGGACATAGGAACATCGAAGGTTGTCGCTGTAGTAGGTGAAGTTGATGGCGAGGGCACGATTGAGGTTGTTGGCATCGGTTCCCATCCGTCTCGCGGCATGAAAAAAGGCGTAGTGGTCGATATTGAGTCAACCGTTAATGCCATTCAGCGAGCGGTGGAAGAGGCCGAGCTCATGGCGGGCTGCCAAATTCACTCGGTTTATGTGGGGATTGCAGGCAGCCATATCCGTTCGATGAACTCCCACGGAATCGTTGCGATTCGGGAGGGTGAAGTGGTCCCAGCTGATGTCGAGCGGGTTCTCGACGCCGCCCAGGCGGTGGCCATCCCTGCAGATCAGAAAGTGCTGCATGTGTTGCCGCAAGAGTATGTCATTGATAACCAGGGTGGCATTAAAGAGCCTCTTGGAATGTCGGGTGTGCGACTAGAGGCTAAGGTTCACCTTGTTACCTGTGCGGTAAATGCGGCCCAGAATATTGAAAAGTGTATCCATCGCTGCGGTCTTGAGGTGGATGGAATCATTCTGGAGCAGCTGGCCTCAAGCTTTTCAGTAGTTACCCCTGACGAACGTGACCTGGGGGTTTGTCTTGTGGATATCGGTGGTGGAACCTCCGATATCGCCATCTTCACAGATGGTGCCATTCGTCATACAGGAGTTATTCCCATAGCAGGTGATCAGGTCACCAGCGATATCGCTATGGCCTTGCGAACACCCACCCAGCATGCGGAAGAGATCAAGATTCGATACGCCTGTGCCCTGGCTCAACTCGCCGGTGCCGAAGAGACGATCAAAGTGCCCAGTGTTGGTGATCGGCCACCACGAGATTTATCACGCCAGTCATTAGCGGAGGTGGTCGAGCCTCGCTATGACGAATTATTTACGCTGATTTTGGCCGAAATTCGCCGTTCAGGTTTTGAGGAATTGATACCGGCAGGAGTTTTGTTGACCGGTGGAACTTCCAAAATGGAAGGCGCGGTAGAGCTGGCGGAAGAAATTTTTCACATGCCTGTGCGACTGGGAGCGCCTCAGTACGCCAAAGGCCTCAGCGACATTATTAAAAATCCAATTTATGCCACAGCGGTTGGCTTGTTGATTTATGGCGCCCGAGACGATGAGTCCTCGGGTGGCCCTAACGGCAGCCAGCTGGCTGGTGGCTTCGTTACACGAGTTCGTGACTGGTTTGGAAGGCATTTCTGAGAGCTTTCAGAATGCCTGACAAGGGGAGTGCCCGGGTGACACTGGGCTTTGTAAAAAAAGGGGAGAGTGTCCATGTTTGAATTAGTCGATAACGCACCGCAGAGCGCGGTTATAAAGGTGGTCGGTGTTGGTGGCGGTGGCGGTAATGCCGTTCGACACATGATCGAAAATAACGTAGACGGTGTTGATTTTATTTGTGCCAATACGGATGCCCAGGCTTTGTCAGACATAGCTGCAAAGACCGTTCTGCAACTGGGGACCGGAATTACCAAAGGCCTTGGGGCAGGTGCGAACCCGGACATTGGTCGGGCGGCTGCGATGGAAGATCGTGATCGGATTGCCGATGCGCTGCATGGCGCTGATATGGTGTTCGTGACTGCAGGTATGGGCGGCGGAACCGGTACCGGAGGGGCGCCTATCGTGGCTGAGGTAGCTCGAGAGATGGGTATATTGACGGTTGCTGTGGTGACCCGCCCATTTTCTTTTGAGGGAAAATCCCGCCTTAAAATTGCTGAATCAGGACTTGGGGAACTTGAGCAGCACTGTGACAGTCTAATCACGATACCTAATGAAAAGTTGCTGGAGGTCTTGGGCAAAAATACCAGTCTCTTAGATGCCTTCAGAGAGGCCAATGATGTACTTTTGGGGGCCGTTCAAGGTATCGCTGAGCTGATTATACGTCCAGGCATGATAAACGTGGACTTTGCTGACGTTCGCACGGTCATGTCAGAAATGGGCGCGGCGATGATGGGCACTGGCCAAGCCTCAGGTGAGAACCGGGCGCGAGAGGCCGCGGAACGCGCTATTAACAGTCCGCTGCTTGATGATATTGACGTAAGCGGTGCTAAGGGAGTGCTGGTCAATATAACGGCGGGAATGGATTTATCTTTGGGCGAGTTTGCCGAAGTTGGCGACACGATCGAGGAATATGCGTCTGAAGACGCAACGGTAGTGGTGGGTACGGTGATAGATCCGGACTTGGCAGATACCTTGAAAGTGACGGTGGTCGCAACGGGTCTTGGCGGTGCAGAAGCCAGAGTTCCTTTAGCGGTGGTAGACCGGAAGCCCTTGGAAACTTTGGGCGTCACTTCGCCAAGCTATGGCGAAACTTATGATTTGCCGCCCGGCAAGCGAGCACGTGTAGCGCAGTCGGGTGGAGCACAGCAGGCGGCGGCGCCTGCAGAGAGCGGCGCAGAGGAGTATTTTGATATTCCTGCATTTTTGCGGCGTCAGGCGGACTAACTATGATTAGTGGTCCGCCCAGCTAAAGTAGAGGGTGCGACCATGATTAGACAGAGAACGTTGCGGAATCCAATCAAGGCGACGGGTGTGGGTTTACATACGGGTGAAAAGGTCTTTTTGACCTTAAGCCCCGCACCTATCGACAACGGTATTGTATTTCGGCGCACTGACCTCTCCCCGGTGCAGGAAATCCCCGCCTGCGCCCAAAGTGTCGGTGACACAACGCTCTCTACCAGCTTGGGGCTGGGTGATGCGCGAGTATCTACAGTTGAACATTTGCTTTCAGCTATGGCGGGTTTGGGCATCGACAACGCTTTCGTCGATGTCACCGCTCCCGAAGTTCCAATTATGGACGGAAGTGCGGGCCCATTCGTATTTTTGCTTCAGTCTGCCGGTATTGAAGAACAGGCGGCAGCGAAGAAGTTTATTCGGATTAAGCGCCCCGTTACCGTACGAGACGGTGATAAACAGGCGAGTTTATTGCCCTTTGAGGGTTTCAAAGTCGCATTCTCAATCGATTTTGATCACCCAGTTTTTAATGACCGTTCAGCGTTTGCAGAGATCGATTTTTCAACCACGTCTTTTGTGAGAGAGGTTAGTCGGGCAAGAACCTTCGGTTTTATGCACGAAATTGAGTATTTGCGAGCCCAAGGCTTGGCACGTGGCGGTAGTGTTGATAATGCGATCGTGGTCGATGAATTTCGGATCTTGAATCAGGACGGACTGCGTTACGAGGATGAGTTCGTAAAACATAAGGTTCTCGATGCTATCGGCGACCTGTATCTATTGGGACACAGTTTGATTGGTGAGTTTCGCGCCCATAAGTCGGGACATGCACTCAATAACGCGGTGCTGCGTGCGCTGTTAGCGCAGGAGGATGCCTGGGAGATGGTGACCTTTGAGGACGCTGAAAAGGCCCCAATATCCTATGGTCCCGCGCCGGCTTTGGTCACTGCCTAGGGTTTTAACGAGGGCATTTGTGCAGTATTGATCGAATTTGCTGGCTTTCCCGCAGCCTCTCTGCGTGGCATAGTACGTCCCCCAAGAAACTGAGCCCCTGATTTGAAACTGATCTTCGTCCAAAAGACTGCCGCATCGCGAACGCTGGAGATTGGTCGTTGGTCGTGGGCTGCTTTATCTGTTATCTGCATTGGCTTGCCCCTGGGTTTAATGGCCATGGGTTACGAGCTGGGGCAGCGTCAGGGCACCTCAAGCGCCCAGGAGGCGAGGCTTTCTGACGCAGAAATTACCGCAAGCCGCAGAGCTGGCGAGTTGGCGCAGCTATCTGCTGACGCACGCAGAAAGCTCGAGGCCATGACCCGCAGGCTGGCCGAGCTTCAAGTAAGAGTGACAAGACTGGACGCTTTGGGTACCCACCTCACTGCTTTGGCAGGTTTAGAGGGGGGCGAATTCAATTTCGCCGTGGAGCCAGCTCTTGGCGGGCCCATGTTACCGCTTCAATCACAACCGCAAGATTCGTTGCCGGGCCCACTCGAAGGGTCCTTTGATTTAATGTCAGCAACACTGAGCGATCGAGAGATACAACTCGAGATATTGGCTGGGCTTTTGTTTGATGCTGAGGCGCAAGCTGAGGCGATCCCCGCTGGTCGCCCTGTTCTCGCAGGCTGGCTGTCCTCTCGTTATGGCAACCGCACCGATCCCTTCACGGGTAAGCGGGCTTGGCACCAGGGTATCGATTTTGCGGGTTCTGAAGGCGACGACATTGTTGCCGTTGCGAGCGGAGTGGTCAGTTGGAGTGGCGAGCGTACGGGTTACGGTACGCTGGTCGAAATTGCCCATGGTGACGGGCTGGTAACGCGTTACGGACACAACCGGGAAAATCGCGTTGAGGTCGGTGACCTCGTGCGTCAGGGCGACGTTATTGCTCTTATGGGAAACTCGGGGCGTTCAACGGGGCCCCATGTACATTTCGAGATCTTCAAGCACGGTAGAGCGGTCGATCCGTCTAGTTACGTGCGACGCACTCTGCGCTAAGAGCCACGTTTACCCTCTGATTTAGGCTGGCTCTCTAACGAGCCACATTCCTTCGTCAATTCTTCTTGAAGACTTAAAAATGATTGCTAATTCGCTAAAAAAACTCTTTGGCACTCGAAATGATCGAGAGCTCAAACGCATTCGCAAAACGGTGCTCCGTATTAACCGGCTCGAGGAAGAGTACGAAGCGCTGGACGATTCGGCGCTTTTGGCAAAGACCGAGGAGTTCCGAGGCCGTTTGACCGGAGGGGCCTCCCTCGACGAACTGCTTCCTGAAGCTTTTGCCACCGTGCGCGAAGCGGGGCGTCGCGCATTGGGTATGCGTCACTTCGATGTGCAGCTCATTGGCGGCATCGTTCTGCATGAGGGCAAAATTGCAGAAATGCGCACTGGTGAGGGTAAGACGCTGGTGGCGACATTGCCTGCTTATTTAAACGCCCTAGCCGGTAATGCGGTACACCTTGTGACTGTCAATGACTATCTCGCTAGCCGAGATGCTGCCTGGATGGAGCCACTTTATGCGTTTCTAGGTATGACTGTGGGGGTCATCAGATCTGGGCAAGGACCCGCTGAGAAGCGTGACGCTTATGCTTGCGACATTGTTTATGGCACCAACAATGAATTCGGTTTTGACTACCTGCGCGACAATATGGCATTCAGCATGGCAGACAAGGCCCAAGCGAGCCTAGCCTTCGCCATTGTCGACGAGGTTGATTCTATTCTAATCGACGAGGCAAGAACGCCCCTTATTATTTCAGGGGCGGCTGACGATTCTTCAGACATGTATCGGAGTATCAACAAGCTTATTCCGCAACTGGTGCCCGAGACGGAGGTGGATGAAGGTGATTTCACCGTAGATGAAAAGCAGCGTCAGATTGAGCTTACCGAATCAGGCCATGAAAAAATCGAGGGGCTGCTCATGGCCCAAGGCTTGTTAGAGGACGACGACAGTCTCTATGCCGCCACTAACCTGGGTCTATTGCATCATGTTCACTCAGGTTTGCGGGCGCATGTCCTGTATCAGCGAGATGTGGAATATATCGTTCAGGAGGGGCAGGTGGTGCTGATTGATGAGCACACCGGTCGAACGATGGCTGGACGACGACTCTCTGAAGGATTACATCAGGCGATTGAGGCGAAAGAAGGCGTCAATATCCAAAATGAAAGCCAAACCTTAGCATCCACTACCTTTCAGAATTACTTCCGTCTATACGACACATTGTCGGGTATGACTGGTACCGCTGACACCGAGGCTTTCGAATTTCGACAGATCTATGGGTTGGAGGTCATTGTTATACCTACAAATAAACCCATGCTTCGTAAGGACATGAACGACCTGGTTTATATGACTCGGGAAGAAAAGTTCGACGCCATCGTCGAGGACGTAAAGTCCTGTATTGAAAATGGCGCTCCGGTCCTTGTCGGTACAGCGTCGGTTGAGACATCAGAAGAGCTCTCTGCGCGGTTTAAACAGGGAGATATTGAGCACAAAGTACTTAACGCCAAGTACCACGCTCAAGAGGCGGAAATCATTGCTCAGGCAGGGCGCCCCGGGGTGGTCACGATTGCTACTAACATGGCAGGAAGAGGCACTGATATTGTTCTTGGCGGAAATCTAGAATCTGAGCTTGAAGCCGCAGGGGACCTCGATGCTGAAGCTGAAGCGAAGCTTCGGGAAACTTGGTTGCAGCGCCATGACGCTGTGCTGGAGGCTGGAGGTCTGCACATTTTAGGGACTGAGCGCCATGAGTCACGACGCATTGATAATCAACTTCGAGGCCGATCGGGGCGCCAGGGAGATGCGGGTGTTTCACGTTTTTATCTGTCTCTAGAAGATAGTTTGATGCGTATTTTCGCCTCTGACCGTGTCAAAAGTTTCATGCAAGCCCTGGGTATGGAAGATGGGGAGGCAATCGAGCATCGCATGGTCACCAACGCCATCGAAAAGGCCCAACGCAAAGTTGAAGGCCGCAACTTTGATATTAGAAAACAACTGCTCGAGTACGATGACGTCGCCAACGACCAGCGACGTATTATTTATCGTCAGCGGGACTCGTTGCTCGGTGAAGATGAGGTGACTGAGACGATTACTCAAATCCGAGCGGATGTGGTCAACGGTTCTATTGACAGTTTTATTCCTCCCATGAGCGTAGAAGAGCAGTGGGATGTTCCCGGGCTTGAGCGGCAGCTTGAGGCAGAGTTTGGGGTGACGCTGCCACTGCAGGCCTGGTTAGAAGAAAACAAAGGACTTCATGAAGAGTCACTACGCGACAGAATTGTAGAGGAGGTTCAAGCGGCCTACGACACCAAGGCCAGCGTTGTCGGGGACGGCATGCGTCAGCTTGAGAAGCAAATTATGCTTCAGGTTCTTGATACCCTATGGAAAGAGCACCTTGCGACGATGGATCAGCTGCGTCAGGGCATTCATTTGAGGGCATACGCAAACAAAAATCCCAAGCAAGAGTACAAGCGTGAGTCTTTTGCATTATTTGAGTCGTTACTCGATCGCTTGAAGCATGAGGTCGTGCGCTTTTTAAGCCATGTGCAAGTGCAACGTCCTGATGAGGCAGCGGAAATTGAGCGCCGTCGCCGAGAAGACGCGGCACGCCAACAGGTGGCTTTTGAGCATGCCCAAGCATCAGCGGTACCCAACGATGCAAACTCGGGGGAAGCGTCACCGCAGGCTAAGCCGCAGACGATAGTCAGAGAAGCGCCTAAAGTTGGACGCAATGACCCGTGTCCTTGTGGCAGTGGGAAAAAGTACAAGCAGTGCCATGGAAGACTCAGCTAATGTCACTATCTGTTCGGGGGGTACGCCTTGGGGTGGCCCAAGCTGGAATTAAACAGGCTGACCACGATGACATGGTGCTCATTGAGTTGGCTCCGGGCAGCACCAACGTGGGTCTCTTTACTCAAAATGCGTTTCGAGCGGCTCCGGTGCAGTTGGCTCAGCAACATTTGAAGGACAACTCTGGCAACGCTCGCTACTGGCTGATCAATACCGGTAATGCCAATGCGGGTACGGGTTTGGCCGGGTATAAAACCGCAGAGAATACCTGCTTGGCAGTGGCAGAAATGCAGGATTGCCAGGCTACTGAGGTACTGCCATTTTCCACGGGTGTTATCGGTGAACCTTTGTTCGCCGAGCTCGTGATTAATGCGCTTCCTCATGCTTGCGCGGACCTCGATGAAATTCATTGGCAGCGAGCTTCACAGGCGATACTCACTACAGATACACACGCTAAATTGGCGTCCCGGGTGGTCTCAGTCTCGGGCAGCGAGGTGACTCTAACGGGCATGGCTAAAGGAGCGGGTATGATCCGACCCGATATGGCCACGATGTTAGCCTTCGTTGCCACCGATGCTGAAATATCGTCAGCGTTCCTTGATCGCTTGTTCAGGCAGGCCGTTTCGGCCAGCTTCAATCGAATTACCGTTGATGGCGATACTTCCACCAACGACGCGGCGATGATGGCGGCGACGGGCTGCTCGGGCATCGCTATAGAGGCCGAGGGGGCCGAGGCTGTAGCGGCGTTTACCCAAGCGCTGGAAAGCCTTTGCCTGGAGCTTGCGCAGGCAATTATTCGCGATGGAGAAGGGGCTACTAAATTTGTAGAGGTACAAGTTGACGGCGGCGCAGATGCTGATGAATGCGATGCCGTTGCTTACACCATTGCGCATTCACCCTTGGTAAAAACCGCATTGTTTGCCAGTGACCCTAACTGGGGTCGTTTGCTTGCGGCTATTGGTAGGGCGGGCCTGAAAAATCTGTGTGTCGAAGACGTATCCTTGTACTTAAATGATGTGTTGATTGCAGTTAACGGGGCGAGGGCACCCGAGTACACGGAGGCTCAAGGTCAAATAGCGATGGCGCCCCCTGAACTCACTATTCGCATCGATCTCAAGCGCGGTGCGAGCAGCAGCCGTGTTTGGACGACAGACTTTTCTTACGATTACGTGCGCATTAACGCGGAATACAGGACCTGAAGGCCTTGACCGAGCTGCATGTCGCAGTCGGCGTACTGACTGATGCCGCAGGGCGTATCTTACTTGCGCGCCGCCCCGCTGAACTCCATCAAGGGGGCTTGTGGGAGTTTCCCGGTGGGAAAGTCGAGCCTGGAGAGACGGTTGTTGAGGCTTTGGGTCGCGAACTCAAAGAGGAACTGGGTATTTCTGTAGAGGCCAGCTCACCCCTTCTTGAAGTTCGCCATGACTACGGCGATCGACAGGTTTTTTTAGATGTTCATCGCGTCACCGCTTGGCGGGGGGAACCTCGGGGAGTGGAGGGGCAGCCATTGGCCTGGACATTACCATCGTCGTTGAGGGATTTTGATTTTCCGAAGGGTAATGTTGCGATTGTCGAGAGCTTGATTTCGACTTAAACGCTACGCGCAATTTTCCCCACCGCTTTGCCAACAGGCATTGTTTCAACGCTAATTTCCGGCCATATTTTATGGTGGCTATTAGTAAACTTACGTACAACGTCTTTAGGCCATCAGCCAGACTGTTTAGACGGGTTGACTTAGGATTGAAGGTTTACTTACCGCACTAAACCGCCGATTAATATTGCTCGCTAAGAACTGCCCTTATGCTTTTGGGCAAGATCCAGCAGGCGCTCATGGAGTGCGTTAATTTGAAACTTCAAGTCAGAGAGACTGCCGCTATT
>Ga0208971_1000084_pt1 | contig 65664 bp, 45 predicted proteins | sample AOAMet1_18_M0_10_2_FD_188229 | JGI IMG/M metagenome (GOLD analysis project Ga0208971, IMG submission 188229) | Ammonia-oxidizing marine microbial communities from Monterey Bay, California, USA - CAN11_18_M0_10 (SPAdes) | ecosystem: Environmental > Aquatic > Marine > Intertidal zone | place...
ACGACGAGAAGCAATGGTCAGAAGAGCAGGACTTAGCGAGGTTCTTATGGGATGAAGCCCCTGCAAAGCAGGAGGATACGCCGCAGCTTGCCAGATTCCACTGGCGTGACGCGATGCCAACGGTATTGCCGAGTGGTCCTGAGCTTCAGATAAAGACCTAACGGAGACGAAGCGATTGGCTGAAGAATTAGGCATCAAGATCTATGGTACATCGCACAGTGCTGCTGTAGTCACGGGTATTAAAGACCTTATCGGAAATATAGAAGGTGGAAGTTGGTCAGACCTAGAAGGGTCTGGTTTTGTGTCGTGTCGTAACTCAATAGTGCAGGGATCGCCCATTGGGTAGAGCAAGAATGAGGGGTTATACATTTTTAAGCATTTAAGGACACTGAAGTACGCATTCTTGGTTCTAGGGTTAATTGGTGTCGGGGGAGTGTCCGCCTCTGAACTGGTAAACCGTCTGAATCCAACGTTTGAGCGAATCAATACCAGAGAAGGGCTATCTCAAACGACGGTGAATGTTATCACTCAAGATTCGAGTGGGCTGGTCTGGATAGGTACGACTGAAGGATTAAACATTTACGATGGAGAGAAGTTCGAGACTTTTTTTAATGTTCAAGCTGACCTGGCATCCCTGTCACACGATTATGTTTCGGCGATAGTCGAGGACTCCCAGAGAAACATCTGGATAGGCACTGACAACGGATTAAATGTTTATAACGCAGCGACATCAACCTTCCGCCGCGTTGATATAGTCGATACGAAAGAAACAACGCCCCCCGTTACCGGTCGTGATAGTTCCGTCCGAACATTGTTTATTGCCTCAGATGATAGCTTGTGGGTTGGTACAGGCGCCGGGTTGATCAAGGTAACGAGCGATGGTTCGCAAACACATTATCGGCATGAGGCTACTGATCCCCAAACATTGGGTCAAGGTGCAGTTCACGCAATTGCTCAAGACACCCAGGGTAATATCTGGGTAGGAACTAACACTAGCGGTCTGTCGCGACTAAGCCCTGCAAGCGGTGAAATTATCCGGTTTAGGCGAGGGTTCTACGAGAGTGACCTACCAGGTAATGTGGTCAGAGACCTTATGGTAGATCCCGAAGGTGATCTTTGGGTAGCAACCTACAATGGTCTGTGGCGTGGCGACACGGAAACCTTGCGGTTCCAATATACGCCATTAGTGTCAGACGAAGGAAAAGTTACGACTAGGACGAGGAACCTACTGAGCGACAACGAAGGTCGTATTTGGGTGGGCACAGACGACGGTCTGTTTGTTTTAGATCAGGAAGCAGAGACGTCCTCGAATTTCACTCACAAAGGCAGCGATCCGAGTTCTTTATCAGATAATAAGGTGTCTGCGTTGTTTGAAGATGCGGGCAGAGTGATCTGGGTGGGTACCTATAATGGTATATCGAAATGGAATTCCGCCGCTCCCAGGTTTGCGCTTTATAAAATTGATCGCAACACAGAAGGGGAACTGGCTGGCAACAGCATCACGTCATTCGCTGAAGATAAAACAACCTTATGGATTGGAACTTTTACTGGCCTAACAGCCTATGACAAAGCGAGTGGTGAGTTCCGCCGAATGGATGACTTTGCTCTCAGTGACAACCGAGTGATGGCCTTGGCGGTTGAAGAACAAGAAGAGAACTCTACGGTCTGGATTGGAACGATGAACGGCGGGCTGACGGCCTTCACTGTGAACACCGGGTTAACCAGACGATACACAGCAAGCAGCAAGGCATCCAGCCTGGCTGGCAACCAGGTAAGTAAAATCTTTGTCGATAGCCAAAAGCGGGTTTGGGTTGGTTTGTATGGGACCGGTCTGGATTTATACGAAGGTGGTACTTCGTTCAAGCACTACCCCAACAATAAGGCTGAATTTTCCGACCTCCGAATAACTGATGTTGCAGAGGATGTACTGGGTAATATTTGGATCGCGAGCAACGGTGGTGGCTTGATGATTCTTGATCCCGAGAATGAGGTTGTGACAACGCTCAGGCACAATGTCGAGGATCGGAGCACGATAGCTTCCGATAACCTCGTATCCGTTTCTAAAGGTGCTCGGGGAATGTGGGTAGGTGCCAGGGACGCCGGCCTGAGCCTTGTAAATCCGGCAACGTTAGAAGTCACTCTCATCACGAAAGAAGACGGTCTCTCGTCAGTCGCAGCGTATGGCGTGCTCGAAGACGATAATCTCGGCGCATGGGTCAGTGGCGGGAAAGGGTTGTCAGTTCTGAGGGAAGGAGGCCAGTGGGACATCTACGACACTAGCCATGGGCTTCAAGCTGACGATTTTAACAGCGGTGCCTACCTAAGAATGATGGATGGTACCTTTTTGTACGGCGGGAATTCCGGTTTTAATGCCTTCAACCCTCTTGAAATCAAGTCGAGTACATTTTCACCCAAGGTGGAGTTAACCGGTTTTAAAAAACTGAACAAAAGCGTTGCGCTTGACAAATCATTTGTTGAGTCCAGCGAGATTGAAATTGAACACGACGATTATGTGATCGAGTTTGAATACGGCGCAATGGACTACTCTAGCCCCTCACGGAACCAGTATGAATACCAGTTAGAGGGGTTTGAGCCTGATTGGGTAAAAGCAGGTAACGATAGGTCAGTGGCTTATACCAACCTAGATCCAGGCAGATACACCTTTAGGGTAAGGGCGACCAACGGTGATGGAATATGGTCAAGTGACCGGCTAGCGGTTGAGCTAAATGTACTTCCTCCCTGGTTTCAGACCTGGTGGGCCTATTCGGGCTACCTTATTCTGGCGATACTGTTTCTAACTGGCGTCTATAGCCTAAACTCAAAGCGGCTGGCGCGAATCGCTGAAGACAGCCATCGGGCTCGACTTGAAAAGTACATTCAGACCCTAGAGCAAGCGACCGACGCGATAGCCATTGCATCCGAAGAAGGCGTTATTGAATACCAGAATGCACTGTTTTTAGCGTTGTTTAAAACGCCAGAGTTAGCTTCTAGTGATGGTAGCCAGTTATTAGAAGCGCTTTTTGATTCCGCTGAAGAGAGAGCAGAAGTGCAATCTCGTGTTGCGGAATCAGGACGATTCTCCACTGAAGTGGTTCGCCGACTGGCGGTGGATAAGTTTTATGAGATTAGCGTTGCACGAACCGAGTACCAGGGTGTCGTGACGCTTATTGCCATTGCGAGAGATATCACACAGAGAAAGGAGACTGAACGCCAGTTAGAACACTATTCAAGGAACCTTGAAACACAAGTTGCCGAACGAACTAGCTCGTTGGAAGAAGAAGTTAACAAAAGTATGCTGCAACAACAGGCGCTCGAAAATTCACTTGTAGAAAAAGAACTACTGATAAAAGAGGTCCATCATCGAGTGAAGAATAACATGCAAGTTATCTCGAGCTTGCTGAGTATTCAAGCCGAGGGTGCAGGAGACTCGGCCTATTCAAGCCTCCTTAATGAAAGTCAGCAACGGATTAAGTCCATGGCGCTGATTCATGAAACACTCTACCAATCAGATGATCTTCTAAAAATTGATTTCCAGGAGTACATAGAGTTATTGACCAATAGTTTAAGTCGTTCATACGTGATTCCAGGAGTGTCAGTTTTCGTGGACGTCAACGTAGCGAATGTGGTGTTGGATCTGGAAACCGCCGTGCCATGCGGTCTCATAATTAACGAGCTTGTATCTAATTCTTTGAAACATGCATTTCACGATAAGGACGAGACAGGGATCATACAAATTGATTTTGTAACCGATGATTGTTGCTTTGATCTGCGCATAGCGGATAACGGTTCTGGCCTCCCGGCAGGCTTTGACCTCACCAAGAACACATCGATGGGACTGGAAATTGTAACTATTTTGACAGGCCAGCTTGAAGGAACATTGTCCGCAGATAATGACGAAGGGGCGGTCTTCCAGATTCGCTTCCCAAGGGTGACCAATGAGTAGCCGGATTTTAATTGTTGAAGATGAGGTGCTGGTAGCCAGAGACATTCGTGCTCGTCTCGAGCGGATGGGGTACATCATTGCCGGTACTGCTGCCAGAGGTGAGGAGGCCATAGACCTGGCTTTGAGTGAAACCCCGAATCTGATCCTTATGGATATTAATCTCCGAGGTGAAATGGATGGTATTGAAGCAGCAACGAAGATTAACGAAGCCGCCTCGATCCCGGTTATTTTTTGCACTGCCTATTCAAACGACGAAGTGTTACAGCGCGCTAAGGTCACATCCCCTTTTGGCTATGTGCTAAAGCCGTTTGATAACAGAGAACTTTCTATCAATATAGAAATTGCGTTGTACAAACATAAAGTAGAGCGAGACCTGGCAGACACCAAGCAAAACCTGGATGCGACACTGAATAATGTGAGCGACGGTGTAATTGCAACAGATGCATGTGGCAAGATATTCCTGATTAATCCCATGGCAGAGAAGATAATTGGTTGTGAGGCTGGGGCGGGGTTTGGCATAGGCATTAATGATCTTTTCAAGCTGAACGCGTTCGAATCCGGGCAAGCGGTCATCGATCTGACGAGCCCGGAAACTTTTACCTACTGGAAGCAGTTTAGTGGTATTCGACAATTGCTGACGCGTACTGATGGACGAACAGTACCCATTGAGCTAAGCGCAAACTTTTTGAACACAGATTCTAATCTTACGGTCATTACCCTTAGGGATATCTCGCAACAACTCGGTTACGAGGCAACAATTCAGAAAAACGCTTTCTTTGACGGTTTGACAGAGCTTCCTAATAGGGCTTTGTTCGTGGATCGCCTTAATCGATCAATTAACCGGCGTGAAAGAGACGGCCAACAGGGGGAGTTCTCGGTTCTATTCATCGGGCTTGATGGTTTTGCAGTGATTAATGAGGGGTTTGGTCACGAGGTTGGTGATAAGGTCATCGCAGAAATTGGAAAGCGAATTCGGGAAAGTATTCGCGATGACGATACCGTTTCCCGGTTTGGTGGCGATATATTTGCGGTTCTTTTGGATCCAGTCGACGCAGTTGCCGAGTCGATAGAGGCCTGCCAGCGAATCACGACTGCGGTTCAGGAGCCCTTTGTTCTTGAAGATAACACGCTGAATATTACTGCATCGGTTGGGGTCGTAGTGAATAGCGGCGATTATCATACAGCCGATGAAATGCTGCGTGATGCTGACACAGCGCTGAATCGTGCGAAGACAGATGCTCAGGGTTCATATATCGTGTTCGACAATGCGATGTATGAAGATGCCGTAAGGTTTATTGACCGAAAAAATGGGATGCAGAAGGCGCTGGTCGAGGGCGTTTTCGACGTTCATTACCAGCCGATCATTGACCAGGAAACAGGACAGCTTTCCAGTATGGAAGCCCTGTTGCGCTGGCCGCACCCGAAAGAGGGAATGATCCCCCCCGAAGAATTTATTCCCATTGCGGAAGCTACTGGGTTGATCCTGCCGCTGGGTGAGTATGTGCTAAGAAAAGTATGCAACCAGATCCGTAGCTGGGAGGATATGGGATTGGAGGGCTTTCGAGTAGCCGTAAACATCAGTGCCCGTCAGTTTGAAACCGATGTGTCGGCGCTAGTCCAAGATGCGATGGCGACTTCGGGAATAAAGCCGTCGGCTTTGACTATAGAAATTACAGAAGGCCTGGCGATGAAGAATGTGGAGCATTACACAACAATGCTCGAAGATTTGCGCCGTCTCGGGGTGAACATCAGCATGGATGACTTTGGTACAGGCTATAGCTCATTGTCATACTTAAAACGATTTCCACTGACGACCTTGAAAATTGATCGCTCTTTTATCAAAGACCTTCACCTGGATGAAGACGATAAAGAGATAACCAAGGCCATTATCGCGATGGGTCAGAGTTTGAATCTGGCGACGCTGGCCGAAGGCGTTGAAAATGAAGCGCAGGTAAAGGTTTTACGTGACTATGGTTGCGACTACATTCAAGGCTATTACTACAGTAAACCAATTCCTGCAGCTGAAATGACTGAGTATCTCCGCAATCTGGAATGAGCTGGCCAGGAAATGCGCGATCGAACAACACCAAAAGTCGCTCATTTACTTTCGTTCGAATTCTGAAGCTAATTAGATTGACATTTTGCATCTCAATGCTGAGCGCTGGAGCGTATGCCGCAAACAAAAATGTCCCCCTCATTGATGAGAATCAGGTAGTTTTTAGAAAATTGCCTCCAGACGTGCGGTTGACACAGTCTCAAGTGACAGCGATTGCTCAGGATGGCGGCGGTCGTGGGCTCTCGGTATATGATCCTGGGGCCCACCGTTTCCGCTATTTAGAACTGCTTGAGGGTAGTGAGCTAGATGTCTATGTCATGTCTCAGTCTTTACCAGGAGAAGTTCTGGTGGGAACATCGCATGACATTTTCTCTGTGAAGACTGGCGCTGATCTGTTTCGAATTCGCAGGGCTAAAAGTGATGGGGTGTGGCATGAGGGTGGGCTTGGTATTCCCATATCAATCAATACGCCATTGTGGACCACGTGGTGGGCGTATTGTGCATATGTTGCTTTAGCGCTGTTTTCGCTCTATCAGCTGAAGATATCCCACTCGAAAAAAATCGACCGGCAGGCAGAGGAGCGTTTCAATAGACGATTGAGAGGCTATGTGGAATCCCTGGATGATACGGCTGAATGTGTACTAAATGCCAATCAACAGGGGAATGTGATGTTCTCTAATAATGCGGTAGTCGGTGTTCTTGGGAGGCGCCCATCCGAAGTGGGTGGCTATCCGCTTTTTGAAATGCTGTTCCAGCAAGCTGGGCAGCGCCGTGAGGCAAAAGAGTGCGTTGATAACGGTAATAACTTTCGGAAGGAGGTTCCCTACCTGATGTCTGATGGGACCGCTAAAATGCTTGAAATTAGTGTCTCTCCGACGTTGGAAACTTCTGGGGGTGACGTGGCCTACGTCAGTATCGTGAGGGATGTCACAGAGCGAAGCCGAGAGCAGGCAGCGCTTAGGAATAGCCACAACCAGCTCACGGTAGAATTGAATAATCTACGCGATCAGCTAGAAAGTAGTTTGGTAAAAAATGCTGATCAAAAAACTAACTTCAGTACCGCGCTGGCGGAGAAAGATGTACTCCTCCGTGAGATCCATGATCGCGTATATGACAACCTTGAGATGCTAACGAGTTTGTTAAGTATTCAATCCAATAAATATGTTGATCCAGTGATATTGAATATTTTGGGTGAAAATGAACGAAGGATCAATTCCATTGCATTAGTTCACGAACGCCTTTTTCAGTCAAAAGAGGTTAGGCGAGTCTCTATGGGCGAGTACGTTGATGTACTCTTGTCGACGCTGTACCGAAAACTGGTTTCTGAAGAGCTGGGTATTAATTTGGTGCAAGAGTTGGGAGAGTTTGATCTTGCAATCGACCTCGCAGTCCCGTGCGGGCTTATTATCAATGAATTGTTCAGTAACGCGCTGATTCACGGTTTTGGGCGTAACCAGCATGGTTCGGGGACCGTAGAAGTAAAGTTATATCGGCTCGCAAAAGAGTGTGTGGTTTTCGTTTCCGACAGTGGTCGCGGCTTACCTGTAGAGGTCAATACAGAAGCTGGGTCGATGGGGTTGGAGATCGTCTCGATCCTGGTAGAGCAACTCGAGGGTTCGTTTCGATTGATTGGCGGGGAAGGAACCACCTTTGAGGTTAGGTTTCCGGTATTGAGAGATGAGACTGTCGGTTAACTCTTCATGTGTCGTTCCACACAGGAAACTAATAGCTAACGAAGCATTTCCTGGTAAGCCATTTGATGCCTGGTAGCCTTATCGCTGGATAACTCGATACTTGACCGGTCAAGGAATATTGTTACTCAATGTCCAGTTGTTTGGGGTTTTAGGTTCTTGTCGCGCTAAGCGCTGGGTGAAAATGAGGGAGTAGGCGCGCAACGTGCTTTGATGTAAGGTCTCTACTTTGTTGAGCAAACAGGGAAAGTTATGAGCGATCTTGAAGAGTCGTTTGAAGACGGCGTTCTAACGTTAACTATGAACCGGCCCAAGGCGCGTAATGCGATGAGCGGCGATATGATGTCTGCGATGCAGGCGGCGATTCCCAGGGCGGCGGTCGATCCTGCGGTTAGATGTGTCGTGTTAACCGGTGCTGGCGGGGCGTTTTGCGCTGGCGGTGACGTAAAAGGTTTTGCGTCGGACGCCGGCAGCAATGAAAATTCCTCCGGCGAGGCCTCGTCGCTGGAAGCTCGCGTCCAGGGGTTGCGTCAGGGTATGGAACTGTCCCGTATGTTGCATGTCATGCCCAAACCAACGCTCGCGATTATTCCTGGTCCTGCTGCGGGTGCAGGGCTTTCGTTGGCTCTCGCCTGTGATATGCGTTTTTGTCTAGATACTGCGAAGATCACCACGGCATTTTCCAAAATTGGCGCATCCGGTGATTACGGTGGGTCGTACTTTTTGCCGCAACTTGTTGGCGCTGCAAAGGCGCGAGAGCTTTACTTCGGCGCTGATGTTATTACAGGTCAGGAAGCCTATGACATGGGTATGATGACTAAAATCGCCGGTGCGGATACCTTTGAAGATGAATCACGCGCCTATGCGAAGTACCTTTCTGGTCTTCCAACCGTCGCGATTGGCTACATGAAGAAGAATCTAAATGCAGCCCAGAACGCAACGCTGAGTGATGTGTTTGATCTGGAGGCGGCGCATATGATGCGAACCTTCATGACAGAAGATCACAAACGCGCTGCAGTGGCGTTTGTCAATAAGGAGCAGCCGGAGTTTAAAGGCCGGTAAGCCTTTCACTCTATATCTGATAAAAAAGACCGGCAATTGCCGGTCTTTTTTCACATTTTATTTTTTAAATGGCTGCGGTTAAGCGGCTTTCCCAATTACCATATCTGCGAGCTTGGCTCGCTGGTACTTCGCGTCACCATAAAGTACATGGTTGTGCATCTGCCTCTTAAAGAAGATATGCACGAAGCATTCCCAGGTAAAACCAATACCGCCATGGAATTGTATAGCGCGGCTTGACGAAAAAACTGCCATGTCGCTTGCCTGTGACTTAGCCATTCGAGCGTTCAGTTCTGTGGTGGGTTGGCCGGAGTCAATAGAGCATGCCGCGTTGTAAACCAATGACTTGGTTCTGTCGATATCCAGCATCACGTTAACGAGTGGGTGTTTAACTGCCTGGAAGAATCCAAGTGGTCGGTCAAACTGAACCCGTGTTTTAGCGTATTCGGTCGTGGTTTGAAGTAACCATTCGCCGGCACCTACCATGTCAGCTGAAACTATTGTCAGGATTGATGGCATCGCAATATCGATCGCTTTGTTGCCGGCGCCCTCTGCTGCGAGTTCGGTACACTCCGCTGCGCTAAAGGTGATGTGTGCCTGGTCCCGTGTCAGGTCAATAATGCCGTCAGCGATGATGTTAATGTTGGCGGCAGTTGCTTCGACTAAATATAGTCCAATACCATTTTCGCCTTTGGCGCTGACCACAAATCGATCTGCTTTCTTGGCATCCTGTACAAACCAGGCTGTACCCGTGAGCCTACCATCGGCAACGGTAACGTCAGTATCCGCGGACTCCCAGGAGCCTTTCTCATTGGTGATTGCGAGTGTGGTTGCCGTTCCGGTGGCGATATCGGCCAGTGCTTTGTTGGCTGAATCGGTGTCGCAGGCCATCAAGGTGAAAGTTGCGCAGTAAGTACTAATGAGTGGCGATGGAAAAGCTGACTTCCCAGCTTCTTCTGCTATCGCTACTGCTGCAACGAGTGGCATACCGATACCGCCTGCGGCTTCCGGTATGCATACTGCGGTCCAACCGAGTTCTACCACTTGTTGCCATAGAGACTTGTCCCAGATGCTTTCAATGGGTCTGTGGATGCTGGGGTCATGCGCGACTTGTCCGTGGATTTTGTCCGGGCTGCAATTGTCTGCAAAAAACTTCTGTGCAGCGTCTTTGAGCATGGTTTCGTCTTCACCGAAGCCAAAGTTTTTAGGTTGTTCTGTCATGTCTATCTCCTACTTCGACTTGGGCATGCCCAAGACGCGTTCGCCCAGGATATTGCGTTGAACTTCGTTAGCACCGGCCGCAATCGTAACGCCGAATGAATTCATGTATGCGAGTGGCCATTGACCACTGACAGGTGCATTCTCGTCGTTGACGTATAACGTTGCTGCAGCACCTTCTACTTCATAGGCAATCCGCTGCAAATCCTGAGACATTTCCGTAGCGACAAGTTTGAACTGCAATGGAATGCGCATGGGGTGATCGGTTAGCGAAGGGACATTGGCTCGACGTTGATTTTGCCTGAAAGCTTCTTGGCGAATCATCATCTTGATAATCTCATCACGAATGAGCGGGTCGTCAGCGGCTGTCTTACCGTTGCGGTGTTGTTGTTTCGCAAGGTCTACTAACGCCATTGCGCTGTTTGTTTGTGCGCCTTCCTCCTCTTCAACCGCCATGCCGCCAGAGGCAGGCGTTGTCATGGGGCCCGCGCCCCGTTCATGAGCGAGGGTTGTCATAGCCACTTTCCAGCCAGCGCCAACTTCGTCGAGCCGGTATCTGTCATCAACGACCAGGTTGTCAAAGATGACTTCATTGAATCCTGTTTCTCCGGTTAGCTTAATAAGTGGTCGTACGGTCACGCCGTTGCCGAGTGCCTTTGCAATCGGTACGACAAAGTAGGACAGTCCGTTGTACTTATCATCCTTACTGGTTCGACATAGCAGGATCATCCACTCTGCGAAATGCGCTAGTGACGTCCATACCTTGTGGCCGTTTATTACCCAGTTGTCGCCATCCCGTTCCGCGAAAGTTTGCTGGTTAGCAAGGTCAGAGCCCGCGCCGGGTTCACTGAAGCCCTGACACCAGATTTCTTCACCGGAAAGTAGCCTCGGCAGTAGTTCTGCCTTAACCTCGTCTCGGCCGTGAAACAGGACCGTCGGTGCGGCCATACCCATACCAATAATGTTGGGCAGGTAAGGGGTCTGTGCCCTCTGCATTTCTGTATTGGCAATGGACTGGCAATTCTCTTTTCCGCCCCCGCCTACTTCCGTGGGGTAATCACAACCAATGAGCCCAGCATCATAAGCAGACTTCTGCCATTTCTGGAGCCAGGCCAGAGCATCCGGGTCACTCAGCTCCAATGCGCCCAAAGGCAATTTGACGGGTGGACGGCCGGGGTGATTGTTAGCAAGCCATTCCTGACAGTGGGCGCGGAATGCGGCCTGTTCGGGGGTGTCCATTTTATGAGCTTCGGACATTAAATACTCCTGTTTTGCTAGGTAATCCGGGTGATTGTGCAACTGCACCAAATTTGAGGGACTGTTGTACCTTAAAAATGACAAATTGTCACATTTCGGTTTTTGTCAATGGGCCTGGAGGTATGAGAGGCGATCCTTGGGCGCAGTGACTATCCGACTGGTCAATGTTGTATGTCGGCGGCATTTCTTATAATAATGGGATAAATAGGATAAATAGTGGATCAATATAGCCACAATACGGGAATATATATGCATAATATCTATATATTTAAATATATTAGGGATTTAGATTATTACAGCTATAATAATCACTAAATATACTATAAGTGGGGATTATAGGCTATTTTGATCGAATATCAGGCGTTGATAATGCCCATGTCAGTCCCATTCAATTTGATGCTAGAGGTATTGGCAAGAATCTGGGGCTGACGCTACCACTATCAGGTGACAAGATGCCGGCCTAGTCTGGCATCCAGATATCGTCTGATCTGTGACATAATCCCGTGGAATTCTGAGGATGAAAATCATGGCGGTATCAATCAACACGCTGCCCGGCGTAGGGGCTGAAATCCTGGGTGTCGATATTGCTGGTGGTCTCGCCTCATCGGAACTTGACACGATCAAGCAGACCTTTTCAGAGCATGGTCTGGTGTTTTTCAGGAACCAGAAAATCACCGAAGCGGATCACATTGAGTTTGCCGAGGTGTTCGGCGACATCAACGTCAATCGGTTCTTTGCTGCGAACCCTGAATACCCTCAAATCGCGATGGTGAGTAAAGAACCAGACCAGCTCGAGAACATTGGCGGCGGGTGGCACACAGACCATTCCTATGACCAGGAACCTGCGCTTGGTTCTATCCTGGTGGCAAGGGAATTACCAGCGTCAGGTGGTGATACCTGGTTCGCCAGTATGTATAAAGCCTATGAGAGTCTGTCTGATGGTTTGAAAGAAACCCTTGAAGGAATGTCTGCGGTTCATTCGGCCAAGCACGTCTTTGGCCCAAAGGGAGAATACGAAACCACTGGGTCCGGCGGCGGCAGGATAGGAAATGCTGGGGCGGCGGTTGAGATGGAAGATCCTATACATCCCGTTGTCATCAGCCACCCAATAAGTGGTCGTAAGGCGCTTTATGTGAACGCCGGCTTTACACTGCGTTTTGACGGCTGGACAGATGAAGAATCAGCGCCACTTCTGGCCTATTTGTATGAGCGGGCGATAGCCGAAGAAAATATCACGCGGTTTAAGTGGGAAAATGGTTCGGTTGCCTTTTGGGACAACCGGGCCACGTGGCATTACGCACAGAACGATTACCCGGGTCAACGCAGGGTTATGCATAGAATCACTATTGAGGGTTGTGCATTACAACCAGCGAAACACTAGCCCTGACTCACTTTCGGCCGCGACTTTTTGGAAATTCTTGTTAGAAATTCTTGTTGGAAATTAAGGAAGCAGGATGAATAGAAATCGACTGGGTCGAAGCGGCGTTGTCGTCTCGGATATTTGTATGGGTACCATGACATTTGGTACCGGTGCAGACGAGAAAACAGCCTTTGAGATTCTGGATAAAGCATTTGATGCGGGTATCGATTTTTTTGATACCGCAGAGATGTATCCGGTACCTCCTGACCCCGGTTATGTAGGGCGCACGGAAGAGATCGTTGGCCGATGGCTGAAAACCAAACCCAGGGATGCGATCATTCTGGCGACAAAGGTCGCCGGGCCCAGTCATGGTTGGATACGGGCCGCGGTGCGTGAAGGAATGACGACGCTTGATCGTCACAATATAGTCAGGGCCTTCGAAGGTAGCCTGAAGAAGCTGCAGACCGACTATATTGATCTGTACCAGACCCACTGGCCTGATCATGACATGCCTTACGAAGAAACCCTGGCAGCGTTAGATGAACTGGTTCGGGCAGGTAAAGTCAGGATTATTGGTTGTAGTAACGAAACAACCTGGGGGCTGACGAAGAGCCTTGGGGTGTCAGAGCTGCATGGACTTGCCCGTTACGAGACGATTCAGAACAATTACAGCTTGAACAATCGCCGTTTTGAAGATGAATTGGCGCAAGCCTGCCGGCAAGAGCAGGTAAGCCTGATCCCTTATTCACCCCTGGCCGGTGGTGTGTTGACCGGTAAATACAACGATGGTGAAAGACCCGAAGGCGCAAGATTTACCAATTACATGAATGCAGGTGAACGTCAAAAGGTGATGGCGCAGCGATTTGTTAATGATAAGTCTATCGCATCAACCAGAGCGTTTATGGACATCGCGAAGGAAGAAGGCGTTTCGGTCGTTACCCTTGCAACTGCCTGGAGTAAGCAAGCCGATTTTGTTGCCTCTACAATAGTAGGGGCGACGCACCCGGACCAGATGGATGACATTATTAAAGCCGCGTATCTGACCATTAGCACTGATGCCAATAAGAAAATAGATGAAGTGTCACTCGAACATCGCTACCCGATGGGTTAGTGCGTTACTGTTCCTGTCGCTGTTCCTTTCCTGGGCTGTTCGCGCAGACAGAGACCAGCGGGAAGAATGGACGCTTAACCTGTATGTCGAAAACGACCTGTTCTCAGAGACCGACCAGGATTATACGAGCGGTATCCAGCTTTCCTGGGTATCTCCGGATATCAGCGATTATGTGGAAAGCGAAGAACTCCCTGCCTGGGTTCGTCGACTGAATCAAAGCCTGACGTTCTTTCACCAATCCCACGAGGGTCTGGAAAGAAATGTCACCGTGACGTTTGGGCAGCAGATCTATACACCCCAGGACCTGAATGAAACCGGTCTTATAAAAGATGATCGGCCTTATGCCGCCTGGCTATTTTTAGGGCTTGGCTACCAGACCCGTGCAGAAGACCAGCTCGATACACTTGAAGTGCAGCTAGGCATAGTAGGTCCAGGAGCCTTCGGGCAGGAGGCTCAGGATTTTATTCACGATCTTCGTGGTTTTGATAAATTTAAGGGTTGGGATAACCAGCTCCGGAATGAACCTGGCATTTTGGCAACCTGGGAGCACAAGCAGAAGTGGAAGCGCGTGAATCCTGAAACCCGATTCGGGTATGACGCGATTACTCACACCGGGTTGTCGCTGGGCAACGTTAGCACCTACCTTAATGCTGGTGCTGAGGTTCGAATTGGCTGGGCGCTACCGGATGATTTTGGCACGAGTGCGATCCGGCCTGGAGGTCAAAATTCGACACCAGATTCCACCTGGGATCCGCGTTTTGTTGGCAAGAAAAAATGGGGTTTACATGCCTTTGCGTCGTTTGATGTTCGTCTTGTTGGTCACGATATATTCCTGGACGGAAATAGCTTCAAGAACAGCCACTCGGTCAAGAAAGAGACTGTTGTTGCCGACGTGGCCCTGGGCCTTGCCTATATTGTAGGCGGAGGGCGCCTATCCTACGCCCATATCTTCCGCACGAAAGAGTTCTCAGGCCAGGATTCATCCCACTCTTATGGCTCTCTGTCGTTTTCCTACACCTTTTAACTGGCTTGCTGGCAGATTGCTGATTTCGCAAGGCGTTATCTCGCATATTTCATTTTACGAAAAACGGGATATCAACTAGAGTACGCACCTCGAAATTCCGTCAACCTTCATCTCAGGAGTGGACCCTATCATGGCAAACTATTTCAACACGCTTTCTCTTAGGCAACAGCTAGCCCAACTGGGCAAATGTGAATTTATGGATCCCGCGGAGTTCGCGGATGAAGCTAATTACCTGAAAGGAAAGAAGCTGGTCGTGGTTGGTTGTGGCTCCCAGGGGCTGAATCAGGGGTTAAACCTTCGCGATAGTGGCCTGGATGTGTCCTATACCCTTAGGCAATCGGCTATCGATGAGAAAAGGGACTCATGGAAGAATGCCACTGAGAACGGTTTCACAGTCGGTACCTACGAAGAACTCATCCCTACAGCGGACCTTGTACTGAATCTGACCCCAGACAAGCAGCATACCGCTGTGGTAACAGAGATCATGCCGCTTATGAAAAAGAATTCATGCCTTTCTTATTCGCATGGCTTCAACATTGTCGAAGAGGGAATGAAAATTCGTGAAGACATCACGGTCGTCATGGTGGCGCCGAAATGTCCGGGAACGGAAGTGCGGGAAGAGTACAAGCGCGGTTTCGGGGTTCCTACTCTGATTGCAGTCCATGAAGATAATGACCCGGGTGGCGAAGGCATGGCGATAGCGAAAGCCTATGCTGCAGGTACCGGAGGCCACCGGGCGGGCGTCCTGTTGTCGTCATTCATTGCCGAAGTAAAGTCTGACCTCATGGGTGAGCAAACGATTCTTTGCGGCATGCTGCAAACAGGTTCGCTGCTTTGTTTTGACAAGATGGTTGAGAAGGGTGTGGACAAAGCCTATGCCTCCAAGCTTGTGCAGTACGGATGGGAAACGGTCACTGAAGCGCTCAAGTATGGTGGTGTCACGAATATGATGGACAGGCTGTCTAATCCTGCGAAGCTACGCGCTTATGAGCTGGCGCTAGAGCTGAAAGACCTGATGCGTCCGCTCTATGAAAAGCATATGGACGACATCATGACGGGCGCTTTTTCATCTGGAATGATGGAAGACTGGGCTAACGACGATGACAAATTGCTGGGCTGGCGGGCAGACACCGGCAAGACGGCCTTTGAAACGACGGATGTCACAGCCGAAGAAATTTCAGAACAGGAATACTTTGACCATGGCATCCTGATGGTTGCCATGGTGAAGGCTGGTGTAGAGCTCGCTTATGAAGTAATGACTTCCGCCGGTATCAAGAATGAGTCCGCTTACTACGAATCTCTTCATGAAACGCCTTTGATTGCTAACACCATTGCCCGTAAGAAGCTTTACGAGATGAACAGCACGATCTCAGATACCGCCGAGTACGGTTGTTATCTGTTTAATCATGCATGTTTCCCGTTACTGCAGGATTTCATGAAGGACCAGGATACGGATGTGATTGGTCGTGGACTTGGCCTTAACGACACCAGTGTTGACAACCAGCGACTGATTGAAGTCAACGCAGATATCAGAAGCCATAGCGTTGAGCAGATTGGTCAGGTACTGCGCGGCTATATGGGGGCCATGCAACGCATCGTCTAGAGGCCTTGTGTAGAAGCCTTGTATACAAACCTCGTATACAAACCTCGTATACAAACCTCGTATACAAACCTGGCAGGGCGGTTGCAGGATGATCCGGTTTACCCAGTGTGACATTAAGGTCAGCGACAAGTTTTCGCTGACTGCGCTCAATTGGCAGATTGAACAAGGGCAGACCTGGGTTGTTGTGGGGCCGAATGGTTCGGGCAAGTCAGCCCTTGGGGCAGCGCTAACGGGAGAATTCCCTATTGCGAGCGGTGATCTTGAATCAGGGTCACAGGTTGCAGTAGTTTCCCTCGAAGAACAATCGCGACTTATCCAACGAGAGCGCCAGCGCGATGATAGTGATCTGACCGATGAGTTCGATGACGGTACACCGGTACATGAGATGCTGTCAGAAGATTCGAAAGACCCCGCCCTTCTGGATCGGCTGATTGAAACCCTGGGCATGCGTCCACTGCTGGAACGCGGCTTCCGGAAATTATCCACAGGTGAGACCCGTAAAGTCCTTCTGATCAGGGCACTGACCAGCCAGCCGGAAGTATTGGTGCTGGATGAACCCTTTGAAGGGTTGGATAGCCAGACCGTGCCGAAGGTTCGAGATATTTTGGAATCGTTATCCGGGAAAGTTGCACTGGTACTCTGCCTGAATCGAATTGAAGAAGTGCCTGACTTTACGACCCATGCCATTCGGATGGAACATGGCCGGATGGCGCAGCGGTTTAATTGCGATAGCGGCAAGGAAGCCCGATCGCTACTCAGCCAAATCAACCAGATACGATCCCGGGACCTGACATTGCCGCCACCTGAGCAGGTGCTGGATGTGCCGTTAAACGAGGATGGTTCCCTGGTAAGCCTGATCGATGCGCGCGTAGCCTATACAGACAATGTTGTTTTTGAGCACCTGAACTGGGCGATTCGGCCTGGCGAACACTGGCAGGTGAAAGGTCCGAATGGCAGTGGCAAGACCTGCCTGTTGGGGCTGGTGACGGGCGATCATCCGCAGTGTTACGTAAACGATCTCAGGCTATTCGGGCGCAGGCGCGGCCAGGGCGAAACCATCTGGCAACTCAAGGCGCATATGGGTTTTGTTTCGACTTCTCTGCACTGGGATTACCGACTGAGTGTCGGCGTGCGAAATGTGATTGTTTCAGGTTTTTACGATTCCATCGGCCTATACCAGAAGGCGACCGACCGGCAGCTTGAAATCGCAGATACCTGGCTGACGTTGCTTGGTTTGCAAAGCAAGGCAACTGTCTCATTTTCCAAGTTATCCTATGGCGAACAACGGGTACTGTTGATCGCGCGGGCCATGGTGAAGCATCCACCACTTTTATTGTTGGACGAGCCATGTTTGGGGCTGGATGATGCCAACAGGCAACTCGTTCTGGCGCTCACTGAGCGAATCTGTGATGAAGGCAATACGACACTGGTGTATGTCACCCATCACCAGGAAGACAGGATCAGAAATATTAGCAACGAACTGGTGCTTGGATAAGCTGTGATAATCCCGCTACGTTTGCTCGCTATCTAAATTCAAAATTATCGAGGGAGAAAAACATGGGCGTATTAGAGAATCAAAATGCATTTATTACTGGCGGCGGCAGTGGGATAGGTCTTGCCTGCGCGAAAGCCTTTGCAGCAGATGGAGCCAACGTTCTGATTATGGGGCGAAGCGAAGAGAAGCTCGAAAAAGCAGCTGTTGAACTTCAGGGCGTCCCAGGTGCGGGAACCATCAACCTGTTTTCTGGTAGCGTAGCGGACGAAAAGGATGTTGAAGCAGCGGTTGCTATTGCCAGTGTGGGAGGATCTTTGGACATTGCAGTCGCCAATGCGGGCACCGGCGGTCTGTCGCCGATTATGGCGACAGATTCCGCCAGTTGGGATGAGATTATGCAGACTAACCTGAATGGTGCTTTTTATACGGTGAAGCACGCAGGCCGGGCGATGGCGAAATCCGGCGGTGGTGCAATTTGCGCTATCTCATCAATTGCAGGCGTTAGGACTCACCGTTTTATGGCGCCTTACTGCGTCAGCAAAGCCGGTATCGACATGCTCGTTAAAAACTCAGCTGATGAACTGGGCAGTGTCAATATCCGGGTAAACAGCGTCTGCCCGGGGTTAGTAGACACCGAGCTGGCTTCGGGATTGATCGATACTGAAGAAGTGTTGAATGATTATCTGGATTGCATGCCAATCCGTCGTCATGGGGTTGTCGATGACATCAGCAATTCAGTACGTTTCTTGTGTGGTCCCGAATCTTCCTGGATCAGCGGCGTGGTGCTGAGCGTTGATGGCGGTCATCACCTTAGAAGAGGGCCCAATGTAGAGTCGTTTTCTAGAGCGCTATTTGGTGACGATATAACAGAAGGTAGATTCAATTAGGCAGCAACAACATGATAATGCCTACAAGCGATGCGGTTGTGCAGGTGGCGATGGTGCCCGCGAGAATGGATTTTAAACCCATGCCCATAATTTCAACTTTTCTTTCGGGAACCATAGTGACCAGCCCTGTGATCATGATGCCCAGGCTGACAAAATTTGCGAATCCGCACAGAGCGTAAGTCATGATAATGCGGGTGCGTTCGGATAGTTCTTCTACAGGCAACTGCCCGAACCGGACGTAGGCCACGAATTCGGTAAGTACAACCTTTGTACCCATTAGCTGCCCGGTAATAAACGCTTCGCTCCAGGGGATACCCATCATCATTGTCAGTGGTGCCATCAACACGCCGAGAATTCTCTCCAGCGTAACGGTTTCGCCATAGATGTCAGGAAACATTCCAAGTGTGGCATTTACCAGGTATACCAATGCGACGATGACGATGATCATCGCGACAATATTGAGAAATAACTGTAATCCGTTCGTGGTGCCAGTAGAGATTGCATCCATAAGGTTCTCGGCGCCCTGATCTATGGCCCCGTCGCCCGATGTCACAGGGGCGCGATCTGGAACCAATAGATGGGCAATGTAAACGACCCCCGGCAGGGTAATAAGTGAGCAGCTGATCAAGTGTCCGATCGCGTCGGGCACAACACTGCTGATGACTGCTGCTTCAAGTGCCAGCATAGTGCCCGCGATGGTCGCCATGCCAGCGGTCATTACGGCGAACATTTCGCCATGGCTCATTTTGGAGAGATAAGGTTTGATCAATAGGGGGGACTCGATCATGCCTAGAAATGCGTTAGCTGAAATGCCAAGACCAAGCGCGCCGCCAATTTCCAGTGTCTTTTCGAGGATCAGCGAGAAACCTCGCATGATCAGCGGTAGCACCTTCCAGTACATCAGAATGGCTGAAATCACGCTGATAACGATCACCAGAGGCATCGCCTGAAATGCGAGGATGAAACCACCGCCTGGGGTTGTCTCATCAAAAGGCAGTTGTCCGCCGCCTAAATAACCGAAGATAAAGGTCGTCCCTTCGCGAGTTGCGGCCTGTAGTACTGCGATACCTTCATTCAAGACGACAAACAGGTTTTGGGAAGCCGGTAGCTTAAGCAGTATGACCGCAAATAATAGCTGTAATAGCAGGCTTTTGATGACAATCGGAAAATGAACTTCCTGGCGATTTTCACTGAATAAATAACATAGACCTATTAAAGTCAGCAGGCCGAGGATGCTTTGTGCTATTAACATAGAAAGTGTTCACGCGTTTATTACAACGCATGAAGTTACCACGTGTGCCCCGGTAAATCCTTACTTAAAGTCAGGCACTCCGTGGAAGGAACAGGGCCACCACCACGGGTCAATGATCTGTAAGTGCTGCTGCCTTCAATTGTATCGATTAGTGGTGTATATCTCTCGTTATTCTGTATTGCGCATCCTGCTTGTATCAAGTTTGATGACAGACATATGATGTCGGTTTGTATGGTGAATATTTTTTGATTATTTTCTTTACCCAACTTCTAATCTAATTAAGGGACGAAGCCGCGATGAGTTTTGAAACTATTCTTGTTGATGTCGAAGACGGCATCATGACAATTACAATGAACCGCCCAGAGCGTTTGAATGCATGGACCCACCAGATGGGTAGTGAAATGGAAGCCGCGCTGAAGCAGGGGAATAATGACACCCAAGTCGATGCCTTTGTTGTTACTGGTAGCGGCCGTGGGTTCTGTGCTGGTGCAGATATAAAAGACCTTTTTCACACGCAGGCAGAATCAGGAGACGTGAGACAGGGCTCCAGGGAACCGGGGAACTGGGTTGCCACAGTCAGGAACTCGAAACCGGTAGTAGCGGCGGTAAACGGCGCGGCGATTGGTGTTGGCCTAACCCAAATATTGCCAATGGATTATATTGTCGCCGCATCTGGCGCGAAACTGAGCTGTCGATTTATTAAAATGGGCCTTGTCCCGGAACTGGCGAGCTCTCATTTTTTGGTCTCAAGGTGTGGCATGGGTGCAGCCAGTGAACTCATGCTGTCCGGTAAGACGGTCGCGGCTGAAGAGGCGAAAGAGCTTCGTTTGGTCGATAAAGTTGTTGCGCCGGCGAACCTATTGTCAGAAGCATCAGCCATTGCGAAGTCCATGGGAGAGAATCCTCAGTCAGCCCTCGCAATGGTCAAGGGGCTGATCTTCGAAAACATGGCGGAAACAGACTTCAGCCTGGTTCAAAAAAGAGAACTGGCCGCACTGCTAAAGTGCTACGAGTCTGCGGAACATAAAGAAGCGATCGCAGCCTTCCTGGAAAAGAGGGATCCTGATTTCAAAGGTGCTCTAGAGCGCTAGTCCTTTTTAAAGTAAGGGGATGTATATTTCGAGAGATCAGTGAACGCGAAGCCGTAGATACAAACCGCTGCAGAAATGAACATGGCCGGCAGCATTGCATTCATGGTGCCGAAGCCTTCAATGATAAAGCCAATGACTAATGCACCAACGGGGATGCTCCCCATCATTCCCAGTGTATAGACACTCAATACTCGTGCCAGATATTCTGGTTCACTAGCCTCCTGCATGATGGCGCGAGAAAGGTTGGTGGTGACCCCCATGTTCAACCCCCAGACGAACAACACGGCCATCAGAACCCACCATTCCGGTTGAATCCAGACCAGATAGATGATGAAGATTCTAGTGAACTGCATGATAAGGAACCAAAGACCCGGTTTCTCTAGTGGCATGATGCGAAACTGGATGATATTGGATATGGTTGCGCCGGCGTAGAACACGATCATGATAGTGGCAAGTCCCAGTGCATCACCGTCGTAAACTCGCTTTACGATAAAGGGTAGGGCGGTCATAAAGGCGCCGGCGTTAAAAACACCTGACGTAAATGTAATAGTCAGTGTATGGAAAATACTCTTGTTTTTGTACGAGGCCCTGAATCCATCGAGCATGCTGTCGAAGGTCGAGCTTTTATTCTTGGCCTGTGCAATCGTAAGCGGAGCTATTTTCATCATGGTCAGGAGACCGAGTACCAGGCTGGCGGACTGAATCAATAAGATATTTCCTACCCCAACAATTTCCATTTGTCCCGCCAGAATCAGTCCCAGCATCTGGACAGTAAAGCCCACTGCGGTTGCTGCTGTAACACCGCGCTGAACATCGGTGCCTACCACCCGATTAAGGATTGCCTGTTGCGCAGGGCTGCTGAATGAAATTGCCGTGCTCATGACAATACCGAACAGGCTAACCGTCCAGATGTTCAGTAGACCAATCTCTGTCATTCCAAACAGGGCCAGTGGGAACAACCAAGCGATGGCGTACACCTTGAGCAGGAACGATCTTGCATCGGTGCGATCTGCACTGGCGCCCCCCCATAACATTAGGATAATTCCCGGTAACCCGATCAGGGCCTGCACCATGCCGACCTGGTCTGCAGGAAGCAGAAGGATGCCCACTAGTAGCCAGCTCAACAATAATTGCTGCATGGCAGCCGCGTTACCGGTAAAGGCTGTGGTTCCCAGGTAAATTCTAAACTGTGAATTTTTCCAGAGGCTGGTGAGCTGCTCGTTCAAATGGCCGCTTCTACTAAAGGTAAGGGCTAATAAGTGTCGTTACAGCCAGACTAACCATTGAGCAGACCAATCGCCAGAAATTTATTGAGCGAAGTGCATGATGTTAAGAAACAGCGGCCTAGAGCACATATTTGAAGAAATGTTGCAATTGACTTGCTTGCGTCAAGCAAGTATCTTTACGCAACCTTAGATGATGTTGATATAAAGATGGCAGATTACGTAGCCCCCGCCCGGGAAATTGGGTTTGTGGTCAATGAACTTTTAGACTATCCGCGACTTTCTTCACTTGCTGATTTCACCGACGCAACGGAGGAATTGACTGGCGCTATTCTGGATGAAGCCGGAAAATTTGCAGCGCAGGTACTGTCGCCCCTAAACAGAATTGGAGATCAGCAAGGCGTGCGAATTGAAGGCGACACAGTCAAGACCGCCGACGGGTTTGCACAAGCCTACCAAATGTTCGTCGATAACCAATGGCTAAGCCTTGCTCAAAACCCAGAATATGGCGGGCAGGGATTGCCTTTTCTGATTCACCTGGCTGCGTCTGAAATGTGGAATAGTGCTTGTACCTCTATAGCGCTGTGTCCGATGCTCACGGCTGGCGGCATTGATGCCCTGGCGGCTCATGCCAGTGATGAATTGAAGGACAAATATCTCCCCAACCTGATTACGGGAAAATGGACCGCAACAATGAATCTGACCGAGCCACATGCCGGTTCAGATCTGTCGGCGTTAAAGACCCGGGCAGAACCAGCGGGAGACCACTACCTGCTGAAGGGGCAAAAGATTTACATCACCTGGGGCGAGCATGATATGACAGACAATATAGTGCATGTCGTATTGGCTCCGATGGCTGATGCGCCTCCAGGAAATAAGGGTCTGTCTTTATTCCTGGTTCCTAAGTTCCTGGTTAACGAAGATGGGTCTTTGGGTGAACGAAACGATGTTCGGGTTATGTCGACTGAACACAAGCTCGGTATTCACGCCAGTCCCACCTGTGTGATGAGCTTTGGTGAAAATGAAGGGGCGATTGGCTATCTAATTGGTGACCCGGGCGATGGGCTTGCGTGTATGTTCACGCTAATGAATCACGCGCGGCTGGAAGTGGGGCTTCAGGGGGTCGCGATTTCTGAGCGGGCCTATCAGGACGCTTTAGGTTATGCCAGGGAAAGGGTTCAGGGCCGGGATGTAGAAACAGGTGAATCTGCCGCTATTATCAGGCATGCAGATGTTCAGCGGATGTTGATGTGCATGAAATCTCTTACCGAGGCGATGCGTGGCCTGACTTACGATGGTGCGTTTGCGCACGATTTTCGAATCCATAGTCAGAATGAAGATGAGAAGCGACATTTCAATGAACGGTTTTCATTATTAACGCCATTAGTAAAAGCCTGGTGTACAGAGCTCGTCAACGAAGTCACGTCGATTGGTATTCAGGTCCATGGTGGCATGGGATTCATTGAAGAGACGGGTGCAGCCCAGCATTACAGGGATGCGCGAATTTCTGCTATCTATGAAGGTACTAATGGTATCCAGGCGAATGACCTGGTTGGCAGAAAGGTGTTGCGGGATCAGGGTGCGGCACTGGGGTCTTATCTTGAAGAAATCATGGAGACGGCAGAGCGAATCGAGCACGATGAAAGGCTTAAGCCAATGGCCGTTAAATTAAAAGATGCTGTGAGCAACCTGCAAGCAGCTTCTCACTATGTTATTGAAAATGCTGCCGGCAGCCAGAAGTTTGTCGGAGCAGTTGCGTACAACTTTTTGATGATGATGGGTTATGTTGCTGGCGCCTGGTATATGGCCAGGGCGGCTGAGAAAGCTGTTACAGAACTTGATGGCTCGGACAAAGCGTTTTACGAGCGGAAACTGGCGTCTGTGAACTTCTACTTTGCACAACTTCTACCAAGACACAGGGGTTACCAGGAAGCAGTCATAACTGGGGCAGAAATTGGTGTTTCACTCAATGAAGCGTGTTTCTAGATCATGACTCTGAAGAGCCCAAGCATTCGACGCACGCAGGCCGAGAGAACGGAGATTTCGGACAACCGGATGCTTGAGGCGGCAGTTGAGCTGATTGTAGATCGAGGGCCGGCAGCAACCAGTCTGAAAGAAGTAGGTTTAAAAGCGGGTTATTCGAGAGGCCTGGCCGGACAAAGGTTCGGTTCCAAAGATAAGTTGTTTGCATTTGTATTGCGTCAGGTGGGTGACAGCTGGCTTGCACAATTGAAGCAGAGCACTGATCAGCAAATGGGCCTTGCGGCTATTCAAGATGCGCTGGATGAGCACTACAAATTTTGTGTTGAGGCGCCCAACCAGGTGCGAGCTTTCTATACCCTCTGGTTTGAGTCCCTCAATGCTGGCTCGGAACTCACAAAGATTATTAGCAACATTCACAATCGGCGTCATCAGGATGTCGTCGCTTGGATCATGGCTGATTTGGCCGTGGGCGAACGGATTAAATCTGATGCCGATGCCATTGCAGGGCAGTTCTGCGCCTCGGTCATCGGCATTGTTTACTACTGGTTGGCGAATCCATCAGCTCTGCAAGAAACGCGAAAACTACACGATAATTTAAAGAAAACAATGACGTTGATGCTTGCGTCGGAACAAGAGGAATAACCCATGTCAGAAGCGAAAGTCAGATCAGTAGAAGGTAGTACTGAACCAACGGTGAAACTACCTCCGCTACGATTCGTCACGGCAGCGAGCCTGTTTGATGGCCATGATGCTTCCATCAACATCATGCGGCGAATTCTTCAGTCACTTGGTGTGGAAGTCATTCATCTGGCTCACAACCGGTCAGTTGCCGAGGTGGTTCAGGCTGCATTACAGGAAGATGTGCAGGGCATTGCCATCAGTTCATACCAGGGTGGCCATGTAGAGTACTTTAAGTACATCGTTGATATGTTGAAGGAAAACAATGCGGGTCATATCAAGTTGTTTGGTGGCGGTGGTGGCGTCATCGTGCCTGAAGAAATCCAGGAACTTCATGACTATGGAGTCTCAAAGATCTATTCGCCGCAGGATGGTATGACAATGGGCCTGGTCGGGATGATCCAGGATATGGTTGACCAATGCCGTGCAGCGGGATTTCCCAACCGAGATGTCAGTAAGGCGACCGAGGACGATTACCTGGCACTATCTAACATGATCACAGCGATCGAGCGAGGCGAGATGGGGTCTGCGGATCTCGCCGCACTTAAGCTCGGGACTGATCGATCCACGCCCGTTCTTGGTATTACGGGGACCGGCGGCGCAGGGAAATCTTCTCTCACAGATGAGATTATCCGCCGGTTCAGGGTGGACAGTGGCGATACGGCTAAAGTAGCCGTTCTGGCCATTGACCCAACTCGTCGAAAGACAGGTGGCGCGTTACTCGGCGACCGCATACGGATGAATGCCATTTATGCATCGAACATATTTATGCGTTCTATCGCAACGCGACATTCAACAGGAGAAGTTCCTTCCTACCTGACGGATATAATCGCGGCAGCGCGCAAGTTTGACTTTGATTTGATCGTGGTTGAAACACCGGGTATTGGTCAGGGTGATGCGGGTATCGTGCCGTTTGTTGATGCATCCATGTATGTCATGACGCCGGAGTTTGGGGCCCAGAGTCAACTCGAGAAAATCGATATGCTCGATTTTGCTGACCAGGTGATTATCAACAAGTTTGACCGGAAAGGAGCGGAAGACGCGCTCCGTGATGTTGCCAAACAAGTGCAGCGTAATCGCGAAGCCTGGGAGACATCTCCAAAAGAATTGCCAGTGTTCGGCACGATCGCATCGCGCTTTGGTGACGATGGCGTCTCAGCTGCCTACCATGGGTTGCTGAAGATCCTGCGCGAAAAGGGCTTGCGAGAGTGGCAATCACAGTTAGCTTATCTGGACATTCGAGTTCCAAGCTTACGATCAGTCATTGTGCCTTCAAGCAGGGTCAGATACCTGGCTGAAATTGCCGATACGGTGCGGGGGTACCTTGCCCAGGCCAATAGTCAGGCACGAATCGCAAGGGAACGCCAGCAGTTGGAATCAACGCAGCGAATGCTGGGTGAATCCGATGAAAGAATTGGGGTGTTGATTGAACAGCGAAATGATGAACTTACGGGAGAGAACCGAAACCTGCTCGAGAAATGGTCAACGCTCAAGGAAAGCTATACTGGTAAAGAGCGAGTTGAAACAACATCTTCCGGCAAGGAGATCAGAACCGTGTTGGGCAGTGAATCCTTGTCCGGTAACTGGATCTCCAGGGTGTCTGTACCCCAGTATGAGGATGACGGAGAGATCCTGAAGTTCCTGAAACGGGAAAATCTGCCTGGATTGTTCCCTTACACCTCTGGGGTATTCCCGTTTAAACGTGAAGGTGAAGATCCCGCACGAATGTTTGCCGGAGAAGGGGATCCTGCCAGGACTAATCGCAGGTTCAAGAAGCTCTCTGAGCACGCCGAGGCGAAACGTTTGTCCACAGCCTTCGATAGTGTGACCCTGTATGGTTTTGATCCTGCGGTGCGCCCGGATATTTACGGCAAGATTGGTAATTCTGGTGTTTCTGTTGCGACGCTCGACGATATGAAGGTGCTCTATAGCGGGTTTGATCTTTGTGACCCTCGCACCTCTGTTTCAATGACGATTAACGGCCCGGCACCAGCCATTCTGGCCATGTTCCTGAACACCGCAATCGACCAGCAGGTCGATAAGTTCAAGGACAGGGAAGGTCGTGATCCGAGTGATGAAGAAAGAGCGGAATTAAAGTCGTTTGCTTTGTCGAATGTCCGTGGAACGGTTCAGGCCGATATATTGAAAGAGGATCAGGGGCAAAATACTTGCATCTTCTCTACCGAATTTAGTCTTCGGATGATGGGGGACATTCAGCAGTACTTTATTAATAACGAGGTGCGAAACTTTTATTCGGTTTCCATCTCTGGATACCACATCGCAGAAGCCGGTGCGAACCCGATTTCCCAGTTGGCATTTACGCTGGCCAACGGTTTCACCTTTGTTGAGACCTACCTAGCACGCGGAATGAACGTCGATGATTTCGCACCTAATCTGTCTTTTTTCTTCTCTAATGGGATGGACCCGGAATATACGGTTATTGGTCGGGTCGCCAGGCGTATATGGGCAGTAGCCATGCGTGAGAAGTATGGTGCCAATAGCCGAAGCCAGAAGATGAAGTACCACATCCAGACATCAGGTCGATCCTTGCACGCTCAGGAAATGCAATTCAATGATATTCGGACAACCCTGCAGGCACTGCTCGCGATTAATGACAACTGTAACAGCTTGCATACCAATGCCTACGACGAAGCCATCACGACGCCCACAGAAGAATCTGTTCGCCGGGCTCTGGCTATTCAATTGATCATCAACCGTGAATTCGGTGTGACGAAAACAGAAAACCCAAGTCAGGGCGCGTTCATCCTGGACGAACTGACTGATCTGGTGGAGGAAGCGGTGCTTCGAGAGTTTGAAAGTATTTCTGATCGCGGCGGTGTGCTCGGTGCGATGGAAACAGGCTACCAGCGTGGCAAGATTCAGGAAGAATCCATGAAGTATGAAACACTCAAGCATGACGGCAGCCTGCCGGTGATCGGTGTTAATACGTTCCAGCCGGATACCCAGCCGGAAGAGACCACTATAGAACTTGCGCGATCTACCGAGGAAGAAAAACAGAGTCAAATTAGACGCCTTCATGATTTTCAAGCTCGCCATAACGAGTCCGCCGGTGAAGCGCTGGATAGTCTGAGATCTGCGGTGACAGAAGGCGACAATGGATTTGAGGCTCTCATGGAAGCCGTTCGGCACTGCTCGTTGGGTCAGTTAACTGATGCCTTCTTCGAAGTCGGTGGCCAATACCGACGAAGTACATAAATGTCGGAAGTCGAGAATTGGCCCATCGGGGAATTGGTCGAAGGCAAGCACTACTATCTTGAGGAGGGGTTGATGGTGCTGACCGAGCGCTTTCACCTGGCCAGGGGAAACTGTTGCGGTAATGCTTGCCGTCACTGCCCCTACAACCACGAGAATGTAAAATAGTTGCGGGTTATTTCGTTAGTGCCCAGCCTTACTGAAACACTGGTTGAGTGTGGGGTTGAGGTGGTCGGACGTACCCGGTTTTGTATTCACCCTGAAGAAGTTGTGCGTAACATCCCGGTTGTCGGCGGTACCAAAAGCGTTAACTGGGATCGCTGTCATCAGCTTAAACCCGATCTGGTCGTTATGGATCGTGAAGAAAATACGCTGCCGATGGCAGAATCCTGTCCTTTCCCCTGGCAAGCTACCCACATCACTTCAATTGGCACAGTCGGTGATGAACTCCAGACGCTCGCGGGTAAGTTACAGAACCCTACGCTCGAGAAACAGGCCGCTGACTGGCAATCGCTGGCAGCCATGCCGAACCTGGATTTCACCGGTTGGGACCACCTGCCAGGTTTGATGCAATCAATCGGTTCGATACAGGATGTCACCCGGGTCCAGTACATGATCTGGCAGGACCCCTGGATGACGATCAGTCGAAGTACTTTTATCGGTTCTGTATTAATTAAAACCGGCCTAGGACAATTGCTTCCGGATTACAGTAAGCCATACCCTGATTTGACCGGCAGTGGACTGCCGGAAGCAGACACTTGTTACTTGTTTTCATCAGAGCCCTTTCCGTTTGCGAGGCATATTGAAGGGCTTGAGCGCAGAGGTTTTAATGGAGCACTGGTGGATGGGGAATTTTTTTCCTGGTTTGGCATTCGGAGTTTCAGATTGTTGAGAGATTACATAGAGAGATACAGTTGAGTTTATGAACAAGTTTGACAATATAAAAAAGGAATAGTCCATGTCAGAGTACGAAACAATTGTTATCGAAAAGCGTGGCCAGGTTGACTGGTTGACCCTGAACCGGCCCGAAGCATTGAATGCGATCACCACGCCAATGGTGACTGAGCTTCGTGATTACTTCGGCGGGCTCGCTGAAGACAAGGAAACAAGGATTGTTGTGATGCGCGGGGCAGGGCGAGCTTTTTGTGCGGGGCTGGATATCAAGGCATCCCGATCTAAAACCTACGAGTTGCCATTCGGTGGTGGCATGGGCTTTCAGGGTTATCTGGCAGAGGTATACATTCGTATGCGCCGGTGCCCGCAACCGATTATCTCCCTGGTGCAGGGGCCAGCCTGTGGTGGCGGGTTCTCGTTTGTTCTCGCATCGGATATCAGGGTCGCGGGTGAGTCTGCCAGGATGAATGCAGCGTTTATCCGAATTGGCCTGTCGGCTTGCGATATGGGGTCGAGTTACTTTCTTCCAAGGCTTGTGGGCACCTCTGTTGCCTCGGAGCTAATGCTCACTGGACGATTCATTAACGCAGAGCGGGCACTGGCGACTAATCTGGTGTCCGAAGTCGTGCCTGATGATCAATTGGAGGCGGCGGCGCAGTCCTATATCGACGAAATGCTCACGACTTCTCCCATGGGGCTCCGGCTCACGAAGGAAGGCCTGAATATGGCAATTGATGCAGCGGGTCTTGAAGCGGCGATGGCTATCGAGAATCGTAACCAACTGATGTGCTCAAAAACCAGTGACGCGAAAGAAGGGATGATGGCTTTTATTGAGAAGCGTGCGCCGAATTACACGGGCGAATGATCCTTTGGGGTTTGGCTAGATCGCGAGTGTTCGATAATGGTTCAGTGATTCGGTGCTTATTGCCGCCGAAGACATTGCTGCAAGGATGAAGAAGTTCAAACCGAGCGATTGTTAGTGGGTTTATGCTCTGAGTGTGAACTTCGCTTCAGCCAAATAGAAACACTCAGAAAGTCAAAACAACCCGGGTCAGTTCACCAGAGCGCATTTCTGCGAAACCCTCGTTGATCTCGGAAAAGTGCCTGGTCTTGTCCACGAGTGCAGAGAAGTCCAGGGTGCCGGATTCACCCAGCGCCGCAATCTTATTGAAATCGGTGTGCGGACAGGACGAACCATAAATAGAACCGGTGAGCTTCTTTTCCCGAAGTAGCATAATGGCGGGAATGTCGAGCTTTTCGGTAAACGCAGGCAGGCCGACAACAATTGCGCGCCCGCCATCGCGGATCATGTGGAAGGCATCCTGCATAGTAGCGATATTACCGACACATTCGATGGCACAGTCAACGCCGCCTGCGGTCATCTGAATAATCCGCTTCGGCACATCCTCTGGTGCAAGCGTTTCTGTGGCGCCTACCTGTCTTGCGACGTTTCGCCGTTGTGCAATGGGATCAACGGCGAAGATTCTCGAAGCGCCCGCTATTCTGGCTCCCTGAATAGCCGCCAGTCCGACACCACCGCACCCCAGGACCGCAACAGTCTCACCCCAGCGGATACCGGCAGTGTTTACCGCGGCGCCGAATCCTGTTGTCACGCCGCAGCCAATAAGGCACGTGTGCTCGGGAAGTAGATTGCTCTGGACGTTTACTGCCATCTTCTGTGGCACAACGACGTGTTCGCAAAAAGCGCCCAGTCCCATAAATCGATCCAGGGTAACCCCACCCAGTGACAAAGGCCCCTGGCTGCCGGTTGTCATATTAATCCCGGCGCACAGATGCACCTGCCCCCGGATACAAGCGGCGCAGGCTCCGCACTCCGGGGTCCACGAAAGAACAACGGTGTCTCCCTCTTTCAGCGCGGATACGCCGTTTCCAACGGCTTCAATGATGCCCGCAGCCTCGTGGCCAAGCACCACCGGAAACTCGACTGTTTCCTTTCCTTCCAGGGCGCTCAAATCACTGCGGCAAATGCCACAGGCAGATATCTTGACTCTGACTTCTCCCTCCTTTGGGTCAAGCAGTTCCACTTCTTCAATTACAAATGGCTTGTTGCTGGCATGAGCGATAGCGGCTTGAGTTTTCATAGAGATTCTTCTCTGGGTTTCTGGGCAATGATGCCCATTGCGACGATGCTGTCCATGGCGTCTAGTGTGGTCTTTAGCGGAAAATCAGAGGAACCATTCAACGCCTTTACAAGCAACCTTGTACCTAGTTCATATAGCAAGTATGCCGTCACTTCCAGGTTAATATTCCTGACGCTCTGCTCTTCAATACCTTGCTGAAGGATGCGACTTATGGCACCTAAAATCTGTTCTCGATAGTCGTTCATAACAGGTTCTGCATAGCGCGTCAGGGAAAAGTTTTGATCTTCTGTCAGCGCTGCAAGCAAGAGGGGGTTTTCTGAAAAGGTACTGGCTGTCAGTTCAACGAGTTGCCTGAACTTGACCGGTGCCGGTCTGCTATCGCTGATCAGTACTTCGGTTTCCAGGATGAAGCCCTCTGTTACCCGTCGCAGCAGTGCCTCATACAATTTGGGTTTACTGGAAAAGTGAAGATATAACGTTGCGCGCGATAGCCCGGCTTTCTCTGCGATTTCCTCCATAGAGGTTTTTTTTGGGCCAAAGCGACGAAACTGTGCCTCTGCTGCTGACAGTATTTTGTTTCGGGTCGCGGGCCGAATGGTTTGCATGGTGTTCCTTTAGTAAGGGTTTGATCAAAATAGTAGACAATGTCTGTCAATTTGTCTATTTTCGAGGTTGAGACAAAATTTAGAGAGCATCGATGACTATTCGCGCAGCAATGATCGCGTCAATCGTCTTAATCAGCATTAAAGCCCAATCCGCTGAAGTTCTGGACATCGCTGCTGAAGCACTGCCGCCAGGTGAAATTATCATCGATGGGATATTGGATGAGCCCGTTTGGTCTGGATTAGAAGGCTATGACTCAATGTCTGTTGTTGCACCCGATACTCTGGAAAAAGCCAGGTATCCGACCACCACTCGTATCTTCTATACGGAAGACGGTTTGTACATCGGTACACAGGCCCAGCAGCCTGTTGAGACTTTACTGCCCAGGCTGAGTTCTCGAGACGGGGAGGTTAACCGCGATGGCATCAATTTTTATCTTGATCCGACAGGGGAAGGACTCTACGGCTACTACTTTGGTGTCAACCTCGGTGGAACACTGAATGATGGAACATTGTTACCGGAACGTCAGTTAAGTCGCTTGTGGGATGGCCCCTGGTATGGGGCGGCACGCCCTTCATCGAGTGGTTACCAGGTCGAAATGTTTTTGCCCTGGTCGATGATGGCCATGCCTGAGCAGGACGGCCCGAGGAATATGGCGTTCGCGCTCACGCGTCGTGTTGCTCACATCGATGAAACGTGGGGTTGGCCCGAGTTACCTGAAAGCAAACCAGATTTTATTTCCAGCTTTCAACCGATGACGCTGGGTAATGTCAGCCCCGGTAGGCAGTTGGTTTTCTATCCATTTACCGCGGTAACACATGACAGGATTGATGGTGATACTGAATATCGAACGGGCGCCGATCTCTTTTGGAGGCCTACAACCGATTTGCAGTTTACGGCAACATTGAATCCTGACTTCGGTGCAGTTGAGTCAGACGATGTGATTGTGAATCTGACTGCCTTCGAGACCTATTTTCCAGAGAAGCGGTCTTTTTTCCTGGAGGGTAGCGAAATTTTCATCACCTCACCGCGTTCAGTTATTCGGGGTACGGATGCCAGCAAAGGCGCGAGGAGTGTACCGAATAGTTTTTTCCTGCAACCTACAACCCTGCTCAATACAAGGAGGATCGGTGGTGCTCCGCGTTCACCTGACATACCTGAAGGTTTGTCCATTCCTGATACTGAACTGAGCCAGCCAAGTGAACTGCAGGGAGCGGTTAAGGTCACCGGCCAGAAAGGAGCGTTGCGATATGGCACCCTGTGGGCGTCGGAAGAAGACGTTGTTTTTCAGGCAATGGACGCCGACATGGGCGAGGTGAAACTGAAACAGTCCGGTAGAGATTTTGGTGTGGTACGGGCCTTATACGAGGCTGATACGAGTGGACGCAAGGCTGTAGGTTTTATGTCTACCCTCGTGAGCTATCCTGATTCGGACGCGATAGCCCATGGTGTAGACCTGCACTACCGTGCACCTGATAGCAAGGTTATCTGGGATGCCCAGTTACTTTACAGTGACGTTTCAGATGTGACAGGCAAAGGGGGTTACTTTGACGTCAACTATATTCCGAGGCAAGGTCGGTTGCATCGTTTCAGTTTTGATTATCTGGATGATGAACTTGAAATCAACAACCTAGGGTTCATACGCAGAAACGACGTTATCACCTACCGGTACACCTACAATCGCACGAATTCAGATCACCCAAGGTATAGGCAAACAATCCGAAGCCTGACGTTATCACACGAGACGAATACGGATGACCGGGTGGTTCGCAGCTCGATCTATTACAGGAATACGCTGGTGTTAGAAAACAGCAGCCAGTTTACGACCACCGCACTATACAGGCCGCCGCAATGGGATGATCGAACGACCGAGGGAAATGGAGATTACCGGACGTCAGCGGGTGGTATTCTCGAGTTCGAGTACGGCACGGACACGAGCAGAAAAATCAGTGCCAGTTTTGCCTCCAGCGCCATGGTTGAACAGTTAGGTGGCGTGACTTTCACCGCGAAGGGGGGGGTTACCTACAAGCCAGTGGATAGGTTGTCTTTTGATCTTGATTTCATCTACAGAAGAACAGACGACTGGCTGATTCATCTTGATAGCAATGTTCTTGGCACTTACGATGCGCGGCATTGGCAACCAAGTGTCGCGGCAGAATTTTTTATCACGGCGAAACAGCAACTCAGGTTCTCGATGCAGTGGGTAGGTATTCAAGCAGATGCGCAGAACCTGTATCGCGTACCTGACGGTGATGGAGACCTGATACGGTTGACTGATGGAATTGACGGGTCGGACTATGATTTTACGATCAGTCGTCTGACAGCGCAGCTGAGATATCGATGGGAGGTCGCCCCTTTGTCGGATCTGTTTATTGTCTACACAAGAGGCAGCAATTTGCCCAATCGGGGCGACGATAGCTTCGATCACCTGTTCAGGGACGCCCTGACAGAGCCCGTGGTTGACCGTCTTGTGGTCAAATTTCGCTATCGATTAAGCTACTGAGGATATTTAATGAATAAGACTGAACCAGTTCATCCGTTCGCGGACTTGCTCGGCATGCAAGTTGACTCTAAAGAGGATGGGCAATGTACGTGTTCGATTTCGTTTAGCGAAAGCCTGCTGAATCCCAACAATGTCGTGCACGGAGGTGTGATTTATTCACTTGCGGATAACAGTATGGGAGGAGCGTTAACTTCCATACTGCCAGAAGAAGAGCGATGTGCGACGATTGAGATAAAGGTCACCTATCTGAGACCGGCAGGTCATTCGGACCTGATTGGCCATTCTCAAGTAATCAAGCGCGGTAAGCGTGTTGCTATTCTTGAGAGTGAGATTCGCTCTGGTGAAAAACTGATTGCCAAAGCTACAGGGAGTTTTGCCATTTTTTGAAATTGTTGAATCTAACCCGGGGGAAGCATTGTCGCATATTGGGCATCGGGTAACGTGGGGTTTGAGACTCATAAGAATGTAAGTGCCGTTTTTAATCTAGACGGTGGGCGATCCGCTAGCTTGAGCTAAGGCTTCTTTAGCCAGTCGTGTGATATCAGCCCAGGCACCCGCGGCGATCAGATCGGTCGGCGCGATCCACGTACCACCTACTGAGAAAACGCAGTCAAGCGACAGGTAAGTCGTCATATTGTCGATGCTGATTCCCCCCGTTGGGCAGAACCTGGCGTCACCAAATGGGGCCGCCAGGGCCCTAAGCTTCGCGATGCCGCCTGCAGCTTCTGCAGGGAAAAACTTGAAGGTATCCAGGCCGGCTTCCTGCCCCCGCATGATGTCGCCCGCCGTCGATATTCCTGGAAGGCAAGGCAAACCCGATTCCGCGATAGCTTTCAGCAAATTTTCCGTTAATCCGGGTGTCACCAGAAACCGGCTGCCTGCATCCTTTGCTTTCGTAATAGCTTGGACATTGGTGACGGTGCCAGCACCAGCCACTAGCTCCGGAAGCGATGTCGATACTCTTGCTATAGCATTCAAGGATGCATCTGTGCGAAGGGTTATCTCGATAACACCGATGCCAGCTTCTAACAGCGCCTCACCCACTGGAATAATCTTGTCTTCATCATCTATGGTCACAACCGGGATGACAGGGTGACCCACCAGAATCTCTCGAATGCTGCTACCCATTAAGATTGCCTCGAATTTCTATACGGAAGAGAGCCTACAACATTTACAGTACACCAATAAAGCACAGCGCAAGGACACCCCAAACTTTTATAACGTCATGTGCGGCGCACTACCGAGTTAAAACAAACCTGAGCGCTTTTTGGCCATGACATCTTGGCCATGACGCTTTAGGGCCAGGAAGTGATCTTCGACCAGTCTTTAACCTTGTTATCCCTGGCATAGCGTTCGTACTCTGTTTCCATGTTTAGAACGCGCTCTGGAAAGTGGGCCGCGACATTGTTGCGTTCAGATCTGTCCACTTGTATGTTGTATAGCTCCCAGGGTCCAGCCTGCTTGGCGACGAGTTTCCAGCTTGCGCTTCGAACGGCGCGATAGCCTTCATGTTCAAAAAACAAAAGACGAGCAGGTAGTGCCTGTCCGTTTATCGCAGGTAATAAATTCACCCCGTCTTGTATAAGGTCTGGCTGGCCTGAAACGATCGATATGATGGTTGGCATAATGTCTATCACGTGAGCGGGCTCACTGATCATTGTGCCCGCACGTTCTTTTAAGCCCCGCGGCCAGTGTACGATTAACGGTGAGGCGATACCGCCTTCATGTACCCATGTTTTGTATTTTTTGAAAGGCGTGTTCGATGCCTGTGCCCATTCTCTCCCGAGCATTTGAAAGTGATTTATGGGTCCGGGCATCAAGTCTTTACCTGAACCCAGCGAGTAAGCCTCTCCGCTTGCGGGCTGATATTTACCGATAAACGTGTCAAAGAAAGGAGATCCTAAAAAGCGCTTCCAGTCAGGCATTTCGAAAAAGTTTTCAGCGCTGGCGCCATTGTCGGACATCACCATTATCACCGTATTGTCCAATTCTCCCTGTGCTCTTAAAGCATCGAGAACCTGACCAACACCGCGGTCAAGGTGTTCAACCATGGCGGCGTGCACAGCCATCTTTTCTATAAACCACGCTTTGTTTTCAACCTTGGTCCATGGAGGCGTTCCTTCGTCGAGTGAGGCAAGGGCTAAATCTAGGGGTACAATCGCTTGTTCTTTTGCACGCGATAATCGCTTTTGCCGCAGTTCATCCCAGCCGATCGAATAGACTTCGCGGTACTTATCTATGGTTTCAGCCGGTGCCTGCAAGGGCCAGTGCGGAGCCGTATAGGCCAGATATAAAAAGAAAGGTCGGTTGCTATGGTTCGCTCGATGAGCGCTGATGTTTCGTACCGCTTCATGACTTATCGCGTCGGTGTAGTAGAAGTTAGGCTCCAGCTTTTTTATCGGTTCGTGGTTCTGGTATAAAAATTTGGGGTCAAAGTAATTATTACCGCCAAAGAGAGTGCCATAGAAATGATCAAAGCCTCGTTTTAAAGGCGTGTTGTCCAGCTGCTCAATATTGCCTGCTGGAATTTTATCCGGCGACCAATCCGCCAGGTGCCACTTCCCTAGCATATAGCTCTTATAGTGATGGTCTTTTAACCATTCAGGTAAAATGGATATGCTCTCATCTAACTGGCCACGGTAACCGTCAATATCTTTAAATTTACTTCCTGCGAGATGCCCCATTTGAACATTGTGGGGGTAGCGGCCTGTTAATAATGATGCGCGCGTCGTGCTGCAGCGGGCAGTATTGTAAAACGCAGTGAAGCGAACACCCTGCGCCGCTAACTGATCAATATTTGGCGTATGGATTTCGCCGCCATAGCTGCCCAGGTCTGAGAAACCCATATCATCAGCGAGGATAACGATAATATTCGGGGGTTTTTCTGCCAGGCATTGACTAGTTAATAAGAGCATAGCCAGTAAGGGCATAGCCACTAAGAGCATAGCCGGGCTGGAGATAATCGTTTGCCATTGCCTTGCGATATTCGGGCTCCTGAGTGCTTGCGGCGAGCTATTCAATGGTGCTAATTTGGTAAATTGGTCAGGCCAGTTTAGTCGTCTGACATGAATTTTCAACTGAATCGCTTGAAGCACTAGGTCTCCTGGGCGCGTTTAGGCTTGGTTTACGTCGATGAGTAGAAAGATGGATCAACAAGGTTTTGCCGCACTAGAAATGCTGGATTTCACAGCGGTTACACGGGTCGCTGTTATTGGCGAATGTATGCTTGAGCTCTCGTCAGTCGAAAGTGAGTCATCGGCGCTTAAAAAATTATCCTACGGTGGTGATACCTTAAATACGGCGGTTTACCTGGCAGGCTCAGGTCACCAAGTAAGCTACTTTACCGCGCTGGGTGAAGATAGTCAGAGTCAGTGGATGATCCAGCAGTGGCAGAAGGCAGGTATTGATTGTGATCATGTGAGGCGTGTGAAGGGACGCGTGCCGGGGCTGTATATGATTGAGACAGATACCACGGGTGAGCGTCGGTTTCTGTATTGGCGCGATAGTTCGCCAGCCCGGGAGCTCTTTGATGACAGGCAACAGGCTGCGCAGTTGTTTCATGAATTAGGAAAATTTGAGCTGCTTTATTTCAGTGGGATTACGCTTTCTCTATATAAAGAGGCCGCACTCAAGGATTTGCTGAAGTTTTTGACCGGTTATCGACGCCAGGGTGGTCTGGTGGCCTTTGACAGCAACTATCGACCCCAGCGATGGCCGGACCGGCAGCGGGCCGAAACAATCTATCAGGACTTTTATCAGCAGGTCGATCTTGCGCTGCCAACCTTGGAAGATGATGTGACTTTGTTTAATTTATCGTCACCAGAGGCATTGCTGGAAAAGCTTACCAACCTGGGTGTTTCAGAGGTGGTGATTAAGCATGGCTCAAAAGGTAGCCTGGTGATTGCTGAACCGGGGATGTCGGAAGCACCTATAGCGGTTCCTGCAGTAACCATTGAGAAGGTTGTTGATACAACAGGCGCAGGTGACTCCTTCAATGGCGGTTATTTGTCAGCCAGGATTAACGGTGAATCGATACTCGAAGCTGCAAGGAAGGGGCATCGTTTTGCCGCCCAGGTCATTCAGTATCGCGGCGCCGTAGTACCCATCGACCTCAGTTAGCCGACTTTCCCGGCGGAGGGGTTGTAAAGATGAGGATGAAAAGACTTATTGTGCAGATCCCAAGACCAAGAAACTCTCTGGATTCTTCAATATATCGTTTATCCGTCGACATTTGGGCCATGAGGTCACCGGGGTCGCCGAAATTCATGAGATCAATAGGTCCCTGAGCGAGCGTCCCCATCCAGAATACAAGGACTAGTATGACCGCATGGACAGCCTGATTGTTTCTAATGCCGGCCCACTCGGCAATCCAGAGCCCGCTGCAGACACAATAGATGCTGGCCCAGAGGATAGTGTCGCGATCATCCAGTTGGAGGGCCGCGAACACCGCGAAAATCCCGGCCCATAAGACGCAATGTATTTTTTGTGCTGATTTCATGTATAAGAATTATACGCGCTGTTGACTTCCTATATGTCATTTATTAAATTGGCATGATGGCTAATTGGCCTTACCAAATTACCTTACTGTAACCAAACTGGCTGGAGCGAATATGCGAGGACGAAAACTGAAAGGCGTGTTTTTGGGCATTGTGGTGGCGACGCTTAACATGAGTGCTATCGCAGAAGAACTGATGATTGAAGAGGTCATCGTAACGGCAACTAAGCGTGCAGAAAGTGTGCAAGATGTCCCGGTGGCGATCAGCGTAGTTGACGCCCGGACAATTGATGCAATGCGGATTGATGAGTACACGGATCTCACCAAGATTTCACCATCCTTGACCATGAATCGGGGTGACTGGGCCACGAACAGTGGTTTTAGCCTTCGGGGGATAGGCACCAACGTCTTCAGTACCAATATCGATCCCAGCGTTTCCATTATTGTGGATGACGTTGCGGTGGTTCGCTCGGCGCAGGCATTTTCCGATCTTTCAGATATTCATCACGTTGAAGTACTGCGGGGGCCGCAAAGCACGCTGTTTGGGAAAAGTGCCTCAGCGGGTGTGATCAACATCACCACGAATTCACCCGGTGATGAGTTCAGTGCCAGGGTTCGTGTCAGCACAACGGACGATGACGAAACGTCGATAAACGCAACCATTGGCGGGCCGCTCGGTGATACCGTTGGTTTTCGGTTGTCTGCCTTTGATAAAGACAGATCAGACGGCCACATAAAAAATATGAACAACGGTGCTGATGTGAATGGTAGTGAGTCCAGTGGCGTTAGGGGAAAGCTGGTTTGGGACATCAGCGACACCTTGTCCACCACGCTTAGTATTGAGCATAGCGAGTCTGAGTCCAGTTGTTGCCACCGCCCTTATAGAGATGTGCCTTCAGGTGCGAACTTTTTGGGAGCAGTGCCACGCGATGCCGTGCTCACCAGTGTGACTGCTTCAGAAGATAACGACAGGGTCGCGGTGGATGATCCGACCTGGGATGACTCTAGTAGCGATAGCATGGGACTCAGGTTTGAGGCAGATTTCGGCGAGTATCAGTTTCTTTCCGTAACTTCTTATACTGAATGGGACTACGAAGTCGCGACTGACGTCGACGGAACGGATTTCGACCTGTTGGGCCTTTTCACTGGCGGGGCGCTTTCCGGAGGTATCAGTCAGGGTGGTGGCTTCGAATTGGAAGCACTGTCCCACGAGTTTCGGCTGGTTTCACCAGCTTCTGACAATTTTGAGTATGTCGTGGGTTTGTTTTATTCCGACATTCAATATGACCGAGATTTTGCTCGCGGGCCTATTTTTTCCGCCGACTGGGTTGCTGAAACAGGCACCGAGTCCCTGGCGATGTATGCGCAGGGTACCTGGAGCATTAGCGAACGGACCGATATCACCGCAGGCCTTCGACTTAATCGAGAAGAAATTTCTCACGATTTTGACAACGCGCTGTCGGGCTTGCGTTTTAAAGGCGATGACAAGGAAAACGCGACGCCAGGGAAGGTCAGTATTCAACACTATAGCAGTGACGATTTGATGTTGTTCGCTTCTTTCTCGGTTGGTTATAAAGGCCAGGGATACGATATTTCCTCTAGTTTCCGTCAGAGTACTTCGGATAACCCCGTCGGATCTGAGGATTCCACGTCTTTTGAATTTGGCTTTAAAGGCACTTTCCTTGACGGTCGACTGCAGTTGAACCCGACCATTTTCTTTGCAAGTTATGATGATTTTCAGGCGCAGCAGGCACGTATCGTCGATGGTGTGATAGAACTCGGGATCACCAACGTAGGTGAATTGGAAACATGGGGTGTTGAAGTTGATTTCCAGGCACTGATTTCTGAGAACTTGCGGCTAGTGGGCGGCTTCGCTTACGTTGATGCTGAAATTAAATCTTTCACCGGTGCGGATTGCTGGACAGGACAAACTAACTCGCTGGGATGTTCGACGGATGCGGCAACTGGCAGAAACTCACAGGATCTCGGCGGAAAAGATTTGAATAATTCACCGGACTTTAAGATGACGCTTAGTGCCGAGTACTTTCAGCCGCTGACCAGTATGCCATTTGATGGTTTTTTCAATCTATCATATCAGTACCAGAGTGACGTAAACTTTTCGCTTCTGGCTGACCCTGGTTCAGAGCAGGATGGTTACGGTGTGTTGAATCTCAGCATCGGCCTTGTCGAGCGCGAAAATCAGCGATACGAAATCACCTTGTTTGCCAACAATGTCACGGATGAAGAATTTGTTACCGGTCTTGGTAACGTTGGTGGACTATGGGGCGGAACACCGGTCTACGCTCAGGTAGTTCCTCGAGGAGCTCAAACTTATTCGGGAATCGAGGTAGGATTCAATTTTTAAAAGATGATCGGGTATCATTATGCAGCGAAGAGATTTTCTTTATCTGACATCGGGAGTGGTGCTTTCATCGGGGTTCCTCGGATCCTGTAGTCAGCACCTCGTTCGACAGGAGACTCCGGAGATCAGCAAGCTCGAGAATATCGGCTTACAACTTTCGACAGTCACCTCGATGATGATAAAAGATTTCGAGGGCACCCTGGCCAGGGTTGCAGAGATTGGTTACGACCAGGTTGAATTTTCTGCCATGGGGTTTCTTGGACGAGAGGCCAGTTACGTGCAGCAACTGCTGACGAAAAATAACCTCGGTGCCCCTGTCGGCAGAATTACCCCGGTTTTGCCGGAAGGGTTCCAGCAATTGCCACGGGCTGACGCGTTCCAGGTTTTTCGTGAGCGCAGTAAACCTGAATTTCTTCTGGAGAACGTGAACAACTCTATTGGTGACGCAGAGTATCTCGGGCAGAAGTACCTGAATTTACCGGCGATGATGCCCGAACACTTTGCGACGATGGATCAGGTGAAACGAAATATTGATCTGTTAAACCAGGCGGGTGATCGTTGCGCAGAACACGGCATCTTGTTCGGTTATCATAATCATAACTGGGAACTCACACCGATTGATGGTGTGGTACCCTACGATTTGATGCTGGAGCAAACGGACCCCGGGAAAGTTGGGTTTCAGATGGATGCCTATTGGATCGTAAAGGGTGGCGGCAATCTTGATGATTACCTGACGAGGTTTCCTGATCGTTTTCCGAGCTGTCATATGAAAGATATCGATACGAAGGGTGATTTTGCTGATGTCGGTGATGGGGAGATTGATTTCCCTGCCTTCACTCGTAAGGCGATTGCCCAGGGTGCAAAGCACTTTTTTGTGGAGCGGGATAACCCACCGGCACCGGAGCAGTCAATCGAACGTTCCTACGCCTATCTGAACCAGATGACATTCTGACCTTGCGCGCGTTCTCTCTTGCCTTGCTGTTGTTGACTGCCCCGTTTGCATCGGGCGATGAAAAACCATTTTATCTCACCCTGAAAACACCACCTGCGCCCGAGCTGAGTCCGGATGAAGCTCGGGCGAGTTTCTCTCTTGCACCTGGATTTGACATTGAGCTGGTTGCGTCAGAACCACTCGTTGAGGACCCGGTGGCTATTGCCTGGGATGAGGCAGGAGATCTTTATACCGTAGAGATGCGGGGTTTCATGCCAGACGCCTATGGCACCGACGACACGGACCCGGTTGGTAGTGTTGTCAGGCTTCGTGATCTCGATGGCGATGGTAAATTTGATCAGCGCGAGGTGCTGCTTGATCAATTGGTGCTTCCCAGGGCAATCGCGATTGTTAACGAGGGCCTTTTAATCGGCGAACCACCGAATCTTTGGCTCTGTCCAAGTCACAGTGGGTCATCGAAAGATATCAACTGCCAGGAAAAGATCAGACTTTCCAACTACGCAGATGAACCGGGCAATGTTGAGCACGGAGAAAATGGTTTGCTGCTGGCTATCGACAACTGGATTTACAATGCAAAGTCCAGTCGGCGAATGCAGATCCGTAACGGTAAGCTGGTTGACGAGCCCACTTTATTTCGGGGCCAATGGGGTATCTCGCAGGATAATCAGGGCCTGCTTTACTACAACACAAATTCTAATTTCCTGTTGGGTGATGTTTACGATGCTCAGCCGGTCATTGCGGCGGGGAACGCCGGGGGGGCTGGGCTCAATATACAGGTCAGTAAGAAAGATCAGGTTTTTGCGGTCAGGGTTAACCCCGGTGTTAACCGTGCTTATGTACCCGGCGTGCTAAGAGAAGATGGTCGACTCAACAATCCAACGTCTGCCAGCGGCATGGTCTACTATCGAGGAGATCAGTTTCCATCAGCCTATAACCAGGATGTTTTTGTCGCTGAACCCGCGGGTAATGTTGTAGTTCAGTTGCGCCTGAAGCATGAAGGCCTGCAAGTCAGCACTGATCATATTCTTTACGAAGACGAGAAATGGGGGCAACGGGAATTTTTGGCATCGACAGACGAGAGGTTTCGCCCCGTCGATGTGGACGTGGGACCTGATGGTGCATTGTACGTTGTTGATATGTATCGCGGTATTATTCAGGATCAGATATTTCTGTCAGATGAGCTACGTGCGCAGGCGCTGTCACGAGGCCTGGATGAACCGATAGGCATGGGCCGAATTTGGCGGATCACAGCAGTCGAGGGTGCTTCGACGGCTGCGCGACCCCAGTTTCCTTCAAGTGGGGTTAAGTTACTAAAGCGTTTGGAGGCAGAAAATGGCTGGGTTCGCGATACAGCGCAGAGATTATTACTGCGCAAAAAGGGGCGAGGTATTGACCGCGGATTAAGCAGACTTGTTACGCAGGATGATGAGCATGCTGCGGTTCATGCTATTTGGACCCTGGAGGGTCGTGGCACGCTCAATCGTCCCACGCTCTTGAAAGCACTGGCGAACGATAATACCTCGATTCAGCTGGCGGCAATCAAAGCTGGCCATAAACTGCTCTCAGCGGAAGAACTGTTAGAAATGGCGACGCAGTCGAGCGATTCGTCGATAGTGCATCACGCCACCATGTATCTGGCAGCCAGCAATCATCGTGACGACGTGATCGAATACCTGGCGAGCAGTCTGGTAAAAAATGATACAGATGGCATGAGGCGGATAGCCATTCAGGCTGCCAGTCGCAGTAACGAGCTGACACTTATTGACGCGATAATAGAAAAAGGCTGGGGTAAAGCCGAAGAACAGTCGGCCGGTTTTGTCAGGGACTTAACCAGCCAGTCTTTCAGAGCCACGCCGAAAGATGGCGATGTACTGCTTGATCACGTGCTGCAGCAGGATCAACGCTGGATGCAGGAAGCGATGTTAACTGGCTTGTTTGAAGTGACCCGGGATGAATCTTTCAGCCGAGTTGTGCTGGCCGAACCGCATATCATGTTCACTAATCCGCCTGAAGGGCTCTGGCCTGCAATTTCGAAGGTGCGCAGAGCATTCACCTGGGAAGGGGATGATCTTACTGCTGGAGCGAAACCGCTGTCGCCCGAGCAACAACGTAGAAAGAATAAGGGGGAGGACTATTATCGGAGCCGATGTGGCATCTGCCACGGCAGTGACGGCAAGGGTATTAGTTCGACTGCGCCAACACTGGCCGAGTCAGAATGGGTCACAGGACCCAGCGAATGGTTAGCCAGGATCGTGCTACACGGATTGCAGGGCCCCATTTCAGTCCGGGGAGAAGCCTGGAATAGTGTCATGCCAGGTCATATTGGCATAGAGGAATTCGACGATGAAACCGCCAGTGGTCTGCTCACCTTCCTGCATCGAGCCTGGGGACATTCAGGGCGAGCGATAGAACCGGCATTTATACACCAGATACGGAAGGAAACGACCGATAGAGTAAGTTTGTGGACGGCCGCTGAACTTGCAGAGCTTGAAATCAACACGCATTATCGTCGGTATACAGGTACTTACGGGGGTGGACCCTTCACCCTGAAGTTCAGCTATGACGGGCGTAATTTGATGGTGCAATCCGTGTTCTTCAATGGACTTATGCGCGAAGACAAAGAGGATCATTTTTTCTTTGAGCCACGTGATTTTAAGGTTGAGTTTGTTCGAGGTGACGACGGTAAGGTTAATGCCGTTCGTGTCGCCGTGCAGGGCGGGATAGAACTACCTCGCATATCAGACTAGATGGCTGTTCGGTTCGGTGTTGTTGGAACCGGTAATATCGGTAGTCAGCACATTCAATTGCTGAATTCGGGCAAGGTCGCAGGTGCGACAGTTGCTGCTACCGCATCCAGATCAACCCCGGATCTAGTAACAGGCGTGCCTCACTTCGTAGATTACCGTCAGATGTTCAGTGATGCTGACATTAATGCAGTGCTCATCGCCACACCAACAATGAGTCATGTTGAAGTGGCGCAGGCAGCCCTTGAACATAATTTCCATGTCGTGATGGAAAAGCCCATTGCTATGTCGATACATCAGGCCGAAACGCTGCTGGCCCGAGTGCCGGATGACCTGAAGTTTGCCGTCATGCTCAACCAGAGATTCCATCCCGCCTATGCAAAGTTGAAGCAGTTACTTGTCGACGATGCCATCGGTAGCCTGCAACGGGTCAGTTGGACTATGACCGCATGGTATCGACCTGATATCTACTACCAGGTGAGCAGTTGGCGCGGCACCTGGCCCGGTGAAGGTGGTGGTTTGCTGATTAACCAGTGTATCCATAACCTTGATGTGCTGCAGTGGTTGGTAGGACTGCCAAACTCGATAACGGCGAACGTTCGCTTTGGCAAGTATCACAACATCGATGTGGAAGATGAGGTTAGCGCCCTGATGACCTTCGAGAATGGGGCGACAGGGATGCTCACCGCCTCCTGCGGCGAAGCGCCCGGGGTAAATCGTATCGAAATTGTCGGTGACCGGGGCACGCTCATCTTGGAAAAGGGTGTGATTGAAGTGTTGAGATCTGGCGAAAGCGTCCAGTCACATTGTCGAACAACCCATGAGATGTTCGGTATGCCCGAATTTGAAGGTGAGACGATCGAGATGGCTGAGGAAACTGATCAACACGCGGCGGTGCTACGGAATTTTGTTGATTCGGTCGAAACAGGTACCCAATTATTAACTTCCGGTGACCAGGGGCTTGGTTCGTTGCAGCTGGCGAATGGGATTTTGCTTTCTGCATGGACCAGCGGAGCGGTCACCTTGCCGATAGATGCAAATCAGTACGAAGCTAAACTCCAGGAAAAAATCCGTGGTTCTTCGCTTCGTACACCCAAGGACCTGAAAGTGGAAATTGATATGGAGAAGTCTTACTGATGGCCTCGATCCTAAAGAATATTAAAAATGGTGGTCCCGGCTGGCTTCAAGGTGCGATGACATTGGGCGGTGGGTCAGCTATTACCTCGTTATCGATTGGCGCCATGTTTGGCTTCGAATTTCTCTGGGTGCAACCTGTGGCGATGATCATTGGCTGTATCATGTTGTTCGCGCTCGCACACCAGACTCTATCGACGGGTCAAAGACCTTTTCTTGCGATGAAGCAACATCTTTCACCAGGCCTGGCCTGGGTTTGGGCCATCGCTGCGTTGGGCTCCAGCGTTATCTGGGGTTTTTCTCATTACCCGCTTGCGGCTGGAATGTTGGAAGAGGCCATTGAGGTTGCTTTCAGCTTTTCACTAAAGGGCGAGGGAGAAGATACCGGTAGACAGGTTTATTTATTTGGACTTGCGGTGTTGGTGTGGATCGGGTGTGCGACTACTGTCTGGAATTATGGCAAGGGTGCCAGCGGAGTTCGTCTGTTTGAAAACGGCATCAAAATCCTGAGCCTTCTAATAATTGTGAGCTTTGGCTGGGTCGTGGTCAGCGCGAGCTTAAACGGCTCTGTTAGCTGGTCAGTTTTACTGTGGGGTTTTGTTCCTCATTCACTACCGGACGATGCGATAGGCGTGACCACCATGATGGCAGCACTTGGCACTGCGGTTGGTATCAACATGACTTTTGTCTATGGATACACGATCCTGCGGCGGGGCTGGGGTCGGGAAGATGGGGAACTCGCGCGGTATGACATTGTGCTTGGATTGGTGATTCCGTACCTTATAGTCACGAGCCTGATTTCCATTGCGGCTGCTGCGTCGCTTTATGATGGTGAAAGTACCATTCAAAATAGGCTTGCACCCGCTCAGGCCGGTGCTATGTTTGCAGCGACTGGCATGGGAGAATTTGCTGGACGTCTTATCTTCCCGTTGGGTGTGCTCGGCATGGCAATAGGCTCGCTGGTTATGCACATGTTGACCTGTGGTGCGGCTGCCGCAGAGATGTTTGATCTCGAAGAAAATTCAACGGCGTATCGGCTCGCCTGTCTAATTCCGACCCCGGCTGTACTAGGTGTCTTTCTCTGGTCCAGTATGGGGCCTTACGTTATTTTGCCAACCTCCGCTTTTTGCGGACTGCTTTTGCCGATCGCTTATATTGGATGGCTGATATTAAACAATCGCCGCGAATATCTGGGCGATGACATGCCAAACGGCACAAGGGCATTGGCGTACAATAGCGCGATGACGTTGTGTGTCTTGGTTGTTGTTTCGAGTGTGGTTTACAGTACGCTGGTTGCATTGGGCTGGTTGTGAGTATGAGTGAATGAGTATCAGTGATGGTGCCGGTTATGCGCCCACTGGAGAGCAGCGCTCAGTTGTTTCGCCAGGAGAATTTAATTTTGCTGCGGCATTTTTGGATCACGGCCATATCTACGGACAAACCAATGGCTTGCTGGAGGCAGGTGGAACCCTCTGTTCTGTCTTCGATCCTGATGAGGCCAGGGTGCGGACATTCTGTGAAAAGTTTCCACAGGTGCGAGTTGCATCTAGCTTTGATGAAATACTCAATGATCAATCACTGCATCTGGTGGCCTCGGCAGCAATTCCAGATCAACGTGCTGGAGTGGGCCGCCAAGTGATAAATGCGGGGAAGGACTACTTCACCGACAAGTCTCCTTTTACGACGATGGATCAGTTAGAGCAGATTAAATCGTTGGTGAATGACACTGGTAGAAAGTATCTGGTCTACTATGCTGAAAGAGTACATAACGAAGCGGCATGGCATGCTGGAGAATTGATTACCCAGGGACATATCGGTGAGGTTGTCCAGGTACTCAATCTTGCACCACACCGGTTATCTGCGCAGGACAGGCCTGCCTGGTTTTTTGAAAAAATTCACTATGGCGGTATCATTACAGATATTGGCAGTCACCAGGTGGAGCAGTTTCTGACTTATGCGGGTTGCAGTGATGCGACGTTAAATTTCGCGTCGGCGCGAAATTGCGGCCACCCCGAGTATCCTGGGCTGGAGGACTTCGGGGAATTTTCTTTAACCGGTGACAACGGGGCTTCGTTTTACAGTCGGGTCGACTGGTTTACGCCGGACGCAATGCCGGTGTGGGGTGATGGTAGAACGTTTATCGTCGGCACTTCAGGTAGTATGGAGGTACGAAAGTACATTGATCCGATGAGGAAAGCACCTGCTTCAGTAATTCACCTGGTAACGGAGCAAGAGAGCCGGGAAATTAATTGTCTGGGTACAGTAGGGTTTCCTTTTTTCGGGGAGATGATTCTCGACGTGCTGAACCGTACAGAAAAAAGTATGGGCCAGAATCATATATTTAAAGCAGCTGAGATCAGTCTTCTTGCACAGGAGATGGCTGACGCTAGTTGATTGACAAGAGCAGAGAAGGATAGCCGTGGTTAAACTTGAACCAATAGAAACTCAGGATCGACTTTACGTCCGGGTAGCCAGACGTATTGAAAATCTCGTTTCGAGCGGAGAGGTCGGCGCAGGTGACAAGCTGCCTTCGGAACGTGACCTTGCTGAAATGCTGCAGGTCAGTCGTCCCTCTATCCGTGAAGCGATGATTGCGCTCGAAGTCTCCGGGGTGATTGAGGTCCGAACCGGGTCTGGTATTTATGTTGCAGATCAAAGTCGGCGGCTTTCTTCCAGGGTTGCTGATGAAGGGATCGGCCCTTTTGAAATTCTGGAGATGCGATTGCTGATTGAGCCCGAGACCTGCGCACTGGCCGCAGAGCGTATTAGTGATGACCAACTGGAACAACTTCGGAAGATTTATAATGAAATGGGCCGAACCAACGGCACTTCGGAGGTGGAAGCGTTTGATAGCCAGTTCCACAATTTAATTGCAGAGGCCTCGGAAAATACTGCAATCGCCAGGACCCTTTCGTGGTTGTGGCTACTGAGAGATCAAAGCGAATTGAGTCGCGGCTTTCACCGTTTGATCATAGAGGAGGGCGTTTATCCTGTCCTGGATGAGCACACCGCGATCTTTAAAGCGCTGGAAGCGAGAAACCCTGATGAAGCCAGAAAGGCAATGAGGGAACACCTGGAGGCTGCGACTGCATCTGCAGCGCAACACTTTTTGAACTAGATAATCTGTGATTAATGTCCAATTAGCTGGTAACCATAACGCGCTGTCCAGTTAGTGGTTAATCATAATGCGCTGTAACAGCGTTCGAACGCTGCTCTGATTCAGCGCTGCCCCAGCATCTTTAATCTGGTTCCTGAATTTTACCGCGTCCCAGATAATGCCAAACGATTTAGATTCGGAAGATACGCGTTCAACAAGACTGCCTCCTGAGTAAGTTCTGATAATCTCACCGGCGGGATCGCTAAACTGGCTGGCGTATTTCGGGGTGTTGAGGCAATGTAACCAGGCGGCGACTACGAGATTCAGTCCCGGGCAAGCAGTATTTCTCCTCGAATGTTCAGTGATGGTGGGATAGATCCGTTGCTGTAGCTTATGCGAGCCATCGTTTGCAACCTGCGCGGTTCGATATTGGATCGCAGGATTCGCGAATCTTTGAAGAATACTCCGCTTGTAGCTATCGAGATCAAACCCATCGGGGCACTGCAACAGAGGACTGATCTCCTTATCCAGAAGATAGGCAGAAAACTCAGACAAGGTAGGGTCTTCCATCGCTTCGTGTATGAACTCATACCCGGCGAGAAGGCCTAAGTAGGCTAGCGCAGAATGGGTCGTGTTTAACAAACGAAGCTTAATTTGTTCGTAGACTGCGACGTCGTCAACGATTTGCGCGCCTGCACTTTCCCACTCCGGCCGCTCTGCAGCAAAGCTATTTTCAATAACCCATTGGCTGAATGGTTCGCAGATCACTACACCATTGTCTTCGACGCCTGTTTCCTGAAAGAACTTCAGCATGTCTGCATCGCTGGTTGCCGGGACGATTCGATCCACCATTGTGTTTGGAAAGCTGACATGGTCTCTGATCCAATGGGCAAGTTCACCGGCGTAAAGGCCGGCAATAGTCGTTACCACTTTTTGAGTACTCCGACCGTTACCCGAGAGGTTGTCACAACTGATGATGCTGATAGGGCCCGAGCCTTGTTCCATTCTCCGCTTCAGCCCGGTCGCTAACAGGCCTGGCGCGGAGACAGGTGAGCCAGGATTGCTGAGGTCTTGTTGAATATCAGGGTGCTGTTCGTCAAGTTCCTGTGATGGGGTGAGGCAGTAGCCTTTCTCAGTAATCGTCAGCGTGATGACTTTGATCTGAGGTGATGCAATGAGATCAAGGAGTTGATGTTGATGTTGGGAGATAGTCAGGACGTCTTTAACGGCGCCGATGACCCGGTACTCATTGCTGTCCGCGCCCCTGGTGCAGACCGTGTATAGGAAGTTCTGTGGCATGAGTCGGTTGCGCATCGTGGTGCTGCGCATGCTGGCACCGATAATTCCCCAGCGGTGATCACCGCCAGCCAGAACGTCTTCGGTGTAGACAGCCTGATGAGCACGATGAAACCCGCCAATGCCTATGTGGAGAATGCCCGGCGTAATATCGTGACGGTCGTAGGCAGGTTTCCGGGCGAGATCGAAACCCTGAACGCTGTTATCAGAAAGTTGAACGGGCACTAGAGTTTATAGGCCTGCTTGGCGAGACCGTAGGCCAGCAACTCAGCCACCTCAAAAGCCTCCTGTTCCTTCATTCGATGTTCGGCCACGAGTTTTGCGAGAAACCCACAGTCGATTCGCCTCGATAAGTCGTGTCGAGCAGGAATGGAAAGAAATGCACGCGTATCATCATTGAAGCCGACGGTGTTGTAAAACCCGGCTGTCTCGATGGTCTGTTCGCGAAATCGCCGCATTCCTTCGGGGCTATCATGAAACCACCAGGCGGGGCCGAGTTTGAGGATAGGATAATGGCCAGCCAGGGGGGCCAGTTCACGACTGTAGGTTGTTTCGTCCAGGGTGAACAGAATAACTGAGAGGTCGGGTTCTGTACCGAACCGGTCCAGTAGGGGTTTTAGGGCATCGACATATTCAGCCTGCATCGGAATATCAGCACCCATATCACGACCAAACCTGTCGAACAGATAAGCGTTGTGGTTGCGGTATGAACCAGGATGTATTTGCATCACTAGCCCGTCATCCAGGCTCATGGCGGCCATTTCTGTCAGCATCTGCGCGCGAAACAGTTCAGCCTCATCATTGGAGAAGGTGCCCTTGGAAACCTTATTGAAGAGTGCTTCAGATTCTGATGGGGAAAGATTCGCAGTGCGGGCGGTTGGATGGCCATGATCTGTTGCCGTCGCCCCGCGTGCGCTAAAGAATGCTCGGCGGTCTCGAAGTGCAGCCAGGTATTGCGAATAGGACCCTGTATCTTTTCCAGTGAGTTCGCCCAGTATCGACAGATTTTCCTGAAATCCTTCAAACTCTGGGTCGAGTACCGGATCTGGTCTGAAGGTGGTGAGGACACGGCCTTGCCAGTCGCTGTTAAGAATGACGTCATGGTACTTAAGGTCGTCCAGGGGCGATTCGGTCGTTGCCAGCACTTCGATGTTAAATCTTTCAAACAGGCTCCGGGGCAGGAACCGTTGTGTTTGTAGAAGCGAGTTGATGGTGTCGTAGTATTCATCTGCAGTGTCTGTTGTCAGTAGTTTCGAGATATTGAAAACATCTGAAAATACATGGTCCAGCCAGAGTCGTGAGGGTGTCCCCCTGAACAGATGATAGTTGGAAGCAAAGATTCTCCAAACATCTTTTGGGTCTGCTGAACCGACAGAATTTTTCTCTGAAGGTGAAATGCCCAGTTGCTCCAGCGAAATACCCTGGCTGTATAGCATCCGAAAAACATAGTGGTCGGGGGTTATCAGGAGTTCAGTCGGGTTTCCGAAGGGTTTGTTATCAGCGAACCAGGCGGGATCGGTATGACCATGGGGACTGATAATCGGCAGGTTCTGTACTGATGAGAAGAGACTTCGTGCGATATCGCGGGTTGCTGGGTCAGCGGGTAATAGACGGTCAGGGTGGAGCATGAGTTCGATGTTAGCCTCGCTGACCTAATGTCGTCAGAGTGTGAATAACACCGCGCAATTCAGCCAGGCCTTTAAGTCGACCTGCGAAGGAATAACCGGGACGAACAGTGGGGTCATTTTTCTCATCGCCAATGGCATGACCGTGATCTGGACGCATTGGAATTTCACTGAGAAGGTTATTGTTCTGTCGACGAGATGCCTCTTGATTTAATAGCGCATTGATTATGCCAACGATGTCATTGTCGCCATCTAAATGCTCCGTCTCATAAAAGGATCCGTCAGCTTCTCGTTGGATGTTGCGAAGGTGCACAAAATGGATACTCGGTCCGAATTCATTGACCATTTTTACAAGATCGTTGTCTGATCTTGCGCCATAGGAGCCGGCGCACATCGTTAGGCCATTGCTGGTGCTCTGTGCTGATTCGATGATTGCTCTGGCATCCTGCGCCGTTGAAACAACTCTGGGCAATCCGAAAAGAGAGAAGGGCGGGTCGTCGGGGTGGATAGCAAGGACGACACCTGCCGCTTCAGCCGTCGGGATGATGTCGGTCAGGAACGCGAACAGATTAGACCTAAGGCCTTCGTTACCGATGTCCTGGAATGCCTGGATAGCCTGGCTGATGCCTTGCCGATTGTATGAACCTTCGCCACCGGGCAATCCCGCAATGATGTTGGATTCCAGCCTGGCCTTTTCTTCACTGCTCATGCCAGCGAAACGCTCTGCTGCTATACTGAGTTGAGCCTGGTTATAGTCGGATGCAGCATCCGGTCTTTGTAAGATGTGGATGTCGTAGGCGACGAAATCTGACATTTCGAAGCGGAGTGCGCTGGATGCATTTTCCAATTCAAAATTAAGATTGGTGCGGGTCCAGTCGACAACGGGCATGAAGTTGTAGCAGACCCGCCTGATTCCCCGTTCGCCAAGATTAGTCAGGCTCTGTCGGTAATTGTCGATGTAAGCCCGGTAGTTGCCGGTTCTGAGCTTAATATCCTGATGAACTGGAATGCTTTCGACAACGGACCATTCGAGTCCATTCTCATTGATTAAAGTTTGCCTGGTTGTGATTTCTTCAAGCGGCCAGGCATGTCCTGTGGGGATATGATCAAGAGCAGTCACCACGCCGCTGGCGCCGGCCTGGCGTATTTGCTCCAGGGTCACAGTATCGTCTGGGCCAAACCATCGCCAGGTTTCTTGCATGCCTAAATGCTCTTTATCGAAGATCTTTATGGTAAACTGGTCAGGCCAATTAACCAAGTAATATAGTGCACCACTTTCAGGTCTGGAGGACAAAATCGAACTTGTGGCCACTTCGAGACTGTTGTCCCTGTCATTGACCACGCCCTCGCGTGTGTTGAAGTCTAGCCTGTCGGTAGGTACCTGCTGTTCGTGCCCGAAGAGTGCACGTTGGGCTCAAGAATCCCGCTCGAATTAGCTCGGTATCCTAAGCCACATGTTTCCAAAGTAGCCGGAGTATATCGAATTAATTTATGAGTAACGATAATTTTCGCTTGAGTCAGCCCCCCTGGTAACGCCTGAGGCTATCTTGCGTCATATTTTAGCCGCAGCGTATTGCATTAACGCGGTTTAGTCTTGACTGGCCAGGCTTGATAACGTCAACCGGAAGGCAGCAAACGCCCACGTTTTGGGATGACAAGTGTGCCTATCTCCCGAAGACGCTCCGCAAGTACCTCAGAGAAGCGGATATCAGGCCGCTCTATCCGCGTAGCTTTTCTGAATGTCATAAATAGATCACCACCCTGGGCTATTATTTCCACCGTCGACACGCGATATAATTGCTCTACATTGAGATCAATCCCATTCACCTGGACAGACATGACTCGATTCCCAACAGGTTGGCTAAGGTCGTAGCCAACCCGCAATCCAGATACCTGAAGCATGCCTCGTTCAAGGGTGAGCGATTGTTCCAGAACCGCAAGGATTTGTGCGCCTGTCATTTCAAGCTCAGCTACACGATCTGTAAAAGGAAACGAATCGATCACGTCCATCAAAGGTACATTCCCTTTTGGAAGATCTTTTCTTAACGCGCCCGAGGGCATAAAACCAATCTCTGCACCTACCTTTGCGCGAATGATATCCGCATACAAGTTACCAAGGTCGGACTCTTCATTGTAGAGTCGACTTACCCTCTCCTCAGAGAAACACAAAATTTCCTGCAACTCAGGAAACAGCGCTTTGTATTGAGACAGTTTCCGGGCAATAACCGGGTGTGGTAATAGGTCATTGCTAACGACGGGTATTAGCTTGCCCTCATGAGCAATAATCTGGTTGGGTGATAGCGATTCATCCAACTGGAGCTGCAAGAAACCCAGCCGAGTACCCTGCCCATAGGTTTGCATAATTAATGTGCCCGTTGTTGGGTGTACATAGGGGGATTCTGTACCAGAATCAGCATGTCCACTAAAGATCACATCAATACCAGCGACTGCGCCCGCCAACTCGATCTCGGCATTGATACCTCGTTGTATTTCTGGATGTGCTTCATCATCTGTCTGCATGGGTGCAGTCTTCCCCTGGTGGGTAAGCACAACAATTAGGTCAACTTGAGATTTCAGAAGTTCGACATATGGTCTTATCGATTCGATGGGATCACGAACATCGATACCGCGTATATGTGATGGAATAATTGCGGTTCCGGCATCCCGTCCCATTACGCCGACCACCCCAATCCTTACTCCCTGCCGCTCAACAATGCTATAAGCTTGCGCATAGGGCATTCCGGAATCCGCATAAAACAAATTCGCACCCAATACGGGAAACGGCAGCCTGTCTTTCATTTTTGCAAAGGACTGCCAACCATATTCAAACTCATGGTTACCTATCGCCATGGCGTCATAATCCATGGTAATCATCATTTCCATCGGCACAATGCCTTCGGTTTTTTTCGATAGAACGCCAGTAAATATATCGCCCGCATCGAACAGGAAGACGACCTTTTCCTGCTCACGAAGATCATCAACCAGGGTTGCAAGATGTGCGATGCCTCCCAGGTATTCCACATCGGGATTCCAGTAGGCAGGGATTGGGTCAAATGCGCTTTCGAAGTCATTGGTAAAGAGCAAGGTCACTTCTCGCCCCACTGACACATCACGTTGTTGGTTTGAGTCAGGCGACACACAACTCGCCAAAACGCTGAATAACCCAAGAAAAAGCCATTGAACTGGAAAATATTGTTTATTCATAGATCAATATCGAACGTCTATTTATTGCAATCACCGGCCGTCAGTCGTCGATGGCCTGGTAGGTGAGGGCGCGCATGGCCTGGTCTGGAAGCGTGACCCCGGTCATGTATTGGGACATGAATAACCCAACCAGTTCTTCTGCGGGGTCTACCCAATAATAGGTCTTAGCTGCACCTGCCCAACCGTATTCACCGACGGATCCTGCCTCGGCGCTGGCGGCAACATCCATCATTACCCGGGAACCAAGACCGAAACCCAGCCCATGATTGTCTTGCCCCAGAAGCTCCCAGGGCAGCAGCTTCTTTGGGAGGTGGTTAGAGTGCATGAGTTCGAGCGTTTTACGACCAATGATTCTGGTACCGCCCAGATGGCCGCCATTCAGCAGCATTTGGGCAAAGTTAGCGTAATCACCGATCGTGGAGAACAGACCTAATCCGCCTCGCACGAACACCTCGGGGGTTCCGGTCGGGTAGGTGGCGGCAACATCAATGCGCTCGTTGAAGCCGCCGAGGGCAGCCTCGGCGAGTTTGGTGCCAGTGTGGTCTAGGCCGATTAGGTCGGGCAGGCCGTACATGGCCGAGAGCCGATTTAGGTTGCTGTCTGCGACGCCGAAGCCAGTATCGGTCATGCCAAGTGGCCCAAAAATTCGCTCAGCTAGGAAGTCACCCAAAGGCTGCCCCGATAGCACTTCGATGAGTCGAGCAGCGACGTCGATACCTAGGCTGTAGTGCCACCTACTGCCAGGCTGGCTGGACAAGGGGATTTTAGCAAGAGCATCAATAACCTCTTCGAGGGTGCGGGTTGCATCGTTCATGATGCGCGCATCCCGGTAAAGCTGGCCGACGGGAGTGTCTTCCATAAAGTCGTAGGTTAATCCGCTGGTGTGGGTGAGCAGGTCTCTAATTTCCATCGGCCTGGCCTGAGGCGCCAACGAGCCATCAGCACCGAGCACCTGGGTGGCGCCAAATGCCGGTAGATAGGTCGCGACCGGGTCCTGCAACCGGAAATCTGTCGTTTCATGCAACAACATCAGAGCTGTGCTGACGATCGGCTTGGTCATTGAGTAGATACGGAAGATCGTATCAGGAGTTATTTCCAGACCCGCCTCTGCATCGCGATGACCGAACTGTTCGGCGTGTACCACCTTTCCCCTGCGCATGACCATCGTCGAGATGCCTCGGACAGTTCCGTTGTCAATATAGCGCTGCATGGCGACGCCAATGCGATTCAGTCGCTGTGAGCTCATGCCGACACTCTCGGGTAATTCGATCTCGTTACTCATTTCAACTCTTCGTTCGTCATCAAGTGGACTGTACCTTATCTAAAATATTTTGATCCTGTCAAAGATAAGCTACATCTGTTTAAAACCGCGACAAACATCCACGCCTAAGTCTTCTCGGCATTGAGCACACATCGTCGTTCCATGCAGAACAAATTCTGGATTTATCTAAGAGCTAGCAAAGAGATAGTTACGTCTTCCAATCTGGCATCCAGCGGAAATCGAACCTGGCCGTGCAACTGGGGACAAACTCGGAAACGGACTCAGTTCACGGCTGCTATTGTGATTCAGATAAGTTAAATGCAGCAGCGGCAACTGGGTGCCGAACAAAGAAGAGTATCTAACCTGATAACCTAACCTGGCCTTTATAGACGGCGCCAGCAAGAGGAGGCAACTTCTGACATTATTTCGAGTTAGCGCCTGGCAACTGCTGCATAATCTCAAAGTCGATGAGTTGCTTCATACTGCGAAAATCCTTACCTTTTGCCACGGCAATGCGCTGTACATCGTCATACTCTGACTTCCATCGCCTTCGCCCGTCAGGTTGAGTCACTTCCTTGATCCTTACCGTGCCAAAGCTGGTTTCTATTTCTTTCAGTTCCCTTGGCAGAATTCTTTTCGTAAATGGCACGATTCGAAGCCCGATGGTCGAAGATCGATTCAGGATCATGTCTGCCAGCGAGTGCACGTTGGCCTGATTTGAAAGCACAGACAGGCACGTTGCCGGTCGGCTCTTTTTCATGATGATCGGCGTGAAGAATACGTCACCTGCACCGGCAGCTAGCAGATCCTGTATCAGTGGTTCAAAATTCTCTGCGGCCATGTCATCTATATTGGCTTCTATTTTGTAATGCTGTTCCGACCTGCTAACTAAATTACCCGTACTCTCTCCAATCACTATCCTCAGCACATTAGGAATTTCAAAGTCCTTATGACCGACACCGTAACCAAACTTTTCGGGAATAAATGCGTTTTTCGGCTCGTATTCATCGACGCTGGCTTTTAGTATGGCTGCCCCGGTTGGCGTGGTGCTCTCTCCTGATACAGTGCCGTAGGTACAAGGTACACCGGACAATATTTCCTGAGTCGCTGGAGCCGGTACCGGGAACCGGCCATGGGCACAGTTAACGTATCCGTTGCCAACCTCAACCGCATTACTTATCACCCGTTCGACACCCAGCCACTCAAGACATATGGCAGCGCCGACGATGTCGACGATTGAATCGATCGCTCCCACCTCATGGAAGTGAACCTGTTCGATTGGGATGTTGTGGATTTTCGCCTCTGCAACCGCGATGATCTGGAATATTCGCAGTGCGCGGTCTTCAATAGCCTGGCTGAACCCGGCATTTGTGATCATCTTGACAATCGTATCGTGATGACGGTGATCGTGCTGGTCCGCGGCATGAACCTCGGCTCTTGTGCCAGAGACGCCCATCTTTGAGCCAGATTCAAATGTGAGTTTGAATTCAGAGGTCAGGTTCAGTTTCGCCAGTTGGTCAGTGAGGTATTGTTCTGGGACGCCAAGATCGATCATTGCCGCCAGATGCATATCGCCCGATATGCCACAACTCGGTTGATAATAAAGGGTTCTCATCAAATATTGTCTATGTCACAGTCTGGATTTGCTTACGTACCTGCTATGCGACATCAAAGTAATCTTGAGAGGTCGCTGTTGCGATGTGGTTCTCTTTCAAGTGTTGCAGGTTCTGCATATCGGCATTAACCGCATCAAGTCCGTGGGCCAACACAAAGGCATAACTGCGCTGGAATTGGGAAAAGTTGGCCTTGGTGATTTTTGCATCATAATACTTGTCAAAAGCATCCGGATTTCCCCAACCAAGGAATCGGCGTCCAGCAAGGAATCTGCCTGCTTTCATGCCAATCATGCCAATGCCCGACTCACGCGCCCTGTCGAATAGCGGTTTGATATCTTTCATGGGAGGAGAACCAGGCAAAATGGTTCGATCCTTCCAGTCATACCAACCACCGGGTGTAACGGCAATTTGAACGAGACTGTACCAGTCAGTATCAATCATCGTTTTCAATACATTTTCGGCATTCTGGTGTGTGCTGACACCTAAATGGGAGACCTTACCTGCGGCTTTGGCGGATTCAAAGGCAGCGTAAACTTCTTCGTTAGCTATTACGCTGACATTATTGCCTGCCATCTGGTAGTAGGCATCAACGTGCTCGACTTGTAATGTTTTCAAGCTCCTATCAAGTTCTTTCAGCCATCCCTTTGCGGCTTGTTTGGCAGTGGACAAATCAAGTATTTCGTCGAAATCGATGTCGGCCGGAATGGGGGCTTTTGAAATCAGAAAAATGTCATCGCGTTTTTGTTTTAAGAACGGCGCCAGGTTCTTTTCGGCATCATCGTAATAGTCGCTGTAACCTACATCAAACACATTAACGCCATGATCGAATGCCGTGTGAAGCAATTCATCCCGTGGTTGTTTGGACAGCGCCGCGCCACAGCCGAACACTAATCGGCTGCCATTGAAACCCGTCTTGCCCAGCTTGCGATAGGTCATCTCTGGCCATGGGCCGCCTAGCCCAACGCTCTCTTTTGCATCAAACAATGCAGCCCTGGCATCACCCGTCTGTAACAATGTGCGGCCGCCAACACCAGCCAGAGCCATATATTGTATGAATCGACGTCTTGTATTTGTAAACATGGGTTTCCCTTGAGGCAATTTTTAACTGGTGTGATTGTATGCCGATTCAATAAGTCTGACCAGACTCTGGAAAGCAGGAGTCGAAACGGGCCTCGCAACTAACAGCAATGGCAGAGCCGGAGTTGAGATATGATTTATCGGCCATGCTTGGTCAAGAAACGGTGAAGATCTATCTATGAACGAACCCATACGGACAGGAATCTCGCAATTTGGCGTTTATAACTGCAAAGTAGCTTTAAAGGGAGAAGATGATGGTAAGGCCACTTGAGGGCATTCGCATTCTGGATCTGACCAGCGGTCCGGCGGGCGGTATTGCCACGATGATCTTGGCAGACTTCGGTGCTGAGGTGCTCATGATCGAACGTCCATGCATTGATTCGCTGATGGCTATGCCTGCCTCACGCATGTGGCGTCGCGGAAAACGGACCTTACCCCTGGACCTTTCCACCGAGGATGGGTTAGCAAGTCTCGACGATCTTTGTGCGGGCGCAGATGTGCTGATCTGCAACTGGCGCTTTGCAGCGTTGGTGCGCAAGCGTCTGAACTATGCCAGTTTGCATGCGCGTCATTCTCATCTCATCCTTTGCCACATCAGCGGATATGGTAGCCTGGGTCCTCGTGCCGACTACCCAGGGTACGAGCATCTGGTTGCCGCAAGCACGGGTCGCATGCGGCTTTTTTCCGGGCTTGGGGATCGTGCAGGACCTAGTTTTTCCGCGCTGCAAGTCGGCGTGCATGCCTGCGCGCAATCCGCAGCGACCGGTATTCTCGCTGCTCTTCTAGAGCAGGGCATCGACGGCGAGGGTCGATTGGTCGAAACCAGCATGTTGCAGGGTATGCTGCCCCATGAACTTGCAGGGATGATAGGTGCTCAATTCCCTGAGCTTTTCGGTGATTTTATTCCCGTCGTGCCACCGGCAGTGATTGAACCACCCATTCCGAGCCTGTTCTATCATCCGGCCCAGACCAGCGATGGTCGTTGGGTGCAGTTCGGTAACTTGCTGCCGCACCTCTTCGACAATTTTTTACTCGTCACAGATTTAATAGATGTGCTTGCAGATCCAGACTATGACCAGGGGCAGATGATGCTACCGGCCGAGAAACAAGAAGCCTTCAGGGAACGAATGCTACTGCGCATTCAGGAACGCACAGCAGAGGAGTGGATGGCGGCCTGTGTCGCGGATGGCGGAGTGGTGGCGACCGCACTACAGACCACCCAGCAGGCCATCGTCGATCCCGATATTGTTGCCAATGGCCATGTTATCGATCGGCACGATGGCGGAAAGCAGCTTGGTCCTTTGGCTCGTCTGACGCGAACACCGGGTGACCCGGGAGATGAAGCGATAGCCGATGACAACTGGGCGGATCTCTGGCGTAGTACACCACGCGCTATACCTGGGCGCGCCAATGACGGTCGGTTGCCTCTTGCAGGCATAAAAGTGGTAGAGATCGCGACGATTATTGCAGCACCGCTGGCGGCTTCTTTCCTGGCAGACATGGGTGCCGAAGTGATTAAAGTGGAGCCCATCGGAGGTGATCCTTTCCGTGGTCTTCTTGGTGGCCTGGGGTCCGCGAAGGTCAATGCAGGAAAACGCAGCCTGAGTATTGATCTCAAGTCGGAAACTGGCCGGCAGATCGTGCTAGGTCTTATTGAGGATGCGGATGTGCTTATTCACAATTTCCGTCCCGGCGTACCCGAACGACTGGGTATTGGCTATGCACAGGTTGAGAAGATCAACCCGGGCATCGTGTATATGCAGGCGAACGGCTATGGTCCGGATGGTCCGGGTGCACAACGACCAAGCACGCACCCAATACCCGGCGCGGCCATGGGTGGAGTGCTCTACCAGATGGGTGAAAGGGTCCCAGAGGGACTGCTGGATATTGATGATCTGCGCTTGTGGACCCGTCGCCTGATGCACGCTAACGAGGTTAATCCGGATCCCAATACCTCGTTGGTCATAGCAACATCCACCCTGCTTGGCCTGGTGGCGAAGCAGCGGACAGGCCGGGGCCAGCAGGTACTGGTCGATATGTTCGGTGCAAACGCCTATGCCAATAGTGACGATTTTTTAAGCTTTCCGGGTAAACCGGATCGAGCGATGCCCGATGCGGAGTTACTGGGATTGTCTGCCACCTACAGGCTCTATCACTGTACCGGTGATGAATGGGTGTTTCTAGCCATGACTAATGAGAAGGAATATCGGCTGTTCGTTGATGTGCTAACCGGCGCTGGTATTCAAGCGCCGGCTTTAGAGGTGCTGCAAGCGGGCGGACAACCTGCTTCGGATATATTGGGAACGCTGTTTGCCCGGAACAATTCGACTTTCTGGGAGAATCTGCTGGCCGGTGCCGGTGTTGGCTGTGTACGTGCCAACGCCGTCACCCCAAGAGAGTTCTGGTTGACTGATCCACAGGCCATCGCGCAGGGCCTGACATCAGAGGCTGAGCATCCGTTGTGGGGACCATACCGCAGGCATGGCCGACAGGTGTTGTTCGATGGCGGCGGACAGAGACTCGGACCACCACCTATTGCGGGTCAACACAATGCGGAGGTACTGCTGGAACAGGGCTTTGATGAGGGACAAATAGCCAGGCTCGTGACCGATGGTGTGTTGTGGAGCGGGGTTAACTGACTTGGGTTAACTGGCTTGGGTTGCCATTTTGTGGCGTTGGCGCCTGCCAGGCGAGGTTACAGTCCCGAACAAGACTTCTTGGGATCAATTGATGGCGAGCTAATGCCCTTGAAACGACGGGGTCCAGTAAAAACCTGCGGTAGTGGCAAACTGCCCGGTAGCCAGCAGTTGTGAGGGACTTAGGCCATGGTCGTCCAGAGTACGGGAGCCAGCAAAAACACCGTAAACATGCCCAGCGCGAGAAGGCTGGAGAGGCGAACTTTAGTGTGCTTGAAAATCATGAAAAGGATTAAAGCAGAGCCGAGGGTTCTCAGGAAGGAATAGATCGAAATATTTTAATAACGAATCGGAATAAAGAATACCGATTCGTTAGATCAGAAAGACAATGACAGCCAGGGTTGCTGGGGCGACGATAATCCACAGCATCAGTCCGTGAATCAACGCTTTCCCCTTGAGTTCGTTTAAGGTGTTGCGCGTAATGTCTGAGCCGATGCAGTACAGCGCGAGCACTAGTAGGGCCTTGCTCGCGAAGCTGACGATGTCGATAAACCAGACCGGAAAATCGATCAGGCTGCCAATGATTGCGCTGATGACGAATAAGATCACGAACAATGGTATTTGAACCTGGGTGCTGCTTCGGTTTTGCAGCACGCTGGCGACAATGAGCAGAGGAATTAACCACAGGGTTCTGCCGAGTTTCAGCGTGGTCGCGACGGCGCCGGATTCTTCACCATAACTTAATGCTGTGGCAACAACAGAAGAGGTGTCGTGAATTGACAGTGCGCACCAGACGCCAAACTGCTCCTGGCTCAGGCTGAGGTAGTGGCCGATATGTGGATAGATAAACAATGCGACTGCGTTCAGCAAGAATACCAGGGTCAAAGCAACCGCGGTTTGCTCCGGTCTGGCGTTAATGATCGGTCCCAGGCTGGCAATGGTGGTGCCACCACAGATTGCGGTACCGCTGCTGATCAATTGGCTGGAGACAGGATTGTTATAGAGCATCTTACCCATCAGTAGACCTACTGCCAGCGTGATCAACACATACGCCGTGACCAACAGGCTATAGTCGGCGCTGATTTGTATGAGCCGCTCGGCGTCCAGTTTTAGTCCCAACAGAATAATAGCGGTCTGTAAGGCGAATTTTCCGAGTTGCCCGGAGTTTGGAATGATTTTCCCGTTAAAGCTGAGTGATAGTGCTGAACCGACCAGTAGGCCAATCGCGGGATTACCGAGAAAAATGAGCAGCGGCAGCGGGACAAATAGGAATCCGAATTGTGCTGCCAGTGAATATTGACGCAACTGCATAGATTCTCGTCATTAAGGAGGGGCAAAAAAAAGAGCGGCCTTAGGCCGCTCTTTTTACTGGCTGGTTAATTAGTTTGCCAGGTTACTGTCAGGCCATATGTCCGGGGTGGCGCTGGTGTCGCCTGTCCACTGCCCTGCAGAGGCCAGTTGTGAAGGAAATATTCTTCATCGTTGGCGTTACGTGACCAGAGCGTTGTCTCGAGGTTACCGTTCGGCCAGACGTAACTGACCCGGAGGTCGAGGACGTCGTACTCAGGAACTGCTGCCCACTCAAACACATCCGGGTCCTGGTAGACTATGTCCTTATGGCGCCAGTCTGCTTGCCAGGTCAGGGTGCCACCGTTGCTCAGATCCATGCGATATCGGGCGAGAATGTTGTAAGCCTTATCCGGCGCGTTTCTGAGGGCGTTCCCTGTGCGGTCACCGGTGGTACCTGCGCCGCCATCGGGAGGTCTGAATCCTGCTGGTGTAAAGAAGTCAGAGAACTCGGTGTCCAGATGCGTATATGACCCTGAAATCGTCAGGTTGTCGGTAGGTGCGATGACGAACTCGAGTTCGTAACCCTCAATGTCAGCATTCGCGGCGTTTTGTGTAATCAACTGTCCGCCCGTACCTTCAGGTGCTGCCTCTTCAACCAGGAGTTGAAGGATCTGCAGGTCCTCATAGTCTGTCTGGAAGATAGCGAGGTTGAGTCGTAATCGGTTGTCAAACCATTCGGTCTTGGCGCCTATCTCGTAGAGAGTAGCTTCTTCTGGATCAAAAGGCGTTATTGCAATCAGCTCAGTTGCTGCAAGGCCCTGGAAACCCCCGGCTTTGTAGCCCTCCGAAACAGTAAAGTACATGAACGCATCATTTGTTGCTTGCCACTCGACGCTAAACTTGCCAGTGAAAGCGTCCCAGTCTTCACCGGTCTTGAAGTTGAAATTCCGGTTTGCCGAGAGATAGCTCGGTGTACCCACTCGAGTGATGTCTTTTTCATCGTAGGATTGTCGTCCGCCGAGTGTCACCGCGAGATCATCAGTGATGTTATAAGTGAACTGGCCAAAAATGGAGTAGCTTGTAGTTTCGTTACCTTGATCATCACCTGGTTCAATGCCAGGAATGTTTCCCGGTACACCACCACCGCCTGCGAAAAGCAATCCAACAGATGATGTTTCGAAGCGATCAGTGTCTTCCTGCATGTAGTAAAGACCGCCGATCCAGAATAGTTTGTCGTTGCCGCCGGTTAACCTGAACTCGTGAGTAAAGGTGTCTGATTCATCCGTATAGTTGTTGTTGCCGATGAGGTAAAGCGGTACCGCACCTCCTGACAAGAACAAGTTGCTAAGGTTTGGTGTGGAAAGCGCCCAGTCCTGCTCTGAGTCGACATTCCTGAACGAAGTCAGTGACGTAAACGTGATCGAATCAGTCAGTTCATAGTCAAATCTGGCTGTGACTCCGAAGATATCTGTTTCTGATGAGCCCGGGTCCTCGACGAAGTTTTCGTGAATATCATCGCCGTAGTTCGGATCCAAAGAGGCGTTCGCGCCGTAAGGTATTCCGCCAGGGCCAATTGAAATATAAGTGGGACCAGCGCGATCGCTGGTGGAATAGTTTGCGGTCAGATTAATCTCCAGCCGGTCGGATGGGGTCAGACGCAGGCCAGTCCTTATGCTGTCAGTATTGACGTCATGCTGGTCACCGACACTCGTGTCGTCAAAAAACTCCGGAAACTCATCAATTCGAGAATCAACATAGCCATCTCGTCGCCGACTAGAGAAAGAGACTTTACCGTAGACATTCTCTGCAAGTTCGCCACTGACTAAGCCTCGCACAGACCTCTCGTCCAGGTTACCAACGGTACCTTCGAATTTCATGACGGTTTCTTCTGTTGGCTTTTTGCTAATGAGGCTAACTGCACCGCCAATGACGTTTTTGCCGAACAGAGTACCCTGGGGACCACGCAATACCTCAACTCGCTCGAGATCGAACAGGTCAAAGTCGGAGCCAGCTGAGCGACCAATATAAACTTCGTCAACGAAGACAATAACCGACTGGTCACCGCCGGCACCATCTTCATTTGAACCGATACCGCGAATGTAAAACTGAGGTTGTCCCGGGTTGAAAACGCCCATGGTAAAACCTGGCGTTCTTTCGGTGATGCCTTTGATGTCGACGATACCCTGAGCGTCCATTTCTTCACCAGTAAAGGCGGTAACGGCCACTGGAACGCTTTGAAGGTTCACTTCCCGACGTTCAGCGGTGACGATGACTTCTTCGATCGTGCCTTGCGCTGCGTAGACATTGCCCGAGACAGTGCAAAGTGCTGTTAGCACCAGGGTTGCAAGGGCGAGAGTTGTTCTGGTTAACATACATTTATCCCCGTAGTAAAAGATTCTAGTAATCAATGTTTTCTATGCCACAGCGTGAGCGGGCTTTCTAGTCACGCCAACTTGAAACAGGAGCTTAGATATGCTCTCAATTGGCATAGCAATCAAGTTGAGTTTGCCGTCACTCTAGTAAAGAGACTTTAGTGGATAGGTATAAGCTTCGATAGGTCCAGAGCATGCATCACGATCAGACCAGAGTACGGAGTTATTAGTGGATAGGTATAAGCTTCGATAGGTCC
>Ga0208971_1000085_pt1 | contig 65038 bp, 50 predicted proteins | sample AOAMet1_18_M0_10_2_FD_188229 | JGI IMG/M metagenome (GOLD analysis project Ga0208971, IMG submission 188229) | Ammonia-oxidizing marine microbial communities from Monterey Bay, California, USA - CAN11_18_M0_10 (SPAdes) | ecosystem: Environmental > Aquatic > Marine > Intertidal zone | place...
CCGGCCATCTGACGGTGTTTCAGCGCACGCCGGTTTACACCGTACCGGCAAATCGCAAGGCGATGCGCGATGCCGTCGAAAGTGAGTTCAAGGAGAACTATCGACTCATTAGAGAACGCCAGTGGAACAATCGAGGTGGTGTATCGAACTTCCGACCGAACCGAAGTGTGCTCTCGAAAAGTAAGCGTGGCATGGGTGGGGGGCGAAGAGGTGATGCGGGGCTCATTAAATCGATATCGCCTGAGCAAAGGCAGTCAATGATCGACCAGCGGGGGCTGGAAGTGATTCTTAATTTTACAGACGTTTACACAGACCCCGGCGCCAATGAAATCGCCAACGACCTATTCCGCTCGACGGTACGAGAAATGGTCGATGATGCGGACGTGGCTGAAAAACTATTGCCGCAGGGCTATGGGTTGGGCTGTAAACGACAGGTCCTGGATCGAGATTACTATCCCACCTTTAACCGGGATAACGTGACGCTCGTCGATCTTAAGCAGACACCGATAGAGCGAATCACTGCAAATGGATTAACAACCGAAGATACTGAATACGATCTGGATGTGTTGATTTACGCCACTGGCTTTGATGCGATGACGGGTGCGCTATTGAAATCCAATATCACAGGTCGAGATGGCCGCCAGCTTACCGATAAGTGGGAGTTTGGGCCGGTGGCCTATCTGGGCCTGCAAATGGAAGGTTTTCCCAATTTGTTTACGGTGACCGGCCCCGGTAGTCCGTCTGTGCTTTGCAACATGCTGGTTGCCATAGAACAACACGTGAATTGGATTGGTGACTGTATCAAGTATCTCGATGCTAAGGGCTTGAACTCGATTGAGCCATTGCCGGATTCAGAGCAGCAATGGGTACAACAGGTCAATAAAGTTGCGGATGGGACGATGTTTACGGCGCCGAGTTGTAACTCGTGGTATCTCGGCGCGAACATTGAAGGCAAGCCCAGGATATTTATGCCGTATGTCGGGGGCTTTCCTCAGTATCGGGTTCACTGCGAAGCTGAGACCAACGAAGGTTATCCTGGTTTTTCCGTCATTTAAAGGAGCAGGCAGGGCGCACTAACCACCTCCTAAGTTAAGCCACTTATGCGATGGCACCACTGCCTTTTAACGCCGCAATCGTCTCATCGGATAAACCAAGAGAGCCCAGAATTTCATCGGTCTGTTGACCCGCTGCAACGGCTGACGGCGGTAGTTGTGGTTCAGTGCGCGAGAAGCGCGGTGCTGGAGCAGCCTGAGTGATCCCGTCCTGTTCAACAAACGTGGCTCGGTCCTGATTGTGTTTGTTGGCTGTGGCTTCTTCAAAGTTCAATACGGGTGCATAGCAAATATCAGTGCCGTACATGATGGCGTCCCATTCGTCTCGAGTTTTGGTCACCATAACGGCGGCCAGCTTTGCTCGTAGCTGCGGCCATTCGTTGCGGTCCATCTGCGCCTTAAAATCAGGGTCACTATCCAGTCCGGTCTTTTCCATGAGTAACGCATAAAATTGGGGTTCGATTGAGCCGATGGACACGTGTTTGCCATCCGCCGTTTCATAGGTGCCGTAAAAATGAGCGCCACCATCTAATAGATTGGTACCCCGATCATGGCTCCAGCCACCTCGATTCATAATGCCGAAAATGGCATTCATCAGTATGGCGCTGCCATCAGTCATGGCAGCATCTACCACTTGCCCTTTGCCGGACTGTGCGGCTTCAACCAACGCAGATGCAATGCCGAATGCTAACAACATTCCGCCGCCACCAAAGTCGCCGACCAAATTGAGTGGCGGCGTTGGATTTGTATCCTTTGGACCAATGGCATGCAATGCACCGGACAACGCAATGTAATTGATATCGTGCCCAGCGGCCTTTGATATTTCACCAAATTGGCCCCACCCCGTCATTCTTCCATAGACCAGTTTAGGGTTGCGGGCATGACAGACATCGGGACCCAGCCCCAATCGTTCCATAACGCCGGGTCTAAAACCTTCAATCACCACGTCAGCGGAATCGATGAGTTTCAATACAGTCTCCACACCCTCTGCATTCTTAAGGTCGACCCCAATACTCTTGCGCCCCCTTGCGAGTATGTCGCTCACGTTTGCCGCACGCCCGACATTAGCAGACCGATCAATGCGAATAATCTCTGCGCCCATATCGGCCAGCATCATCCCGCAAAATGGTCCAGGTCCAATACCCTGAAGTTCAATGACACGTTTACCCTGTAGTGGTCCCATCGCGATATTCCCTTTTGTTTAGTTCAGAATTTGTCAGTAAAGCATTTTCCCACTAAAAACCTGGTTCGCGAAAGGTATTGAGGTCAAAATTTAACTGCTCCCGGCAAGAGGTTGAAACCCATACTGAAAAATGTTGATAGGGGCTTAGGGGAAAAGCGGGTATCGGCGTTGCCGCATGTTATTGTTATCTCGGCGCAGGATTAGCTGAACCGGGTGGCTGCCCACCAATTTGTGGTTGCGAAGAGAACAGCAATAATATGCCCTTTTATCGTCGTAAACGATTCGTTGCGCTCTGCATAGCTGCGCTGGTGTTTGCGTGGCTGCAATTTCAGGAGCCCAGTAGTGAGGGTCCCTGGAATCAGGCACAGGCGCGTACGTCGTGGGTGGAATTTGATGATCGCCGTTTAACAGTGCACAACCTGCGGGATTTTCGCTATGGCGCAGACTTGCGTGCGTTAAGCGCCGACTACGTCGATCAAGATTTCAACCTGGATAACCTGCAGCGCGCATGGTTTGGCTTGTCGCATTTTGGTCCAAGGGGTATGGCGCACTCTTTTTTGAGTTTTGAGTTCGATACGGGAGATGGACCCCGCTATCTTGCGCTGTCTATTGAAGCGCGACTCAGGCCTGAGCAAAAATATAAGCCGCTGGCCGGCATGTTTCGACGCTATACCAAGATAGCAGTGTTCTCGACCGAGCAAGACGTGATCGGCCTGAGATCCCACATGCGTGGCGAGCGAGTATTGTTGTACCCGGTTGATTCAACCCGGGAGAAACTAGAAACATTTTTTCGGGCCATGGTTAACGATGCGAATGCTCTGCATGAGGCGCCCGCATTTTATAACACCGTGTTTGATAATTGCCTGACCAACCTTCTGAAGAACACTGCCTTAGCGGACAATCTATCCTTCGGCGATTTACGTGTTTTATTGCCGGGTCGTTCTGATCGGATCACTTACGCGTTCGACATCACGCCGAGCGACTTGCCGTTCGACGAGGCGCGGGAGCGGGCGACGGTTGATCCTGCTCACGCTGAAATCAACGATGACCATTTTTCCGCTTCCCTGCGTTGTGGGTGGGCTGCAGAGGCCTGCCTATCTCCTAGTCACTTGTAGCGCTGTGCCAGTGGGGCCTAGACCCCGCCAAGGCCTATACGCTCATGGTTATCGCCGACATCGCTGCGAACGTATCAACATACAGGGGGACGTCAGCCGAAACAGGGTGGGTGGACAGTTTGACCACCACTACACCGGTACCTTGGTTAACGTAGATGGTTTGACCATGTATACCGATGCAAATGAGGTGCCCTTGGGCCGAGTCAGCCCATACCTGGTTACGATAATGCCCGTCAGGAATCAGTCCGGCGTAGGCCCCGGCGGCAAAATGTTCTCTGGCTTCGTCGTTGCCGCGAACGGTATCTTCGACCCAATTTTCAGGTACGATTTGTTTTCCATTGTAATGACCATTTCGAGCAAGCATTTCCCCGAAACGCGCCAAATCTCGCGCACAGGCATTCATGCCTGCGCCAAAATAAGGAAACCCGCTAGAGTCAACCGACACCACGGCATCCTGCTCCGGACCCAGGGGTTGCCAGATTTTTTCTTCTGCCAGTTTTGCCACTGATTGATTAGTCGCGCGTTCAACAGCCATGGCAACGACATTCGTTAGGACAGTGCGGTAGTGAAAGTGCTCACCATCTAACTGTTCCGTATCCTTTAAACCGCAAGCGAACTCAAACAAAGTTTTTGGCAGGTGCTCGTCTACCAGGGCTGGTCGCCAACCAACAATGGCAGTTTCCTGCCAGAATTTCGCTTGCCTGTCATCGTAATCTTCCCCGAAGCTGACCGCCGCTGTCATGTCCAGCGCCTGTTGAATGGTGGTTTTTTGAAAGGCTGTTTCGGCAAATTCAGGAATATAAATGGCCAGCTTCTCGTTGGGGTCTAGCTTACCTTCTGCGGCGAGGACCCCGACCAACATGCCAAGGAAGGATTTCGATACCGAATTAAGCAGATGGTGTGAATCGGCGCCCATGCCATTGCGATACTCCTCAGCGAGCAGCACACCGTCTTTAGTCACCAGGAATGCGTCGGTATAAGTGTCGTCGAGCATCTGTTGAACCGTGCGCGATTCCCCATCCAACCCAGGATACGTTATCCCTGAGACGCTCGTGACATTCTGGGAGAATGGGGTAAAGGAGTCGCTTCCTCGGCTAAGTCGTATCGTTGGGCCTAACTGTTGGACCTGCTGAAAGCTGGCGCTATTATGCGGGGGGTAACCCCAATTTTCTGCGTTGAAAGCTCTCTCGCTAGACCCTGATAACAAACTCATTGCATTTTTGCTCCTTTAAATGAATAAAGACATGATAGTGTATCTAGCCCGATATGCGTTGCGCTCTGAAGGCGCCATGCTCAGGTGTTGAAGGTGCTTCATTCCGACGCTTCGGAAGTGCATTCAGACACCGAGTGTATCTTTTGCATGTCTCCAAGGAAAGGAAGGTGGCCTCAACCGGCCGTGACAGTCATTTCAGATACTTTTGCAATCTTGGGGCAATGTAGTTAATAGTTCTTGCTGTCAGGGAAGTTGGTCATTATGTACAGGCGAGTCTAACTGGCAGCGACCCAGAATCACCTTAAGCGAACTATCGCCGCGCAGCGTGATCCTGTTTGGTTGTTAAACCGGCAAAGTACATGTTAGGAAAAAAGAGGTAATGCAGCATGTTGACAATATGGGGTGGCGCCAGCAGTCGCTCGATGCGGGCGCACTGGATGGCGCACGAACTGGCCCTGGACTATGAGGCCAGGTTAATAGGGTCTCGAACCGGGGAAACACAGACCGCTGCCTTTCGCCGGTTAAACCCTAAGGAAAAGATACCCGTACTGGTAGACGACAACCTGGTGTTAACCGAGAGCGCAGCAATCGTCACCTATCTGGGTGACACCTACGGTCAAGACAGCTTTCTTGTGCCGCAACCGTATACGCAAGAGCGGGCTTTGTATAATCAGTGGAATTCGTTCGTTCAGATGGAACTGGATGCCCACACACTCTACGTGCTGCGTAAGCACAGAGACCTAACTTATTTGTACGGTGAAGCTCCCGCCGCTGTCGCGACGGCGATAGAAGGATTTCATAAGCAAGTTGCTGTCGCCGAGCGCGCGCTGTCTGGCACTAACTTCTTGGTGGGTGATCGCTTCACCGGCGCAGACGTGATGATGGTGACGACACTCAAATGGGCCGAGGCCTACAATATCGAGCTTACCCCTGGGCTGCTTGAGTACACCAGATTGCATACTGCCCGCTCCGCTTACCGCCAGGCCGGACGACTGAATTTCAGCATCAGCGCGGGAGCATAAATACGCCGAGCCCGTTCGTTCACCCCGCGCGTTCTGCCATGGTTGCTTTTAATCCTTCAAGGTAGTTCGCCCAGGACCCGAGTTGGGGTTCGGCGAGAGTCGCCTTCATACGGTCATCGAGCATACTGTACTCGCGGTTGATTCCGCGCTTGATTCGCCTTGGGATATCCACGCCTCCTTTGCGGATTTCACGCTGGACAATACTCTGCATCCCCGTCAAACATTCGGTGAGCGCCTTGCGAAATACTTCTTTTTGTGAGTCGTCCAGATCCATAGCCACAATGTGAACCAACAGTTCGGGACTAAGCCAGGGTGGTAGATTTTCAGGGTCAATCGTGGATTCAGCAAGTACGGCGTTTGAAGTGAATGCGAAAGTAAGCGCTAAAAGAATGTTTAGAAAAAGACGACGAGCCAGTGAAACGTTACGCATTAGCATTTCTAGTCCCCTGAGTTTGATATCAGAAATACTAGCAGAGGGTGACCTCCGGGTGAAAGTACAACCTTTGCGGCACGAAAGTCCTTTCGGTGATCAATCCAGGTGTCCGTAAGCCATCCTGTCAGAATTCAATCAGGCACCCGTCGCACCGCGCGCATCCCGGGATCTGTTTCCAGAGATACCCCAATTAGAGATCTTTGCAAGCTTAGCAAAATGCGTTCAATCGCTTTTAGTCAGGATACAACCTTACCCTTGAATAATAGCTCGGCATTCAAGAGGAAAAAACGATGGCGCCACGAGCGCTATAGCGTAGTCTAGGACCTTCGCCCAATGACCTGATACGTAATGAGCGCCTCTGCAGCAGACCGCACAAACCAATTACTGACAGCGCCGTTACTACCGCTGCTCCTCAAGATGGCGAGTCCTAATGCTGCTGCCTTCCTTGTGCAGACAACGGTCAACATGACTGAAGTCTGGTACGTCGGGCAGTTGGGTAAGGTATCCCTGGCCGCGATGGCCTTAATGTTTCCGCTGCTCATGCTGACACAGATGCTGGCGAATGGCGCGGTGGGCGGTGGCGTCACTGGCGCTGTTGCCAGGGCCCTGGGTGGTGGTAACGCAGATACCGCAGAACGATTAATCTGGCATGCCCTGGCCATTGCCCTTGTTGCCGGATTTGGCTTCCTTGTATTAGTGCTGGTCGCACTTGACCCCCTGCTCAGCCTGATGAGTAGCGACCCGGCAGTGCTGGCACAGGCCCGCCTTTATGGCGTCATTCTATTCAGCGGCTGTCCGCTGATTTGGAGCATGGGGCTGCTGAATGCTGTCTATCGAGGGATGGGAAACATGAAGTTTCCCGCCATGTTGATGTTTCTTGGTGCTTTTATACAGGTTCCACTCTCTGGGACACTGGTGCTCGGCTGGTTTGGCGTGCCCAGTATGGGTATTGCTGGCGCAGCAGTTTCCGTAATTGCGGTGGCTACCTTGAGTAACATCCTGTTAATACGCGGTTTACTGCAAGACCAGTCGCCTTTAAAGCTTCGCTGGTCGGCCAGGCATTTAGAGTATTCCCTGTTTGCATCGATACTTCGCGTAGGGCTGCCGTCCTCGATCTCTCCCATATTGACCGTCAGCACACTCAGTGGTCTCAACATTTTTGTCGGGTCATTCGGCGTAGCTGCTCTCGCGGGCTATGGTATTGGTTCTCGCATTGAATTTCTGATCATCCCGCTTGTGTTCGGTATCGGTGTTTCAATGAATGCCTTGGTAGGTGTCAACCTCGGTGCGGGTCAGGTTCAACGCGCCGTGAATATCGGTTGGGCTGGCGCGGGTACTGCCGCATTTTTCACTGGTATTGGCGGTCTGGCAGTCGCGCTTTGGCCGGAAGTCTGGGCTTCACTGTTTACCGACGACGTTCAAACACTGGCTTCCGCCAAGGGTTATTTGCAATTTGTGGGTCCATTTTTTGCTTTTCAAGGCGTCGGCTTGTCCCTGTTTTTTGCTTCTCAGGGGGCTGGTCGTATGACCTGGCCGCTGATCGCTGCGGTAGTGCGTCTTATGATCGGGATTGGAGGTGGTGCTATTTTGCTTTACGGATATGACGCTTCACTGAATATGATCTACCTGGCCAGCGGCATTGCCATGGTCGCAAATGGAGTCATCACCGCAGGAGCATTGAAAATGGGAATGTGGCAGCGCTAACCGTGACGCAGCGATCGCTGCGCCGCATACGTTACCCCGGGATCAGCGATGAATATCTGGTACAGGTAGCAGGAGCTAAAGGGGCTGTTGTGTTTTTTAACCGCCTTATGCAGCATACCAACGACCTGAATCGTTCCGATCAGCACCGCTTTGTCCAGTACGTCACCATGAGTCCGGCAACTTTCCCAAACAAGGAAGACTGGTCCGAACGGTGGCTAGTCGATTGACATAATAAAGGCAGCTCAAGCGAGGTCTGTACCGTCGCCCCGGATAAGCAGTGGCGAACCCACTTCGTGCACGGTCGTTACGTCTTAATTTCGCTCACTGCGCGATACGCTTCATCGATAGCACAATCCAGATAGGCTCTCGCACCGGCATCCGAGTTTGCGATATGGATTCTGCCGAATGGCTGTCGGCCGATCTCATTCGGTGCGTCTCCAGGCTCGAACTCAGCGTTAAATATCGGGTTAGGTGTCCATGCATAGCCATGCGGCCAGCGGTTAACAGTAATGCCCGCGATGTCTCTGCCTGGATCAAAGTCTGTTTCAGACAGCATGCCACTCAGGTGTTCACGAATATCTTTTTCAAACGCTGTGAAGTTTCTCTCCAGCAGTTCATATCTGCCGTTGCGCGACTGTTCTTCGGGTGTTGCACCATTGCCCGCAACCGCCCTGCTCATGTGCAACATGATTGGGTCGTCCGGTGTTGTTGCAAAAGAATAACCGTTCATTGAAACCGGGAAATCGAGCATAGTAAGTCGGTTCCACTTTTGGGGGCTGTAGGCAATGCCGATGCCCAGCTCTGAAAATGGTCGCCAGTTGCGCAGTAGGACATTGTTATAAACCAGCGGCATTTTGACCAGTTGCGCGAGAGCTCGCTTCTGCTGCTCAGGAATCGTTGGGCAAATATGCGGGATAGCCATGTTGTAACAGGCCAGAATAACTTGCCTGCCGCGCACTCGCTTTGCTTGGCCTTCTTTTACATAGGTCACCCCAACCTGACTGCTGTGAGCGGGCGAACCGTCGTGTTCAACGTTTACCACCGTGCTGTTGAGTCTCAGTCGAACTTCGCTGGCGTCGTTGTCCAACTGGCGATAGTCGAACTGTGCCGTGACGACATCCTCCATTGAGTTCCCAGTAGCGGTTTCGGGAATAAGCCTTCTGACCAGAAGCCTCGCAACGGACGCGTTACCATCGGGGAAATGGTAAAAATAGGGTTCTGCACTCCAGGATATAAGCCTGCTGATTAATCCACTGAAAGTTCCGAGGCTTGTGCCGTTAAGCCCAGGCAAACCAAACGCCAGGCAATCAAGTGCAGGTGCCATATCCGTACCCTGACCGAAGTAGGAGTTCGTGAGATCTTGTAACAACGTGATTACTTCAGGCTCGGTGATTTGATGGTAGCGAGAAATGAACTCGGCATACGTGATACGCGCGAGCAGATCAGGTTCAGACAGTATTGAATGCTCAGGCAAGACATCCCCATCCGATTTAATAAGGCGGGAAAGTTGACGCCTTGCCGCCTCGGAAATGGGCATCTGTGAAACCGCCTCTAGCGCGGAAACCTTTGATTCCGCTAGTGGTAGAAAAAGCGATGCGTCGAAAAATTGTGACCTGACAAGCTTGTCAGTTCCATAGTGGGCTTTGTCGAAATAGACTGACGACGCCAGCCCGTGTCGCTTATAAAATGTTTCGTCGTAACTGGATTTTAGCTTTTGCAGGTCGACGTTAAGCGCGTTTAGCAAGCTCTGCGTCGTTTCACTGTATGCACCTGGTGCCTCCAAGGACTGGCTTCCGCCATAACCCAGAATAGTTCTGTCCTGAAAATTAAATTCATTGCGCTTGGCATGCCCTCCAAAATCATCGTGGTTATCAAGCATCAAAATCCGGGCACCGGGATGGTTTTGCTGGTAGAAAAAAGCGGCGGATAGTCCGCTGAGGCCGGCACCGACAATGATCAGATCGTAGATGTCAGGGTCTTGCTCAACCACAGGGCCCCAATCCTTTTTACCTGTCCAGGCGAGTTGATGTGCTATTTCAAACGATCCGGCATGACTACCTCTCAGCTTTTGCCGGGTTGCAGGGTTCAAGGATGGGTGGCTGAACATCCCAGTTTTTCTGTCACTGGACGCTATGGTGCCCGGCGAAAGTGCTACTCCGCCGGCGAATACAAGCGAGCCCTCTAAAAAATCACGCCGAGTGATATCACGGTCCATTCCCAGGTGCTTATCATCTTTAGCCATTTATTCGTCCTTAGCGCTTAGCTTTACTTCCAGGCCTAGCCTTAAATATTGCGTCAAGATCATTACCGCAGATCGGGGATGTTGAACGCTTAGCTGACCCTGCAGGCAAAGCAGATACACGACTGGATCAGTCGCACAAAATAATACTCGATAATAAAAAAGTAGTCATGGGGACTGCCTTTATTCCCTCTTGTCACTGTCGATGACTCCACGTCCGGCGAGTCGGCCTTTAGTGAATGACCTGGCACATCAACGATGGCCAAGATTAGATACAATCCCGGCAGTGGTTTCTATTATCTATCGACAGGAACTTATGCGGCCTGACTAACCCCTCTAAGAAAGATGTTAGCCTTGTCACTGAATCCACCATCCGGGTCTGCGATGAAAACCATAGTTGTGAGAACTAGAGTTGTTGAGTCACATTAAGAAACGTCTGACAAACTTGTTTGAACATTAGCCGAGGTCAACAGCATCCATGGCACTAAAACCAACGATCTATAAAATGACCATTGACCTGTCCGATCTGGATCGCAGTAAATACCAGACCCTCAATTTGACTGTGGCACAACACCCCTCTGAATCTGTTGAACGAATGATGGCTCGGGTCCTGGCTTACTGCATCGACGCACATGAACAACTGGAGTTTACCAGGGGTGTCAGCGCTACCGATGAGCCTGATCTCTGGCAACACACTCTGGACGGTCAGCTTTGCCTTTGGGTAGAGATCGGTGAACCTTCATTTGATCGAATCAAGAAATCGGTTCGTGCATCGAAGAACGTCAAGATATACAGTATAAATACAAAATCGGATGTTTGGTGGGGCCAACTGGAAAAGAAATTGATGAACCTGGAGTTATGGGTATACAGACTTCAGTGGGCCGAAGTTCAGGCCCTGGCTGTCCTAGTGCAACGAACCATGAACTTTAGCGTTACCATCACTGGCAACTCAGCATACGTTGCCGCGGAGTTGGGACAGGTAGCGATTGGTTGGGAAGTGCTCAAAAGTGGGCCAGCTGAAGTGGATAAAGGTTAGCAAAGTACCTCCAATTCAGAAACGCCTCAGCTTGAGCCAGCGTCGTCGTGCTGCTAGCATCTTCGGTGTGCGGATTTCATTTCGATGTCGCCCCTTAGTAGGCACTATTTTTTGCATAAAAATAGTCTTAGCAAACGGGGGGCAGTATTGTTCGTTTAGCTTACGGTAAGATCATGACCTAATGAATTGGCTTGATAATTAAGGGTGGGGTACACAAGAAATGAGTGAAGCGAAATATTCTGGGGCGTCCGGTGAGCAGCTGACGTCAACCATAGGACAGCACCTTGACAGTGTGGCATTAAACGATCCGAGTCACCCCGCGCTGATTGTCCCGCATCAAAACATCCGCTGGAGCTATGCTGAATTCGTTGCGGAAGTCGATCGATTTGCCACGGGAATGTTGGCGCTCGGCATTGCGCCGGGCGATAGGGTTGGCATTTGGTCGCCCAACCGATACGAGTGGGTCGTGACGCAATTCGCCACGGCAAAGATTGGCGCGATAATGGTCTGTATTAATCCGGCTTATCGTTTGTACGAACTGGAGTATTCGCTCAATAAGGTAGGCTGCAAGGCCATTGTCGCGGCAGAGAGTTTCAAGACCAGCTACTACCTCAAAATGCTGGAAGAACTTGCCCCCGAGTTAGCCCATTGTGAACCTGGAAGACTGAAATCCGAAAAGCTACCGCAACTTGAAATAGTCATCCGGATGGGTGACGAAACCTCGGACGGCATGTTTAATTTTGAGGCTGTGAGCAAGATGGGAGGCAAAGACGAGGCTTCTCGCTTGAATGAACTCGCGACGACATTACAGGCGGGTGATGCCATCAATATTCAGTTCACCAGCGGCACAACGGGTACGCCCAAAGGGGCTACGCTGACCCACACCAATATTCTGAACAATGCCTACCACGCGGGTAAGAGCATGCATTTTTCGCCCGCGGATATTCTATGTATTCCTGTGCCAATGTATCACTGTTTCGGTATGGTCCTGGGTACACTTGTGGGCGTTGCGCATGGCGCCACCATGGTATTGCCCTGCGAGGTCTTTGATCCGGAATTAGTATTGCAGGCCGTACAGGACGAAAAATGCACAGCACTGCATGGTGTGCCGACGATGTTTATTGCTGAATTGGATCTCCCCACATTTACTAGCTTCGATGTGAGTACACTTCGAACCGGCATCATTGCTGGGTCAACCTGCCCCATTGAGCTGATGAAGCGCCTGATTAGTGACATGGAGCTGACGGAAATTGTCATCGGCTATGGTCAAACGGAATGCAGCCCGTTGAATTCAATGACGGCGATAGAAGATTCATTTGAGCGCCGGGTCACCACAGTGGGTAGACCACATACCAACTGGGAAATGAAAATCGTTACAGAAGATGGTGCTATTGCCGCCTTCGGCGAAACCGGCGAGGTGTGCTCGCGCGGCTATGGCGTGATGCAGGGTTACTGGAACGATCCGGAAAGAACCGCGGATACGATTGATGCTGAGGGCTGGCTGCACTCAGGTGACCTGGGCGAAATGGACGCCGATGGTTTTGTAAAAATCACAGGTCGAATCAAGGATATGATTATCCGTGGTGGTGAAAATGTTTATCCAAGAGAGATCGAGGAGTTTCTTTACACACACCCCGATATTCAAGAAATCCAGGTGTTTGGCGTACCGGATGCAAAGTACGGTGAACAGGTCGCCGCCTGGCTTCAGTTAAAGGAGGGCGCAAACGTGTCTGAGGATGAGGTTCGGCAGTTCTGTAGCGGCCAGATTACCCATTTCAAAATACCTAAGTACATCAAAATAGTGCACGAATTTCCGATGACAGTCACCGGCAAGATGCAGAAGTTTGTGATGCGCGATGCTTTTGCGAAAGAGCTCGGCCTATAAAGGCACACGCAGGCCCCCCGTTGTATATATTTAAAGGCGCGATCATATGCATCACCCTCTAGACCCTTTATCAGCGGCTGAAATTGAAGCGGCCGTCTTGCATTTCAGGGCGGGCCATTCCGACCCGCAGGCTTTCTTCTGTTCCATTGAGCGATTGGAGCCAGCCAAGCACTTGCTTAAAAAACATGAGCAATGTCCGCGTAGCGTGAAGCTCATGGGTGTTGACTCCCAACCTGATGGTGGCTTTGAAGCAACAATTGACCTGACCGAGGGTGCGCTTAAATCGGTTGATCGACTGGCTCTGGGCGCGCAGGCTGCTTATGGTATTGTTGATCTGGGTCTGGCGATACAGCTGACCAAAAGCAACCAGGAGTGGTTGGACAGGGTTGCCGCAAGGGGCATCGCCACTGCCACCAAGGCTGATTTGGAATTGATTCAAGTAGATCCCTGGCCTGCTGGGGGTTACGCCCATTCAGACATCCCTGATGGCCACAGGGCGATTCGCTGTATCGCTTTCCTAAAAGAAGATGCAACCGACAATGGTTATGCTCGACCGATACACGGCTTGATCGCCCACCTGGACCTGACCGCAGGGAAAGTGGTCCACGTAGAAGATAGCGGTGTGATCCCGATACCGCCTTCCTCTGGTCGATTTGATTCAGCCCATCAGGAGAAAACCAGGACTGACCTGAAGCAGCTCGATATCACGCAGCCCGAAGGCGCAAGCTTTACAACTGAAGGCTATCGTGTGAAGTGGCAGGGATATGACTTAAGAGTCTCGATTCACCCTGTTCATGGTCTGGTACTGCACCAGATGAGTCTTAAGGGCAGGCCTGTTTTATATCGTGCGGCCTTGTCAGAAATGATTGTCCCTTATGGCGACGCAGACAATATGCATAGCTGGAAGCACGTTCTGGATGCCAGCGAGTACAACATGGGCACGCTGGTTAACAGCCTTAAACTGGGATGTGATTGCCTTGGGGAAATTCACTATTTTGATATTCACCAGGTGACCTGGGATGGAAAGGCCAAAACGGTGGAGAATGCCATCTGTATGCATGAGGAGGACTATGGTATTCAGTGGAAACACTATGACTTGTTGACAAAGGTCAGTGAAGTACGGCGTTCCCGTAGATTGGTTATCAGTTCAATCTTCACCGTTGGTAACTATGACTACGGCTTTTATTGGTACCTCTACCTGGACGGCACCATTCAAATGGAAATCAAATTGACAGGCATCGTCGGAGTGAGCGCGGTGACACCTGAAACGCATAATGCAGCCCAGGCGCCGATGATCGCTGATAGCCTCGCTTCACCAGTGCACCAGCACCTATTTTGCTTTCGTCTCGACTGGGAGCTCGATGGCGGCAACAATTCTTTGTACGAAAATGAGATCGAGGTCGTGCCATTGGGTGAAAACAACCCTGATGGTACCCAGTTCTGTTCTGTTAGCAGGCACCTTGCCGATGAACACTCCGCGAAGCGCAACATCGCACCACAAACAAGTCGCCACTGGAAAGTGACCAATCCTGAAAAACTGAATGGCCTGGGCGTGCCGGTTGCCTATAAGTTATTGCCGGCAGCGTCTCCTTCCCTGCATGCAAGACCAGAATCACAGGTGGGCCGACGGGGCGCATTTGGTCTTCACCACCTTTGGGCTACCCCTTACGCAGAGGAAGAGCAAGGCGCAGCGGGGCAGCATACGGTGATGCACCACGGAGAAGGTGGTTTGCCGGAATTAACCAGGAACAATCGCGATATCAGCCATTGTGATCTGGTGATGTGGCATACGGTTGCCTTAACTCACGTACCCCGACCGGAAGACTGGCCGGTGATGCCGGTTGAATACACGGGCTTTCACCTAATCCCCGTCGGCTTCTTTGACCGTAATCCAACCCTTGATCTACCGACCCAGTGCCATAGTGCAAAGCAAGAATCTGGGATATCTGAAAGCTGAATACCACTCTCAATTACACCGACACTGAGTATCAAGGGCAATCAGTTCGGGTGAGAGAGTCATGCTAACCCCACGATCGAGCTACTTTATGTGGTGAGTGTCGCTACAGGTAAAAAAACGCAAGGAAATATCATCTCAGGTGCAATCCGGTTATCTTATGTCGAGTTTCTATAACACGTCAGAAGGATATGTATGATGGGTCGAGTAGCCGGGAAAGTTGCTATCGTTACAGGAGGTGCGTCAGGAATAGGTCGTAGCTGTGCAGAATTGCTTGCTCAGGAAGGTGCCACCGTCGTGATCACTGATATACAGGAAACCATGGGTCGTGAGTGTGTCGATGCGATAGCCGCGGCAGGCAATCATGCTCAGTTTCTTCCCCACGATGTGACCAGTGAACAAGACTGGATTAGTGTAATCGAGCAAACTGTTCGGGAACACAATGGCTTGCACATCCTCGTTAACAACGCGGGCATTGGTATTGCCGGTAGTATTGTTGAGATGTCGCTTGAAGATTGGCAACGACAACAAGCGATCAATCTTGATGGTGTGTTTCTGGGTGTTAAGCACGCCATCCCTGCGATGCGTAATAGCGGTTCAGGCTCGATCATTAATATGTCTTCTGTGGCAGGTCTCAAGGGCGCTGCGAGCCTTTCTGCTTACAATGCCACTAAGGGTGGTGTGCGCTTGTTTACCAAGGGCGTCGCCCTGGAATGTGCAGAGGCGCGCTGGCCAATAAGAGTTAACTCTGTTCATCCCGGGATTATTGATACACCTATTTGGACAAAGGTGAACCCCGAGCTTTTTTCAGAGGGAGAGAATGCAGTTGACGTTGAAGCCATGGCAGAGCAGGGCGTGCCAACAGGTGAGGTCGGCTATCCTCGCGATATAGCTAATGGCGTTCTGTTTTTAGCCAGTGACGAAGCATCCTATATCACGGGTACCGAGCTTGTAATAGATGGCGGCCTATCGGCTTAAGCGATGCTACGTGTTTGTCGCTGGCTGCACCAACGGGTCTGTTCGGTCATCTGGTACAGCTTCAATCCGATTGCTAGAAAAACGCGCGGCAGGCAGATGCTCACCAACCAATGCAGAAACGTGCTTAATTCGTACTATAATCGGAGGTTGATTAAGAGGGTGGTTCATTACTTTAGTACCTGCTGACAATAACAACATAGGGCGAAGACAATGAATTGGTACAGAATCAAAACTTCCTTGGTCGGAATTAGGCGCCTGTTCACTTTGTCCGATGAAGATAAACAAGGTTGCATTAACGCCTATAAGTTTTTTCAGCGTATGCAAGATGGTGAAGAGACCACGACAGAGGATGAGACCAAGGCTGTCGCGGACTACTATAAAGTGTTAAACAATCTGCTGTCCGTATTCGATCTGGAGAAGCTCTATATCCCGCCACAGATTGATGATTCCCAGGGTCTGTATGGTAATCAGTTGCTAATCGAGAAGTCGGTATTCGAAGAGCTAAACCTGAATCAGCCCGAGGCATCCCACCTGTTGGATATGGGTTGTGGCCGAGGCAGAATAGCGCATCACTTTGCCACCCTTTCCGGTGGACAGGTGTCCGGCTATAACATCGATCCTAATCAGATTGAGAGTGCCATCGACTGGGCCGTCGAAACCAATATGAGTGATCGACTACACTTTAAACAAGGTAATCATCATGACCCGCTTGACTTTGAATCAGCGAGTTTCGATGGCTGTTTCTCCTTTCAGGCAGTTTGGCCTTTCTTCAAGAAAAACGAGCTTGATGAGCACGCAAGAGAAATGTACCGAGTGTTAAAACCGGGTGCTCGTTACGCCTGTTCCGAGTATTTGCTTTCGCCTTATTTCGATTGGAATAACCCGGAGCATGCCGCTCTGCACAAAACCTACTTACCAACACTGGCGGCGACACAATCGATGTATCCGATGGATGTGTGTGCCGCATTAGAAAGAGCGGGGTTTAAGATTCTTGTTTCGGCGCCGTCAAAAAGCGAAGCCTGGCCTATTTGCGAACAGAAACGTGATTTAATATTACTCGTACGCAGAGTCGTCAGAGCCCTTGAGGCTATTCGCATGATGCCAGCCTGGGTCGAAGAGTCGCTTGAACTACTTCAAACAGGTGGCCAGGCCTGGACCGATGCTGAAAAAGCCAAGATCGCCGACCTTAACTGGCGAATCGTAGCTGAGAAATAAACGCCACGTAGGGCACAACCCAGCGGTGAAAACGGGAACCGCCAATCTTCCAGCACCTTCATAAACTATTCCCCTGTAGCATGATGTGGTGAATTCGCCGCCATCACCCTGGGCCAGTACTGGGCTGGCTTTTTAGTTTATTGAGCTCGTCAGCTGCGGTGGAAACCACTCGCAAGCGATAACTTCTTGATGCCCTTCATAAACTCGCATGCCCAGCAAGAAGGGGCCGTTCGGGACGGGCAGCCAATTGGTGGTTTTGGCGGGTCGTGCCGCGCTGATAAGAATCGTCAGGCTACCATCGTCATCGTAGACAAGCCCAGGCGTACGATCACTGATTGACCAGCGATCAATTTCGTTTTCAACCAGGTAAAGGTCTGTGCCATAGGCTGTTAACGACCAGAACGCATTGCATGGCGGCATGGCGTCGGCCTCGAATCGCATCTGAAGCGGCTGGCTACCATCAGGTCGGTTTCCTTCTGAATCATTTTGAGCAGTATAGGATCGATTTTCGATGGCCTGGTGACCGCCAAGTCCAAACTTTGCTCCCACGGCACGCTTTATTATATCGCCACCAAACCCTGTGGCGTCTCGGCCCGTGCTCCATCCATTTTTTCTGACTGTGCCAGAAACATTGCGATCAACAATCAGCTTCTCACCTTCCTGGACCCCTGCCGTCAGCACATCCGTTGAGTAGCTGGATGGGGCATCGATAATTGACTGGGCCTCGGCTGACAGTTGCGGGTGCCAGGGTGCAGGTGGATCTAGTTCTGTATAACGCTTTAGTTCGGTGTAAAACTCAGCGCCGGAGCTGGCAATAGCGGTGGCGCGACCGGCGCGTTCAGTTCGGTTGTTCGGATGTGATGAGGGTGCTCTTACCTTTATGGCGCGTTGCAGGATACGCGCTGCTCTGATGTCTTCTGGTGACTCGACCAGCATGCGGATAATGACCCAGGCGGTTGGTGTGCCGATCGTCACGAGATCGGTGTCATCGTTCGACGGTGGTGTTGTTGGGTCGAATGTGACCCGAACACGAGTGCCACCCACGCCATAGTGGCGACGGCAGACATAAGCAACGTGGGTGTACGCATCAAGGATCATCACGTTCCAGTACCTATCCGGGTGATCCATTGAAGGTACATCGATGGTCAGGTCACCGTATCGCAAATCAAACCAGGCGGATGAGTACAGCGTGTCGTTGTTCGGCACTACAACAGCCCGATCGTTTGGCGTGGCCAGGTCGTCTATATGATTCATCTTGCCGGTATCGGTCTTTGAACAGAGCAACAAACGGGTACGGTGTATTGATGCCAAGGGGAATCCCCAAACGTAGGCCTCAGCAGCGGGTGAAATATCTTCAGTAGGGTGTTGCTTCATGAGTTAGGTGACTGCTTGATGGATCAGGAAGTGTCGCAACTCTAACATCCAGATGTAGGCTATCGTTAGCGACCTAGCCCTTGCTCAACTATGATTGTTCATTGCTGGAATTTTCTTGATAGCGCTTACCTCGTTCTGCGGCTAACTTATAGGCCGCAGCTGTTTCTGTTTCCACTTCTGCGCGCTGAATTTCGCTTAACGCCTTGAACTCCTCCTGCCACCAGCGACGGGTGACTTGTGGGAAGGTCCCCATGCGATTGACACAAGCATTTGCGCCTCGATCACGCCCGGCTTTATAGCCTGCAGCGCCGGTCTTCGATGTTGTGGACTTTCCGAATGGAACCAGATCGCCCTCCATCTTTGGAATCAGGAAGTAGGGCATCGATATGCGCGTCTCGCCCTCGGGAATCAAGGTCGTGTTCACTCGATGAAGCGTCGCAGAATAGCGCCCTTCGCTTAGATGCATCAAAGTTCCCCCGGTGTTAACAATCACGGAACCTGGAATCACGGGAACATCGTACTCTCCTTCCGCTGTCCTGCATGTCACTGGCGCGTCCACCCACTGCCCCTCGCCAGCTACGACTTGCAGCCCGGGACGGTCGTTGATCAGCAAGGCGACGAATGGAGGTCCATCAATGTGAGTCCCCACGTTTTGGCTATCAAATTTCGCATAAGCTGCACGAACTTCTTTTTGCGCACTTTCCGAAAAAACATCCAGCCCAAAGTTGTGGTTCAAACTCGCAGCGAGATCCGGATCATTGAAATCAAAATATCTGCGAAATTCGGCAGGGTCTTCGCCCAGCGATTCTACGATCAGTTCTCCCAATTGGTGCGTCAAGCGATGATAGATAAGGTTGAGATCTTCAATCAGCGGTCGGAAGCCAGACAACGATTCCGATTGCGGCCAGGTGTTGGGTCCCCGAAATAAACGCTTGTGAATTGGTTGAGACACATCGTCGTATGCGCACAGCGGTTCTTGTTCAAAACTGTATTGAAAATTTTCTATCACCTGGCCGTGACCACGATCTGCGGGGGTTGGTAATGTATAGCCCCGAAAGTAAGGCGTGTTGGAAATGTGTGCCGTTTTCTTGATGTCCATTGGCGCGTCGAAAAACCCTCGAACTTCGCTAAAGGCTCGCTGCTGAAAGTCATCATCAAGGCCTGGTGCATTTTTCAGGACCAGAAACCCGCATTCTGAAAGTGCATACCGAAGGTCTTCCAAAACCTTATTACGGTTGTTTTCAAGGTCGAGCCAATCAACTGACGGTATCTTTTGCAGTGCGTCACCGGCGGGACGAGTTTTGTTTTCTGTAGGTTGCATATCAAATACTATGATCGAGTTTCGATAACACTATTATTGGCAGTTTATAATAGCAAATAGGCACTACGGCATGAACTCGGGACCAAATAGTATTGGCATAATAAAATTTATCTAAGGAGACAACATGAAACTACTCTATATAGAGGCCAGTCCGCGTAAAAAAAACTCCTGTTCCAGTCGCGTCGCCAACGCATTCGTCGCGTCGTACAAACAGGTAAATCCGCAGGATGAAATAGAACACCTACCATTATTCGACATTGAGCTCCCCGTTTTTTCAGGTGAAGGTGCGAACCAGAAGATGGTGCAGATTGCCGATATGATGATGGGCGGTAGTGGCATTAAAGTTGAAGGCGAATGGAAGAGTGTTGTTCAGGAAATCGACCGATTGAAGAGCGCTGATAAGGTCGTGATCTCTTCACCCATGTGGAATTTTTCTATCCCTTATCGATTGAAGCACTATCTTGATCTAGTCTGCCAGCCGGGCTTAAGTTTCTATGTCTCGGAAGGCCAGTACATTGGCATGATTACCGGCAAACCAATGCAGCTGATACTAGCGAGTGGCAGCCCTTATAAGGTCAGATTTCCGCTTGAGAGCGACGGCACCAAAACAGATTTTCAACGAGCTTACCTGGAACATATCGCCCACTTTATCGGGTTCGAAGATATTGATGTGATCAAAATTGAACCTACTGGAATGATGGCGCCTGACGCTTTGGAAGAGCTGCTTATCAGTAAATGTGAGGCAGCGGGAAAAATTGCTGGCAGATTTTAAAGCTAGTGGAAATAGTCCGAGGTTCGCAGCTAACTTCGAAACCACATTACAACTCACATCGCGGCTTCGCCCCGGTCCGGTCGCAGGGAAGGGGCTTGGAGCTTCAAGAAAATTGACGAAGAAATGCGCCAGGCTAAAAAAAGCTGACAATCGTCACAATACCCGCGCCGCGAGTACAGATACTGAACGGAGGTTCACTCAAAATGGTTGGAAAAGGTTTCGTAGTTCCACTGTTATTCAATAAAATGCTAAAGGCCTGTGGTTTCTGGTGGATTCACAAGACAGCGCTGGTATTTGGTTTTTTTTGAATCAATCGGTGAATCAGAGAGTTAAAATGTTAAGATTTTTAGCGGCAAGCGTGCGGTTCGTCAAATAGCTTTAGAACACGATTTGATACTTTCTACAGTATCCAGCGCTGGGGCAGAAATTATGAAATTACCTTTATACTTAAAGCCTGGCATTTTGATTTTTGCGATGAGCCTATTCAGCGAGAATGCCATGCCATCACAACAGCCGGAGTTAAGCCTTGGCATTGTGCCTCAGCAGGCCGCCTCTAAACTCGCCAGGCTTTGGACACCGATCATTATTTACATTCAAGATGAAACGGGGGTTAGGCTGCGGTTTAAGACGGCGAAAGACATTCCCACATTCGAACAGCGATTACTCGCTGGTGAGTACGATCTGGCCTACATGAACCCATACCATTATACGGTTTTTAGTCAAAAGCCAGGGTACAGGGCATTTGCAAAAGAGGGCGAGAAACGCCTTAAGGGTATTATTGTTACCCGTAAGGACAGCACATTACATCAGCTAAAGGGATTGGAAGGCATGACACTCAGTTTCCCCAGTCCAGCGGCCTTCGCCGCGTCGGCTGTACCTAGAGCTTTTTTGCGAGAAGAAGGTATTGATATAACGCCAAAATATGTCTCCTCTCACGATTCTGTTTATCGTACTGTAGCCGCGGGTATCTACCCAGCCGGCGGCGGAGTCTTGCGAACCTTTAACAATGTTGATAAAAACATAAAAGGTCAGCTCCGTATCTTGTATACCACCGATGGCTATACCCCGCATGCTTTGGCTGTACACCCGAGAGTAGTATCTCGGCAGGTGGCGCTCATTAGGGATTGCTTGATAGCCATGCACACTGATACTGAGGGCAAAGCACTATTGAAGGGGATTAATTTTTCTTCGGTTGTCGAGGCTGAGCATGAAGATTGGGACGACGTTAGAGCCCTTAATATTACCCTGTTGGACCACTTACTTGAGGCTAATGCCATTAGATAGCTGGCAGCTTGGCTACGGGTTAAGGGCGAGGACGTAAATTGTCTTTTCGATTAAAAACGATATTGGGCGTGGCGCTTATTGAAGCAGCTCTGCTGAGTCTATTGGTTTATGAAGCACTTTTTCTATTATCTGAATCAAATGCTCAGGCAATAGAGTATCGGGCACAGGAATCTGCCGAACAGTTTTCTGCTGCGATCAAGGATGCCTTATTGTCACATGATCTCGCCACGCTGGAGACTTTCAGCTCCCAGATTATAGAATCGAAAGGCGTGACGTACACACGAATAATTGATCATGACGACAAGGTCATAGCGCAAAGTGGAAATTTGGAAATACTGCGACATCCGTTTGTCGTCGATCATGCTATTGCTGAGGTTAATGATGGTATTTATGATGTTGAGGCACGGATAATCGAGGGCGATATCCTTTACGGTCGCGTACAACTGGGTATCTCGATTGAGAATTATGAATCGACAATGGCTGATGCAAAGCAGAAAACCGTAGCCATCGCTTTAGTAGAAATGACCCTGGTTGCTTTTTTCTCGCTGGTGCTGGGAACATACTTGACGCGGCAATTGCAACTGCTAAGAGAAGGCGCTAGTCGCCTTGCAAGAGGTGAATTAGGGACCTCAATCGTTGTTACCGGGAAAGATGAAATTGCAGAAACTGCGACTGCATTTAACCAAATGTCCACCGATCTGCTGCAATCCCACCAGGATAATGTCGGGCAAAGTGAGCTGTTAAGAGACCTCCTGGACACGTCTTCAGACTTCTTTTGGCAAACAGATGAAAAGCTGCTAATAAAATTCATATCTGTCGATTACATTGCTGCATTGGATTTGGAGACTAAAAATCTACTGGGTTTGACTTTATGGGGTTTTCTGGAAAGTCAACGCTATAGCACCAATATGGCCGTTGATTCGATCAATTCACTTTTGACTAGCAGGAAAGAGTTTTCAGATGTTCACTTGGAAATACAAAGCAGCAATGGAGACACCAAATACTTCAGCTTAACGGGTAAGCCCGCTTTCAACGAGCGACAGGAATTCATTGAATATCGTGGCACGGGAAGAGAGATTACAAAATACGTGCTTCAGGAAGAGGAGCTGAAGACCGCGAAGGATCTCGCGGAAGCCAGTAATAAAGCCAAATCTTTGTTTTTGGCGACAATGAGCCATGAATTGCGGACACCGCTTAATGGTATTTTGGGCCTGTCGAGCATTTTGGAAGAAACAGAATTAGACAAAGATCAGATGGAACTTGTTGGTTCAATCAATAGTAGTGGCCAGGCGTTGTTCAGGTTAATTACCGATATTCTGGATATTACAAAAATTGAAACGGGGGCTGTTGAGCTCGTTCTCGAACCTTTCTCTTTGACGGATTTAATTGGGCAGATGGTCGCTCTGTTTAGCGACAAGGCTGCAGCTGGTAGAAACGAGATCACCTACTCTGTGGAACCCGAACGAACTGTGATGTTAATGGGAGATATAGTCCGCTTGAAGCAAATCCTGGCAAATTTGATTGGTAACGCTGTGAAATTCTGCTCGGATAGCCTTGTTCGTGTTGATGTCAGATTCGAATCCAGGGAAGATTTTGAAACGTTTTTAGTCGTGTCAGTTCAGGATAATGGTCCTGGTATTGCTGAGGAGTACCGCGAGACTATTTTTGATGCCTTTACTCAGGTTGACAGTAGCCCCGTAAGGAGCTTTGGCGGTACTGGCCTGGGTTTGAATATGGTTAGAAAGCTGGTAACACTGATGGATGGAATAGTGGGTTTAGAGTCAGAGTTAGAGGCTGGTTCGAAATTTTGGTTTGAGATTCCCATGCGGGAGATAGAAAGCGGAACTTCAAGTTCTAGTTAATCTGTCCAAAAGCGATCTAGACTATTTTATTTTTAAGATTGTTAGCGACTGCGGTGATCGTTTTTTAGGAGGATTCGAGTGTCGAGAACAATCCATATAGCTGTATGTTCGTTCTTTTTGATTGTTTTTGGTTATGCTCAGCACGCAGGTGCGGCTAATTGGCAATTACTGCAGGGAAGCGAACCTGCCTCTGCGGGAAAGCTAAGAATTTGGGGTTTCGTCCAGGGAAGTTATCAGAAAGATTTCTCTGATCCCAAGGCGAGTTCGGGCGCATTCGTTCCTCCGAAATTAATCGGTCCGGATTTGAGGTCTCAGGACGAGTTTAATATCGTTCGGGCGAAAGTGGGCGCGAGAGGGGTCGCCCCGTTATCCGAAGGTAAAATCAATTATTTTCTACTGACCGAGTTAGGTAACAATGGCGTTACTGCTGCGATCGACAATCGGCACGTTACCGATGCCAGTATTACGTTAAATTACATTGCGGGAATGCGAGTTCGTCTGGGGCTATTTAAGACACCGGGATCAGAAGAGGCTCAGCAGGCAATTCATACATCCAGTTGGGTCAATTTCACCACGGCCACTAATCAGCTTCTACTGGAGCGCTTTCCAAACAAATCGTACACGGCTAACGCCCAACCTGGCGATGGCATCCCGCCAATCTCTGGCAGGGGGCTGGTTCGCTTCGACAAGTCTGTGGGTGCATTCCGCGATGTTGGCATTCAGCTATTCGATGGTTTTCAGGTCAACGGCTGGGAATACAGCTACGCCCTGATGGTGGGCAATGGTAATGGCTTAGATTTTAGCGATGTCGATGATCGCAAAGACGTTTATGCGTACGTTTCCGCGGAGAAACTGCTGTCTGTCAAAGGTAAGGGCGCGTTTAGGCCTGGTGTGAAATTTTACGCATGGACAGTTAGAGGTAAACGATTGCTGGATAACTCTTTTGCCGATTTAAATGGCGATGGTTTGGACGACAACTATGACCCAGGCGTTTACGACCGTGACCGAATGGGGGTCGGCATAAAATATTTAAAGAAGCCATATAAATTTGAAGCGGAACTGATCAAGGCAGAAGGCATGATATTTGTCGGTCCGCATAAGCCCACGTTTGACCAAAATGGAGGAACGGGAGGAGGTGACGGGACCAGGGGTAAAGCAACAGGTTGGTATTTCTCAGCTGGCTTTGAGCCCGGCCTGCAATGGAAGTTCAATATTCGCTACGACGTGCTTAAGAGACTCGAAGGAGATCGGGGACATCCCTCTGGGAATAGCATGGAAAGCCACTGGAAAACGGTCACCGCAAGTGCCCAGTTCTATTTTGCTAAAAAAACACATTTGAAGGTTAATTACACATCACCTAAAGTCAGTACGCCTGGTTTCTCTTCTGGTACAGGGCCCAATACCAATATGGAAGGAATATCTAATCGGGTCTCTGTTCAGATAACGCATGTATTTTGATCGAATTGCTAGCAGGGGGATCGACTCAACAGTGGTGATTAAGCATCAGAGTATTACGCATACAATTATAGCGGTCGCCACGACCGCATCTTCGAAACGAGGAGCTTAGTGGAGTTAGCGATTGAATGAACAAACAGCATTTCGAAATAGATGAACAGGAATGGAGCAATGGCAGTCTGGCCGAGGAAAAACTCGAGCGGATTCAAGACTGCTTCAATTCGATAGGTTTTGCTGTTGTCCTCGGGCTTGTACCTTCCTCGACTTGTAAACAACTCATGACAGCGTTTCTTGAGGATGTTGTGCTGATTCGTGAAAAACCAGGCCTGATGATGCACGAGAAGCATACGGCAGAAGGGCATCTGCAACTGGGTCCGCGTCGTCACGCACCGTACGTTCGAGAGGAGTTGGTCGCCAACCCCGTACTCGAAAGTGTTGTCGCTAAGCTATTGGGGCCCGGAGCCTGGTTGGGTTTTTACAATGGTAATGTGAATTGTCCCGGTAGCGGCTACCAGCCACTGCATTTTGATCGGCCCTATTCCTGGAAGACTGAACAGGCAGCCAAAGCGGCTGGTCAAAGCTGGCCGCCCAATACAACGACGGTGTCTTGCTCGCTGGCGCTGTCGGAGATTACCGAAGCTACAGGCGCGACAGAAATATATCCAGGTAGCCAGCGAGAAACTGAGGTCACAACCTGGGGTAAGGGTGAGCAACCGGCACATCATCCCGAAGCCGTTGAAAAGTGGAGCCCACCGGCGCAGATGACAATACCTGCCGGAGGTGTCTGCTTTCGTGATCCGCGCATGTGGCATCGCGGCGTAAAAAACCGATCGAATATACCCAGGCCTATGGTTGCGTTGACTTATCATTCGGGTATGTCCAAGCATCAGCGTGGCACCCTGGTCAATTTGTCTGAAGCTGACGCAGCCGCTTGTGAACAGGCTCCTTCTTTAAAGGTTCTTGATTCCGGTGTTTTAGGTGATGGTCGGTTGGTGTTTGATGCGGACGCGGCATCTGCTTTCGACGCACCCAATTTGCATGGCGTGTACCGCAATGCGCGATTTGTTGAAGCGCCGTTGTCAGTTAATCACTTCCTTGATGCGCATTTACTAGGTGGCGGCCGCGTGGTGGAAAATCAACCCGTGCATCCTTATCCCAACCATGACTAAAGTTCTCTATATTGGCGGTAGTGGTGAAATTTCCACGGCTTGCGTCGCGCATTCACTTTTTCTTGGCCATGACGTGTCTGTCTTTAATCGCGGCAATCACCCGATTGAAGATGTCAGGAGTTTCAAGGGTAGTGTTTATGAGTCAAGGCCATACCAGGCGCTAGCGAATGAGTCATTTGACGTGGTCTGTCAGTTCCTTGCTTTTGACACGAAGACCGTTGAAGAGGATGCGAGATTTTTCTCATCCAGGTGCAGGCAATATGTTTTTATTTCAACCGCATCGGCCTATGAAAAGCCCTGTAAGAGTCAGGTCATCACTGAGCAGACGCCACTTTCGAATCCTCACTGGGAGTACTCCAGAAAGAAAATAGCCTGTGAAGCCGTACTGATGAGACAAGCCCAATTGCCTTATACGATCGTCAGACCGAGCCACACCTACCGTAGCCGTTTGCCTGGTGCTGTGATCGACGGTAATCACCAGACCTGGCGACTACTGAACGGTAAGCCCGTGATTGTGCACGACGATGGCCAATCGCTCTGGACATTAACCCACGCGGAGGATTTCGCGCGAGCGTTATGCTGTTTGTTTCTTAATGATCAGGCTCTAGGAAAAGCATTCCACATAACCGATGATCAAGCACACACATGGAACAAGCTGATCATATCTAGCGCAAAGGTGCTCGGGGTAGAAGCGGAGATAGTTCATGTGTCTAGTGAACGTTTAGTTCACTACGAGCCACAGTGGCAAGGCCCACTGCTTGGCGATAAATCAAACTCGATGATCTTTGATAATCAGTACCTCAAACAAGTGATTGGTGATTGGCAGTGTGAGGTAGCGCTTGAGTTTGGATTACAGCAAACAGCGACAATGGTACTCGATCGATTGGCGGCGGGTTATGAGCCAGACAAGAGCCTTGATGCCTTAGTCGATCGGATCATTGAAGAAAACACATCCCAGGGCTGTTCCTGAAGAAGGTGGTTGTATGCAGGTAGTGGATGAGCTGCTGGTTTTCAGAGGAGTATAAATGATTTCAAAGCGCCGATTTATTCAAGGCAGCATGTTGGCTACCTTGCTACCCGTAAAGTTCCGACTGCTAGCCCAGGAAAGTTCTATGCAAAGTTCTATGCAAAGTAGAATTGCTGAAATCATCAGTGAGTATGCAGGCCAGGGAATTCACCGGACCGGTACCGATGTCGATAATCAGAGCGCTGACTGGCTAATGCGGAGGATTGAGGCGCTAGGTGTCTCTGCTACCGAGACCGGGTTTGAGTTTCAGCGTTTACAGCCCATCAGGACCGAATTGTCGTTAGCGACTACCACTATCCTGGGCGTGCCACTTTACGATAGCCTTTACACAGACGAGAACGGCATAACGGGCAGCATTGGTGAGCTGGGGAGCGATGCAGATATCGGCGTTGCTATGTCTTTACCATTTGCCAACTCTACCAATGGTCGGCTTATTCATGCGGCAAGAAAGCAAGGCAAACACAAAGCAATTGTTATTGTCACGGACAGCCAGCTACCAGGAGATGGTGTAGCGTTACTTAATGCCGAGGACTTTAGCTCGCCGTTTGGCCCGCCAGTATTGCAGGTAGCAAACAAGCATTGGCCAGGGCTGCAATCGGCAATGAAGTCAGGGATGCTAGCCAGGCTCGTGGTTCATTGTGAATATGTCAAAGCAACCGCAAGAAATGTAGAAGCCAGGGTTGACGGAAGTAATCCCGATCTTGCTCCCATTGTTGTTATGACGCCTCGCAGTGGTTGGTGGGCAAATGCCTCTGAAAGAGGCGGCGGCATCGCCTGCTTTCTCGAGATCATGAAAGCTGTAAAGGCGATGGCACCAGAACGTGACGTTATTTTTACCGCCAACACTGGACATGAACTAGGCCATACAGGGTTGGACCTGTTCCTCCGCAACAATCCAACATTGATAAAAGATGCACACGTCTGGATACACCTTGGAGCTAATTTTGCGGCGAGATTCGGCTCACAGATCAGACTTCAGTATTCCGATGATGCAGCGGTTGCTAATCTCGGGCCATGGCTAAAGGGAAATGGTTTGACACCAGGCACCCTCACCCCTATGGGACAACGCCCTTTGGGGGAGGCACGTAACGTCTACGATGGCCACGGGCGATATATATCTATCCTCGGAGGAAACGGGTTATTCCATCATCCAGCAGACCAATGGCCAAACGCTGTGGATCTGGATCTGACTACCAAGTGGGTAAAGGCATTTGCGCAATTGACTGTCGCTCTGTCGAGGAAAGCGAAACTATAAAACTATGAATGAATTCGTTTGTCAGGTGCAATAAGAATCCCAATAAGGGGCTACCGTCGCGAGGTTTTATCCACGTATGGTTTTCTGTACGTCTGCCTTGAAACCTATAAGCCAAATGACGTCAGTGCTCGGGACTCAGCACTGCCAGCGCTGTTGCGACCTTCGGTGCACAATCGGGCTGCTGAGATAGCATCTGTAAGAGGCCAAGCTGCTCGACATCAACTTTTGGAGTCGCCGTTTGCCCAACTACGGCCAACGCTGCGTCGAGTTGTTCGCGCGCCTTTGCGTGGCTGCCATGTCCCGACAGACGGAATTGGGCTGGGATGATCGGCCCGAAAACGAGGCCCGCCGTGAGTTCTGGAAAATCTTCAATGTCGGGCTCGAGTCCCGCTGCGATCGCGACTTCAACGGCGACCTCGTGATAGAGCAGTGGCGCCCCAAGTTTGCGCATCTCCCGAAACTGGTGGACTTGTTCTGCCATTTGGCTGGGTTCGACCAACGATCGCTGGCCTGCAAAGACCATGGCGATCCAGCGAGCCTGTAGCTCTAGCACGGGAAAGTAGGGGCCGACCAATTGAAACTGGCCGATGAAGGCGAGGCGTTCAACGCTGGGATTGAACGTGTAGTTGTATAGATCGAGATCGGTGTTGTCCGCGTTTAACGTGAGTCTCAATTCTTCGCTGAGGAAGGGCAGATTGAGGTCGTAACCTGTGCCGGTGATGATGGCGTCGATGGACTCGACCCTCCCATCGCCGAAGGTGACTTCGCCAGCCGAAACCTTCGTCGGAATCCCGCAGGTTTGGATGCGCCCCACGCTACACCATTCCAGGTAGTCCTGGCATTGGGATAATCCCGCTTCCATAAGATTATCCGATGGTCTGGGCGCGCCAAAGTCATTGGGGCTACCATGCAGGCTCAATATTTGTTCACGCAAACCTGCCGCTGCAGCTTCCGGAGGCAGCGTATGCGCGATGAACATTGCTGCACGGTTGAAGAAGCGCCAATCGGCGGGTATTCCTTCATGGAATTTCTTAATGATATAGCGTGGTTTTCGACAGCCTGAAAATACCTCGATTGAGGGTTCTGCAGCTAAATCACTGGCGATCTCAAGGCCGCTGATGTTGTTGCCAAGGGTTAGCACGCGCTGGCCTGCAAATGCTGCGGAACCAGGATAGTCAAAGGCGTGTATGACCCCGCCACGGCCGCTAAAGCTATCCAATCCCTCTATTTGTTGTGGAGTATTGGGCTTGTTATAGCGACCGCTGGCGACCACCACGGCGCTGGCTTCGACGATTGTTTGACCATTACGATCTTGATAGTGAACGCGAAACCCATTTCCGTGCTGGCGTTCGATGAGTTCAATGTGAACCCCGGTCCGCACACATTCGTTGAGCCCAAAGGTATCAGCGTAGCGGTGCAGGTATGCGCCGATCTGCAGGGCGGAGGGAAACATGGGGGTTTCTTCAGTGTGGGCCAGGTCCGAAAAGACTGTCGTGGCTTTGGAGGTGTTGGTGGCCATGCCTGGCCAAATGCCGCTGTGGCTGGCCGTTGTGTTCCATTGCCCCCCAATGTCTTCACTGGCCTCGAGCACGAGTGGCGTTAGGCCTTCGTCGAGCAGTGCTTTGGCTGCGGCAAGCCCGCCCGGCCCTGCGCCTAAGACCACCACTGGTTTAGCTTGCTTCGATATTTCGGCCATCTCGTACGCTCCTTCGTCCCCGTGGGGTGGGGTAATGTGAAGTGATTCCGCTGACTAAGGCAAATAGTGATTCTTTGAGGTCGAGTTTACAAGACTGGCCTGTTCGGTCACAGTTTGGTCTTTCTAGCTCAGCGGGTGGATACCGGTAATTCCAGTGTGCCGCCATAGAGTGTCTGGGTTGCCACATCAACACCGTCCTGTTCAGCCCAGGGCCCTGCACGATTTCTGTGGGCGTGGAACTTTGGGAAATCTGAAGAAGAAATATCCAGTCGAATACGAGAGCCTTCCGATACTCGCCACTCGATCGGCCACATATCGATCTTCAGTGTTATCGACTCCCCGGGCGTATACTCCCGGGGATTAAAGCCACCATCCCGGTAGGCGAGAGAAGTGATATTGTCCCTGATGTTAACCGCGCTGCCATCGGCAAAGACCTCTATTAGTTTTGCAGTAAAGGACGTATCTGGAGCGCTGGAAGAAACTTCCAGGTTTACGCTGATCTTGCCGGCAATCAGCATCGACGATTCGAGGCGCGAAGTCACAAAAGTTAAAACGTCCTGCCGTTCACACAAACCATCCTGTAGCACATTGGCAGGTGACGCGCCCTCGAAGTTTGGCAAAATGAAGGCAAGCATACCTGCGCCACCCTTCGTTGGTACTGGATCAAGTGGATCATATTGATAGCTGACCGGTTCGCTCAACCCCTGCTCAAGCGCTAGTTCACCGCCATCGCAACCGGGCGAAGCGAGCAACTTGTTCAAGCTCAAGGTTTGTTTGGCGATCGGTCCCGGCCATTCCTCGTAATGGTGCCAGTCATTCTCGCCCATTGTGAAGGCGTATAGCCCTGGCGGGTTCTCAAGGGTTTTTCCCTTCAGGTGGTGCTCGAGCCAGGGCAGCATCTCTTTCCACTGGAACAAACCCCCTTGCGCATTTTCAATCTCGAAAGCTTCACCACTGCCACCAGAATGTGTCCAGGGGCCAAGTACGAATCTGCTGTTGCTTCGGGTTGCCAGCTTCTTCCAGTCGGCCATCTGTCCACCAAAGAAAACGTCATACCAGCCACTGACCATCAGAATTGGCACGTCAATTTTCTCGGGCACCCCGGCCATCAATAGAGCATCGGGATTATCGAAGAAAGACTTTTTCGCCCGCTCGATATCTATCATGTCCTGATACCAGGGCATCGGCAGACCAAACACGTCCGTATCCACCTTGTTATGTGGCAGGTACCTGATGGCCTTCTGGTAGTCACCGCCCGCATCCTCAACATCACCGTTAGTGCTCCGCATCATGCTGGCCCAGGCCGTAAACGTTTCATGCCGAAACATGCCGTTGCTGTAAAGTATATTCGACAGATCTGTTGTGTAGACCGCTGGCACCAGGGTCTTCACTTCTTTCGGTAATCCTGATGCAGCCACGGCGTATTGCACCGACGCAAGATAGCTCGGGCCAACCATGGCAATGGCGCCATCCTGAAACGGTTGCTCAATAAGCCAGTTTATTGTGTCCCTGCCATCCCGGACTTCGTTCACCATCGGGCTCCACTTGCCTTCTGATTCACCCTGCCCGCGAACATCCTGCAGCACGCAGGCATAACCGTAACGAACAAGGCGGCCACAAAGTGTGTCTCGCATAATAGCGGTGAATTGAGCATAGGGGTTTCTGATCAGTACCGCAGGAAACGGACCCTCCCCTTTAGGTAGCATCACAGTTGCAAATAGTTTTACCCCATCCTGCATAGCGATACGTACTTGCTGAGTTTCCCCTGCTGTCGCAGTAAATGATGGCAACTGTTCATTCATGCGCGTGAGTTCATGCCTGCCGAGGTAGGCACCATAGGCGCAGACCGCCAATACTAGAGCTACAAGACCCGCCAGTTTGAAAAATTTCACAAGAACTCCCCCCAGGATTAGACGCTAGGGCGCAACTATATCTCAATCGAGCAGTCCAGAACTGCCTTTTGATCTCATTTCCGGAACGCAGCTAGTAGTGTCGTCCCGTCTAAGAGTCTGATTGTTGAATACAATCGGGCGCGTTGTCTCAGGCGTTGTATCTTAGACACTCGAGTCCTGGGGGCCGCGCGCTGCTTTTGAAAACAATCTTATGGAATCTAGATCCGGCAGCTAAACCTCGATGACTGCGGTTGCCTCGATTTCAACCTGCAGTTGTTTCATGACAAGCGCAGATACGCCAATCAAAGTCGAAGCAGGTTGATCGGTATGGGTAAAATATTTTGCTTTAGCCTGAGATAGTGCTTTGCTTCTTTGGGAGTCTAAATCCACCACATACGAGTTGAGTTTAATGACGTCTGCAACGCCGGCGCCGGCGGCGGCGAGTTCCTCAACTAAATTACGGTGAGCCATTTCTGCCTGTTCTTCAAAGGTTTCCCCAAACTTGCCGTCCGCATAACCCACTTGACCCGAAACGACAATAGTTTTGATTCCCCGAGCGGTGTAAGCAACCGTGTTGGTAAAGCCCATTGGGTGAGGATTGATAAATTCTTTCGTTAGCATGGTGCTTCCTTGTTTAGACTGTCAGCATATTGGCACTTTCGCTGACGTTAAACCATCAAGATATACCGGTCATCAGGGATACATGATCGGGTCATAGGCTTTCGTTGGGTTTTCTTTTTACGAGGCCTTAGCGAACGCTGCGGCCTCGCAGTATTTGGCTTAAGGTAGAGCGGGATAAAACAGTACCATCTTGGCCTAATGAATCGGCCAATTGATCGTCCGTGGTAAAGAGGTTAAATAGAACGAGAGCGCCTTCCGGGCCGCCCATTTCCATATGGACATCGCCCGGACCCTTAGCAGCATAGTCACCTGTTTTTCTGATCCGACGACCTATCTCTTTGCCGGTGTCGAGTTCGATGTCAATGACGTGGAGTTCGCCAGCCAACACAGTAGAAGTGATGAAGCCAGTATGCTTATGGAAATGGCAGTAAGCATTGGGTGCCCAGCGGTACAGCAGATCGACATGACCGTTGTCTCTGGCCGAAAGTAGCGCCGCGGAGTAATCAATGGGGTAGTTAAATTTATCGCTACCGGTAAAGTGCTTCCATCTTAAATCATCGTTTTCAAACAGGTTCATAGGCTTCTCCGTTAATCGGTATCTTAAATGGCGTTATCCCGAATTTCAAAAGTATCCCGGTTGGTCCCCTTTGCGGGGGAAAGTTTGTTTGGCGGTTTATGATGGGAAGCGCGAGAATTGCCAATGATTACCCGTCGTAAAACATAGGTGCATGTAGACCGAGCAACTGTGCTTCTCGCTGACTTTGGATACGGGCACGCGCGGTTGTTGAGATTTGATTACTGTTATCGGTGGTATGCAAACGCTGGGCTATATCACGGCGACCGTAGTGAACTTGCAGGAAGAACCGTCCGGCATCCTCTTCAAAGCTAGGCAAACGTCGGTGCCAGATGTCAGACACGAACATGGCAACGTCACCGGCTTTAGTGGTAAGCGGCGTTACGCCCCGGCCATTCCAGGTCAGCTCGGTGTCGTCTCGTTGAGCTGCCGGTGGAACCTGGCCGGATGTATGACTGCCTGGAATGACGCCTGTTGGGCCGCAGCTGATAGGGCAGTCCCGCAGGTAAATATGCACCCCGATTGCAAAAACCGGGTAGGGTAAATCGCCAGGCCAGGGCTGATCTACCGTTCGGGGTATATGCGGGCCGGCGTCGATGTGCCAAAAGCCCCCACCGTGATTCTTGTGCCCTTGGCCGTCGGTGCTAGGTGGGTTGCGCCAGCAGGTATTAGCAATAATGTGGCAATCATCACCAAGCAATGGTTCGATTACCTGCAAAATACGGGGGTGGGCTACGACCTTCTGGCATAAGGCGCTGCGGTTAAACATCTCGTAGCGGAACTCCTGGTCGACAGCATCCGTTCTGTAGCTGGCACCCCGACCATCAGGTGGGATTTCTTTATAGACGCCATCTATTTCCTGACCCAGTACCGCGATAGAATCAGTACTTAGCACGTTGCGCACCACACAGAAACCCTGCGACTCTAGCTGCATGCTTTCGCTAGCTATTTTGTCGGCCCCACTTTCAGGTTCTTCGGGATTTCTTGGATACAGATATCCACGTTTACGTTTTAACACAGTCATTCCTTAGCTGATTGGCCCAATTTGAGAGTAGATTATCCCTATCGATCTCGAACCGAACTCGTTTCGAAAAATTCACGCTGTCCTGATTGTAAAGCGCTCACCTAATCAAGCCTAGCGTCTGTGTAATGGCCTCAGTTTAGCATTGAATAACATTCGGTCATGGCCGAGGCAAGAAAGTAGTATCAGCACTGAGAGCCCGATGATTTAGCGTTCGGTGTCAGGTGTCAGGTGTCAGGTGTCAGGTGTCAGGTGTTAGGTGTCAGAGTAGACCGCTGAAAGTCGGGTGTCGCCCCTTATTTGTAAACCGGTTTTTTATTGATTAACCGTTTTTTTATCGAAGCCCGCCAGTTTCTTGTAAGCCGTGCTGACGGCATCCAGATCTGTGTAGGGCACACAATGGTGTTCATTCGAACACTCGCCGGAGCACTGGTCTTCCACCATCTGCAGCACTCGCTCGGGGCCAGTCTTGCGGTTATCCAGCGTGATTTTAGCGGTTGGGGAGAGTCGCTCGGATTGGTAAGCAGTTAATGCTTTGATGACATCGTCATTGTCCTGCAGTTGGCGGGCCAGGGTAGCTGCATCAATAATGCCTTGAGAAGCCCCATTTGAACCGTTCGGGTACATGGCGTGCGCAGCATCGCCTGCCAGGGTGACGCGATCAAAGCTCCATTGTGGCACTGGTTCGCGGTCTATCATGGGGAACTTGAAGATGTCTTGCGCGTCGTGGAATAGTTGATTAGTTTGCAGCCAGGGAAAATCCCATTGCCTGAATTGGTCTGCGAATTCGCTCAGCTGGCCTTTACCTCGCCAGTCATCGGTCCTCAGGATGTCTTTTGGTACCCTGAGTTCAGCCACCCAGTTGATGAGCTGCCGGCCTTTCTCGTCCGGTGGGGTCAGTGGGTAGACCACTAATTTCTGGCTGTTGTGGCCGGCCATGATCATCGATCGACCACTGAGAAATGAATTGCTGTAGGTGGCGCCGCGCCACAACATCAGGCCAGCAAACTGCGGGTCACCCTGGTCGGGATAGAGCTGCTGTCGAACGGCAGAATTAATGCCATCCGCGCCAATGAGAAATTCGGCGGTTGCGTTTGACTGCTCGCCACTTTCGCTGACGAAGTTACCTGTCACTGAACTGTCGTGCTGATCAAAATTGAGCAGTTTCCTGTTGGTTATGACTGAATCAGGGCCCAGGGTTTGCAGTACCTTTTGCAGCAGAATTTGCTGTAGCCTGCCCCGATGGATGGAATACTGGGGCGCTTTGTAGCCTGCGTCCAAACCTCTTGGTTCAGTCCAGATCAGTTTGCCTTGCTTGCAGTAGAAACGAAGTTCTTTGGTACGTATCGCATTATTATCGAGGGCTTCCTCCAGGCCATGATTGAACAAATACTTCACGGAGTGGGGTAGCAGGCTGAGGCCGACGCCCAGTTGTTTGATCTGTGCGGCCGCTTCAAAGACCTTGACCCTGAAGCCGGCTTTATGGAGTTCCAGAGCCAGACTCAGGCCGACAATGCCTGCGCCGATGATGATGCCATCGGGTTTTACTTTCATGATCTAAAGCTTCCTTGTGTTTACGCTTTATGGAGTTGGCTGCTTTTCCACTACTGCGATGGTCAGCCTGGATTCGCACACAAGTCGATGTTTGCTATCGCTGATCTGGATGCCCCAGACCTGGGTTCTACGCCCGATATGTATTGGCCGGGCAACAGCAGTCACGTGGCCGCTACTGACCGGGCGAATGTGGTTGGCGTTGATATCGAGGCCAACGCACATGTAGTTATCCTGATCCACGCAGCAAGTAGCGGCATAACTGCCCAAGGTTTCTGCCAGTGCAACTGACGCCCCGCCATGCAGAATACCGTGTATCTGGGTGGTTCGTTTATCTACCGGCATGACAGCAACCATGAAGTCTTCAGCGATATCGGTTACTTCAATACCAAGCATGGCCACCATGGTTTGACTGTGCAGTTTCTGTGCTTCTTCAGGTGTTGGTGTTTTAAACCATATTGCCATGTTTGTACTTACTCCTAAAGATTCTAACTAAAGTCTTGATTCGCGCAATAATGATACCACTAGCGTATCGATACGCTGACTAGCATTGCGCGAATCGGGCTAAGATTTGCGAAGACCCAAGTCGCCAAATGTCGTTTCCTACAGAAGATATTAGCGGGCAGCTCGTGTGCCTCTGCTGAGGCTGGCAGAACGGTCTGGATCTAGGTAGCCTTGAATTCTGATTAAGGAGTATCTAAGTCATGTCGATAGAGGAATTGGGCGCCATTGGTGAATTTGTTGCTTCGTTTGGGGTTATTGCGACGCTAATATACCTTGCGATTCAAATGACCCAGCACACGCGCGCGGTAAAGTTAAATACGTCCCGGGTTGTCACGGAAGAGTTGCAGCAGATGTTCAGTTTGTTGGCCGCAGATGAAAGTCTGGCAAAGGTGTTTATTGATGCTAGTAGAACAAGTGAATTGAACGATATTGCCAGAGTTCGTTATTACACTTTTACCAGCAATATTCTTCGGGTCGTGGAGAACGCGTATTTGCAGTACCGCGAAAACGCCATCGGCGAAGAGCATTGGGAAGGTATTACGAACATGGCAATAGACTACTCAAAGATGGAGGCTTTCGATGTCTACTGGAATAACCGGAAGCACTGGATGTCCCAAGAGTTCCAGGCGTTTATGGAGGTCAAGATCATTCCCGTGGAGGCAAAATCTGGGGTGAGTGTACCTGGAAGTTATGGGCCAGCATTTGCGCAGTAAGGCCTGGAACGAAAAGAAAACTATTGGGTGTTAGAACCGCCGCGCGAAGTCAACGGCGATGAGGGAACCGGCGCCAACCAGTGCACTCCAGCAGGCAGCGAGTTTGCCATGAGAAGCGCCAGTGAGTGCACTTGCTTCTTCCTTGTGATCAATTTCATCTTTCATGCAGTTCTCCAAGACGCATCGGAGGTCGGGATATTCTTTAAGTGCTGGGTGTTCGATTTGCTGCAGGTAGTGTTCCTGAACGAAGGTTTCGACGGCTGCAATCGTCAAATATACTGCTTGCTCGCTGACGCAACCGGGCAAAAATCCTGTTAAAAAACCAGCAACTCGCCATAGCGGCAAAAGTGCACTTCGTTGGGCAGGTGCCAGCAAATTATTCATTTGTTCCAGATGCCGAAGCTCTGTCTCAAGATGCCTGCGACAAAATGCTCGGAGTGCCGGTTTGGGCTGTGTGGCCAAGATGCCCTTATAAATCCAGACAGCTCCTGTTTCACCGGCCTGGTCTGAACGCAGTTCTTGTTCAAGCCACGAAGAGTAGCCATGGTCTGCCATAGTGGTCATGACCTGGTTGCGACCATCATATAATTAGCCGCCATGTTTCTGGTGATGAACAGCTGTCGAGTAAAAGGATTCATCCCGACGCCGGTTTTTGACTTTACCGATAGTCCGTTTTGCCGCAAGCTAGCCTCAGCATCCTCGGGGGTGACATAACGTTGCCAATCATGGGTACCCCGTGGCATCCACCTCAGTAGGTATTCAGCACCCACAATGGTCGTTAACCACGAGAACCACGTGCGATTAATCGTTGCTAAAAACATCAGTCCGCTGGGGTGGGTAAGGCGACATGAGCGTTCCATGAACATCGGCAGATTGTTCACGTGCTCGATGACTTCCATGTTCAAAATGACATCAAACGTCTCACCTGGATCAAGGTCTTCAACCGCACCGTGCAGGTAGTTAATGTTGAGGCCAGCCGACCGCGCGTGTTGCCGTGCAATGGCAATATTTTTACCGGCGACGTCTATGCCGGTTACTGACGCGCCCTGCCGGGCCAGGGGCTCTGCGAGTAGCCCCGCGCCGCAACCGATGTCCAAAACCCGAAGCCCCTGAAGAGAGTCGGTGCCGAAATGCCGCAGGATTTCTTGGGCAACGAAGGGCGTTCTTAAGTGGTTGAGGCGGTGTAGCGGCCACATTTGGCCATTAGGATCCCACCAGAGGTCTGCAAGACGATTGAATTTAGCGATTTCGACAGGGTCTTGGGTTGAATAGATATTTGCACTCATTAAGGTGTTACGAGCAAATAAGTGCGTTGGATGAACCCTTAGCGACGCCGGTGCGTAAAGGACCTATGAAGACACGTAATGACACAAAAATCGACACGCACAAAGCGCTGCTCGCGGCCAACGCGATCATGAGGTACGGCGTTAACACGTCTCGTGGAATGCAATGGCACGGAGTAATAGCACTTTCTGATCCGGATGGTTATACGGTAACCTTGATGGACGATAACGTGGAGCTGCGATTGTTGTTCCACAACAAATTTCAACTTAAATCTCGAAACCGGTTTGCGCAGACCGCCTTCATAGAAAAGCTAGAGCACTTGCTCGTCCTGGCCAGCAACCGGCCTGATAGAAAAGCACGTGATTCCAGCTAACAGGAAAGCGTTAACGAAGTTTGAAGCTACGCCGCGCGATCGAGCTAGCAGGAAAAAGGTTATGAGTTGATGGGAGCCAAGGGCGGTCGCCACACAAAACGCGGGAGAGAATATGCCAAGTTATACACTGGAAATTAACAACAAACGGACGACGATTCAGGCGGAGGCAGATATGCCGCTGTTGTGGGTGCTCCGCGACAAAGCAGGGCTCACTGGAAGCAAGTATGGTTGTGGTATCGGCCAGTGCGGCGCCTGCACGGTGCACGTGAATGGCGCGCCGGCGCGTAGCTGCCTTAGGACAGTGAGTAGCGTTGCAGATCAACGGATTACAACCATCGAGGGCCTGGCGGCGAGTAATCACCTCCATGTTTTACAGCAGGTATGGATTGACCAAGATGTCGCGCAGTGTGGGTACTGCCAGGCAGGACAGATTATGTCCGCCGCTGCCTTGCTCGAAAGTAACCCGAACCCAACGGATAATGATATTGACAATGCTATGTCGGGTAACTACTGCCGTTGCGGAACGTACATTAGAATCAGGAAAGCGATCCATACGGCCGCCAGTTTTTACAACGCTGCACAGGAGGCGCAGTCATGAACGTTACGTTAACGCGGCGGGAGTTGTTGAAAGCAGGCTCTATTGTTGGTGGTGGGTTCGCCTTGGGGCTACCCTCTGTGGGGTTTGCGGAAGGAGTTAGCCTTGTCGGCTCCGCAGAGCTGAATGCTTATGTGCAGGTGAGGGACGATGGCAAGATCGTTATCTACTCTGGTAGCCCCGAGATGGGTCAGGGGATTAAAACGTCACTGCCGATGATCGTTGCCGAAGAGATGGGTGCGGATTGGGACGACGTCATCGTCAAGCAGGCGCCGGAAATAGATACAGAACGCTATGGTCAGCAGTGGACCGGCGGTTCATTCACCCTTTTCCTGAACTGGAACCTAATGCGTGAAATGGGGGCTTCAGCGGCAGATATGTTTCTAAGCGCAGCGGCGATCGAAATGGAACGGCCCAAGAGCGAACTTAGAGCGATTGATAGCCGCGTTGTGCACATAGGCAGTGAAGACTCACGTACCTTCGCGGAGTTGGCGGGGCTAGCTTACAAGCAATCCATTCCAAATAAAGATGACTTAGTGTTCAAAGCGCGCGAGGACTATCGGATTCTTGGTTCATCGGTAAGTCAGGTTGACTCTTTAGAGATAGTCACAGGCATCGGCGATTTCGGCATTGATACCCAGGTGGAAGAAATGCTTTACGGCAGTTATGAAAAATGCCCTGCTGTTGGCGGTCGAATCATTGATGCAAATATTGATGACATCAAAAAGCTGCCCGGGATCATTGATGCGTGGATCGTCATTGGTAACGGCAACGTTAGAGAACTTATGGATGGTGTCGGGATTGTTGGAACGGATACCTGGTCCGTTTTCAACGCGCGCCGCGCACTAAAGATACAATGGGATGAATCCGACGCTTCTAAAGACAGTTGGTCTTCATTCGTCGCTTTTGCTGATGGCGTTGGCAATACGGGTCAAGACGTGAGCATCAACAATGGTGACGTAGAGACGGCGTTTAGCGACCCTAACAATACGGTCTTGGATAGCTTTTATGAATACCCTTACTTAACCCACATGTGCCTCGAGCCAATGAATTGCACAGCCCACTTTAGAACTGGCGCTAATGGGAAAGATCATCTTGAAGTCTGGATACCCACGCAAAGCGGCCCTCGCTTCCAAAAAATGGCGTTAGACAGATACGGCCTGCAAAAAGATCAGCTGACTATTCACATAAAACGAATGGGTGGCAGCTTCGGTCGTCGTACCAGCGACGAATCGACGATTGAAGCGATAGAACTGTCTAAGCGATCGGGGAAACCAGTCAAGTTGACCTGGACGCGCGAGGACAACATTCGCTACGACTTCTTGAGGCAGGGTGGGTTTAATCGAATTCGGGGCGCTGTTGACCCGCAGGGAAAGGTTGTCGCGATCGAAGAACATGCGATAGGTGTTGAGTCTGGTGGTGAGCCTTCTCGTTTCAATGGGCCGAACCCTGGCGCTTTTCCGTTTTCCACGCTGGGTAACATCCGAGGATCTTCAACGAATTATCGAATGGATACACCTGTTGGACCCTGGCGAGCGCCCTACTCGAACACCCATGCCTTTGTTTCACAGGCCTTTATCCATGAGTTAGCAACTGCAGGGAACCGAGATCACGTTGAGTTGCTGATCGAAATGATGGGTAAGCCCCGTTGGATAGATGATGGAAATTGGCGTTCAATGAATACGGAACGTGCTGTTGGTGTAATTAAGCTTGCTGCAGAAAAAGGCGGTTGGGGTAGCGAAATGCCCGAAGGGAAAGGCTTAGGTCTTTCTTTCTATTTTTGTCACGCAGCGCATGTCGCAGAGTTAGCCGAGGTCAGCGTATCAAAAAGCGGTTTAGTGACGCTGCATAGGGTGACTGCGGCTCTAGATGTCGGCCCGATTATTAATAAAAGTGGCGCTGTATCCCAGGTCCAAGGATCCATCATCGACGGTTATAGCGCGATGGCGGGGCAAAAAATTACGATGGAAAACGGACGTGTGGAGCAAACAAACCTCGACAGTTATCCAGTACTTCGCATGCATCAAGCACCCGAGGTGGATGTGCACTTTATCGAGAGTGACTATGATCCGACAGGCCTTGGTGAACCAGGGCTGCCGCCTCTAGCGCCTGCGGTTGCTAACGCGATTTTTGCAGCGACCGGTCGACGGGTCTACAAAATGCCGTTAATCGATGAGGGGTTTAGCGTCTAGATCATTCCGGCGGCGCTATCTATGTTGACTGAGTGTGTCGGGCATCTGCGGCTGGCGACCCCCGGGGTCAGCACCATTGCAGTCATTGACCATCTAGTGGATCACCGCTTCTACATGAAGTGAGGGTGCTTTCTTACTAATAATCAGCTGTAGTCAGTTACATTAATGAACACTGGCTTCAATCGCTGGTTACAAGCCATCACTACAATTCCTTCTCATCATCCAATGAGCTCTTCAACAACTGGAAGAGTCAGTATAATGAGAAAAACATTGAAAACCGCGCTACTCGCCACCCTGATTGCAGCAACGGGGTTTGCCGGGGCAGAAATTGATCCCGAGCTTCTCGGGGAAGCCGAACAGGTAAGGGAAATAGTGAAGGACCGTCCCGACAGAATAAGCTTTGTAGGCCGTGGTCTTCGTGTGCATGAGACAACGCTGTTGCAAAGCTTGAAGAACAAGTTTGATGACAGAAAGCGTTACACAACAGTGCGCAGATGAAAGGGCTGTCATGGCCAAGCTTAGCAACAACGTTCGTCGGACGAATTGAGTGCTAAACGGTCATTCGGTTTCTTGAATAAAACAGCGTTTTTCTCTAGCCAGCGTTTTTCTCTTTCCGGTAATCCCTTTAGTCAGCCGTAACTTTGTTCAATTATATCTTTGTCCAGCTCTGCTAAAGATAGGTGCTACAAGGAAAGGTCTTATAAATGCTGTTTTACAGAAGAATGGTCCGGTGGGTTACTTGTTGGTGTTCAGTCAAATTTGCAACACTGTGGTCTGTTGATCCTTAGGGTCGTCAATAGCTGTTCCGGCTCAATGACATCTGTAATAATGTTAGCAGCGAGAACCCGCTTTGCTATAGAGCATCGAGTGCTATGCCCTATCTGTTTCGTAGATCCTTGCGAAGAATTTTTCCGGATGTACTTTTAGGGATAAGGTCTATTACCTCAAGCTCCCTAATCTGCTTGTAGCTCACAAGGTTATCGCCAACTAGTGCTTGAATTTCTTCCAGGGAAATCGACGCTCCCGGGGCCTCGGTAACGAACGCTTTTGGGATCTCGCCAGCTTCGTCGTTTGGTATTCCAATCACCGCGACATCCGCTATCTTAGGATGGGTAATCAAAAGTGCTTCCAGTTCAGCGGGTGCCACCTGAAAACCCTTGTATTTAATCAGCTCCTTCATACGATCGACAATTGTCATGTGACCATATTCATCGATGATCGCTATATCCCCTGTATGCAGCCATCCGTCGGCATCGACTGTTTCAGCCGTTGCTGTCGGATTGTTCAGGTACCCAGTCATAACCTGTGGACCGCGTACCCAGAGTTCGCCGCGGCCGCCTATAGGTTGATCTTCGCCTGTATCGGGGTCGACGATACGACTCTCTGTGTTTGAAATAGTCACACCGCTCGTTCCCGGGCGATAGTCTCCTTCGACCGTGGCATGGCTAACGGGACTGAGTTCTGTCATACCGAAACCCTGCACGACTTCACACCCGAGCCGTGCCGACGCTTGAGCCGCCAGCTCCGCACCGAGCGGCGCCGCGCCAGAGAATATCTGGCGAATTGAAGAAGTGTCGTACTCGTCAACGACGGGGGCGTTCGCTAGTCCAAGAACAATGGGTGGCACGGCGAAGAAACGAGTGACTTTAAAGTCCTGTACCGCCTGGAGCGCTTCTGCCATATCAAACCTGGGCATGGTAACGGTGGTGACGCCGTTACTCAGCAATCCATTCATCAGCACTTGCATGCCATAGATGTGGAAGAAAGGCAAAGCCGCCAGCGCCACCTCGTTTTCCTGATAGTGAACCGCGTGAAGGAACTGTTCAATGTTGGCCACCAGGTTTCGGTGGGACAGCATCACACCCTTGGGCAGTCCGGTCGTACCGGAGGAATAAGGCAAGACAACAGTGTGGGTCGCAACGTCCACCGGTACCTGCTCGATGGGATTTGCAAACAGCTCCGCCATACCCGTAGTTCCGGAAACTGGCTCGCCAATCACAACCACTTGGGTCGTTTCAGTACCTTCGATTGCCGCTAGTGCAGTCTCAACAAACATTGGCACTGTGAACAAAATGGAGACACCCGCATCGTTTAACTGATGCCTGACCTCCTGTGGGCCATAAGTGGGGTTGATCGTACTGACCGCGGCACCAGCTACTGCAACCCCATGAAACACGACCGCATATTCGGGCAGGTTAGGCGCCATGAGTCCAACTACCTTGCCGGGTGATATCCCTCGTTCAGCGAGGCCTCCTGCGAGCGAATGAATTGCGTCACTGAGTTCAGCGAAGGTATACGAACTGGCGCCACTGATATCTCGGATTGCGACGTGATCGGCTAGCGCCGACGCCCTGCGCAATACGTGGGCGGTAATGGTGACCTCGGGGATATCGACCTTAGGCAGCGGGCTGGAGTGTATTATCGTGGACATAAACGGTCTCTGATTTTGGCGGCGGCGAGCATCATAGACCTAAGGCGTGGCGAATGTATACCTGCGTTGTCAGTGAGAAGTAGATTCCGATTTCAAGGAGTTTTTTGAATCAGGCCTTTGAATACATCCCTCTGGTCGCAATGACACAGAGCCTCAAAGGGACTTTATGGTCTGATCCTTTTCCTGAAATGCCACCTAGTGTTGTGTGGCTTAGCAGTGACGCGAGATCACCCGTTGATCCTTGTGGCGCAGCTTGGCTGTATTCATAGAGTGGAGTGACGAAAAGTCGACGCTGTCCAGAAATTCGAAGGCGGCTTCAAATGCGCGGAGTAGATCTTGTGCCATATCTCGCGTGAGATTGTTCTTTACCACGATACGAAACATGCTCTGATCAGCATTCTGGTCGTAGAAAAGAGGTTCAGTTTTTTCGGTGGAGGGATGTTCGAAGCCCATTCGGTAACCGCTGACGTACCAATGATGCTGCGAAAGTACGTGCTGAAGGTCAATATCGTCATAAGAGAAACCGCACTCCGGATTGAGCATAGCGGTGACGACTGGCAAACAGTGTTGTTCTCCATCGTCCATGATGGTGAAGCGAGGCTTGCCCGAACAGGTCATCGCCTGGAGGCCGGCTCTTAGGAATTGGGCGTTGGCCATCAGATTGTCGCAGGACTGTTGGTAGCCGTGGAGACCGAAGCGAAGCAGCTTGTAATACTGGACGTAGACGCCCGTAGCGGGGCGCGAAAAATTGAGGGTATAGGATTCAGCCTGCCCGCCAAGATAGGTCACCGAAATGGCTACATGTTCGCTAAGCCCTTCCTTCTTTCGCCAAACCAGCCAACCGGTTCCACAGGACGACTCGCCGTATTTGTGACCGCTGCTCGATATCGAGAGCACATTATCCAGGCGGAAATCCCAGGCCGGTAGGTCCTTCTGGAAAGGCGCGATGAATCCGCCGGAAGCAGCATCGACATGGATGCCCACCTGAAATTTCTTTTGGGCGTTTACTTCTGAGATCATTTGGTCGACATCCCAGACGGGGTCATATTGACCGCCATAATGGTTACCCATGATGCACACCACGGCGATGGTGTTTTCGTCTATTGCCTCGCGAACATTTTCGGGATCGACCTTGAAGGTGCCTACCGACGGTTCGACCAGCCGGGGCTCGATATCCATGTACTTAAAGAGCTTCTCCCAGGCGGCCTGGTAGCAGGTCGAGATGACAATATTAGGCTTGATTCCAAGGACCTCCGAGGGGGAGAGACCATCTCGTTCGGCTCGCCATTCACGCCATCGGAATTTTAGTGCGAGCCCCGCCAGCAGGCAGGCCTCGGTAGATCCGACGGTGCCTGCGCCGGCGAAGGTTTGCGTCTCCGCAAAATCCGACGGCTCTGGGCAATGCCAGAGTCGAGCTAGCATATTGACGACGCGGTCATGGAGCTTGTAAGACTGAGGGTAAACGGTCTGGTCTGCGAGGTTTACGCCAAGGCCGAGCAGAGCCACGGCTTCCTCTTCGGGCTCGAATGAGACGTTTACGTAGGATGACGTATTCAGCCGTTGGTCGAAGTCCAGGGCGTGGGCATTCTCGATCAGTGCCTGTACCGTTGCCGCGCTGTTGCCTCGGGAAGGAATGCTGTCGACTTCGCTCCAGTCCTGCTGGGCAGCAGGCGAGAAGTGGAAACTTTCTATCTCTGAGTTGTAGATCGCTGTTATCTGGGCGCGCAAACGACGGACTTCGTCTCGCAGCGCATCTACTTCTTCCGACATACATTCTCCAGTATAAGTTTTGGGCAGCCAGCGATTAAAAGAGATTCAGCCTGAAAACGGATTGGAATCGCACCGGCTTTTGGAGTGTATCCTGATTGTGACACTTTGTGGAGAAGGCAGCGGCTAGCCAACCGGCAGGTATCTGGTCACCGCTTAACACTATTGAAATCTTAGGGTCAGTGTATTCGGCGAATGAAGCAGGGCCGCAGCTTGAGCGAAGAGGTGCGAATTTCCTCGGCCCAGAAGCGTTAACTTGTCAGACCCCCTGTGCGCAGAAGGGGCAGGAACTTGCCAGGTTACGTTATGAGGGAGTCTTTCGGCGCTTTAGCCATAGCCTTGAGCCAGGTTTCGAGGATTCTGCTGAATCGCTTGTCGAGTTCCTTCGGCGAAACACCCACGCGCCTGGCGTAGGGCAAACGAAAGATACGGTAGCCGCGGAGCAGAGCAGAAAGAGCGACTTGCAGCGCTTCAAGATCGTGGTCGCGATGGATATCGCCGTCGATCACATCCTGGCGAAGCTGGCTCAGGGTAGCTTCGTATAAGGGAATTGGATCGACGGTATTGTCACCATCAAGAACGAGCAGTGCGCGCAGTTGACTGTCATTAGCGTTGTCGCGACTATGCATCCGAAAAGCCCTGAGGCGACGTGCCACGAATCGGGCGGGTTCCACGCCTTTAGTCAGGGAGTCGACGATGGCGCCAAATTGACGATTGATTGCTGAGCGCAGGAGCTCCTGCCTTGAACCGAAGTAATGGTAAATATTGCCTCGATTCACCCCGGCGCCGTCGGCAACTTCTCTTAAATTAAGCCCGGCAAGTACGCCTTTATTGCGTATCAATTCAAGCGCTACATCAATGAGCTTTTGTTCCGTATCAGCCCGGCTACGTCTCTGCTTTGGTTTTTTGCTCTTTTGGACCATCTTTTCTTTGAGTTTTTCCGATGTCTTTTTCATAGTAACCAGTCAATCTGCTTGCATGTCCGGAATAATAGCAGTTATCATTTCGACACGCTAAATTAGCATAATGCTAAATAAACGCGATCCCGGGAAAGCGCGATCCCGGGAAAGCGCGATGCCAGGTAAGCTCGATGTCAGGTAAGCGTGATGCCGGATAAAGGTTTGGCGAGTCGTACCCATGCATGGTTTCGACATGCGCCTGTTAAAACAAATGCCTGTTAAAACAAGTGTTTAGTAATGGAAGTGTTTAGGAATGGAAGCGTTTCGCCGAGACCAAGGATCGCATTAACAAAACCTAATGTTTTGTACCGACAAGAATAGGTAGGGCAGGAAATGATACAACGAAAAAAATTGGCCGTTTGCACGCTTGTACTATTGCTGCTCTCTGCATGTGGTGGTGGCAACCAGCGCACACAGGAACAGCGTGCGGCTAGTAGGCAACCACTGTTTGAAACCGACTATAATATTGTTGATCGTCGGTCTGGCGCTGAAGCTGATCTCGATCTTGCTGACAAGCCGCCTGTCAATCCTGAACGCAACGCCTATTTCGGTGATCTGCATGTACACACGAAATACTCGTTTGACGCATATGCGTTTGGCACATTAGCGACTCCGTACGATGCTTATCGCTTTGCAAAAGGTGAGGCCATCAAACACCCGGCAGGTTTTGATCTCCAGCTACACGCCCCGCTGGATTTTTATGGTGTCACAGACCACGGTTTTTTTATGGGTGTGGCCCCGGTCGCGGCTGATACCAGCACTGACTTTTCCAAGCACTCTTTCGCACAAGTTGTGCATGACTTAAATGCGCCGGATAACATGGATCGGTGGAGCGTGCTGGACCGAATGCGTAGCTTTGGTCTTGCCCGGGCATTGGCCTTTGCGATTGTCGAAGGGGAGGTTGACCCAGAAGAGCCCTTGGCAATTACCCGTAGCGCATGGGCAGACTCCATTGAAGCTGCAGATCTACACAATGATCCGGGCCGCTTTACGACCTTTGTCGCCTACGAGTACACAGCTACAGCTGATGACAACGGTAGCCTGCACCGCAACGTGGTCTTCGAGGGTAGCGATCGCGTACCAGAGGTTCCGTTTTCACGTATGCACTCGCTAAACGCAGAAGACCTATGGGACTGGATGGATACGTTGCGCGAGGCGGGCGTCGAATCACTCGCTATCCCACATAACTCCAACAAATCTAATGGTCATATGTTTAAGCTGGAGGATTGGGCGGGTGATCCCATCGACGATGAATATGCCGTGCAGCGCATTCGCAATGAGCCCCTGGTAGAAATCACACAGATCAAAGGTACCTCCGAAACCCATCCTGCTTTGTCCTCACGCGATGAGTGGGCGAGCTTCGAGTTGGTAAGCACTCGAGGCGTGGGAATGGGAAAGCCTGTGGCTAGTAAACCCGAGGGAAGTTATGTGCGAGAGGCGTTGCGCCATGGCCTGGAACTCGAAGCCAGGGGCATTACCAACCCCTTCACGTTTGGTTTTATTGGTTCCAGTGATACACACGTGGCTGCTTCGCAAAATGATGAGGCCAACTTTTCTTCCAAGTTAGGTGTCCTGTCGGCAGATGGTGAACTTCGTGGTTCAGTTCCGGTGGGCTTCCTGGAAAGCACGTTGATGGGCTTTCTTCCTGGTCAGAGCGTGGCGGAAGTAGACGGCGAGAGTTATCTTGGCAGCCAGCAAACTGAGTTTGGTGCATCGGGCCTGGCTGCAGTATGGGCTGAAGAAAATACTCGCGAGTCGATATACGCCGCTATACGCCGTAAAGAAACCTTCGCTACATCCGGGCCGCGCATGCGGCTGAGATTCTTTGCGGGTTACGGTTTACCGGATGACTTGCTGGAAATGACAGATGGTGTTGCGCAGGCTTATGCGGGCGGCGTCACTATGGGTGCGGACCTTAAGCCGAATTTGATAGGCGATGAAAGTGTTGTTTCTCAGGACAGTCAACCGAAGTTCGTTATCTGGGCACAAGCAGATGCTAACAGCGCGCCACTACAGCGACTCCAGGTCATCAAAGGTTGGGTCGATGCAGCAGGGGAAACCTTTGAAGATGTGATCGATGTGGCTTGTGCGGGTGGGGTCCCGGTTAACGCCGCGACTAACCGCTGCCCAGATAACGGCGCTACGGTTAACTTAAGCAACTGTAGCTACAGTGCCAGAACCGGCAGTGCTGAACTGAGCGTCGTCTGGACCGACCCAAACTTTGAACCGAGTGAACGCGCTTTTTACTATGCGCGAGTCTTAGAAAATCCAACCTGCCGGTGGAACACGTGGGACGCGATTCGCGCAGGCACCAAGCCTCGCTCTGATTTGGCTGCGACTTTGCAGGAGCGAGCCTGGTCATCGCCGATTCAATACCTGCCTGGGCCAGTTGCAGGGAAGGTTCAACAGTAGGGTTTAGCGCTGCAGGATAAACAAGATTATCATCGCCTGTTCTGCCAGTGACACCATAGATACCCTGGCAGGAACATACAGTGAGGACGGGCGCGCGGAAGTGTACGGCGCTTAAAATGATTGGATTAGAAACTAGAAAAAGAGCTGAAAAAGGAGCGGGAGTCTCAATAAATGAAGAAAGTGATCATACTGATTTTGGTTTTGGGCCTATTGACTGGCGTGGGCCGGGTCTTGCTAACATTGCCGGCTGTACAGGACGCGTTGCTGGTGCGTGGCACCGCGGCCGTGGCGGAAGGAGTTGGTGCGGCTTTTTCGGAATCGACTAGCCTTAGGGTTTATGTTTGCGGCAGCGCTTCGCCATTAGGCATGGGCCAGGCTCAAGCCTGTATTGCAGTCGTAACGCCGGAACACTTTTACCTGATTGACTCGGGAGCCGGATCTACAGGCAACATCAACCGCCTGGGATTGCCCATGGAACGTCTGCAGGGCCTGTTGCTCACACACTTTCATTCCGACCATATTGCGGAAATTTACGAAGTGAACCTCGGTTCCTGGATAGGGGGCCGCCCGGCACCGTTAACCGTTTATGGTCCTCGTGGCGTTGACGAGGTAACCAATGCCGTCAATGCCGGCTACAGGCTGGATCGGGTTTATCGCACGGGTCACCACGGGGCAGATTTGCTACCACCGGCGCTGGGAGTATTGGCGCACAAAATGATTTCGCCGGGCGTCATCCTTGAGGACGGGGATCTCAAGATAACCGCCTATGTTAGTGAGCATCCACCCATTCATCCTGCTGTGGGTTACCGCTTTGACTACCGCGGTCGTAGCGTTGTTGTTTCAGGCGACAGTAACGTGAGCGGCGAAACGCTGAAGATAGTCGACGGCGCTGACCTGTTGCTGCACGACGCGCTATCGCTGCCGACGGTAACAGCGCTATCGGAGGCTATGGGTGCAGCAGGCCGGTCACGAACGTCCAAGATTGTGGCTGATGTTATCGACTATCACGCTTCAACAGACTCCCTGATTGAACTTGGAGAGAAGTCCGACGTAGACATGGTGGCTTTCTATCACCTGGTGCCAGTGCCTTTGAACTCTGTGCTGGAAGATATTTTTATGCGCGGGGTGCCGGATAACTTCGTTCTTACCGAAGACCTGATGCGGTTCGAGCTGCCTATTGGCAGTGACAAGATCGTTGTCAATCGCCCCTGATAATGCGTTTAGCACCCTTAGTGCGAGAGATGAGATCAATAGGCGACATATTTGGTATAAACCTGTTTGGGATAAACCTGTTTGGGATAAACCTGTTTGGGATAAACCTGTTTGGGATAAACAATGAAACCCTATCGAACATTACTGATCGCCGCGCTGTTGATGATGTCACAAGCCTTTGCCGGGGATATTTCCGGTTACTGGAAACTTACTACTGAGCCTGGCTGGATCGAAATTAATCTCAAGCAAGGTAAGGGTGTCGTGGCGCGTAACGACAAATTTCCAGAACGGGTCGGCAGGGAGTTTTTGAAAAACCTAGTCGCAAGAGACTCGGAGGAGGGTCCCTGGCAAGGTCAGATTTTCATCGAGAGGTTGGGCGAGTACAAGGATGCTGAGATCAGCATGGCTAAGCCTGACCGTTTGAACATCAAGGTAAAACTAGGCTTTATGAGCCGTACTTTGGAGTGGCATCGGGTCGATACGGTCCCTGTGAACTAAACAAGATAAAGACAAAATGATATTGAATAACCTGAAGCATCTATTAGGACTTATTGCTATGAAGAATGTGACAAACGAACCAAAACTGCTCGTTTCTATGACGGTTACACTGTTGCTGTCTGCTTGCTCAAATGACTCGGAACAAGTGTTGAGTTTGCCTGACGACGCACATTCAAACGAGAGGATTGTGGCTCAAACCGCAGCAACCGACGCGCGGCTGATAGAGCAGGGAAGGGGCGGAGGTTGGGCTGCGCAGATTTTTGAAACAGAAACCGAACTGCTGCAGGTCGAGAATGATACTGCCAGTATAGAAACAAACGATCCAGTCGATGTGCTCAAAGAACGAAAGGCTTTTTTTGGCGATTTACATGTCCACACCACCTACTCGTTTGATGGTTATGCGTTTGGTACCTTGGCAACACCCTACGATGCGTACCGGTTCGCTCAAGGCGAGTCGATAGCGAATCCCTCTGGATTCAATATGCAGCTTTCCCGCCCGCTAGATTTCTATGCGGTGACTGACCATGCGATGTTTCTGGGTCTCGTAAGAGCAGCGGCAGATACATCTACAGAGTTTTCCAAGAATCCATTCTCCGAGTCTTATCATGGGTTGAATGCCCCTGAAAATATGGACGCTGGCATATTTGGTGTTTTGAAGAGGCTCGGCACCTTTAGCTCGTTCCTACCATCAGCAGTAGAGAGTATCCAATCTGGAGAATTAGACCGTGACGAAGTGCTTGGCGTCGTAAGGACCGCATGGCGAGATTCGATTGATGCTGCAGATCAGTTTTACGATCCCGGTAACTTCACAACATTTGCGGCCTATGAATATACCTCCAGCACAGCTGATATGGGTAATCTGCATAGAAATGTTGTCTTTGAGAGCACAGAAAACTTGCCTCGAGAACCTTTTTCTCGTTTTCATTCGATCAATCCTGAAGATCTGTGGCAATGGATGGATGATTTAAGGGCTAAAGGTGTTGAGAGCCTTGCGATACCCCATAACTCCAATGGTTCAAATGGCCAGATGTTTAAACTGGTCGACTGGGCAAAGGACCCTCTGGATGATGACTACACAAGACAGCGCCTCCGTAATGAACCAATTGTTGAAATTACGCAAATAAAGGGTACATCGGAAACCCACCCGGTGTTGTCTTCGCGGGACGAATGGGCAAGTTTTGAAATCATGCCCTATCGGGTCGCGACAGATGCCCTAAGTAACCTGGAAGGCTCATACGTGCGTGAGGCATTGCTAAATGGTTTAGTGTTGGAGCAGCAAGGAATGGTGAACCCTTTCCAGTTTGGCTTCATCGGTTCCAGCGACACCCATTCGGCGGCGAGCCAAAACGTAGAGTCAAACTTTGTTTCAAAACTGGGATTGTTGTCTGGGACGGCAGAACAGAGAGGCTCGGTACCACAAGCAGGGATTGCTGGCGAGCTTAGTTACTATGCAGACAAAGTAATTAATGGAATTCGTGGCCGGTCTCGTTTGCGATTAAAAATCGACGGAGATATTTACACCAGGGGTGCGATGCCTACATTTGGAGCTTCCGGCGTGGCGGCTGCCTGGGCAGAGGAGAATACCCGGGAATCTCTTTACAGCGCTTTTCGTAGAAAAGAGGTGTTTGCGACCTCGGGTCCACGTATGCAGATTCGCTTGTTCGCAGGCTATGGGTTTGATGAAAGCATGCTGAGCCAGGCGAATGGCGTTGAACGGGCTTATGCTAAGGGAGTGACAATGGGCGGCGTTCTTGTGCCCAACGAAACGACTGAGGGTGAGCCGCCCACCGAACCAGGGTTTCTTGTGATGGCATCGGCCGATACTGAAAGTGCGCCCCTGCAGCGCTTACAAATAGTCAAAGGTTGGGTCGATTCGGACGGTACTCATGAAGAGGTGATTGACGTGGCTTGTGCTGGAGGCTCGGCTCCTTCAAACTACCGGTGCCCCGATAATGGCGCAAAGGTTGATATTAGTGACTGTTCAATTAACGAAGAAACCGGCGCGGGGCAGTTGTCTGCGTTGTGGCACGATCCTGATTTTGATGAGGGCCAACGCGCCTTCTATTATGCACGCGTTATCGAGAATCCGACTTGTCGTTGGTCAACCTGGGATGCAAATCGAGCGGGTGTGGCACCACGGCCTGATCTACCTACCACAATTCAGGAACGAGCCTGGTCGTCGCCTATTCACTTTCTGCCGCAATAGGGTTTCTTCAGGTAAAAGTATTCGGTGAGGGATTAAGTGAACGGGTTGGCCAGGCTAAATAAACCGTGGGTGCATTTTATTGCTCTGGGTGTGATTTTCTATCAGTTGCAATCCGCGCTGTTTCCAGAACCAAAGCCAGTTATTGGTCCTATAAGCGAGGCGCGAATCGCGTCGCTCAAAGAGCGTTGGATTAGCAGTATGGGTAGGGCGCCTAGCGACGAGCAGATGGCCGGGTTTATGGCGGTCGAGCTTGACCGGGACATGCTGGTTCAAAGGGCGCTGGATCTCGACTTCCATCTTTACGATTCAATCGTGTATCAGCGCCTGATACGCAATATGAAATTCTTGCAATTGGCAGACGGTAAGTCAGATGCACAGATTTTTAAACAGGCGCTGGGTATGCAGTTGCATCTTGATGATGAGGTGGTGAAGCGCAGGCTCATCCAAATGATGGAACAAAGGTTATTAGCGAATAACCCTCCACCGAAACCAAGTGCAGCAGAAATCGAGGCGGTCTTTATTGAAAAAAGGGAAGCTCTGAGGCGCCCGCCGTTGTATTCCATCGAGCATGTGTTCTTCCCTGCAGAACGAGCACCTGAAGTGGTGGCCGTCATTGCGAAAATCACGGATCAAGGTCTCGACGCTAAAGCAGCCAGAGAACTAGGAGCACCGTTCTTGCAAGGCCATCGTTTTATCAAAAAAACGCCGAGTCAGTTGGCGCGGAATTTTGGCAAGGGTTTTGTTCGTGAATTGGAATCTGAACTAAGCGCTATTCAGGCTGTAGCGAGCACGAACGCAAAACAACCGCAATGGTTAGGACCTATATCGTCGGTGTACGGCGTTCATTATGTGTGGCTTGCAGATTTCACAGCCGCGCGCGACGCACGATTGGATGAAGTAAAGCAACAACTGCGTCGAGACCTTGAATACTCAGCAAATAGACAGGCATTGCAATGTGCAATCAAAGCTCTAAGGGCTGATTTTGATTTGCGAGGTGGTGGAAAAGCAGCGCTTGATAAAGAAGGTTTGTGCGAATGAGACGCTTATCTTCTGGTGTTCTAAGTCTGGTGTTTTTACTGTTGGTGTCGCTTCCTGATTACGTCGGCGCGCATCGCTTTGCGCCGTCTCTGTTAAAGATTGTGGAAACGTCCGAATATACCTACAACGTTGTGTGGAAAACACCGACTGAAGCGACGAGCAATGTACCACTGCGCCCGACTTGGCCAGTTGATTGCGAGGTGCAAAATGAAAAGCCGGTGGTACGCGAAGGTACTGGCACCGTTTCAAGTTGGGTGATTAGTTGTCAACAGCCTGGCGCCGAAGGTTTGATTGGTCAGGAACTCGGCGTGACCGGGCTGTCGGAGAATCAGGCGTCAGCGATGATTATGCTCTCGATGAGCGACGGTCGTCATTATCAAAGTTTGGTCAATGCGCAAGCACCAGATTTTTTAGTGCCTGCGCAACCCGGCCAGTTAAGTGTGATGACGGAGTACTCGACGTTGGGCGCTGAGCATATTTGGGAAGGCCCTGATCATTTGATGTTCGTCTTTGGTTTGCTGTTGCTGGTGGGTGGCGGTTCTCGCTTGTTGTGGACCATTACAGCATTCACAGTAGGACACAGTGTGACACTGGCTCTGATCACGCTTGGGTTCCTCACCTACCCCGTGTCTCTCATAGAGTTTGCAATCGCGTTGAGCATTTTTGTGCTGGCATTAGAACTAGCCAGAAAAGAGCAGGATGGGGGCAAGCAAAGCCTATTTAGGCGGTATCCCTGGTGGTTGGCTGGGGGCTTCGGTTTACTTCATGGCATGGGTTTTGCGGGCGCATTGGCGGAGATTGGCTTGCCGCAAGGTAGTGTTCCTATGGCGCTGCTCTTTTTCAATATTGGTATTGAGATTGGGCAAATCATCTTTGTAGCATTGGCAATGACTGCGTGGTGGTTAGTTAGCAAGGTGTTTGCTAACCCCGCGTTTGGAGAACGAATGGCTGTAAGCCAGGATCGTCTGCTCATTATCCCGATCTATTTACTCGGTGGTTTGTCTGCCATGTGGTGTATTGAGCGTGGTTTGGAAGTGTTGGGTTAACGATGAGGCAGGTATTGAGATCGGCCATGAAAACCAATGCCCCTAAAGGGGTATGGGCAGTCCCTCATAAAGCTTTACACTAATACTTATCTACTCTTCTCGAGGCACGTTTGGGCGAGCTCACCAACCTGAGAACTACTATTGCCGTCGCCGCGATTGGCACGGTTGCCGTGTTGGTCTTTGCGCTGTTACCAGCAATCTCAGGTGTGCTGGCTGAGAGATTTTCTCTGGACGATATCCAGACTGGATTTGCCGCGACATCCTACTTCGCTACCTATGCTGTGGTGACAGCGTCATCCGGCCTCTGGATACGGCGATTCAGGTGGACCAGGTTGTTGGCAATAGGATTCGCCGCGATGGTTTCTGGATTATTGAGCTGTGCCTTTGCTGAATCCTTCGGTTGGGCGCAATATAGTCTCGCGATAGTGGGTGCGGGAGCAGCGTTGTTGTTTCCAATCAGTTTTGCGATTGCTTCTGACATGCAAAACACTGATCGAGTGTTCGCGATCAAACTGGCAGCGGAACAATTGGTACCTGCAGCGATGCTGCTGCTACTGGCGGGCACGATTGTGATCATCGGTGCTTATACCGATCTTTTTCTGGGCATTCTACTGATCGTAACGATTGGGTCAGCCTCGATACTACTGGTGCCAGACAACGTCGGGGAACAGGAAAATAGTAGTCATAGCTCGACGGGTGGTTTTTTCAGCGGTTCATTTGCGTTAGTCGGCTTGCTGGTTAATTTTTCGGGATTCGCTGGTCTATGGGCATTTCTTGAACGCATCGCTAACGAAAATAGTCTTGACGCTGCTTTTACTGGACGCTGGATTGCCTTGGGCCTGGTAACGTCAGGCATCGGTCCGCTCTGTGTTGCTTTCATCGGTGAGCGGCTGGACCGGCGTTTGGCAATAATTGTTGCTTCGACCGTAGCAGTATTTAGCCTGCTCCTGCTGCGAGGAGAAATCTCCGAAGTTCGATTTGCGATAACGCTATTCGTGCTGCCGCTTTCGTACTATTTTGCTGTCAGCTATATGCTGGCCATCGTGGCGGATGCGGATTACAACGGGAAGGTTTCGGGTTTGATGTCCTTTGTCCTTGCTGTAGGCGCGATCAGTGGGCCTGCACTCTTCGGGTATTTCAAATCGATTGATGGTCCGGTTCTTGGTGCTATGGCGGCGTTACTGGTGATCGGTGCAGGCATCATGGTTGTCGTTCAGATGACGTTACACTCAAGTGTCGGAAAAATTGGGTCAAAAAAATGACAGAAATCAGAAAAGAGAACCCCGCGTTCCTTGAATATGCGATTTGCCGTGTCGCCGAAGGCGCAGGATTAACTGCCACACATGCCCGCTACATTGCGGAAGCGATTGTGTTCGCTCATCGACAGGGCAAGCTGAATCAGGGGTTGGGCGTCTATGAAGCTATTGATCTTGTGCTGGATATCGGTGTCTTGGACCCGCTCGCGGTGCCGGAAATGGTCAGTGAAGGTCCTGCTTTTGCGGTCTTTAATGGCAATGCATCGAGTGGTTATTACACGCTCAATCTGATGGCGAAAAAAGCGATAGAAATTGCAAAAGAGACTGGAATTGCAATCGTTTTTGGCAGCAATCACAATGATGGCGGCAGTTTCGCTCGATACGTCTATCTAGCCTACGAGCAGGATATGATGGCGATAGCCTCGAACAACACTGTGCCGCTGGCCGCACCATTCGGGGGGATGTTTAACCTGCTGAGCTGTCCACCATTTGATGCGATAGTACCTTCTGGTGACGAGCCTCCAATCTGGGCCAGTTTAAAATTTGCCGAATGGTACGATGCAGATATCTCGGAAGCGGTATTGCAGAATCAGCCGATGAAAGGTAAGTGGCTGATAGATCCCGAATCAGGTGAAGTGACCGATGATGCCAGGCCCTACGCCAAACCCATACCGGGCTACGGTCGAGTATGGGATGCCTCTTGTGCTGGCCAGATTGAGACACCGCGAACTTATGCGCTGAACCTCTGGAATGAAGGACTCGCGGCGATTATCAATCCTCTGGGGATCCCTAGTTCAGAGTTGCCAACCATTGATGATTTTGCCAATGGCAATGCTGCGCCCAGTGTCGGCGGTAGCTACTACATCTGTATTGATCCCTCGCGTTTCGGACCCATCGAGGCAGTTAAAGAAAAATCAGACAAATTCATCCGGGAAATCAGCAATGTACGACCGCGACCGGGTCAGCGGGTGCGCATTCCTGGTGAAGATGGATATCGTTCGCTGCAAGATAGTGAGTCGACCGTGGATGTGCTGGAGAACCACTGGCAACCGTTCTTTGACAACATCGCAGCGAAGTACGGCCTGAACGAAGCTATCCTTCGCGATGAGTTTGAAACTCAGTCGATTGCCGGCAGTACCTGAACCCCGACCTTCCGCTGTCTGAGCACGTATCGGTTTATTGGGTAACCCCTAAGGGTAATTATATATAGAAATAGCCTTGTCTAAAGTGCTGACCAAGTCGCTGACCCTGAGGGTCGAGCTGATCAAAGGTGAGTTCCCCGTTGAACTCCACGACTTGATGAAACAAACCAGCGAGAGAAGACAATGGTTAAAACTAGAAGCACGTTAAATTCAACTGCCTTACGGCGAAACAAACTTTCTACTGCAGTAGCAATGGGTGTGCTGATGGTTTCCGGTGACTCGATTGCCGAATCGAGGGTCATCGAAGAGGTTGTCATCACAGCTACCAGAAGGGCTCAGTCCGTTCAGGATGTGCCTATTAACATTTCCGTTGTAACAGGAGATACCATTCGGGAAACAGGTGTAAGCGACCTGAACGATCTGATTAGACTGGTTCCGGGCCTTGTGACGACGGATCTTGGTGCCGACGCAGGCGTCAATAACAGCTTGATCATGCGGGGTCTGAACGCTAACAACCCCGGCACAAACAACGTTTTACCAAATGTTGTTGAACCATCAGTATCGACTTATCTCAACAATTCACCGGTGTTTCTCAATCTGAAACTTGCCGATATATCTCGGGTAGAAGTGCTGAGAGGTCCACAGGGTACGCTCTATGGTTCGGGTTCGGTGGGCGGCACGGTTCGATTCATTTTCAACGAGCCAGATACTCAGGCTGCGAGCGCTTCTGTATCAGCCGGGGTCAGTAGCTCGTCGCACGGTGATGACCTTAACTACGAGTTCGATTTCGTGGGTAATCTGCCGTTGAGTGATACTGCCGCTGTTCGAATTTCGGCCGGTTATGAAGAGGAAGCAGGTGTCACAGATGCGATTAACATTTCTGTTCTGGACAGTTCAGGGAATGTGGTACCTGCAGGCGGTGACGCCATCGGTGGCGGCCATACAACGACAACCAAGGATGATACTGATGGCAGTGAAGTCAAGTATGTCAGAGCTTCTGTGCTTTGGGATGCGACCGACAACACAGAGCTGCTGCTCAGCGTGTTCCATCAAGAAAACGAATCCGACAGCGATACCTACATGCGCCTTACGGATGGGCAGACCAGCGGTGAAGAGTGGGAAAACGGTCGCCGGTTTCTGACACCAAGTGAATTCGAAGCAGACGTAGTGAGTCTCGAAGTTGAATCAGATTTCGGTTTTGCCACCTTTTCTTCATCAACCACTTTCACTGAAACTTCGGTCACGGCAAGAAACGATATCTCGAATTTGTATGAGAGCATAGATGAAGCTACAGGCGGTATAGCGTACTTTGGCTCACCTAGACTTGCATTTCTGACCGAAGCAGAAGGTGTTTTCGAGGCGGTGACCCAAGAGTTCCGTCTTGTGTCAAACGGTGACAACGACTGGGATTGGGTTGCTGGTGTCTATTACAACGATACAGAATCAGATCTGATAGTTCACGATGTTGATCATAGTTATGAAGCCTGGTTGGCATCTGTACCGGACACCTACTACGGGCTGGGTACTTTCCTTGATGTGCTTAACACGTTCTCTGACCGTACTCCGCCTTTTACGGGTGCCTATTATCAGGATCGTACACTCGACTTTGAAGACAAGGCTGTATTCGGTGAATTGACTTATCATTTTACTGAAGATTTTCAGGCTACCGTCGGTTTTCGTAAGTTCTGGCAGGAGTTCGATGCAAGCCAGGTGGTTGCACTACCCTATTGCGGATTTTACTGCGCACCTGATGGCAACCTGAATGGGTCTACCTCGGAAGCCAACAGTGCAAAATTCGATGACCAGTTGTTCAAATTCAATGCCTCGTACTACGTGAATCAGGACAGTATGTTGTATCTCACCTGGTCTGAGGGGTTCAGGCATGGTGGCGCTAACAGCTTCCCAACCGCTGGATTCGCGGGCGTAGATCCATCCTTTATCGTTTTTGACCCTGATGAGGCGACCAATGTTGAAGTCGGTATCAAAGGTACGTTCGGGGGCACCACAAACTATACGCTGGCGGTGTACCAAATCGACTGGGAAAACATTCAGCTGGATGTGTTTGCCGGGGCGCTCGGGATACCAGGAGTCGTCAATGGTGATGAAGCTAAATCACGAGGTGTAGAACTGGAGTTGAATAGTCAGCTCACGGACAATCTGCGAATCGACTTTGGCATAGGCTATACCGATGCAGAAATTACTAAGGACGCAGGGCTGCTTAACTTTACTGATTTTGCCATAGCCAGGGACGGTGACCCATTACCAGGTGTGCCTGATGTTCAGGCTAGCATTAATGTTGATTACGACAAGCCGCTCGAAAACGGGTCAAGCCTGCACTTCAACGTGAATGGATCTTATCGAAGCTCTGCTGAGACCAACTTTAATGCAGATTTCGGTAATCATGTCGAAGTGGATGGTTTCGATAAATGGAATGCTTCAGTAACCTGGCAGAAAGATTCCTTTTCGATCAGGGCGTTCGTTAACAACATTACCGACGAAGCCGGTTTGAGCGGTGTTCAGAATGGCCGGGCTGCCTACAGCCATATTGGTTTTATCGGTCGTCCCCGCACGGTTGGAATTAGACTCAACTACGAGTTTAATGAGTAGGTAAGACTGCGGGAGATCCTGTAATCCTGGAAAGATTGCAAAATTGGCGTTGCGATGGCGTCTGAGGAACAAATACTGCTCCAGAAGCTACGAAAGCATCTGGAGCAGAACAGGCTGAAGGAAGCTCTCGCTTTGTGCAGGGATCTGAATGGCCGATTTCCAGACAGTGCAGAGGGATGGTGTGCTGCCAGCGTCGTTGCCTGTCGCCTGGGCAATGCAGAGAAGGGGCTCGAATTTGTTGGCCGTGCTCTGATCATTGATCCTGACAATGCGAGATTTATGGTCGCCAAGGCAAATGCACTCGTGCAGTCACAAAAGCTTGCAGAGGCAGCGTCGCTCGCAGAGGCAGTCGCGACCAAATCCCCCGAAGATGCGCAGGCTCAGGATATGGCAGGTGGCATCTTAACGAGATGTAACGATTACCAGAATGCACTTCAGTATTATGAGAATGCAGTTGCTTTAGTGCCAGCCAATGCGACCTACCAATTCAATCTTGCAACAGTAAAACGGTTTCTAGGCGATCAGGTGGGTGCAGAATCATGCCTGGATCGAGCCATTGACCTGAATTCGGACGATTTTGAAGCCTATCATCTTCGATCAGATCTGCGATCACAGACGGCAGAAAACAACCATGTCTCAGCTCTGCAAGAGCGACTGAGTATCCCGATCCAGGATTGGCGCGGAGAGATGAAGCTGCGCTTTTCACTGGCAAAGGAACTTGAGGATCTAGCGGAGCACGAACAGTCTTTTGCGCAGTTGAAACAGGGGGCGGATCTGCGTCGACGTCATATGACCTATCGAGTCGACAGTGATCTTGAAACGATTGATCGTATCGTTAACGTTTATTCCGATGAGGCATTCAATCAAATTCAGTCAGGTTGTCCCGAAGAGCGACCGATATTTATTGTCGGTCTTCCGCGGACCGGAACGACACTGATAGATCGAATATTGAGCAGTCATGATCAGGTTCACTCAGCCGGAGAATTGAACAATTTTGCCCTGGCGCTGACGAGGCTTGCCCGGAACGAGGTGGGCGTAAATGGAAATGTCAGCCTCGTTGAGCAGTCAGCGAAGTTAGATTTTTCTGCTCTGGGCGAGGCCTATTTGGCGAGCATTGATGGAAGGGCATCGGCAAGCCGATTCGTCACTGATAAGTTACCGCTGAATTTTCTGTACTGCGGACTCATCCACAAGGCTTTGCCAGAAGCGAAGATCATCCACGTCACGAGAAATCCCCTGGATGCCTGTTATGCCATGTATAAACGACTTTTTCGTGATGCCTATCCCATGTCATATGACCTGACCGACCTGGGTCGATACTATCTGGCGTACAGGCGTTTAATGCAGCACTGGAATCGACTTTTGCCCGATGTTATCTATCCTGTTGCCTATGAAGACTTGGTGGCAAATCAGGAGGCAACATCCAGAAGCCTGATAAAGCGTTGTGATTTACCCTGGCAGGATTCCTGTCTGAGATTTCAGGACAATCCTGCTGCGAGTACCACTGCCAGCGCCTCGCAGGTTAGGCAGCCGGTCTACGACACATCCATTGGCAAGTGGCGCCATTATGAACGGGAACTGGAGCCGCTAATACGAATACTTGAAAAATCGGATATTGAGGTTGTCTGATGGTCGATACCTACAAAGGGTACTTGAGGCTGGTCAGGACCTGGCCTAGCATCATCTCAGGTTTGAACCTCCCGGTACGCTGATATGACGGCTATGTCACGAGCCACAGACAAGATCACTGACTACCGCCCGATAGGTGCTGGTATTTTTCTTTATATGCTGGCGCCGCTGGGCATGACACTCATTCCCCTGGTCGTTGGTGCAGCAGCAACTGATCTGGGTTTTTCGGACAGTGAAGTGGGTTACCTCGCTTCTGCTGATCTGGCCGGTCTCGCCGTCGTTTCTGCATCGGCAGCTTTCTGGATAAGAAAACTCTCGTGGCATCTGGTTGCCGGTGCAGCCCTTGCGGTGATTATCCTGGGCAACCTGCTTTCGGTAGCGGCTGATTCGTTTACAAGCCTTTGCGTGGCTCGTTTTATCACTGAGATGGGAAGCGGTGCGATCTTCTCGCTGGCGCTGGTGACACTTGGCGAAACCAAAACTCCGGACAGGTTCTACTCATTCGGTATTGGCATGACAATCGCGTTGTCGGTGGGTGTTTTCGTCTGGTTTCCTAGCCTTATAGCCATCTATGGTATAGATACGATTTTTATTTTTCACGGGGTCGTGGCGGCAATTGTCATCCCGGGTATTTTTTGGCTGCCAAAGGCCGTTGGTATTGCTTCGCAATCAGGTTCAGGTGCGCAGCTGAAGGACTATGTCCCTCTCTTTCTTTGTTTCATTGGTTTCGGTTGTTTTATGGTCGCAGAAGGCGGCATCTGGTCCTATATTGAACGTATTGGGGCGGGATCTGGACTGGACGCTGACTACGTCGGTCAGGTGCTGGCCGCAACCCAGGTTGCAAGCCTTGCCGCCACGATGCTCTCGTCTTACATTAGCATCCGTTTTGGCAGGGTCTGGCCAATCGGGTTGGGTATGTTCGGTTTTCTGATTTCTCTGTACCTGGTGCAGATTCCAACCGCTGATGGCTACCTGATCGGCGCTTGCCTCTCACAGTTTGCCTGGGTATTTGTCCTGCCTTATCTGCTCCTTCTGTGCGTCGAGCTTGATCCATCAGGGCGCTTCTATGTTTTGACGACCGCATTCAAAATGAGTGGGTTTGCGCTGGGGCCTGCAATTGTCGCGACGCTTATTCATACTGGGGGTCAAGCACAGGATGCTGTGCAGACAGTAACTCAGGATTTTTCGGTAGTCTCATGGGTAGGCACAATATTTCTTAGCTTAAGTCTTGTATTGTTACTCCCGCTAGCGAGCCGTCTGGATAGGCGCGTGAGCAGCTGATTCAGACTGTAAAGAAAGGAAAATATTATGAGTGACATTGCTGACCAGCGCCTAGAAGCGATGCGAAAGTTTGCGCAGCGGAGCCTTGAGAATCATCGACACCCTCACATTGGTGAGTTCTATAAACGTTGCCTTGAAGAGAACGCACCGGTTTTTGATCCCCCGCATGAGCTGACAGAGAATACGTTCTATCGAGCGCCCAGAAGTGATCAGCTGAATATCGCAGATATCGCCTGCCTTGGTCTGCCGATGGATGTCAGCGCGCCGTACCATGGCGGGCAAAAGTTTGCTCCGAATGCATTACGCGAAGCATCATGCACGCATGGTCCCATTCACGATCGCTGGAATGTCATCCCGTTCGATATGTGTCGTGTCATTGACTATGGCAATGTTGTCTTCAGCAGACCCCACGACACGCAGCAGACCGTTCAGGATATTTACGAGACCATTTGTGAGATTGACGATGCCGGGGTGGTACCTTTTTCAGTGGGGGGTGTCCATACCGTGTCCCATCCTGTGCTGAAAGCGTTGGGGCGCAAGGAGCCAGTTGGGCTCATTCACATTGATGCCCACGCAGATACGATGGCGGGTGAAATGCAGGGTGAGGAACTGAGTGACGGAGCTGTGTTTCGTAATGCGGTACTGGATTCAGGCATTGATCCGGCGCGGACAGTACAGATCGGCATCCGCGGTTTCGCGACTCACTACTGGGATTTTTCCTATGACAGCGGCATGAGGGTCATCACGATGGATGACTTTGACGAAATGGGTTTGAAAAATGTTCTCGCCGAAGTACATGAGATTATCGGTGATGGGCCCTGCTATCTGACGCTGGACTGCGACGGTATCGATGCCAACTATATGCCGGGTACACAGCTGCCGGAACCCTTTGGTTTTACTTCCCGCGAGGTTCGCAACCTGATTCGTGGTCTGCGTGGCCTTGACCTTATTGGCGCTGATATCGTTGAACTGTGTCCTTTGGTTGATGTGCGTGGCACCTCGGCAAATCTTATGGCCGCCCTCGGTTTTGAGATTCTCTGCCTGCTCTCAGAGGCACGCGCAGAGCGCACCGGTGAAATCAACAAGACCCATTGGTAGGTAGAGAGCTTATTCAGAAGGGAATGTGATGACTGAAGCGCAACGTTTGGTAGGTAGAGATCTTATGCAGGAGGAAAAGCGATGACTGAAGCGCAACGCTGGGTTGATTTTGACCCGAGAGATTTTATGGATGAGCTCAAGGATGGCGATATTGAGAAAGCACTTGAGCAGGTCGATGACAACGCCACCTGGCGCATCCCCGGTGACCCGAAGTATGGCGGTGCAGTTCATGAAGGTCTGGCGGGTTTTCGGAAGTTCGCAGAACTAGCCAATTACTTTTTGCCCCATGGCGTTGAACGGCTCTGGTCCAGAGTCTCGCATGCACCAGGGATAACTTTTCTTGAACAGAAAATCCGCGCCCGGACATTAATAGACACGGTGTACGAGAATGAATATGTATTCGTTTTCAGCCACGGTAAAGATGGCAAGCTTATCGAGGTAAAGGAGTATCAGGACATGCAGCCGATGAACGATGCTTTCGAAGGATGGGAGCCGGACGAGTAGCCTCGCGAGGTATTATTCCCGTAAGGCCTCGATATCAATACCGACTTCAGCACCCATTTGCTTTATGCCTTGCCAGTACTTCTGCTGAACCGGAACGCCGTTTAACCGGCGTTCTCTTTCGCTACGCAGTGCGTTTTCCCCTGGCAGGGTGATTTCATCAAAACCTTTTTGCAGTTTGGTTTCTTTCAGGGTTCGAACCCACTCATCCACTCGCTGCTTAAACAGGTCAAGGGGCATGAGATCAGCAATGTTCACTACCATTAAAAAAGCGCCGCCACCTCGTTTGACCAGCCGGTCCGGGTCGGCAGCCAGTGCGTGCATGCTGGGATATTCCATTTGAGGTGAAGTATAGCCGCCGGGTGTCAGCAGTCCGGTCATGATTTCGATA
>Ga0208971_1000086_pt1 | contig 65036 bp, 63 predicted proteins | sample AOAMet1_18_M0_10_2_FD_188229 | JGI IMG/M metagenome (GOLD analysis project Ga0208971, IMG submission 188229) | Ammonia-oxidizing marine microbial communities from Monterey Bay, California, USA - CAN11_18_M0_10 (SPAdes) | ecosystem: Environmental > Aquatic > Marine > Intertidal zone | place...
GCCACCTTTTGCACCGATGGCCCTGGCCGGCGGTGGAGCTTTTATCAAATGGCGCGAGGCTATTGAGACGACTGACGCGGTGATCTTGCACCTTGAAGGGGGCGCGCCCGCTGCTGTGCGCCAAGGGCAGATGATCTATATCGCAGGATGGCCCGATGATGCCGGCTGGCGACGCATTTTGGAAATGCTGGCCGAGCAAGCCAGACTTGATTTGCTGAATTTACCGCCAGATCTGCGCCTGCGGGAAACAGACAGCCATAGATTTTGGTTTAACTACGGACCGCGCACTGTCACCTACCAAGAGATGACCCTGCCTACCGCAGGTGTACATTGGGAGGCCAAATAATGCCACTCGCAAGCTTTGGGTATACGGCCGATGGGCGTCATGTACAAAAAATCACCCTGCGCTCTGAACAGCTCACCGTCACGATCCTGACCCTCGGCGCGGTGATCAATGATGTTCGGCTGAGCGGCGTGGCCTGGCCTCTCACCCTCGGCAGCCCGGATGTGGCAAGCTATGAGGGAAAATTGAGCAGCTTTGGCTCCTTCATGGGACCGGTCATCAATCGGATCAAAGGCTGCACCGCCAAGATTGACGGAACGACCTATACTTTCGAAAAGCACCGTTGTGGAAATTTGACTCAGCACTCCGGCAGCACGGGCATGCATCGGCAGATTTGGGAGATCGCCGAATATGGACCGGACTATGTCGTTCTGGCGTTAAATTTGCCCGATGGATTGGGCGGCTTTCCCGGGAACCGCGAGATCACAGTCCGTTATGACATTGAGCAGGCAAGTCTGCGCCTGACCGCCACGGCTTCAACCGATGCACCTACCCCCTTCAACCCTGCCAATCATTCCTATTGGTCTTTGGACTCCAAGCCGGGCTATGGCGGGCAAAAGCTCCAGATTGCTGCCGATCACTACAGTGAACCAGATGCACAGTTAATGCCCACAGGACGCATTTTGCCGGTGGACAACAGCCCCTATGATTTTCGTGCCGGGCGCAGATTGGCCGGCGATGAAAGCGAATTTTATGATCTCAACCTCTGCTTTGGCTCAACAAAAGCCCCGCTGCGCCCAATCGCGACCTTGACCGGAGTGGACGGAGTTCGCATGCAGATGGCTACAACCGAATGCGGGCTGCAGCTCTATGACGGCGGCACGATTGACGGGCGCGATTATCCAACCCATCACGGCGCGCCCTATGGCCCCTATGCCGCGCCCGCGCTCGAGGCACAAAGCTGGCCGGGTTCATTGGCGCAGAGTCATTTCCCCGATATCATATTGCGTCCCGGAGCACCCTATCACCAAATCACAAGCTGGACCTTCTCGACCAAGCAGATAGGCTAGGTTTGAAATTGAAAAGGTCTGACACATGAATGACATCCCCATCCACCGCCTCACCAAAGAGGCATTCGCGCCCTATGGTGATATTCTCGCGCTGAAACCGGCACCCGATAAGCTGATCAATCAAGGGCTTTGTGGTCGACATCATGATTTGGCCCTGATGGATTTCGGACTGGATGGACGGGCGGGCATCAGCCTATTTGACGCCACGCCACGCAGCCTGCCTTATGTATTAGAGCTGGTAGAGCGGCATCCAGAAGGCTCACAAGCCTTTATTCCCATGACCCAAAACCCTTTTTTAGTGATTGTAGCGCCAGATGAAAACGGCACGCCCGGCCGCCCCTTGGCCTTTCGTACAGAGGCCGGGCAGGGGATTAATTTTCACCGCAATGTCTGGCACGGTGTTTTAACCCCCCTGTTCGCCCCTGGCCTATTTGCGGTCGTGGATCGAATAGGCAAGAGCGCGAATTTAGAAGAATACTGGTATGAAATACCCTTCACAGTCTCAGGAGATGTGACATGAAAGACATTCAAGAGCTCAAAGACCTAAACGCAAAGCAAATATGGCACCCGATGGGCCACCCCGGCGATTTACAAGCCAATGCCCCCACCATCATTGATCGCGCCGAAGGCGTTCGCATCACTGATATTGACGGCCATGAAGCCATTGACGCTGTCGGGGGTCTCTGGTGCGCCAATCTGGGCTATTCCAACGATGTGGTGAAACAGGCCATCTCAGATCAACTGTCCAAGCTCCCCTATTATTCCGCCTTCGCCGGCACCAGCAATGCGCCTGCGATTGAAGCGGCGGAAACAGTGGTGAATTTCTTCAAACCCGATGGCATGGCACGGGCATTTTTCACCTCTGGCGGCTCAGATTCGGTGGAAACCGCTCTGCGGTTGTCGCGCCAGTATCATCGCTTACGCGGCCAGCCACAGCGGATCAAATTTCTCAGCCTCAAGAAAGGCTATCACGGCACACATTTTGGCGGCGCCTCGGTCAATGGAAACGCGCGGTTCCGCACGGCCTATGAGCCTTTGCTGCCGGGCTGTTATCACCTGCCCTCGCCCTATAGCTATCGCAACCCGTTTAACGAAAGCGATCCGGCAAAATTGGCGCAGTTGGTGGCTCAAACCATGGAAGATGAAATCTTGTTTCAAGATCCTTCCACCATCGCCGCTTTCATCCTTGAGCCGATCCAAGGCGCAGGCGGGGTGATCGTCTATCATGAGAGCTTCATGAAGCTCGCACGCGACATTTGCGACAAATATGGCATCTTGATGATTTCAGATGAGGTCATCACTGGCTTCGGTCGGACGGGTGATTGGTCTGGTGCGCGTCATTGGGGCGTTCAACCGGATATGATGACCACGGCCAAGGGCATCACCTCCGCCTACTTCCCTGTTGGAGCCACTTTGCTGAATGCCAAAGTGGCTGAGACCTTTGAAAGCGATCAATCTGGCGAGGGCGGAATTTTTCACGGCTATACCTACTCAGCCCATCCCGTGGGCATGGCAGCAGTCAATGCCTGTTTGAACGAGACGGTACGTTTGGATCTCAAGAGCAACGCCGCAGCCCGCGGCACCCAGCTTTATAATGGATTAAAAACGCTACAAGAAGAGTTCGATATTATTGGCGATGTACGCGGAGGACATGGGTTGATGGCTGCGATTGAGCTGGTCACTGAACGGGCTGCAAAAACGCCGATGGACATGCCCAGCCTCAAACGCGCCCATAAAGCCTGCTATCAATCTGGCACGATGGTGCGCATGGGTGGCAACAATCTTTTAATGTCCCCGCCCCTGACACTGACAGAAGCGGATGTGTCAAAGATTTTGGATGATCTTCGAGTGGGGCTCAAAGCCATCTAACCAGGCTCGGCCAGCGTGACGGCTCCGCCCGCCGTCTCGCATGGGCTGAAATCTCTGCACAATGCCATTTCACCAAAGAAATGAGGGCAGCGCTAGAAATTCGACTAAGGTTCGCAGATCAGCTTAACCCGCGCCCCAACCGCCGCCGCCCGGGGTTGCCAATCCGAAAATGGATCCTGCGGGCAGGTCAATCTCATCGTTTCCTTGCAAATCGACCTTCTGACCGTCCAGCAGTTCCGCCCAATTTTCGCCGGTCACGCCGGGGGCGCCTCCGGCAGCTCCGAAGGGTGGGATGGTGCGGTGAGAGCATAGGGTTGTCACTGTCACATCCGTCAAAAACTCCAAACGCCGCAGCGCACCATCTCCACCGCGATAGCGGCCAGCACCCCCTGATCCCCGCCGAATGGCAAAGCTGCGCAAGCGCACAGGAAAACGGCTTTCCAAAATCTCTGGATCCGTCATTTTCGTGTTGGTCATATGGGTTTGCACCGCGTCACAGCCGTCAAATCCAGGTCCAGCCCCTGTGCCACCAGCAATGGTTTCATAGTTTTGAAACTCCGCATTGCCCCAGACAAAATTATTCATCGTGCCTTGGCTGCCGGCCATAATGCCCAGCGCTCCAATCAAAGCATTGCAGGCCGCTTGGCTGACCTCTGTGTTACCTGCAATCACCGCTGCCGGATAGGCAGGATTGAGCATGGAATTCTCGGGCACGATGATATCAATCGGTTTAAGACAGCCTTCATTCAGCGGAATGTTTTTGCCAACCATCATACGGAAAACATACAGCACCACTGCCCGCGAAACCGCAAAAGGCGCATTGTAATTGCCCGGATGCTGCGCAGTCGTGCCTGTGAAATCGACGCAGGCTCGGCCAGAGTCCTGATCGATCGTCAAGGCGACTTTAATCTGCTGGCCAGTGTCCATTGGATAGACAAAGCTTCCGTTCTTGAGACCCGCGATCACAGCGCGCACACTTTGTTCCGCATTGGCTTGCACATGCCCCATATAGGCCGTGACCGCCTCCACCCCATAGCTGTCCACCATACGCAACAATTCGCGCCGGCCCGTTTCATTGGCAGCAATTTGCGCCTTAAGATCGGCCATATTTTGCGAGATATTGCGGCAGGGGTATCGGCCCGATGACAAAACGTCGATGGCCTCACGCTCACAAAGGGTTCCGGCGCTGACCAATTGCACATTATCAATCAGTACGCCTTCTTCCTCGATATGCCGGCTGTCTGGTGGCGCGGATCCTGGCGTGCGGCCACCAATATCCGCATGATGGCCACGCGAGCCGAGCCAATAGGCCGGTTTGCCCGCAACAAAAACTGGCGTTACAACAGTAACATCTGGCAAATGCGTGCCGCCATTATAGGGTGAGTTCAGCATGAAGGCATCCCCCAGTGCAATCGACAGATTTTGCTGCATGACGGTTTTTATACTGTCCGACATTGAGCCCAAATGCACCGGCACATGCGGCGCATTGGCCACCAAATCCCCTTGACCATCAAAAATGGCACAGGAAAAATCAAAGCGCTCTTTGATATTCACCGACCAGCTTGTGTTGGCCAATGTGGCGCCCATTTGGTCAGCAATAGACATAAAGCGGTTTGACATGACCTCCAACAGGATCGGATCTGCCTTGGTGCTGGCCAAATCGCGATGCGTGCGGGCAACATGCTCCAGGATCAAATTCCCAAAGGCATCTTGCCGTGCTTGCCAGCCCGGCTCCACCACATTGGTCCCAGTGGACTCAATAATGATGGCTGGCCCCGAGATCACCTGATCTGCCCGCAAACGCCCGCGGTCATAGACTTCGGTCTTATGCCAGGTTTTGCGATACAGCCTGCTTTCACCAATCGGCACCCCCGCGCCAAAACCTTGAGATGGAGTTGCCGCATGGGTCATCTCGCCGATACCCTCAACGCTGAGCATCTCATATTGCAGCTTGCGATCAGGAGAGGCAAAGCCAAAGCGCGCCTTATGCGCAGCTTCAAAATCCTCGGCCATCTGCTGTTGCGTGCCATAGCTGACACCCAAAGATTGATGCGATCCCTCATAGCGCAAATGCGCAGTGATTTCGAGCCGCGGATCTGTGATGCCCTGGCTCATTAACTCGGCACATGCGACCTCTTGCAATGATGCCAATCGCGCCACTACTTGATCCTCATCCGAGAGATCGCAATCCAACTGCCCCTCACGCAGGCAGCGCAGATCGGCCAGCCCCATGCCATAGGCAGATAGGACGCCAGCAAAAGGATGGACCATCACCCGCGCCATACCCAGCGCTTCGGCCACCAGACAGGCATGTTGCCCTCCGGCTCCACCAAAACTCTGAAGCGTATAAGACGTGATATCATGGCCGCGCTCTACGCTGATTTTCTTGATCGCATTGGCCATATTCTGCACAGCGATGTCCAAAAACCCCTGCGCCATATCCTCCACGTTACCTTCCAAGCCATGATCTCTTGCCAGAGCTTCGATTCGCGCGACAGCCGCGCCGGCATCCAAAGGCAATGTGCCAGATGCACCAAAAACAGCCGGGAAATAATCCGCAGAGAGCGCACCCAATATCACATTGCAATCTGTAACGGTCAAAGGCCCGCCGCGGCGGTAGCTGGCTGGCCCAGGATCGGCGCCGGCGCTTTCCGGCCCCACTTGGAACCGGCCATCACGGTAACAGCAAATCGAACCGCCACCAGCCGCCACCGTGTGGATGTCCATCATCGGTGCCCGCATCCGCACGCCGGCCACATCGGTTTCAAAACTGCGCTCAAATTTGCCCGCGAAATGACTGACATCGGTGGAGGTGCCACCCATGTCAAAGCCAATCAGCTGATCAAAACCTGCGTGTTGGCCAGTTTGCACCATGCCAACGATCCCTCCAGCGGGACCCGATAGGATTGCATCTTTGCCTTGGAATTTTCGCGCATCTGTGAGCCCGCCATTCGACTGCATAAACATCAAAGCCTTGCAATTTCCGCCGACATTTAGAGCCCCCGCCACCTGATCGACATAGCGCCGCAAAATTGGAGACAGATAGGCATCCACCACAGTGGTATCCCCGCGTCCGACCAGCTTGGCCAGGCCAGACACCTCATGGGAGGTTGAGATTTGCGAAAAGCCAAGCTCGGCGGCCAGCTGTGCCAATTGCTGCTCATGCACCGGATTCAGATAGGCATGTAACAAGGCAATCGCAATAGACTGCACCCCCGCCGTACGGGCAGCCTTCATGTCATCACGCGCGCGGGAAAGATCCAAAGGTGTCAAAACGCTGCCTGCCGCATCAAGACGCTCGGAGACTTCCACAACAGTTTCATAGAGCAACTCTTGTCGCGAAATCTGCATGGCAAATAAATCGGGCCGAGTCTGATACCCGATTTCAAGAAGATCTCCAAAACCCTCGGTGATCATCAAAAGCACTCTTGCGCCTTTGCGTTCCAACAAGGCATTGGTGGCCACAGTTGTGCCCATCTTCACCGCGGCAATATCGGCCTCCTCTAGAGCTGTATCGCCAAGAATGTGGCGTATTCCAGCGACGGCTGCATCATTATATTGCTCTGGGTTTTCGGACAAAAGCTTGTGACTGTGAAGCCCGCCAGCCGAATCTTGCGCAACAATATCCGTGAACGTGCCTCCGCGATCTACCCAAAATTCCCATGACATTAGCTGCTCCCCCTTTCTGTCTTGCACAAATGCTGTAAACGCAGTTCGGGTCAAGAGGTGGATGCCTGAAATGCAGCTATTTGGATTTCACATAAATTGTTCACACTTGAATCCGGACAATAAGATCTCATTAATTTTTACCTGTGAGAACGTTCCTACGCGCATTTTGGAGACCTGTCGTGGGAAGCTTTCGGTTTAATGGGCCAATTTCAGGATCCATCCTGAACAACCCGCTTGGGGATGCGCGATTTTACGAGCATAATGGGCAAATTACCCTAGCCAGCGATGGCGGACAAGGCGTTGTTACTCTCTCAACCGCCGCCAATCAGACAGCCACCCTCGCGCACAGAGCGCCAATTGGTGTCAATGTCCCGTCCCAAAATGTGACCCTTGACGGGCGGGTCATAACCATTTCGGATCAGGATTTGGCCGCGCTTCAAAACAGCAGATCCGACAATTCTTTAACCCTCCATTCAAGCAATACCGGCCAATATGCAGATCGCTTTGAGGCGGTGCAGCTACAGACTGGCAACACAGGTCTTGTGGTGCTCGCAGATACGACCGGCAATGGGCTGGCCACGTTTCAAATCGCCAACAACGGGAGGCTGATGGAGCAAAACCAATTGGCCGCCCAACAGGCCGTTTTCACCGACCAAATCTCGGCACTGAGCGTTGCAACTGTGGGACGCGATAGCTTTGTTTTGGCCGCCTCCGCCAGCAATCATAGTATCACCGCCTATGCAGTCTCACCCAACGGCACGCTGTCGCCCGCCTCCACTTTGGGCGCACAGCAATTTTTGCCCATTGCCACGCCGCAAGATATGGCCACGGTCTCATTGCAAAGGCAAAGCTTCGTTGTCCTGGCCAGTGCGGGCACAGGGTCATTAACTGTCTTGTCGCTCGACTCTGCGGGTGTCTTATCGCCGGTGGATCAGGTGACAGACAGCCTCAATACACGGTTCCAGGGCGCTCAAATACTAGAGACCTTAACCCATCAAGGAAATGCCTATGTCATCGCTGCTGGGCAAGACAACGGCCTGTCATTGTTTCGGATTTTGGGCGATGGGCAGCTTGTGCATCTTGTGCATCTTGTGCATCTCGATACGATGGCAGATCAACTCAATATGCCGATCAACAGCATTACGGATATCTATATCAATATTATTGCCGGTGATGTTCAATTGTTCACGGTCTCTGGCTGAGAAGCGGGCATAGGTCACTTCAGCCTGAGCCTGAGCACAACGTCCAGTGCCCAGGCCGATATTTTATTTGTACAGGATTCAGGGCAAGCGCTCAATGGCGGTGCCGGGGATGACCTGCTGCGCGATGGCGCGGGAGTGGATCAGCTCTCAGGCGGAACTGGAGTGGACACATTCATGCTCGTCGGAGATGGTGGCACCGATCGCATTACCGATTTTGAGCTGGACCAAGATCGCTTGGACCTCTCCCATTGGGCCGGTTTCACCCATGTCCAACAATTAACAGTGACCAGCACAGCCACCGGTGCCATATTAAGTTTCAGTAATGAGCAGCTCGTTGTGGACAGTGCCAATGGCACCAGCCTATCAGCCACAGATTTCACCAACGTAAATGTCATCGCCCTGCAGCCTACAGATCTTAGCGCTACGCTCGCGGCCGACACAAGTTTTTCGGTGTCGCGCCAAGCGCTCTTCACCAGCCTGACAGGTCAACAAAATTGGAGCGTGCAAACCCAAACTGCCGCGGCGGTCAGGACCGCGCAGCAAGTGGCGGGCCAAACGCCAGCCGCAACCAGTAGCGACAGTTTCGTTTTTGTCAGCCAAGGCGCGCCGCTTGCGACCGAGCTTGCCGCCACGATTGATACAATGGCGTTACAGTCCATCCAGGGGCAGGTCGATGATGGCTCCGGCCAAGCGCTCACAGCTGGCCCCTCTCAAACCACCCTCATCAGCGCTGCCGCAGAGTTTCGCATCGCGCATTATAACTCTACAGACCCTGATGAGTTTGTGTTTTTCCAGAGTTAAAGCTCGCTGACACCGGCTCTAAACCGCAGCGCGGATCGCACGAATATTCTCGCCATATGGGGCCGGATTTGAGACGGATCCACCTTTGAAAACAGCCGATCCTGCCACCAAGACATCCGCCCCGGCACGCACCAAACCTGGCGCGGTCAGCGGAGTCACACCGCCGTCTATCTCAATATGGATCGGCCGATCGCCAATCATCGCCCGCAACTGTGCGACCTTGCTTTCCAGTGGGATAAACGACTGCCCGCCGAAACCGGGATTCACAGTCATCACGCAGACCAGATCCGTAATGTCGAGCAAATGCTCAACTGCGCTGGCCGGCGTGCCAGGGTTGAGCGCCACCCCCGCCTTCGCGCCAGTGGCTCGGATCGCTTGCAGGCTGCGGTGAATATGCGCGCCAGCTTCAACATGGGCGGTGATCACATCAGCACCGGCCTCGGCAAAGGCCTCAATGTAGGGATCAACCGGAGCAATCATCAAATGCACATCCATCACAGTTTTGATATGCGGTCTGATCGCAGCACAGGTCGCGGGGCCAAATGTGATATTGGGCACAAAATGCCCGTCCATGACATCGACATGAATCCAATCAGCACCTTCAGCCTCAACACAGCGGATTTCTTCTCCAAAATTGGCAAAATCGGCAGAGAGAATTGAGGGGGCAATTTTTACAGATCGGTCGAAAGACATAGGCTCACCTTTATATCGTTTCGCAGCAATTATCGTGGCAAGGTGCGATTGTCACGCACTAGAATGCTTGAATTGCCAAGCAATCCAATGCACAGAAGGTTTATGAGCCAAAAGATGACCACAGTTACGCAGTTGCCGCAGACACTCGAGCCACGCAATCCAGGATTGCCGCTTGATTTGGATTGGGCACTTTCCATTCAAGCCAATACCTCTGCCATTGAGCGGCGCTGCGCCAGCCTGCCCGCAAGGCGCTCTGTCAAAAAAGATCATCAAGCCGCCTGGCTCGCGCGAGCCATCAGCTGCATTGATCTTACCACGCTCTCTGGCGATGATACTGCGGGCCGGGTCAAACGCCTTTGCGCCAAAGCCCTCCAGCCCGTGCGGCACGACATTTTACAACAAATTGGCCTGCCACATCTGACCACAGGTGCGGTCTGCGTTTATCATGACATGATTGAAACCGCTGTCACCGCATTGCAGGGCAGCGGCATTCCCGTAGCAGCAGTCAGTACCGGCTTTCCCGCGGGCCTATCGCCGCTGCATCTTCGAATTGAGGAAATCCGCGAAAGTGTAAAAGCCGGAGCCTCTGAAATTGATATCGTTATCTCTCGCCGCCATGTTTTGACGCAGAATTGGCAAGCACTCTATGACGAAATGGCAGTCTTTAGATCTGCGTGTGGCGATGCGCATGTGAAGGCCATTCTCGCCACGGGTGAACTTGGCAGCCTGCGCAATGTGGGACGTGCCAGTTTAATTTGCATGATGGCCGGAGCTGATTTTATCAAAACCTCAACCGGTAAAGAAAGCGTCAATGCGACCCTGCCGGTGACTTTGGTCATGCTACGCGCCATCCGTGCTTATTATAATCGCACGGGCTTTCGGGTCGGCTATAAGCCAGCGGGTGGAATATCAAAGGCAAAAGACGCCATCACCTATCTCGCTTTGATGAAAGAAGAACTGGGCGACCGCTGGTTGCGCCCTGATCTGTTTCGCTTTGGCGCCTCCTCTTTGCTCGGTGATATTGAACGGCAGCTCGAACATCACCTCACTGGCGGATACTCTGCCAATCACCGTCACCCGATTGGATAATCAGATGAGTATAGAAACCATTTTTGATACGATGGAGTATGGCACAGCCCCTGAGGATCACAGCATAGCGCTTCAGTGGATTGCCGATCACGGTGGCCTTGTTGGCCCCTATGTCAATGGCGTCTTCGCCCCCGCGCGAGACGATCTGGCCATCTGCAATCCGGCCACAGGCGAGAGGCTTGCGGGCATGACCCTGTGCACAACCGATGAGGTGGCACAGGCGGTGCAGAGCGCCAGGGTCGCGCAACCTGGCTGGTACGCAGCAGGAGGGGCAGCGCGTGCCCGCGTGCTCTATGCCCTTGCACGCGCGATGCAAAAACACGCAAGATTGCTCGCCGTGATGGAAAGTTTGGACAATGGCAAACCCATCCGCGAGAGCCGAGATATTGATATCCCCCTCGCCATTCGCCATTTTTACCATCACGCAGGCCATGCACAATTGATGCCTTCGGCCCTATCGGATCGTGTGGCTTTAGGCGTTTGCGGGCAAATTATCCCGTGGAATTTTCCGCTGCTCATGCTCGCTTGGAAAATCGCCCCCGCCTTGGCGATGGGCAATACAGTTGTGCTCAAGCCCGCGGAATATACGCCGATGACCGCCATGCTCTTTGCCGATCTGTGCAGCCAAGCTGGCGTGCCCCCTGGTGTGGTGAATATCGTCACAGGGGACGGCAGCACAGGGGCCGCGCTGGTGGATGCGGATGTAGATAAGATCGCCTTCACTGGCTCGACCTCGGTCGGACGGCACATTCAAGAGGCAACGGCTGGCAGTGGGAAATCCCTCACCCTAGAATTGGGCGGCAAGTCCCCCTATATTGTCTTTGATGATGCCGATATCGACAGCGCCATCGAAGGGCTCGTGGATGCAATCTGGTTCAACCAGGGTCAAGTTTGCTGTGCCGGATCGCGCCTACTCATTCATGAAGCCATTGCAGATGATTTTCACGACCGTTTGAAAGCGCGAATGGATAAGTTACGGATCGGCAACCCGCTGGACAAATCTATTGATGTCGGCGCGATTGTGGATCCCATCCAACTGCAACAGATCAAAGCGCTGGTAGATACCAATACAGCCGGGCAGACCTATCACGCCCAAACGCCTGTACCAGCGGGCTGTTTTTACCCCCCCACATTGATCACCGGGTTGCACCCTGCTGATACGCTGATGCAGGAAGAAATTTTTGGCCCTGTTCTCGTCTCAACCACCTTCCGCACCCCAGCGGAGGCTGTGGAGGTTGCCAATAACACCAAATATGGTTTGGCAGCGACGCTCTGGACCGAAAACATCAATCTTGCGCTCGAGATCGCCCCTAAACTCGTGGCCGGTGTGGTCTGGGTCAATGCGACCAACCTGTTTGACGCCGCGGCCGGGTTTGGCGGCACGCGCGAAAGTGGCTTTGGCCGTGAAGGCGGCTGGGAAGGGTTGCGAGCCTATAGCAAGCCAGCCCAGACTTTACCCGAACCGGCCCGCGTTACGCCTTTCACCGGGCAGGGCGCCGCTACAGATGATATTGATCGAACCGCGAAACTCTTTATCGGCGGCAAACAGACCCGGCCAGATGGGGGTTACAGCCAAGCAGTTTTCGGCCCCAAAGGCGAGCTGCTCAGCCACGCACCCATCGCCAATCGCAAGGATATTCGCAACGCGGTACAGGCGCAAATGGCATGCAGCTGGGGCAAAACAACCGGTCACCAGCGGGCACAGGTTCTTTATTATCTCGCTGAAAATCTCGCTGCCCAAAACAATAGGTTTGCAGAGCGCTTGGACGACATGACAGGCCTCGGCACAGGGGCTGAGGAAGTGGCTGCGGCGATCGACATCCTATTCACCTATGCCGCTTGGGCTGATAAATTTGAGGGCCGGGCCAAATCTGTACCAATGCGCGCTGTGGCTCTGGCCATGCGTGAACCCGTGGGCGCAATTGCGGCTCTGTGTTCAGATCAAAATCCACTTTTAGGCTTGGTCACGCCCATGGCAGCCGCACTCAGCACTGGCAACTCTATTACCCTCTGCGCCAGCACGGCTTTTCCCTTGGCGGCCACAGATTTCTTGCACATCCTTGAAGCGTCAGATGTGCCGGCCGGGGTGGTGAATATCCTCACCGGACCGCAGGCAGACTTAGCATCGCACCTGGGCGCGCATATGGGGCTGGAAACTGTGTGGTGCCTATCAGGGGCACAGCTCACCAAAACAGTGCAAGCGCAGGCCAGCAGCAATATCAAACGCGTTTGGCAAGGGGCAGCACAGGACGATCACGACAGCTGGCTTGATGCGGGCACAGAGATCAAAACCATCTGGATCCCCTACGGCGAGTAATGCTGCATTATCTGCGGCTAAACCACCCTTTGACGCGGTCAGAGGTCTCCTCAGCCACCGCATCAATCCGGTCAATGACCGGGTTTACGCGCCGTGCCCAAAACCCACGGAGCCGCACATAGATCGCCCAAATCAAAGCTGCCAATAGGACCAAGAAGATAATATTAAACCAGGGGATCAACCGTATATCCGGACCGGCGACCGGCTTCAGGCTAACGGCATTGGGATAGATCGACCAAAATGTGTTGCGCCACCCATAGTGCCGCAAAATATACCATTCTGGAGCCTCTTTACTCGAGACGGCATCTTCTGCTTCGGCCTGGAGGTTCGAGCTGTCAAACTTGAAATAAGGCGGCCAGTTAAAACCCGTGTCCTCATTGCGATACACGCTAACTTTGCCATCGGCTCGAACCGTATTGATCAACCTCAAATCACGGTTCTGAGTTTGCGCCTCACCGCTTTGCGCAGCCGCATAGAACATGCCAGTCCAGCCCGATAAGTCTTTACGCAAAATCTCTGTGCCGGTGATGCGCACAATATCGCGTTGGGGTAAATTATAATGAAACACCGCAAGTACCAGCAGGGCCAATAGCACTTTCAAAATCCATCTAATTTTGACCAGCATCCAAACAGCTCCTTTGGGGGGGGTGTCTCACCTTGGGCCTATATAGGACTTCAAGGGGCCAATCAGAAGCCCCTGGCTTTGATTTTCCGCGCGTTTTTACTCCATGCGCTGAATTTTCAACGCCGTTATAACATAGAAAATCATCAAAATCGGCACCCAAACCGCCCCAGTCCCAACGGTCCAAATCGCGCCAGAGAGGGCTGTTTCTTGCCAAGGGGCTGGAATAAGTGAGGTGATCCAAAGGCAATGCCATAGGAAAACCACCGCAAAACCCCAGGCAAGCGCCGCAGCCGCATGCGTCCAAAACTCCCTGAACCCTTGCGGATCCCGCCGCCCCGCGCGCCACCCAAGATAAAGCGCCACAAGCACGGGGAAAGGCAAGGCGAACAAAAAAATCATCGGCGAGTTACAACCTGTTGTGAGCTTTATGCGCTGAGTAATACGCGCAATAGGAGGGGTGTAAAGCATCACCACTGTGAAGTTACGCCGCAATCTGTGGGCAGGCACAGCTGCGGGTGGATTTATATTGCCAACCTGCGCGCGGTTGCGCATCTTGAATTGATAAAGGGAGTGGAAAACATGCGACTTCAAGGCAAAACCGCAATTGTCACAGGGGCAGGTTCTGGATTTGGAGCCGGCATAGCTCAAAAATTTGCCGCCGAAGGCGCAACAGTGATGGTTGCTGATATCAATCTGGATGCCGCTCAGTCCATCGCAGAGCCGCTTGACGCGACAGCGCAGCATGTGGATGTCTCGCGCGACAGCTCTGTTGGCGATATGATCGGTACAGCCCAGGCTCTTTGGGGGCGGATTGATATTTTGGTCAACAATGCTGGCATCACCCATTTGCCGCAGGCGATGGATCAAGTTAGCGAAGCAGAGTTTGATCAGGTCTTCGCTGTGAATGCCAAATCCGTTTACCTGACCGCGCGCCACCTTGTGCCGCTGCTCAAACGCCAAAGGTCTGGCGCCATCTTGAATATTGCCTCAACCGCCGGCGTATCGCCCAGACCGAATTTAAATTGGTACAATGCCTCAAAAGGCTGGATGATTACCGCCACCAAAGCTATGGCCGTTGAATTGGCACCCTTTAACATTCGCGTTAATGCGCTCAATCCTGTGGCCGGTGAAACACCATTGCTCACCAGTTTTATGGGAGAAGACACGCCAGAGATGCGGGCAAAATTTCTTTCCACCATTCCGCTGGGACGCTTTTCAACGCCGCAGGATATGGGACATGCCGCCAGTTTCTTATGCTCCGATGAAGCCAGTATGATCACGGGAGTGGCGCTGGAAGTTGACGGGGGGCGCTGCATTTGATCCCGGCCAGTTCCCTAGGCCAAACGGCAGATATTTATGCCGGGCGCTTTGCCAACCAGCAACAAGTATTCGCGCATTTGCGCGGCGCAGCCGACCCGGCGTTTATTCCAGATCGTGTTGAGGTGATTTGCAATGAAAACCCAGAACCCAGGTTGGAACATTGGTTCTCGCATGGCGATAGCGCATCCATTGAGGATCGTTTGGGCCTCAACACCACTTGCGTCATCATCTTTGAACATGCGCAAGCTGAGTTGGACACGGCCGGAACAGATCGCTTGACCTATCTTGGCTCCTTTGTGGCCTTGCGCCACAGACCCTAAAAAGCCGGCCCGAGCATTGCTTCAAGCAACTCACTTTCGGGATTTTCCAGCCCAGATATGATGTCGAAATGGTGTTTTCCCGGCTCAATGGTCAGGCTCGACTGCCAATTTTTGGCCAAAAGCTGCGCTTGTTCGAGAAACGCCGGTCGTTCATTCGCGCCAACCCAAACATGCGCGCGCAATTTGTCGGGAGCCGGGTGCAAGGCCGGACTTTCAGCCTTGGCAATATCCTCGGTCAACCCCAGTGGCCCGCTCATCTGTGTCTGCATTAACGGCCGCAAATCCGAAACCGGCGATATCGGCACAATGGTCTGGAGTCGCGCGCGAACCTCGGAAGACAAGCTGCTGCCCATCTGCCCCATACGCGCCACCAAATGCCCCCCGGCAGAGTGGCCCGCCAAAACAATTGGTCCCGGGATCCGGCGAGCGATCTGACCTATGGCCAAGGCCACCGATTGCGTGATCTCCCGGATCGATGCACCTGGGGCCAAGGGATAGCTGGGCAAAGACACCGCCCAATCGCGCGCGCAAGCGCCCTGGGCCAAATGAGAAAAATCTCGCCGCGAAAACCGCAGCCAATAGCCACCGTGCACAAAAATCATCAGCCCCAGCGGGCGTCCTGCGGGAAAAAATAAATCAAAAGCTTGGTCTGGATGCGCCCCATAGGGCTGGTTCAACTGTGCCCGGCCCAGCATATGCTCGGCCTCTCGATAGTTGCGCGCGGTTTCATCCCAATAGGTTAAAAACCTCTCCGCATCGGGAATATAGGCGGCATTTGCATAGGCATCATCAAGGCTCAATTCGCTTCTCCTCTGGACAAATAAGCGATCTGATGGTCTCACATCACCAACCTAGGGAGGCCAAAATGCTTGATTCATCCACAGATCTAAAATCCATGCTTTCAGATCCTAGCTTGCTGCAAACGCAAGCCTTCATCAACAACCAATGGGTTGACGCGGAAAATGGTGCAACCTTTGCCGTTTCAAACCCCGCGCGCGGCGATGTGATCGCACAGGTCGCAGACCTGTCGCGTGCTGATTTGGCACAGGCCATTGACGGCGCTGAGACCGCCCAAAAGAAATGGGCCGCGCTCACCGCAAAGGAACGCTGCAATATCCTGCGCAACTGGTATAATTTGATGATGGAACATCAGTCTGACTTGGCGATGATCCTCACAGCAGAAATGGGCAAACCCCTTGCCGAAGCCATGGGTGAAATTGCCTATGGCGCCTCCTTCGTTGAATTCTTCGCCGAGGAGGCCAAGCGCAACTATGGTGAAACCATTCCCGGTCATCAGGCCGATAAACGGATCACCGTCATCAAACAGCCCATCGGCGTGGCCGCTTCGATCACGCCTTGGAATTTCCCCAATGCGATGATCACCCGCAAGGCGGCACCCGCGCTGGCTGCCGGCTGCGCTTTCGTTGCCCGGCCATCGGAATTGACCCCCTTATCCGCTTTGGCGCTGGGTGTTTTGGCCCAGCGCGCGGGCTTGCCTGCGGGGATATTACAAATTGTACCCTCCAACGACGCTTCCGCCTCGGGCAAAGAATTTTGTGAAAATTCGAAAATACGCAAACTCACCTTCACCGGCTCGACGCGCGTTGGGCGCATTCTTTTGGGTCAAGCCGCTACGCAGGTGAAAAAATGCTCTATGGAACTGGGCGGCAATGCGCCTTTTATTGTCTTTGATGATGCAGACCTCGATGAAGCTGTGATTGGGGCCATGGCTTGTAAATTCCGCAACAATGGCCAGACCTGTGTCTGCGCCAACCGGATTTATGTGCAAGCGGGCGTTTATGAGGAATTCACCAAACGCTTCAAAGTCGCGGTTGAAGCCATGAAAGTGGGAGATGGGTTCGCGGGGGCGGATCTTGGCCCGCTCATCTCCGAGCCAGCTCTCGCGAAGGTTCAAGATCATATCGCTGATGCGCTATCGAAGGGCGCAGTTGTCGCCACGGGGGGCAAACCGCATGATCTGGGCGGCACCTTCTTTGAGCCAACCATTTTAACCGGTGTGACGCAAGACATGACCGTGAGCAAGGAAGAGACATTCGGGCCTATGGCACCTCTGTTCAAGTTCGAAAATGAAGATGATGTGATTGCCATGGCCAATGATACGATTTTTGGACTGGCCGCCTATTTCTATGCCAAAGACCTGAGCCGGGTGTATAAAGTCGCCGAAGCGCTAGAATATGGCATTATCGGCGTGAACACAGGCATCATCTCAACTGAGGTCGCTCCTTTTGGCGGTGTTAAACAATCCGGTCTTGGCCGGGAAGGCAGCCACCACGGAATGGATGAATATCTTGAGCTGAAATATATCTGTATGTCAGTCTAAGTGTCGCAACCTAACAACAAAGGCAGGGATCTCCCTGCCTTTGATTGCATAAGCCCTTTGAGAAAATTAGGCCAAGCTGGCTTCCACCTGTAATGGTGATTTTGATTGAATTTCGATGCGTCGGGGTTTGAGGGCCTCTGGCACCTCACGGATCAATTCGATATGCAGCATCCCATCCTCATAGCTCGCGCCGACCGCACGTACATGGTCGGCAAGATGAAACTGACGCTCAAAGGCACGCGTGGCGATACCGCGATGCAAATAGGTCTTTTTATCTTCAGCTTTCGGTTTTTTTGCCGAAACGTTTAAGGTTTTTTCCTTTACCTCTATTTCCAGATCCGCTTCTGAAAATCCGGCAGCCGCAATGGAAATGCGATATCCATCTTCTCCAGTTTTTTCGATGTTATAGGGCGGGTAGCTTGATTGTCCGCCCTCATGGGCCGACACACGGTCGAGCAGGTCAGCAATTTGATCAAAGCCGATGCTGGCACGGTAAAGCGGTGCAAAGTCAAACGAACGCATAGGAGTATCCTTTTATAAGCGAGTCCAATGTGGCCACCCCATTCGGGCGCAGCCTAATAAGTTCCAGATCCCCATTCGGGCGATCTTAACTATAGGTGGGAAGCGGAGCAGTACAGTTCAAGAGCCCCGCATGTTTGAGTTGGGATGCTGTATTATTACTTCCAGAAATAACCTTGACTGAGCCGGCCCAACCTCATGGCCGCAGAAAATTTGCGCCGCGGGATGGCATCGTCACCAATTTTTCACCGGCAGCCGCACCCAGGGAGATTGGCTGTCCAGCATGTGTGGATTTGGCAGAAATGACCGAGATTATCATCGGCATACCAAGGTCCATGCGAAACACCGGTGCACCAGAAGAGCCATAGTCGACCTCGCAACCGAATACTTGGGCCTTCTCTTTGCGCCCCAAGATGGTGCAGTCTCGATGCACTTTCGGTCCCTGGCTGCGGTCATGCGCATAAGACACCACTGCGACACGCGCGCCGCGCGTTGGCATCTGTGCGACTGTAAAGGGGATAATGCCAGGATGGGAAATGGGGGTGCGCAACCGCAGGATGGCCAAGTCACTTGCCACCCGCTTAAGCCCCTCTTGCTCGGCAAAGGAAAAATCTGGATGCACCTTAACGGCCGCAACCTTGCGATAGGACTCGGCCTGCCCATTTTGCCAACCAGCCCGGAATTCCAAATCATCGGCGTCCATACGAACGCCAGACTGCGCGTCATAGACACAATGTGCTGCGGTTAAGACATGCATTTCTCCGATGAGCGTTGCGGTGCAAAACCCGCCGCCCGTCACATTCAACCGTCCCACCGCCAGCCATTGCCTATCTATATCCATCGCAGAGGCGGCGTTTGGAGCCACCGCGCCTTGCAGGATACAGATGACAAGACAAGCCTGCTTTAACAAATATTGCATCCTACCCCCCATCGCATCTTCGACCATGATTGAAAAACCAATGCCCCTCTGAGCTTGGACCATTGGCGATACCTCATGCCCCAATATCAAGTAAAAATAATCCATGCCTAACAAGACGTACCAAAGGAATCCCTAATTTACGCGCAGTTTCAGATTACCGAAGGATTGGCACCTGACCAGCTGCCGGTTGGCCCGACAAAGCGCGAGGTTCAGGGCCACCCGTGGCCCAATCGAGCAACTCAACCGTATGCAGAATCGGAATATCCGTGCCGCTGCTGATTTGCATCATACAGCCCAGATTCCCGGCCGAAATAACATCCGGCGTCTTGGCTTGCAGACTTTCAATTTTCCGTGCCTTGAGTTGACCAGAGATCTCAGGCTGCATCAAGTTATAGGTGCCCGCAGAGCCACAGCACAGATGGCTGTTTTCCGGCTCCAAGACCTTATACCCCACGCGACGCAGAAGGTCTTTCGGATAGGTCTTGATCTGCTGACCATGTTGCAAAGAGCAAGCCGCATGATAGGCTACTCTCAGGCCTTGATCTGGCAGTTTTGGCAAATCGAGCTCCATCAACACTTCGCTCACATCTCGCGCCAATTGCGCCACACGCGTCGCTTTCTCCGCCAAAGGGCTGCCGTCAAACATATGGCCGTAGTCTTTCACAGTGGTACCGCAGCCTGACGTATTGATCACCACCGCATCCAAACCGCGCGCGGCATCCTCGGCGGCAAAAGCTTCGATATTCACCGCCGCTGTGCGATGACTTTCGTCCAGCTTGCCCATATGATGTGTCAGAGCGCCGCAACAGCCTTGCTTGAGCACAACCACTTCCGCGCCGTGTCGCGTTAGGAGCCGAATGGTTGCGTCATTGATATCCGTGTTCAAAGCCCGCTGCGCACAGCCAGTCATCAGCGCCACACGCAGTTTCAACCGACCCTGCGCTGGAAAAATCTGTGCGTCATCATTGGGACTGGGCGCAGGTATTTGCCTGGGCGCCATGTCAAGCATCGCTTTCAGCCGAGGATCCGGCACCAAGTGCCGAAGGGGCCGCGCGATTTTTGCACCCAACAGGGCCAGCCGAAAGCGGTTAGGATAGGGCAAAATGCGCGCCAGAACCCAGCGCAAAACACGATCCGACCAGCTGCGCTTATAGGTTTGCTCGATATAAGCCCGCGCGTGATCTACCAAATGCATGTAATTCACACCTGAGGGGCATGTCGTCATACAGGCCAGGCAGGACAGGCAGCGATCTATATGTTTGACCGTTTTCTCATCCGGGATCCGCTGATTTTCCAGCATATCCTTAATCAGATAGATTCTGCCGCGAGGGCTGTCCAACTCATCGCCCAGAACCTGATAGGTGGGACATGTCGCAGTGCAAAAGCCGCAATGGATACAGCTGCGCAGAATATCATTGGTACGTTTGATCTTGGGATCAGCGAGCTGCTTTTCTGTGAAATGTGTCTGCATCAGCTCATCCGCCCTGGGTTTAAGATGCCACGCGGATCAAATTTTTCGCGCAGAGTTTGAGAAACGCGCTCAATTGCGGGTCCAAGTGGTTGGAAATGGCGCAGCTCTTGATCCCGCAGCAGATTCGATGTCAGCAGAGTCGCATGACCGCCGAGTTGAGCTACATGTGTCTGCAAAGCGTGATGCAAAGCCAGTCCTGCCTGTGCATCTGCAATTTGCACCGCCTCCAGCCCAAGCCAGATCAAGCCACCACCCCAATCCAATTGACAATGAAACCCGCGTTCTTGGTTCAGCTCTTGCATCAAGGCAATGAGTTTCAAACTGTCGGTGGGACGTAGGGAAATGCGCCACACCGTGTCCAAGGCCGCCCAAGCACTCAGGTCTTTCACCTCTACCCAAGGATCATGAACCACATCAACCGCTCCGAATTTCGCAAGGCGCTTGGTCAATTCAGTCACGCGGTATTGAACCGAGGTTTCAAACCCCTCAACCCGGATCAAACTGTCAAAGCCGCCATCTTTCGCCTGCACTGTCGCAGCGCCGCTGACATCAAACGGCGTGCCAAGCGCCGCCGACATACAAGCGACCGCATCCGCCCAGGTGGCAACATGAACGTTCAAAGTTGCTTGGGTCTCAGCGATCGGCAGAACCTTCAACGCCACCTCCGTGAGAACCCCAAGCGTGCCCCAAGAGCCGGACATCAACTTCACAAGATCATAGCCGGTGACATTCTTCATCACCCGTCCGCCATTGCTCAGCACCTGCCCCGTCCCATCCACAAAGGTCACGCCCAGCGCAAAATCACGCGCTGCGCCCACTTGAATACGGCGCGGACCCGAGACATTGGCGGCGATCACTCCGCCAAGGGTTGGGTGACCGGATGTGCGCAAAATCGCGCGATGATCCATCGGCTCGAAGGCGAGCCGCTGTTTTTCGGCCGTCAGAACGGTCTCAATCTCTTCAATAGTCGTGCCCGATTTGGCCACTAACGTCATAGCACCAGGTTCGTAGAGGGTGATCCCCTGCAAGCGACTGGTGCTCAGAATTTGTGCCGGCGCGATGTTGCCAATCGGGCGCGTCCCACCACCCATAATCTGCAAGGGCTCCGCGGTCTCACGCAGCGCGGCAACTAGGGCCGCCTCATTTTCAGGATAAAGCCTATCACTCATGACGCCCGCCGCGATTGAGAAACCGACAGGGGGAAGACCTTGGATGGGTTTAAAAGCCAACCGGGATCAAACACATCTTTGACCGCCATTTGGATCTCCAGATCTTCCGCAGTGTATTGGTCCTCCATTAAATCGCGTTTCTCAATGCCGACGCCATGCTCGCCAGTCAGGCAGCCACCCACCTCAACACAGAGCCGCAGGACATCCGCGCCCATCGCTTCACAGAGCTCAAGATCGCCTTCTTTGTTGGCGTTAAACATGATCAGCGGGTGCATATTGCCATCGCCCGCATGGAACACATTGCCAACGCGCAAACCATAGTGATCCGAGAGCTCTTTGATCCGGCGCAGCACTTCTGGCAAGGCAGACACAGGAATGGTTCCATCCAAACACATATAGTCCGCCACTTGACCCACAGCGCCAAAAGCGGATTTGCGGCCCAACCAAATCGCAGCACTTTCAGCGGCAGATTGGCTTTGACGCAATTCAACTGGATTGTGTTTTTGCGCAATCACACTGATGCGACCCAGCTGATCTTGGATTTCTGCCTCTGACCCTTCGACCTCGACAATCAACAGCGCCTCGCAGTCCGGATATCCCGCGTTGGCGAAACTCTCACAAATTTCAATAATTGGACGATCCATAAATTCAATCGCCACGGGCAAAACGCCCGCTTTGATAATATCAGCCACACAGGCGCCGGCCACTTCATTGCTGTCAAAAGCGATCATCACCGGACGCGCGCCCTCGGGTTTGGGCAAAATCCGTAAAGTGGCCTCTGTGACTACGCCAAGCTGGCCCTCCGATCCGCAGATCACACCCAAAATATCGAGCCCAGGGGCATCAAGATAACCACCACCGATCTCAACGATCTCACCATCCATCATCACCAGGGTCACGCCCATCAGATTGTTGGTGGTCACCCCATATTTCAAGCAATGCGCCCCGCCAGAATTCATCGCGATATTACCCGCAATCGCGCAGGCCAACTGGCTGGACGGATCCGGCGCATAGAAGAAATCTTCTTCCTCCACAGCGCCAGACACGCTGAGGTTTGTCCGACCACTTTGCACCCGGATCAGGCGGTTCTCATAGTCCGTTTCCAGAACGTTATTCATCTTTGCAACGCCCAGGATCACGCAATCTGCGGTTGGCAGCGCACCGCCGGCCAAGGATGTGCCCGACCCCCGCGGCACAACCGGCACACCCTCGCGGTGGCAAATCTTCAAGATATCTGAGACTTCCTGCGTGGTGGAAGGCAAGACTGCAATCATCGGTGGGCAGCGATATGCGGTGAGCGCATCACACTCATAGGCCCGCGTTTCAGAAGGGTCGTCGATCACCGCATCATAGGGCAGAACAGCACGCAAGGCCGCTGCAATTTTCGCCTTTTTCGACAGAATCTCCGAGTTTGGTTGTGGCATTTCCATGTTTAACCCTCCAATTGGTAAATAATTATAACCAATTTTGGGGGATCGCAAGAGCAAATCCTCGGTTACACTGGCGATATGATATTCGACGTAATCCTCTCGCAACTCACCACATTAGATATTTTTGTCGTCGGATTTGGCCTTCTCGCCGCCTTCCTCATCGGCCATTTGATCGAGAACCCGCCCAAGTCACGCGCGTCTGTCACAGCTCTAATGTCCTATTATCGACGCGCTTGGATGCTCAATTTTGTAGACCGCGATCCCCGCATTTTTGATTCACAAACGCTGGCTTCTCTGCGTCAAAGCACTGCTTTTTTCGGATCCACAGCTTTAATCTCCATTGGCGGGCTATTGGCAATCATGGGCACGCCAGATCGCCTGCTTGAATTTACCCATGCCCTTACCCAATCGCAGGAGGCGACTGCGCTCAAATTACAATTCAAATTGGCGTTTGCGGCTCTATTTTTGGTGCATGCATTTTTGAAATTTGTATGGTCCAGCCGCCTGTTTGGATATTGCGCCGTCTTGATGGCCGCCGTGCCGAATGATCCAGATCATCCACAAGCTATACCCCGCGCGATTATGGCAGGAGAGATAAATATTCGCGCAGCGCTCAGCTTCAACCGCGGGCTGCGTGCTATGTATTTCGCGCTTGCATCTCTGGCTTGGCTGGCTGGCGCTCCGATTTTACTTGCGGCCTTTTTGATTACCCTTTGGATGCTCTGGAACCGTGAGTTTTCATCACAGGCCAGCGCAGTTTTAAAAACGGGGATGATGGAGGCAGACAGATCATTTATCCCAGCGCCCTTCGCGCAACCAGCCGGTCAAAAGGCTAAGAGCGGCAAAAATGAGATAGACCCAGGCGGGTAACAACTGCCCAATCTCGACACCCTGCACAGCATACGCTTCGCGCGAAACCAGCCCGATCCACCCGCGCCCATGAGCCGGCCGGCCATTGCGGACGTTGCGGAATTTTGGCAGCCCCTCAGATAAGGCCAAAGCTCCCCCATTGGTTTTGGCCAAAATCGGTGCCATCACCCTATCCGTGGCAATGGTCTGGACAAACTCCCGAGGTGCGGCCGGGCCCAGCGCGGCCACGATCTCCAAATCTTCTGAGCCCAAACGATAGAGCCCCAGCTCCTCACTGACGATTTCTGCCTGATAACGACCGGGCGCGACAAGCTGGAAAGGGATCGCGAGCCGCTTACCGCTTGGCGTTGTAACCTCAAGCGATGCCAGCGGACCCTCGGTCAAGCTGCGACGCGTCACCTTTAGCCCGCTCTCAGTTGGCTCTGCCAGAAGCGCCTCCTCTTCCAGGTCAGGCTCTTTCATCGACCAATGAGCCACGCGGCGCAGCAATTCCGCCTGCGGCCCGCCCCCTTCATAGCCACGGTCCCAAAGCCAAGCATGATCCGAGGCCAAAAGCGCAACCCGCCCTTTGCCAACACGGTCCAGAACCAGCAAAGGGGACTCCCCGCGCCCCGTCATCAGCACCTGCCCAGAGGTCGCCTGAACCTCAATCTGCCGCAGCCATCGGCCCCATCCGCTCTCTGGCGCAAAACTCTCCAGACTTTCGCTCACGGGATGTTTAAGGCCAAACTCAGTCACCTGTGGCATAATCGGTTCCTCAAAAACCCGAGAGGTCGGCCGGCCCGGCACAATGGCGCCAAGGGGCGAGCGATAAAGGCTATTGACCCCCGCATAATCAGGCCCAGCCGCCACTAAAATAGCTCCGCCCTGGCGGACGTAATTGGCGATTGCCTCGAAATATTCTGCTGGTAACAGTCCACGCCGCTTGTAGCGATCAAAGACAATCAGATCGAATTCGCCAATTTTCTCAAGAAACAATTCGCGGGTAGGAAAGGCAATCAAAGACAATTCCGTCACCGGCACGCCATCTCGTTTTTCCGGTGGACGCAAGATTGTGAAATGCACCAAATCGACATTGCTGTCGGACTTTAATAAATTGCGCCATGTGCGCTCGCCCGGATGCGGCACCCCCGACACCAGCAAGACCCGAAGCCGATCCCGCAGAGCATTGATCTGAAAAACCGCGCCATTGTTCCGATCGGTCAATTCTCCGCTCATATCAGGCGTGGAAAACTGTAAAATATTTATACCGCCATGACCCAGCGACACATCGACTTCAACCTCGCGGTTCACTGGAAGTTGATAGAGCTGCTCAGGTCCACCATCCACCGATAAGATGAGATCTGCCGAAGCCGCTTGTGGCGCGGCCCCTTGATCCTCGATCAAAAGCGTCAGGGTGATTGGCTCGCCTAAAATCGCAAACCCTGGCGCATTTTTAACCACCAGCCGGCGGTCCCAATCGCGCGGTCGTCCTGTAAGTAAAAGATGCAGAGGCGCCGGCACCTTGGGGGCAAACTCCGTATCATGGATCTGCCCGTCTGAGATCACAATCGCTCCGGCAATTCGATCCTGCGCTGTTTCAGACAATGCCTGCGCCAAAGCGGTCATAACTTCCGAACCACCTGGCCCATTCGCATCCGCCACCTCCACCAGCCGCATCTCGGTTGCGGGCCGTGCCGCCAGCTGCGCCGTCACATGAGCCAAGGCGGCCTCCGTTTGCGCGGCGCGATCCGACAGCGCTTGGCTGGACGAGCGATCGACAACCACGATGACAATATCCGCCTCGGCTTGCCGCTCTTCGGTTTTCAGTGAAGGATTGAGCAGTGCTAAAAAAACACAAGCCACAGCAAGACCGCGATAGGGCCAACCCGCCAGTCGCCTCACCGCTGCTAATGCCAAAGCCGCCAGCACACAGGCCGCCAAAGCCACCAGCAGCCAAAGCGGCAAAAGCGGATCAAAAAGCAATGCATCAAGCTTCATTCGCCCAACCTCTTGAGAAGTTCAGGGACATGCACCTGATCGGATTTATAATTGCCCGTCAAAACATGCATGATCAGGTTGACCCCAAACCGCAGGGCAATCTCGCGCTGACGCTCCCCGGCCATGCCGCGACCTACAGGCAGGAGCGGCGCTCCGGCGTTATCCACGGCCCAAGCCGCCGCCCAATCATTGCCGCCGATCACAACCGGGGTTACCCCATCATTGAGGTTGCGAAAGGGCATGCCTTCCACCGCCACACCAGAATTTTGCGGAGCTTCCACCCAAATTTCTCCACCCGTAAACCGGCCTGGGAAGTCTTGCAGCAGATAAAAACTGCGCGTCAGCACATGATCCGACGCTATCGGTGCCAAAGGTGGCAGGTTCAGCCGTGAGGCCAGTTGTTGCAACACACGACCTTCCTTGGTCGTCTGGCCAACCCGCGCAATGTTGCTGTCCCTTGTGTCAAATAAGATCATCCCACCGCCCTTGAGGTAGCGGTTCAATTTGCGCAGTTGCTCAGGAGATAAAGCCTGTTGCCCCAATGTGACGGGCCAATAGAGGAACGGAAAAAACGACAATTCATCATGGGTCAATGACAGCCCCATTGGCTCAGCCGGTTCAATGGAGGTACGTTGAAAAAGCGCCTGGGACAGCCCAAGCAAACCGGCATGGGAAATTTCATCCTGCCGCGCGTCCTGAGTTTCAACATAAGCCAAAACCACCGCGCGACTGGCCGCTATTGCTTGGTCCTGCGGCGTTTGTGCCGATGCGCTCTCGGGGGAAATACTTGTCAAGAGGGCTCCTGCGAGTACTGCCAAAACACCGCCACGCAGCCGGCCAGATATCCAAAGCGAAGCCACAATATCTATGATCAGCACCGACAGAGCCAGCGCCAAAAACCAAGCCCCCAGACGATACGAGCGCGCCAGATCTTGTCCCAACAGCCGCACCTCATCAGGCCAAAGCGCAGGAGAGAATTGACTGTCTTCAGAGAGGATATTGCGCGCCCAACGGCGGTCTTTCCCTTGATACAGGCCCGCAGGAGTCTGTGGGGAAATCGCTGCCTGTGCCAACTGGTCACCTGCAATGCCGGCACGATCATCCACCTGCATCAATTTCCCGGTGCCCGCGAGCTGCTGGACCAATTGCCATGTGCTGCCAGCTAAAGAGCTCGGTTCGAAATTTGCAGCGCTGCCGATGACCGATAGACGCTCCAACATGGCTACAAAGAGTCCTGAAATCGGCAAGTTTGACCATTCTGTATTGGCGGTCACATGAAACAACACAACCTGCCCTTGCCCAAGCTGCCTGCGGGTCACCAATGGGGTGCCATCGCTCAGCCGCGCGATCACATGGGGCGCCAAATCCGGCCCGGGTTCCGCCAAAACCTGCGCGGTCACCGTAACCTCATCCGGAGTTGGCAAACCGTAAAACGGCGTATCAATCTCAAAACTCTGTAGGGTTTTTGGTGCACCCCAAGACATGGCTCCGCCAATCGTACGCCCACCGGCGCGCAGTTTCACAGGCAAAAGCGGATCACGCTCCCGCGCCTCAAATTGTGCTGCGGCCAAACGTGGCCCGGCAAAGCGCACCAAGGTGCCGCCCTCAGCCACCCAATCCGCCAGGGCCTCTTTTGAGCCAATCTTGGTGATATCTGCTAAAATAATGGTATCGGGATTGGCCAAAATCACATCATCCAATGTCCCCTCAATCAAATCCGCAACCGGCGACAACGCCTGGGTCAGATAGTGATCTGGCGCAAAAAGGATCAAGCCTTCGCGATCAGATGTTTCGCCTGTAAGAATAGCAATCTCTGGGCGTTGAATGCGATCATCCGTTAAGCGTACCGCCGCTGCGGACCTATGCCCGGAAACCACAAGCCGCGAAATTCGGTTGCGCATCTCCAAGGGCAATTGCACCGCTGTCGTTGCACGTAACTCCTGCGCTGCAAATTCGATATTAGCACGTTGCAGTCGTCGCTCCACTCCAGAGGGATCTGACCCCACGATATCAACCGCAACCACCTGCGCCGCTCCAGCGGTCATCCGCAGTGCCGAAATCTCAATCCCCTCTGCCGTGGCCCGCATTGGCAAAAGACCTATGGGACTGCTGCGGCTCATAGCAACCTCAACGGATCCGTGACGCAGTAACTCGCGGACCAATTGGTCTCGGCCCGGCCAATCGAGCGGAGAGGCCAGCCAATGCGTATCAAAATCCCCTAAAGGCTCAAACTGGCCTTGCCAGTTACCTTTGGGCAACCAAGCGTTCGGTTCAGCAGCCCGAATGGCTCGGGCAGCTTCGGAAGCTGCAGAAAATACCAGATCTTCCTCTGGCGCTGTCAGGTGCAAAAACATTACGGGACGCTCCGGGTTGCCCGATTGTTGCACCAGATCTAAGGCTGCACGTTGCTGCGCATCCCAATCCTCAGCATCTGCCCAGCTGCCCTCCAGGATCACCAGAAGCTTTGACTGAGTTTTCTCCATTGGCGCCGGGTTCACAATCGGACCGGCCAGGCCGATAATCAAACAGGCCATCACCAAAGCCCGCAACAGCAAAAGCCACCACGGGGTTTTATCCGCTTGCACGGTCTCATCCCTCAGCCCCAACAGCAGCGCCACGCCGGGAAAGGACCGTCGGATTGGAGCGGGTGGTACGGCCCGTAGCAAGATCCACAACAGCGGCAAAGCGAGAAGCCCCAAAAGCAACCACGGCGCAGTAAAACCAATCGTGGAGAAGAGCATCATCGGCGATATTCCAAGGCGTGATAAAGATCCCTCAGAGCACCGCTGGCGGGTTGATCTGTGTGATGTATGAAAAATTGCCAGCCTAGGTGCTGCGCCAAGTTTGCCAGCTGCGCCTGGCGTTCTTCTAAAGCCTGAAAATAGGCCGGACGAAGATCATCGGCATTCTGGGATTCATGGCGCAAACTGCCAGCCATACTTTCAAAAAGCGTGCGACCTTGAAAGGGAAAATCAAGCTCCTGAGGGTCCAATACCATCAACAAGACACCTTGCACGCGCAGGGCGGCGGCCCGCGTCACCCTTTGGCGAAGCGCCGCCAAATCACCGAAAAAATCAGAGGCAAACACCGCCAAACTATTTGGTATGAGATCCGTGGTTATGGGTGTGCCAAAATCATGCGACGTCCTGCGCGCCACCGCCTGTGCCAAAGCAGAAATTTGCGCGCGGCCCGTTTGTGGAGGCAATGCGCCATCACTGGTGCCTACGCGCTCTCCAGCCTGGTTGAGAAGAATTGCCAAAGCCAAAGCGATGATTGCCGCCCGGTGCTGCTTACTCTCTCCGTGAGAGGAAAATTGCATCGCAGCAGAGTTATCAACCCAAAACTGCACCGCCTGCGCCGCCTGCCATTCGTTTTCCCGCACAAATTGCTCATCTGCGCGCGCAGATCGTCGCCAATCGATTGAGCGCAAAGCATCGCCCGCCTGTGCCGGCCTGAACTGCCAAAAGACATCCCCCGGCCCTGCGCGCCTCCGCCCGTGGCCACCCAGTGAAAAACTCTGAGCAAGCTGTTGCGCCTGCGATAAGAGCTGCGGCCAATCAGACGCCAGCTCGAAAGCCGCGTTTAAGGGTGGATTTGAATTCAAGACACCGGCTGCTTTTCTACGATCATCTGCGTGACCTCATCAATCAGCTCAAGCTGGGTGATGCCGCGTGCACGCGCGCCAAATCCCAATGCCATACGGTGATTGAGCACCGCAGGCGCCAGATCAGCAACATCCTGAGCTGAGGGGGAATAAGCCCCACGCAGCAGGGCGCGCGCACGCACAGCCAGCATCAAGGCCTGCGCCGCACGCGGCCCTGGACCCCAGCGCATGTTCTCCCGAACCCGCTCCGGCGCTGTTGGATCTTCGGGGCGATACGCGCGCACCAGATCCAAGATCAGCTCCACAATCGCCTCGCCCACAGGCATGCGGCGAATCAAGGCCTGCGCTGCCAGCAGCTGTTCAGGGTCAAAGACCGCAGAGACCTCCGCCTCCTGAGCGCCTGTGGTCGCCAAAAGAATGTCGCGCTCGGTTGCCCGGTCCGGATAGGGCACTTGAATTTCGAGCAGGAAGCGATCGAGCTGCGCCTCGGGCAAAGGATAGGTTCCCTCCTGTTCAATCGGGTTCTGCGTCGCCAACACATGAAAGGGCACACCCAGCGGCCGGTCTCGCCCAGCGACAGTCACAGATTTTTCCTGCATGGCTTGTAGCAGCGCCGATTGCGTCCGCGGACTGGCGCGGTTAACTTCATCAGCCATCAACAATTGGCAAAATACTGGCCCTTCAATAAATCGAAATTGCCGCGTGCCGTCAGATGCGGTCTCCAAGACTTCGGACCCCAAGATATCAGCGGGCATCAAATCAGGGGTGAATTGCACCCGATTGCCACGCAACCCCATGACAGTCGACAGCGCCTGAACCAGGCGGGTTTTTCCAACCCCCGGAAGGCCAACCAATACACCATGCCCTCCACATAATAGGGTGATGAGCACTAAATCCACTACCCGCTCCTGCCCGATGAACACCCCGCGGATCATCTCGCGCGCCGCGCCCAAGCGTTGGCCTAGGTCTTCAATTTGTGGAGCCAGCATTTCAGCTCTGGTCATAAGATTGCCTCGCAATAATTTCTATGTGGTATATATCTAGCCTACCTTAAGAAAAAGAGATGACAACTGATATGAGCGGACAAAATATCGTGACCCCATCGGCTGAAAATATCGCCGCCAGTGTCTCTGCCGCAACCCGCGGCAAAGGCTTGCCGCCCGTACACCTCTGGAACCCGCCGTTCTGCGGTGATCTGGACATCCGCATCGCGCGGGATGGCACTTGGTTCTACCTTGGCACCCCCATTGGACGACCAGCACTTGTGAAGCTGTTTGCATCCATCTTGAAAAAAGAGGCGGGAAAATATTACCTTGTAACCCCAGTTGAAAAAGTTGGCATCCAAGTGGATGACGCCCCCTTTGTCGCGGTGGATGTGGATCATCGCGATGGCGATTTGCATTTCACCACGCAGGTCGGCGACACAATGATCGCCGGCCCTGACCACCCAATCCGTGTGGAGCGCAATCCCGAGACCGGCGAGCCGTCCCCCTATGTTTTGGTGCGCAGCAATCTGGAAGCCTTAATTGATCGCAAGAGCTTCTACCGCTTGGTCGACCTGGGCTTGCATGACACATGGCAAGGTGAAAGCTGGTTCGGTCTGCGCTCCCAATCCACATTCTTCCCAATCATCCCGTCGAAAGAGCTGAGCAATTGACGCAAAAACAAAATACGGAGCTATAGCCGCGTCAACTGCTTAAACTCCCCCGGCTTGAGATCGCCCAAATGCCAATCGCCGATTTGCGCCCGAATGAGGCGTAGGCAGGGGTGGCCTATGGCTGCGGTCATGCGGCGAATTTGGCGGTTTTTGCCTTCGCGAATGGTCATCTCGATCCAACTGTCCGGCACCGACTTGCGCACCCGAATAGGCGGGTTGCGTGGCCAGAGGCCCGCCGGTTCTTCCATGAGCCGCACTTTGGCCGGTTGGGTGAGACCATCTTTCAACTGCACCCCGCGGCGCAGGCTGTGCAAGGCTTCCTCCTGCGGGGCACCTTCGACCTGTACCCAATAGGTTTTGGTCGTTTTATGTTTTGGATTGGCAATCCGAGCCTGCAATTTTCCATCATCAGTTAAGAGCAGCAGCCCCTCGCTGTCCCGATCCAACCGGCCAGCCGCATAGACATGCGGAATCCGGATATACCGCGATAGGGTTTCGCGCCCGCTGGCCTCAGTGCTACGATCTGTAAATTGGGACAAGACATTGAACGGCTTGTTAAACAAAATCAGCACGTTAATGCTTGCTCCAAATCGTTGCATAGATCCTGCGCGTCTTCAATGCCAATTGATAACCGCAGAAGCGAGTCAGGAATTCCAGTATCAGGTTCAATGGTATGGCGATGTTCCACAAGGCTTTCGACCCCGCCCAATGAGGTGGCCCGGTGAAACAAATTCAATCGACCTGCCACGCGCAATGCATCCGCCGCCCCGCCTTGCACGCAAAAGGACATGAGTGAGCCAAACCCGCCCGTCATTTGCCGCTTGGCCACCTCATGCCCTTCGACATCAGGCAGGCCAGGATAAAATACACGGTCCACCGCAGCGTGACCTTGCAAAAAATTTGCCACAACCTGCGCATTTTGTGACATGCGCTCGACCCGCAAAGGCAGGGTGCGAATTGAGCGCACGAGAAGCCAGGCCTCAAAACTTCCGATCACAGCACCCGCATCATGGCGATCTACTGCGATAGCTTGCCAATGCGGATCCGCAGGCGCATTGGTCGCCAAAACCCCGGCCAGCACATCCGAATGGCCATTGATCCCTTTGGTCGCTGAATGCATGACAATATCCGCTCCAAAATCCAAGGCGCGGGTCAAAATTGGCGTTGCAGCCGTAGCATCGACCACCAATCGCCCACCCGCCGCATGGGTCGCTTGCGCCACAAGCGCAATATCCGTGGTCCGCAACCATGGGTTTGAAGGCGTCTCAATAAATACCAAATCGGGCTGATGATGCGCGCAGAGGCTCTGGGCCTTGACGGTATCACTCAAATCCGCCTCAATCAGGGTCACAGACCGGCGGGCACAAAAGTCCCGCAACCACTTCGTCGTGCCCCAATAAATCTGCGACTGCACCAAGACCGTTGCCCCACTTGGCAAAGCGCGAAACACCGCTGCAATCGCAGCCATGCCATTGGGAAACAATAATGCGGCTTCGGCGTTGTCGAGTTGCGCCAAAAGTGCTTCGGCGATGCGGCACAGATCATTGTCATCACGGGCATAAATATTGCCAGTGGGATGCGGCTGATAGCTGCGGTCGCGTGCGAATGTGGTACTGGGCTGAATGGGCGGCACGACCCCGCCGCTGGCCGCGTCAATATATCCGCCCGCCTGCGCCGCGATGGTTGCCACTGATAGGCCACGTTTCACCATGGATTTCCCCCCTTTTGCCTCAGACTATAATGCGCGACCTCTAATGCGCGACGGCCCAATTTGGTCCCGATCCTGCCTCAACAATCAAAGGCACATCCAGCTTGACCACTGGCAAGCTGGCCCGTTCCATCACCTGTTTGGCAACTTGGATGAGCTCCTCGACCGCACAATCGTCAACTTCAAACAGCAATTCATCATGCACTTGCAACAACATTTTGGCTGGTACATGCGCAATCGCCTCAGGCATGCGCACCATCGCGCGGCGGATCACATCGGCCGCAGTGCCTTGAATCGGCGCATTGATCGCGGCGCGTTTGGCAAAACCTGCATGCGGGCCTTTCGCCCCAATTTCAGGCGTATGAATGCGCCGTCCAAACAAGGTTTGCACATAGCCATGTTCTTTGGCGAAAGCGACGGTATCGTCCATATAGGTTCGAATGCCTGGGAAGCGGGTGAAATATGTGTCGATAAACGCCTGAGCCTCCGCCCTTGGAATGCGCAGGTTGCGCGCAAGGCCAAAGCCAGAAATGCCATAAATCACTCCAAAGTTAATGGCCTTCGCCTTTCGGCGTATCTCAGAGGTCATCTGATCCAGCGGCACATCAAACATCTGACTGGCGGTCAATGCGTGAATATCAATGCCATCGGCAAAGGCCTGTTTCAGAGTTGGAATATCGGCAACATGAGCCAGAATGCGCAGCTCGATTTGTGAATAATCCAAGGCAACCAGGGTTTTGCCTGTCTCCGCCACAAAGGCTTCTCGAATTTTACGGCCCTCTTCTGTCCGAATTGGAATATTTTGCAAATTGGGATCGGTTGAGGCCAAACGCCCGGTGCTGGCACCGGCGATAGAATAGGACGTGTGCACGCGGCCGGTATCGGGATGAATATGGTCTTGCAGCGCGTCGGTATAAGTAGACTTCAGTTTGCTCAATTGACGCCAGTCCAAAACCCGCCCAGGCAATTCATGCTCCGTCGCCAGATCTTCCAACACATCAACCCCAGTGGCATAGGCGCCCGTTTTGCCCTTCTTGCCCCCCGGCAACCCCATTTCATCAAACAGCACTTCGCCAAGCTGTTTGGGAGATCCTACATTAAAGCTGCGCCCGGCCATTTCGTGAATTTCAGCCTCCAGCCCCGCCATTTTTTGCGCAAACCCATTCGACATGCGGCTCAAAACATCGCGGTCCACTTTGATCCCCTGCATCTCCATTTCCGCCAAAACCGGCACGAGGGGGCGTTCCAGGCTTTCATAGACCGCTGTCACCCGATTAAGATGCAATCGTGGCTTGAGATAGTGCCAGAGGCGCAGGGTGATATCAGCATCTTCGGCCGCATATCGGCTGGCTTCATCAATTGGCACGCGGTCAAAGGTTATCGCAGATTTTCCACTGCCCAGCAGTGTTTTGATCGAGATGGGCGCGTGATCGAGATAGCGCTCGCTCAATAGATCCATCCCATGATTGTGCAAACCGCCATTTTGTGCGTAGCTCATCAGCATTGTATCATCTATCGGTGCCACTTGAATGCCGACACGCGCCAAAATTTTGGCGTCATATTTCATATTCTGGCCGATTTTCAGAATGGTGGAATCTTCAAGCAAAGGCTTGAGCATGGCCAGAGCCGTGTCTTGGTCCATCTGCCCCTCTGCCAAAGCATCGGTGCCGAAAAGATCGTCAGATTGCCCGGCGCGGTGCGTGAGCGGCAAATAAGCCGCTTCACCGGCTTGAACGCATAATGAGACGCCAACCAGATCAGCGCGCATTTCATTCAATCCGGTTGTTTCCGTATCCACAGCCACATAGCCACGGGCATAAATCCGATCGATCCAAGTTTGTAACCCTGCCGCATCTGTGATGGTCTCATATTTTTCGGCATCAAAAGGCACCGCCGCCGCCGCCTCTGGAGCCTCGACTGCCGACTGCTGCACCTCCGGCTCGGCTATGACCGGGGCTTGAACCCCCAGCTTTTCAGCCAGTCTTTTGCTCAAAGTCCGGAATTCCATCTGAGCCACAAAGCCTAAGAGTTCCTGAGGATCAGGATCCCGCACTTCCAAATCCTCAATAGAGAAATCCAGCTCCATATTACATTCCAGCTGAACCAGCTGTTTGGATAGTTCAATCTGCGCCCGATTGTCGACCAGGCTTTCGCGGCGCTTGGGTTGTTTGATCTCTCCTGCCCGATCCAGAAGCTCTTCCAAAGAGCCATATTCGTTGATCAATAAAGCTGCGGTTTTAATGCCAATGCCGGGCGCACCAGGCACGTTATCAACGCTGTCACCTGCCAAAGCCTGCACGTCAACCACGCGCTCGGGGGCGACACCAAATTTCTCAACAACGCCGTCGTAATCAATCACTTTATTTTTCATGGCATCGAGCATCACAACGCCGCCACCGACCAACTGCATCAAGTCTTTATCAGAGCTGATGATGGTACAAGCGCCCCCAGCTTCGCGCGCGCGGCACGCCAATGTTGCGATGATATCATCCGCTTCAAAACCTTCGACCTCTTTACATGCCACATTGAATGCCCGCGTTGCGGTGCGGGTGAGTGGAAATTGGGGAATCAAATCTTCCGGCGTAGCGGATCGATTCGCCTTATACAAATCATACATGTCATTGCGAAATGTCTTGCCAGAGTGATCGAAGATCACGGCGACATGGGTGGGGGCATCGGGGCCAATGTTGTTTTCCACATACCGTTGCAGCATGTTGCAAAACCCAGCCACAGCGCCGACCGGCAAACCATCCGATTTCCGCGTCAGCGGCGGCAATGCGTGATAGGCGCGAAAGATGAAGGCCGACCCGTCGATCAGATGCAAATGGTGTCCTTTACCGAATGCCATGGTGATGCTATCCTTAGATCATTGATTAGAATTGTTTGTGGCATGAAAAATTTATACCTACCAGTACTACCGGCCCTCAGTTACATGTTTGCAGCCGCAGCTGCACCTGTTACCGATGAAAACTGCGTCGATATCCGCGACAGTTGCTCGCCACTGCTGGCTTGTTTTGGCAATAGCGGTGAGTAGTTTGCAGGCTGGGCCCTGGGCCGCGATAAAGGAGCGTTGGCCGGGGTAAACAATTTTGGGGCAATTTGCACGGGCAGCTGGATCTCGCGCAATTTTATCGGAACGGGCGAGGCCAATTTCGAATACGACAATGGCCACTGGGGCAAAGTAATTTTTCATTATCGTGACGATGAGAGCGGCACGGTCAAAGGATTCAGCTTAACCAACCATGGCGTGAGCATAAGAGCTTGGTCCAGCCACTATATCCAAGATTCTCTTGATGAGCAGACCGATCAGGTGAACAATAAGTTCATGTGCGGTGAGGTCGAAATCCCACTCAGCTAGGAGCGTTTAGACCTTACCTTCAAAATCTTTATGCACCATTTTGGCGTCACAATATGGGCATTCAACCCACCCGTGCTCATTGGGTATCTGCAACCAAACGCGTGGGTGCCCCAAAGCGCCTTCACCACCATCACAGGCCACGCGATAAGCCTCTACAATTTTTGTCTCAGGTGCTTGAGTTGTCATTTTTTTGCCTTCTGGTTGCTGTTGGGCCTTGCTGCGCATATGTCGCTGGCTAAGATACCAAAACACGCGCAACCCACAAGCACTTTGAAAGGCCGACTATGTCACAAAATGCGATTGAGCTGCGTGGTTTGAAGAAAACCTATCCCGCGACCAAGAAAACTGAAGCTAAGACGGCCCTGTCTGGCATTGATCTGGATATCCCGCGGGGCGCGATCTTCGGGCTTTTAGGGCCCAATGGTGCGGGCAAATCGACCTTGATCAATATTCTGGCCGGTTTGGTGAAAAAATCCGCAGGCTCAGTCAATATCTGGGGCTTTGATCAAGATGAAAACCCGCGACAATCGCGCGCCTCGATTGGGGTGATGCCGCAAGAATTAAACCTCGATCCGTTCTTCACGCCCGGAGCCTCGCTTGATATGCAGGCCGGCTTATATGGCGTACCAAAAGCGCTGCGCAAAACCGATGAAATCTTGCGGTTAATCGGATTGGAAGACAAAGCCAATGCCTATGCGCGCAGCCTTTCAGGAGGTATGCGCCGACGATTGCTTTTGGGCAAAGCGCTCGTCCATAGTCCGCAGATCTTGGTGCTCGATGAGCCGACAGCAGGGGTAGATATTGGTCTGCGCCAAATGCTTTGGGACAATGTGCGACAACTCAATGCCGACGGCATGACTGTAATTCTCACCACCCATTACCTCGAAGAGGCCCAAGAGATGTGCGATCAAATCGCCATTATTCACGAGGGTGCGCTGCGCGCCTTGGACACCACAGTCAACCTTCTGTCCAAACTGGACACAAAAACCTTGGTTGTTGAAACCGAAGCCGCCGCGAAAATCGGCTTGCCGGCTGGGGTGACACAAAGCCAACGGACTGATGGGACCTTGGCCTTTACCTATCGCCGTAGCTCTACCTCTCCCAGTGAAATATTAGACGCGCTGCACTGCGCAGGTGTCAAAATTCTGGACATCCAAACCGAACAGCCCGATCTCCAAGACGTCTTTTTGGAAATAACCAAACAGCCAGAGCTCCCCTAAGCTTCGCGCAACATTCGCCCAAGCGGCCGGCCCGCGACCAGATGCACATGCAAATGTGGCACCTCCTGCACCCCATGACGCCCTGAATTCGCCAAAAGACGGTAGCCATCACCTCCGGTTCCGGGATCAACCTTCAAGGCAGTCGCAACCTGACCGACTGCTCGGGTAAAATCAACAATCTCCTCGGCGCTAGCTGAATTGGCAAAATGATCAAAACACACATAAGCTCCTTTGGGGATCACCAAAATATGTTCTGGCGCCTGGGCCTGAATATCACGAAACGCGAGGCTATGTTCGGTCTCCAACACGGTGGTGTTTGGGATTTCCCCACGTAATATCTTCGCGAAGATGTTTTGATCATCATACTCATATGCCATCGACAGGCTCCTAATCCGAAAATAAATGGTCCAATGCTATTATGGCACGAGCCTTTTCGGTAGAGATACCCAAAAACTCTGCCAATGGCACGGCATTTTCCTCAAGCGACTCCTCTTCGTACATCTGATAGCTTTGCAGGAATTGCGCATCAATCAATCAATGGTGCTCATGCCAAACGTCTTGACGCAGCGTCGGCAACAGGCGCTCAATAACTTCCAGCGGCGCCCCTTCCGCCACAAGTCCGATACGTTGCGCATGACCGACGAGATAGGCCTCGTTAAACTGGCACACCATCAGCAAAGTTTTAACCTTGGCACTTTCTTGGTAAAGATCCTGGATCAACTCCAGACTCGCGCTATCGACACAGATCAGCAAACGATCCGTCTGCTTTTGGTCGAATAGCATATGTAAAAACGACCTGATATGCTAGCCGCGCTTTGGCACACGGTTTTCGATTCCGCCCAAGTTGGGACAACCCGAATTGTGCTCATGGAACAGATAAAGAACGGCTTCAACGTCTGTCTCCCCGCCAATACGCACAACTAGGCGTTTCGCAACATGCCATTTTTTGCAAATCACCACCAACAGCTGACGGTTTCGACCAATATTGGCTTGCCCTTCCCAGATCCGTCGTCCAAACCGCAGTCCCTCCCGGCCCTTGCTGGTAAGAAAGGTAAACAATTTCGGGCCTTCTTTAGAAAAGTGAAACCTCCGGCCCGTTTCAGCATAAAGGCGCCCCAAACGCGCGCATCCGGCGGAAGAGTATTTCGACGATCTGTCGATGCATTTGGTATATGAGATGTTCAAACGTGATTTTGATCGGTTCAAGTATAGTTTTGAAGATCCGGCCAATAAGATGCCCATTGGCGAGATTGATCTTGCTGAAATTCACGCAAAATTGAGCAGAACCTAAACGCCAGTTTAAATAATGAGCTGCTTTTTGAGAATTTCAGCGATGGAACTGGCTGGGCGCGGACCGATATGGCCGATCACCTCTCCAGCAGCGATGCCACCAATCTTGCCGCAGGTCGGAAAATCAAACCCCTGTACCACCCCATAAAGAAAGCCAGCGGCAAATTGATCACCAGCGCCTGTGGCATCCACCGGGATCACCGGGATAACCGGCACATCCCATCGCTCATCTCCCTTGCATATCGACACGCCCTGCGCGGAGCGCGTGCACACCACCAAATCACAATCCGTAGCCCCCATTTTGAGCGCTTGCGCCAAGTCATCAGTTCGATACAGCGACTTTAGCTCATCCTCATTGCATAGGAAAAAGTCCAACGGGCCGCACACCAACGCGCGAAAGTCATCGCGATGTCGATCCACACAAAATGGATCCGACAGCGAAATTCCAGCCCGCGCCCCAGATTGTCGCGCCAGCGAAGCAGCCTTGCGAAACGCCTCCTTACCCGGAGCCTTATCAAACAGATACCCCTCAAGGAACAAAATTTCACAGTCGGCGAGCACCGAATCGGGCACATCTTCCGGTCCCAACTCTGAGGAAATTCCAAGATAGGTATTCATCGAACGCTCACCATCGGGCGATACGAAAATTACGGAACGTGACGTTGGAAGATCGGCATTACGCACCGGCGGGTTCGGAAAATCCGTGCCCTCTGCGTGCATGGCCAAAGCGTAGGAGAGACCCAAATCATCATCAGCAACCCGACCGATAAACGCCGTGCGAAGGCCCAAGGATCCCAGACCCGCAATCGTGTTGGCCACAGATCCACCAGGGGTATCTGTTCGACTGTCCATCGTCGCAAAGAGCGCTTCAGCGCGCGTCTGGTCGACCAACTGCATGATACCCTTTTCAACTCCGTGTTCGGCCAAAAATTCATCGTCACTGGTCGTAATAACGTCTGATACGGCATTTCCAATACCAACCACCTGATAGGCTTTGCTCACTGAGTTTTCTCCTCAAATTGGCATAAATCACTGATAATACAGGTGCGGCATTTGGGATTTCGCGCGACACAAATATATCGCCCATGCAATATCAACCAATGATGTGCATGCAACTGAAAATCCGCAGGCACATTGTCTTCAATCGCCCGTTCAACCTGATCAACCGTTTTGCCCGGCGCAATGCCCGCACGATTTCCCACCCGGAAAATATGCGTATCCACCGCCTGTGCCGGCTGCTGCCACCACATATTCAACACGACATTTGCAGTCTTACGTCCAACCCCTGGTAGGCTTTGCAGGGCGGCCCGTGAATTGGGCACCTCGCCCCCAAACTCTTCCACCAAAATCTGCGCCATCTTCATTACATTGCGAGCTTTGGTCTTATAAAGACCGATGGTCTTGATATGGTTGATCAACCCCTCCTCACCGAGATCCAGCATTTTTTGCGGCGTATCTACGATTTTGAACAGGGCCTCTGTAGCTTTGTTGACGCCCTTATCTGTCGCCTGCGCCGAAAGCGCCACGGCCACCACGAGCGTATAGGCGTTCACATGATTGAGCTCACCCTTTGGTTCAGCTTCGCTGTTTTCAAATCGCGAGAAGATTTCGCGCATAACCGGATAGGGGAGTTGTTTTGCCATGGCAGATCTATATGAAAAATTTGCGCAAAACTAAACCAAAATTTCTTGGCGAGTTTTTGCACATAATCTGTAATTCATGAGCGAAGCATTGCCACCACACAATTCCGTGAATTGCGCAAAGATAGAAATTCCCGCATAACAAGACGCTTTAAGAAATTGACCTGATTTGAGGAACCCACCATGAAACATTTATCTTCTGTACTCGCCGGATCCGCATTGGTTGTTCTCACGGGTTGCGTCACGCCAGAGAGCGCGGCCAATAGCAAGCCAGGTGATAACACCACCGCAGGCACGATAATGGGCGGCATGATTGGCGCCATCGCTGGTATGGAGATGTCGAGCAAAGATGACCGCAAAAAGGGAGCAATTATTGGTGCTATTGTCGGCGCGACGGCCGGTAATGCAATTGGTCAAACTCTGGATCAACAAGCGGCTGATTTGCGCCGGGATCTGAAAAATGATCAAGTCGACATTACAAACACTGGCTCCGAGCTCATAGTCACGATGCCACAGGATATTCTATTTGCCTTGGATAGCGCCGCTGTGCGCAGTGACTTGCGCCGCGATTTGGGCGTTGTGGCCGGCAATTTACAGGCCTATCCAGATTCCACCATAGTGATTGAAGGTCATACGGACAACACCGGGAGCGCCAACTACAACCAAGCGCTGTCGCAACGTCGTGCAAATGCAGTGGCGGACGTCTTGATGAGCAATGGCGTGCCACCCGTACGCTTTCGCACATTTGGGCGCGGCGAGGGTGAACCCGTGGCCAGCAATCTCTCTTCCACCGGCCGTGCCCAGAACCGCCGGGTGGAAATTGTGATCCGACCAAACCTGTAACCTGGCCTCAAATCACGCGGCTGCGCGCCGCCGCCTGGCTGAAGTAACGCAACGCCGCTTCTCGCGATGACGGTTGCTTTCCGTAGACTGGTCATATAATTTGACCAATCTATGGGGGATGCATGCCGTTTCAAAGAATTGATTCAGAAAAACTGTCAAAATCCGTTGTTCGGCAAGTAGAACAGCTGATCTTGCGCGGCATTTTGCGTCCAGGCGAGCGCTTGCCCTCAGAGCGAGAACTTGCGGAAAAGCTGGCTGTATCGCGCCCCTCGCTTCGGGAGGCCCTGAGTGAGTTACAGCGAGCTGGGCTTCTTACGGCGCGCGCAGGCGCAGGAATTTTTGTGGCAGAGGTTTTAGGCTCTGCCTTTTCCCCGGCCCTTATGCGGTTGTTTTCAACCAATGATGAAGCGGTTTACGACTATCTGGCATTTCGCAAAGATTTGGAGGGCCTAGCCGCAGAACGCGCCGCCCGCATCGGATCTGATACGGACCTAAAGGTCATCAACACCATTTACAAGAAAATGGAGGCGGCACAATCCAAACGCTCTACAGACGAAGAGGCGCGATTAGACGCTCAGTTTCACATGTCGATCTGCGAAGCGGGGCATAATGTGGTGATGCTACATATGATGCGCTCAATGTATGATTTGCTCCAGACCGGGGTATTTTACAATCGCAAGGCAACATTTCGACAAAAAAGTGGCCGGTCGCAACTGCTGGAACAACATGGTGCAATCAATGATGCGATCCAATCACGCAACCCAGATGCAGCAAGGCAAGCGGTGCATTTACACTTGGATTTCGTCAGTGGCGTTTTGAAAGAACAGGAGCGCGCCAACAAAAATGAAGAGGTCGCCAAGCTGCGCTTTTCTCATGCGCTAGACCGCCCCTAAAAGCCCCTCTTCCAAAAGAGCATACAGCGCAGATACCGCGATGCACAAAAAAACCCAAGGTTCAAACCTTGGGTTTTTTCTCAATTAAAATGACCAGCTAGTTTAGTTTTAAGCCAGCCTGTTCAATGGCTTCGTCAATCAAACCATTGCCATCGGCCTCAGTCATTTGATTTTCGATGATGCCACGGGCTGCAGCCACGGCCACAATTATCGCTTCGTCACGCACATCTTTGATCGCTGAAGCTTCAGCGGATGCAATCTGCTCCTCCGCAGCAACCATGCGGCGCGCAACAGAGTTTTTAATGTCAGCCTTGGCCTGCTCGGCCGCCGCAGCAGCCTCGACGCGCGCGGCCTGCACAATCCTGTCGGCTTGCGCTTGGACTTCAGCTTGCTTTTTCTCATAAGAGGCCAGCAGAGCCTTCGCCTCTTCATGCAGAGAACGGGCTTCTTCCAACTCTGAGCGAATACCGTCCGCGCGGGCGTCCAACATCTTGCCAAGCATTTTAGGCACACCAAGATACAGAACCAAAGCCACAAAGCCAATAAACGCTACTGTGACCACGAAGTCGGTATTATGGAGTGAAAAGAACGGTCCACTGGCGGCAAGCGCCGGTGAGGCCAAAACTGTCAACAATAGGACTGAAAGATATCTCATATCTTAGCCTTTCATCCGTTCGGTCACCGCGGCTGTTACGGTTTTGGCATCTGCCTTACCGCCCAACGCTGCAACGATTTCTTTTGCGACTGCTTTGGCGACAATCTTCACATTAGCTTTCGCCGCGTTGCGAATTTCAGCTAGCTCTGCTGCCGCTTCTTTTGTCCGGCCAGAGATCTGAGCATCAGCCTTGGCTAATTCTTCGTCCAGCTGACCCTGAATATCAGCGCGCATTAAGACGGTGATGTTTTGCGCCTCCGCACGTGCATCAGCAAGCGCTTTTTCATAGGCCTTTTCAGCCGCAAGCGCTTGGCTCTTCAAGTCTTCCGCCTCAGCCAGATCATTTGTGATCGTTCCAGCGCGATCCGCCAAAGCACCACCGATACGCGGCAGGGCAATGCGCGACAAGATAAAGTAGATCACAACAAGCGTTATGACCAACCAAAAGATTTGGTTCGAGAAGGTCGAAAAATCTAGCTGTGGCATTCCTACCTTTGCAGCACCGCCTGCGGCTTGACCCGCATCTGTTGTCTGTGTTGCCATATCAATTCCTCCAATACCTGAGGGCGAACTAGGGCCTCAATGAAGCCCCAGAACCTTAGGGAAAGGAAAGATTATACTGCGAACATCAACAGCAGAGCGACGAGGAATGAGAAAATCCCCAAAGCTTCTGCAAACGCAATACCAATGAACATCGTTGCTGTTTGGCCACCAGCGGCAGAAGGGTTACGCAGTGCGCCCGATATGAAGTTGCCAACAACATGACCAACACCAACGGCTGCGCCGCCCATGCCCGTACATGCCAAGCCAGCACCAATGTAAGCACCCATTTGTACAATATCGCCAGTCATTTGATAGTCTCCTTGATTTCATTTAAAGTAGATAAGTTGAAGCTCACGCTTTAGTGGTGCGGATGCAGCGCATCCCGCAAATACACACAGGTCAGGATTGCAAACACATATGCTTGGATGAAGGAAACAAGCACTTCTAAAGCATATATAGCTGTAATCGCGAGGATCGACAGCGGTGTCACTACCAGTCCAATACCCGTCGAAATAAGAACCAGAGGCGCAAACGCCGCGAACACCTTAATAACAGCGTGACCCGCCATCATGTTGCCAGCTAAACGAATGGAGTGGCTTACAGGGCGCACAAAGTAGGAAATCACTTCGATCAGCGCCAAGATTGGGCGTAGCACAAGTGGGGCAGATGAAATCCAAAACACGCTGAGAAAGCCAAAACCATTTTTTACAAATCCCAGAACGGTCACCGCTAGAAATACTGCCATAGCCATTACGGCTGTTACTGCAATGTGACTTGTGGTCGTAAACGCCATCGGAAGAAGGCCGAGGAAGTTAGCAACAACAATGAACATAAACAGTGTCATTATGTACGGAAAGTATGCAACGCCGTCTTTGCCGGTTACGTCTTCAACCATCTTGTAAATAAATCCATATGCCAACTCAGCAATCGACTGACTGCGTGTTGGAACCAAAGCCCGGCCGCGGGCTCCCAAAACCAAAATTATAAAGATTACCAAAATTGAGAGACCCATCCACAGCGTCGCGTTGGTGATCGTAAACCATTCCACCGGGCCGGCACCAAATAATGGTGTTACCTGAAATTGATCCATGGGGTGAAATACGAGGCCGGCTTCTGCTTCGCCATGTGTTTCTGTTGCCAAGGTCTTAACCCTCTTTTTCGTCTGCGGCTTGCGCCATGTGCATGTTTTGAACTTCCTGGGCCGTGCGCATCATCGTGCGCACACCGGCCACAAAGCCCAAACCTATAAATAAGATCAGGAAAATTGGCAGTGTGCCAAACAGCCAGTCCAGGCCATACCCAATCCCAAATCCAATAGCGATACCCGCCACCAATTCTATCACCATACGCCAAGCCATATTGGCCATTGTATAGTGCTCGTCTTTAGCAGGCTTAGGTGCCGTCGCGGCCTTCATCCTCGCAATGCGATTGTCAAGCTCGGTGAGCTTCTGCGGATCTGGCGTCGGCACACAAAACTCCTGCACAAGATTGTTGGAGACGACATAGCCGCCTCTGCGGGCAGAGTCAATTCCAGTTTGTTCGCCAGATATTCATGTAAATTGTTGTTTTTATTATTTTTTAATAATTTCACTCCTGTCACCAATGACAAGGTAGGGTCAAAGCGCGCAAATCGCATCAAAAAGGAAATTCAACCATTCGGTTGACGATCGCAGCGCTTTGGTTATCAGTCAGGTCATGGCCACCTCTCTTGATCTCATCTTTTCCGCCCTCTCTGACCCTACAAGGCGGCAGATCCTCACCTTGTTGCTGGAAGATGACATGGCTGTGACCGATGTGGCGGAACCTTTTGAGATGTCCTTGGCAGCGATCTCCAAACATTTAAGTGTGCTCAGCAATGCCGGACTGATCCAACAAGAACGCCACGGCCGGGTGAAATGGTGCAAACTCGATCCCGATGCCATGCAAGCCGCCTGGGCCTGGATGCAGGGGTTCGGTCACTTTAATCCGCTCGATCTTGACGGGCTGGAGGCCTATATTAAAAAGACGCTCCAGAACTCGTAATCCCCACGGCATCTCGGCACACCCCCAAGCATCGCGACTATAAATAACCAAGCCACTGGTGACCCAGGCAGGATTCGAACCTGCAACCTGCCCCTTAGGAGGGGGCTGCTCTATCCAGTTGAGCCACTGAGCCACGCGCTCGTTTTGCCAAAAATATCTTGGGAATACCAGTGCCAGAATTTTGTACGTTTTGGCTTATTCGGTCCAGGCGCATAGTAGGCTTGGACATTCCCCATTCGCTTGGGTAACATTCAGAAAGGTAAATATGGATCAAGACATGAGTCAACAAAAGCGCCCCCTGACCCTCCGCGATGTTTCTGAAGTATCGGGCGTGTCAGAGATGACGGTGAGCCGCGTGTTGCGCAATCGAGGCGATGTCTCAGCCGCAACAAGGGAGAAAGTGTTAAACGCAACCAAAACCCTGGGCTATGTGCCAAATAAAATTGCTGGGGCCTTGGCCTCGCAGCGGGTGAATTTGGTTGCGGTGATTATTCCGTCATTGTCAAATATGGTCTTTCCCGAAGTGATGACCGGGATATCCAATGCATTGGATGACACCCCCTTGCAACCTGTCGTTGGGGTGACAAATTACCTACCAGAACGCGAAGAAAAAGTGCTATATGAAATGCTCTCTTGGCGCCCCTCTGGCGTAATAATTGCCGGGCTTGAGCAATCGGAGACCGCGCGCGCAATGCTCGTCAACTCAGGAATTCCCGTGGTACAAATCATGGATATTGACGGCGAACCCATTGATGCAATGGTTGGAATTTCCCACCGGCGCGCCGGGCGTAAAATGGCAGAAGCCATCTTGAGATCTGGCTATCACAATATCGGGTTCATGGGCACACAAATGCCCCTCGATCATCGGGCCCGAAAACGCTTTGAAGGCTTCACGCAAGCCTTAGGCGTACAGGGTGTCGAGATCATGGACCAGGAGTTTTACACCGGCGGTTCGGCTTTGGCCAAAGGCCGCGAGATGACCGCCGCAATGATGGAACGCTCGCCAGAATTAGATTTTATGTATTATTCCAACGATATGATTGGCGCAGGCGGGCTTTTACATCTGCGCGAACAAGGGATCTCTGTTCCTGGTCAAATGGGTTTGGCAGGATTCAACAAAGTCGAACTGATTGACGGGCTGCCACAGAAGTTGGCGACGATGGACAGCTGCCGTTTTGAGATCGGTCAAATGGCGGCCAAAATTATCGCCTCGCGCAACGACCCTTCGCTGGAAGCCATGAGCAACGTAATCGAACTGTCGCCCAAAATCGCTTATGGTGACACGCTGAGACGCAAATAGCTAAGCTGGATCGGGAAACATAACCAGTCGATCACCCGCCTGCCATTTGGGGTATTTTGTCATAATGTTGGCAAAACGATCCGACGCCAAAAATACGGATAGCCAGCGCTGCAGATTTGGCCAGGGCTGGGCATCAAACCAGCCGCGGTCGCTATTGGCAAATTGCCGTACGAATGGCACAATTGCCATATCTGCCAGGGTACATTTTGAGCCAAAAAGCCAATCTGACTTGGCAAGTTGCAAATTTAAATCCACCAAAAATTCCGCCGCCCGCTGGCGCTCTTGTTCAGGGTCTAGATCAGGATAGCGTACGGCGTATTTCGTGTGATCCAATGCGGTTTTGAACGGCCCGTCACAGCGAAAAATCCAGTCATATCCCACCTCGGGCATGACCAACCAACCTTCAGGATCTGAGCGTTCCAAAGCCCATAGCATCACGTCAAAGCTTTCCTCAATCACAGCAGAGGGCAACACTAACACTGGCACTGTGCCCTTCGGAGAGCTGGTCAGAAATTCAGGCGCCTTCTTCCGCAGCACGATCTCGCGCAGCTCCACGCTCAAGCCAGACGCCAAAATCGCAAGCCGCGCACGCATGGCATAGGGGCAGCGACGAAAGCTGTACAAAACAGGCAGCGACCTCTCCAAGCTCACGCAGCCCTCCCTTGTAATTGCATGCCAGACATCGATGTGATCTCAGCAGAAATAATCTGACCCTCAGGTTGAGCCTGATCAAAGGTCACTTCGGCAAATTGCTGTGTGCGCCCCATTGTGGGGCTCTCCATCAACACGCTGTGAACTTTTCCGATCTGGGCGGCAAGATGGCGCTCAACTTGCCCCTTTCCCGCCTGACGAAGGCGGGCAGCCCGGTCTTTGATGTCACGGCCGATCACCTGCGGCATGCGGGCGGCGGGCGTGCCGTTGCGTACTGAATACGGAAATACGTGTAGCCATGTGAGGTTGCAGTCCCGAACCAGTGCTAAGGAATTCTCAAAGTGTGCTTCGGTCTCTGTTGGGAACCCTGCGATAATATCCGCCCCAAAGGTCATCTCAGGGCGTAGGCGCAACACCTCCTCGGTGAACCTAATGGCATCTTCGCGTAAATGTCGCCGCTTCATGCGTTTCAAAATCAAGTCGTCGCCATGCTGCAAGGACAGATGCAAATGCGGCATCAAGCGCCGCTCTGTAGCAATGGCCTGCATCAATGCAGGATCCACTTCGATGGAATCGATCGAACTGATCCGCAGGCGGGGCAAATTTGGAACCAGCTTTAGGATCCGAAGCACCAAATCTCCCAAGCGCGGGCTCGCCGGCAAATCTGCGCCCCAACTCGTCATATCCACACCCGTCAGCACAACCTCCGCATAGCCGCGATCCACCAATCTTTTGATCTGATCGACCACAACCCCAGCTGGCACAGAGCGCGAATTGCCGCGACCAAATGGGATAATGCAAAAGGTACAGCGGTGGTCACAGCCATTTTGTACTTGCACATAAGCACGACTGCGGGTTCCGAAGCCGTCGATCAAATGACCGGCTGTTTCGGTCACAGACATGATGTCATCCACCTGCACCGGCTCTGTGCCAAAGTCTCCTGCCAAGCCGGCCCAGGTTGCAGGCTGCATTTTTTCCGTATTGCCAAGCACAACATCCACTTCAGACATCTGCGCAAAGGTCTCAGGCTCAGTCTGCGCTGCACAGCCAGTTACAATCAATTTTGCTTGCGGATGTGTGCGGCGCAGCTTGCGTATATCTTGCTTGGCCTTACGCACCGCCTCTGCGGTCACGGCGCAGGTATTCACCACAACCGTATCGGTGAGGCCCGATTGCGTCACCAGCTCTTTCATCGCCTCGGTTTCATACATGTTTAACCGGCAGCCATGATTTGAAAAGATTGGCGCATTCATTGGAAGCTCTCCAGAAATTGCACAGTCAGTTGGCCATCAAATACATGCATCGTTGCGCCGGTCATCCAGACGCCATCTTCGCGCCAATCAATATGAATCGAACCGCCGTCGAGCTGAATTTCAACCGTCGGTCCCGTGAGGCCCAAACGCGCCGCCGCAACCGCCGTGGCGCAAGATGAAGAGCCCGAGGCAAGCGTCACCCCCACACCGCGCTCCCAGACCCGCATTCTCAGGCGGTTCTCCCCCAGCACATGCACGAATTGCACATTGGTCCGTTCAGGAAACAGCGGATCATGTTCAAACCTTGGTCCTAATTGCGCCAAATCTATCGCATCGGCATTTTCGACAAAAAACGTACAATGCGGGTTGCCCATGCCGGTGGCTGTTGGCCGACCCTCAAGCGGCAAGTACAAAGTCTCCATTTCGCGCGCCAAAGGCACCTCATCCCAATCGAGCATGGGATGACCCATATTTACGCTCACCAAAGCGCCCTGCTGACGCGCCTGCAAGATGCCGCGCTCTGTAATCAAAGAGAGAGTCGTCCGCCCCAATCGCTGCATCTCATATTGCGCAACACAGCGCGTTGCATTGCCACAAGCACCCGCTGTCGAGCCATCCGCGTTGAAAAAGTTTAAGGCAACATCCGCCTGCGGCGAATCACTTATCACCGCCAGCTGGTCAAACCCCACTCCCAGATGACGGTTCCCTAATCTGCGGGCAATCTCCTCGGAAATCAGTGGCCCAGGACCGCGCGAATCAACAATAACAAAGTCATTGCCAAGCCCGTGCATCTTCATAAAGGAAATCTGCTGCGTCATGCAGGCCATATATCGGTGGAATTAAAAGGAATCCAGCAATAGATCAGAAAAGCCCTTGACCCCGCCCTCCACCCTTTCTAGATAGCGCCTCAGTGGGCCCTTAGCTCAGTCGGTAGAGCAACTGACTTTTAATCAGTAGGTCGATGGTTCGAACCCATCAGGGCTCACCACTCACAAAAGGCTTAGGCTTATCGGCCTAAGCCTTTTGTTTTTATCAGCCAGACATAGAGCCAGACAAAAAGAGAGCGAAGTTACGTAATTTAACGTTAATGGCTACTTGTTTGAGGGGAAGCGGCGGGGAGTAAAATACGTAGTCACCTCCATGTGTGTTGGCGGCGGCATGGGGGCTGCTGCTCTGTTTGAGGTCACTTGAGTAAGCTGCCGAACCTAAAATTATGGTAGCACCATTTGCGGAATAAATCATAAAAACTAATACACTGCGAGACGGATTGGTTTTTTTAATTTTTGTGCAACACCGCGGTGCGGCCATCACGCAAGCCCCTCAAAGTTCCTGGTAATTTTGTTAATCCAATATTAACTTGATGGCACAATGCGATCAACGAAACTCAGTGGAATCGAGCCGGGAAAATAACTTTATGGTTAATGCGGCGAGGCGCCCGAAGGCGCCCGCCCAGGGGCCCTAAGCCTTGGCACGCGCGCCTGTCGGGTCGTAAAGCGGCTTGAGCGACGCCTCTGCCACGACCCGTGTTCCAGCCACGTCGATTTCATAGAAGGAGGCCAGAACCTCTGCCGCGCTCTCACCTGCACAGGGGATATATCCCAAGCCAATCGCACCACCAAGGTGATGACCATAATTGCCAGAAGATAGGTAACCCACAATCTCGCCATCCCGCAGGATCGGCTCATTGTGGTACAAAAGCGGCTCTGGATCGGTCAATTTGAACTGTACCATCCGCGCATCAAGCCCGGCGTCCTTCTTGCGCAGCACCGCATCGCGACCGATGAACTCCGCTTTATCTGTTTTCACCGCAAAACCCAATCCAGCCTCAAGCACATGATCCTCACAGGTGATGTCATGGCCAAAATGTCGGAAGCCCTTTTCAATACGGCAGCTGTCCATCATATGCATGCCGCAGAGTTTTGCATCCATATCTTGTCCCGCCTGCCAGAGCGTTTCAAAGACATGACCCGCCATATCTGCGCTGACGTAAACCTCCCAGCCGAGCTCACCCACATAGGTGACCCGATGCACCCGCGCCAGCCCCATGCCCAGCTCAATCTCCTGTGCCGTCCCAAAGGGATTATGGGTATTGCTGAAATCATTGGGGGAAACCCGCTCTAAAAGTTTGCGGGCATTCGGCCCCATGACAGCCAAGACAGCTTCACCGGCGGTGACATCTGTGATCACCACATTGAATGCCCCTTTGTGACGCATCATCCAGGTTTGATCGGCCAAACGGGTCGCGGCCGGGGTGACCACCAGATAGCAGGTCTCAGACAAGCGCGTGACCGTCACATCAGCCTCGATTCCAGCTCGGTCATTTAGAAATTGCGTGTAAACGATCTTCCCAGAGGGGACATCATATTGACCGCCACCAATATAGTTCATGAACGCACAAGCATCCGGCCCTTCCACGCGAATTTTGCCGAAAGAGGACATATCATAAAGCCCAAGGTTGCTGCGTACCGCCTTATGTTCAGCTGCCACGTTGTCAAAGAAATTTTGCCGCTTCCAGCTGTAGGCATAATTGGGATCTTGCCCAGGATTGGCAAACCAATTGGCCCGCTCCCACCCGGCCAATTCGCCAAAGACAGCGCCGTTTTCCTTGAGATGGTGATGAAATGGCGTACGCCGAACACCGCGGGCCGTCTTTTTTTGCAGATAGGGGAAGTGATCGGCGTAAAGCAGGCCGAGCGTTTCCTTCGAGCGTTCAAACAAATAGTGTTTGTTGCCCTGAAACGGTTGCATCCGGCCAATGTCTACATCTCCAAGATCAAAGGGTTTTTGACCATCTTCCATCCATTGCGCCAGGGCCTGGCCCGCACCACCGGCGGATTGAATGCCAACAGAGTTGAACCCGGCCGCGACCCAAACATTATCCATCTCTGGTGCCAATCCAAGGTGATAGGCATCATCGGGGGTGAAGCTCTCTGGTCCGTTGAAAAACGTATGGATACCCGCCGAACCCAACATCGGCATGCGCGACACTGCCTTTTCTAAAATCGGCTCAAAATGGTCGAAATCCTCTGGCAATTGGTCGAATTCAAAATCAGCCGGAATGCCCTCCATGGCCCAAGGTTTTGAGACCGGCTCAAAAGCCCCAAGGAGCATTTTGCCCGCGTCTTCTTTATAATACGCACATTCGTCGGGCACGCGCAGCACAGGCATTTGGCTCAGCCCTTCAATCGCCTCACTGACGATATAAAAATGCTCACAGGCCTGGAGTGGAACATTGACGCCCAGCATCCGCCCAACCTCATGGCCCCACATGCCGCCACAGTTGATCACATGCTCGCATGCGATGGAACCGCTTTCGCCCGTCTCATTTTGCCATTGCACCGCTGTGATCCGACGACCCGCGCGGGTGACGCCCGTGGCTTTGGTTTGCTCAAACACCTGCGCACCCATCTGCCGCGCGCCTTTGGCCAAAGCCAGGGCAATATTGGCCGGATCGCCCTGCCCATCGAGGGGCAACCAAACCCCACCGGTCACCCCATCAATATTGAGATGCTCATATTTTGCCTTAACCTCAGCTGGGCTGATCTCTTCGACATCAACCCCAAAGGCGCGTGCCATAGCCGCTTGGCGATAGATCTCCTCACGGCGCTCATCGGTCAAAGCCACAGTAATCGAACCACAGCGCTTGAACCCAGTCGCAACGCCAGTTTCCGCTTCCAGATTGCCATATAATTCTTGGCTGTATTTCGCCAATTTCGTCATATTCGCCGTCGCTCGAAGCTGCGCAATCAAGCCCGCGGCGTGCCATGTGGTGCCAGAGGTCAATTGTTTGCGTTCTAGCAATACAACGTCTTTCCAGCCCAATTTGGCCAAATGATAGGCCAAAGAGCAGCCAATAACCCCGCCGCCAATAATGACCGCACGCGCTTTTGTAGGAACCTGAGCCATATCCATCTCCTATGGAATTTAAACTGATGAGCAAGATGATCCCTAAGGATACATCTCGGCATATTTTTCTTTGTAGAGCGCAATCATCTCCGCCTCCGTCACCCCATCATCATAGGGTGGTGTGGACAGCGGTTTGACCTCGCTCACCTGGATCACCACAATGGCCCGAATGCGCGCGGATAGGTCTGCCCAGAGCGCTTCCCACTTTGGAAAAATCTCCTCAAAATCCGCGCTGCCACGGCGCAGAATTTGCGTCACCCCACGCATGCGCCAGCCCTTGCGGCGAAAACTGTCAACAAAATTGACCTCCACTTCGGGACTGTGGCCAATATTGCTGATGGTGCCGGGTGAGCGAATTTCGGCAAAAGCAATCTTGCACTCATCTAAAACCACAAAGGTCCCTTTCGGTGATACAGAGGGGCGTCCTCCCGATGTCACAGAGGCCACAAACCCCAATCGCACCTGTTCAATGCAGGCCACCGCAGAAGCATTAAGCATCGTATTAATCTCCCAGTTCCTTAGCTAGAAGTTGAATATGCGCCGGACCGACCTCGCAGCACCCGCCGATAATTTCCGCCCCGCTTTTGGCCCAATCCTGCGCAAAGGCGAGATACTCAGCCGGGCCTAAATCGGTTCGAGATTTCAGCAGGTCCACCGTCGCATGGATCGAATTAAATTGCTTATGAATGCCTGTGAACCCGTTGGCATAGGCGCCCAGGTTAAACCCGTGACCGTTCAAGATTGGCAGGCCCTGCGAGACCGCCTCGGGCAGGGAGCAATTGATCAAAACCGCGGCTGGATTAAAGGCGCTGAGCATCGCAATCGCATCAGCCAACGGCTCGCCAGATCGCAGCTTGGTGCCATCACTGTCATCCACAGAGAGGGAGACATAGATCGGTTTGCCCGTCACCCCCGCACCCATCAACCCCCCACGCGCTTGGTCTACAGAGGCCATAGTTTCCAGAATGTGAAAATCCACATAATCCGCATGGAGCCGCGCAATATCTGCATAGATTTCGGCGGCCTGCTCGGCTGGTGGGGCCTTGTCTGGTTGGTACGAAAAGCCAATCGGACCCAATGACCCGGCAACCTGCCCAGATCCATGTGCATCCCGAGACGCCACAGCCATTTCGCAGGCCAAGACTGTCATAGGCCGCAGTTTATCGGCCAAGCCTTTGCTCTCCAGCCGGTCTGGCAGAACCGAATAGGTATTGGTGGTAGCAATCTGCGCACCGGCAGCAAAATAGTCATCATGCACAGCACGCACCATATCCGGGTTGTCGAGCAACGCCTGCATGGACCATAAATCCGTGGCCTTCCCAGCACGTTTGACCAACTCTTGGCCCAAACCGCCATCGAGAATTATCATTTCATTCGCTCCCTATCAGCTGCGCAAACGCTCATTGCTTGGATCCCAAAGCGGTTGATCGTCCTGCACCACAGCCTTGCAGCGTTGGCCAAAAATTTCGACCTCAACCTCTGTTCCAGGCACGGCCAAATCGGGGCGCAACATGGCCAGGGCAATGGACTTGCCAACACGATACCCAAAGTCACCGGAGGTTGTTTCACCCACGACCGCACCATCATGCCAAATGGTTGACATATAAGGCGCATCATAGGCATCCGCCTCCACAATCAAGCTGGCAAAAGCCTTTTTGCGGCCCTGTTGTTTTTCGTTCTGCAAGGCGGCTTTGCCAGGGAAGTCTTGTGGCTTGTCCAATTTGACAAAACGCTCAAGACCCGCTTCCAAAAGGCTGTAATCTGTCGACAAATCGCCTTTCCAAGCACGGTATCCTTTTTCAATGCGCAGGCTATTGAGCGCATACATGCCAAAAGGTTTGGCCCCAGCCGCAATTACAGCATCATACAGTGCTGGCATATTGGCATTTTGCGCATGAATTTCCCAGCCAAGCTCTCCGGCAAAAGACACGCGCAGAAGCGCGCAATCTTGCCCTGCCACCTGTGCAGCTTGATGGGTCAACCACCCCAAAGACAGATCCGCATCCGTCCCCATTTTGGTCAAAACCTCGCGGGCTTTCGGACCCGTGACAATCAATGTTGAAAAGTCTTTCGTATGGTCCACCAGCTCCAACCCGGCGGGCAGATCTGAATTGAGCACATCATAATCATGCCATTGCGCGCTGGCAGCGGTGATCAATGTGAAATGCTCCTCGGCGTGGCGCACAACCGACATTTCCGTCAAAATTCGGCCCCGATCATCGGCAAAATAGGCCAAATTCATACGGCCAATCTTCGGCAAACCGCCAGTAATTTTGCCGCGCAAGAATTCCGCAGCCCCCGCGCCTGTGAGATTGAAACGGCTGAACCCGGGCAGATCTAATACACCGCAATGATCGCGCACGGCCTCAACCTCTTGGCGGATCCGTTCAGCCCATGGGCCCTGTCGTTCCCAAGTTTGAGTGGCCTCATGGGAGGTGTCATCTCCCGGCTGCGCAAACCAATTGGCACGCTCCCAGCCGTTGTAAGCCCCCATCACGCCACCCGCTGCGGTCACCTTATCATGCACCGGCGAGAGTTTCTTATCCCGTCCAGCCGGCCATTCGTGATGTGGGAAATGCATGGCATATTCATGACCATAAACTTCCATCGCTTTGCGGTCACAATAATCTTGATCCGTATAATCCGTATAACGGCGCGGATCGACCGCCCACATATCCCATTCGGTTTCCCCTTCCGTGATCCATTCTGCCAAGACCTTACCGGCCCCGCCGCCTTGCGTGATGCCAAATGTGAAAACACAACCTTCATAAGCGTTCTTCACTCCGGGCATTGGACCGATGAGCGGAAGCCCGTCGGGCGCATAGGGAATAGGGCCGTTGATCACCCGGCCCACACCCTGAGAGCCCAAGATCGGAACCCGCGCCATAGCGTCTTCGATATACCACTCCAAACGCTCTAGATCGTCAGGATATAGCTGAAAGCTGAAATCCTCGGGCATTGGATCTTCGGGCGTCACCCAATGCGCTTTGCAATTGCGCTCATAGGGACCAAGGTTCAACCCGTGTTTATCTTGCCGCAGGTAATAGGAGGAATCCACATCCCGTAGCAGGGGCACTTTGCGCCCGTTGGCTTCTGTCCATTCCTTCAATTCAGGAATTTCTTCCGTCAAAAAATATTGATGGCTCATCACCGTCATCGGAACTGTGCGTCCGCCATAGGGTTTGAACCATTCACCAACCTGTTGGGCATAATAACCGGCACAATTGACCACTTTTTCACAGCGGATATCGCCTTTGTCTGTGTGGACAATCCATTCATCGCCCACCTGTGTGACGCCTGTTGCTGGGCAAAACCGCTGAATACTGGCACCCATTTCCCGTGCACCTTTGGCCAGTGCTTGTGTGAGCTGGGCGGGGTCAATATCCCCGTCATCGGGATCCCAAAGCCCGCCGGCCAGATCATGCGTTTCCAAGAAGGGATAGGCATCTTTCATGTCTGAGATGGACATCATCTCAATGTCCAAGCCCTGATATCGACCCATCGTGCGTGCACGCTCAAACTCCAGCATGCGGTTTTTATCATGCGCCAAGCGAATAGAGCCCGTGACATGATAATTCATCGGATAATCAACCTCTTCAGCCAAACCCGCATAAAGGCCCAGCGAATACCGCTGCATATTCATAATGGCCCAGCTGGTCGAAAAGGATGGGCAATTGCCCGCCGCATGCCAGGTCGATCCGGCGGTCAGCTCATTTTTTTCGAGCAAGACACAATCGGTCCACCCGGCTTTTGCCAAATGATAAAGAGTCGATACGCCGACAACGCCGCCTCCGATAATGACAACCCGTGCCGTAGTTGGAAAATCACTCATTTTGGTCTCCCTCAGTCGATAATCAAACGAGCTGCCAGCCCGCCGAGTAAAATTGCAGATATTTTGTTCAGAACGCCGACCCGCCTGCCCAGCGCAGCCGCGAAATAGCCCGACCCAACACCAAGGCAGAGCGTGAAGACCGCTCCGTTCAGCAAAAATATCGCGCCAAGGATCAAGATTTGTACCCATATCGGGCCAATGGTGGGGTCGGTGAATTGCGGAATAAAGGCAAAGATAAAAAGCGCAGTTTTCGGGTTCGACACATTGATGAAAAACCCGCGCCGCGCCGCTTGGCGAACATCGGGGAAGCTGCGCGCGCGCGCCACTGTGCTGCTGCGGCGCCAAACCTGCACAGCCATCCAAGCCAGATAGGCTGCACCGCAGATGCGAATGAGATCATAGGCCGCTGGATGGGCAAATAATAAAGCAGACAGCCCGGCAGCTGCGGCCAAAATATGCACCACGACACCGAGATTCACACCCAATGCCGCAGCCACGCCAATGCGCGAACCGCCAGAAAGACCGCTCGACATAATATAAAGAAAATCTGCTCCCGGCGTGATGTTTAAGATCAAGCCAGCAATTACAAATCCGGTGATCAGCGCAGGCTCAAATCCCCAAAGGATCTCCCATATCATTGAACAGCCTCCCTCATGCCGTGCTTCGCATGGAACTGCCACCCAGCAAAAGCCCGTAAACGATAAAGCAAAGCGCCAGCCCACGCCGCAAAGAGACATTGAAGACTTTGGCCATAGCCGATCTGCCAAAAGCCGCACCCAGGGCGGTATAGCCCGTGTAGGACAGCGCAGTCAGACCCAAAGCCGTGGGCATAATCACCGCCATTTGATCCCAAATTGGCACATCAGGCTGCACGAATTGACTAAACGCGGCCAAATATCCGGCCACTGACTTTGCATTGATCGTCGCAATTGCCAAAGCGCGCCCATATATGGAGCCAGCCGCTAGATTAAGCTTAGGCGGAGTGGCCGCCATGATCCAACCGCGAATGCCTAGAAAAATCAAAACAACCGCACCGACTAGCTTGGCCAGGAAAAAAGCAGTCGGGGATGCCAAGAGCAGCGCGGTGATCCCATAGGCCGATAGAATCAAAAACGCGGTTGCTTGAGTCAAAATCGCCAAAACGGCCCAAAGACTTCGGCGCAGACCGAAGCTCATGCCATTGTTAATGCAATTGACCGCATTCGGGCCAGGTGTGGTCACGAAAACCACCCAAAATCCCGCAAATATGATCCAGCCCTGAAATGTCATCAATACACCGGCGGTGCGATCACCCAGATCACCTGGCAGGGTTTGTCTGTTGGGTTTTCCCAGCGAAAAAAATCACCCTTGATCCGAAAACTGTCACCAGGTGCCAAAAGGTAGTCTGCATCACCAATCCAGAGCTTCAATTGCCCAGAAAGAATATATCCCACCTCCTGCGTGGGGCGGGAGACCGCTGGGTATAGTTTTGCGCCCGGTTCAAAAGTCGAATGGAGCATCTCAAAATCATCCGTCAAATCAGGAGAAAGCAGCTCTTCGACCAATCCTGCTTCTCGGCTGCCAATCGGACGCCGACTGTCTTTGCGGACCACATATCCAGCCTCATCGGCGGGCGCGGGACCGGATCCAAACAGTGACGAAATCGACACATCCAAGGCCCGAGCCAGGTCGCGCAAATCATTGACCCCGGGCTCGGACATATCCCGCTCAACCTGGCTCAACCAGCCCACCGAACGGCCAAGGGTTTGCGCCAGTTCCGCAAGGGTCAATCCCCGTGCCTTACGCAAAGCCCGAATATCAGCCCCAAGCGTGTTTAGATCTGTCTGGCCCTGTAGCATTGCGTGAAATTTTCCAGCATTTTTTCATTCTCAAAATCATCGTTGGCAGAAGATATGAAAAAAAGCAATAAATTTTCACAGGATTTTATCTGCTAAAAACCGAAGCAAGAATGACCTCCAAAGCCTCGGCATCTTCGCGGGTAAATGCATCAGCTTGATCGCTATCTATATCCAATACAGCGATCACATCACCCGCGCTGTTAAATACCGGCAGGACCAACTCAGATCGTGTCGAGCTGGCGCAGGCAATATGACCCTCAAAGGCCTCAACATCCGGCACCAACTGCGTGGCTCTCAAGCGTGCAGCCGCACCACACACCCCGCGTGAGAATGGTATTTGCAAACAGCCATGCCCACCTTGATAGGGGCCAATCTTGAGCATCTCCGGCCCGGTCACGCGATAAAAGCCCGTCCAATCAAAGCGGTCATCGCTATGATGCAGCTCACAAACCACACTGGCCATAAGAGCAATCATATCGTCCTCGCCGGCACATAGGCTCGTGATGGTTTTGCTCAAGTCTTTGTAATTCACCCGTGCCATATCCGCGGCCTTCACATGCGTTCAATAGCAATGGCAGTGCCCTCGCCCCCGCCAATGCAAATCGCCGCGACACCGCGTTTGAGATCATGCCGTTCCAAAGCGTTCAGCAAGGTCACCAAGATTCGTGCGCCCGAAGCGCCGATAGGATGGCCCAAAGCGCAAGCCCCGCCATAAACATTGACCACATCCGGAGTAAGTTCCATCTCATGCATAAAGGCCATGGGCACCACAGCGAACGCCTCGTTAACCTCCCACAAATCTACATCCGCAACCGTCCAGCCGAGACGATCCAGCAGCTTTCGCGCGGCCGGAACAGGGGCGGTGGTAAACCAACCGGGTGCTTGAGCATGGCTGGCATGACCCATCACACGCGCCCGCGCAGTGTAACCCTTTGCCGCGAGACCAGAGGCATTGGCCAGAACCAAGGCCGCCGCCCCATCAGAAATGGAAGACGAATTGGCCGCTGTCACCGTCCCACCCTCGCGAAATGCGGGTTTCAAATGTGGAATTTTATCTGGACGCGCATTGCCCGGCTGCTCATCCATTGCAACCTCGACCTTCGCTTTGCGCCCGGCCGATGTCACAGGCGCTATTTCAGCACTGGCCGCTCCGCTGGCCTGCGCGGCCAGGGCACGCTCAAGCGAGCGCAGCGCATAGGCATCTTGTGCAGCGCGAGAAAACTGAAAATGCATCGCACAATCCTCAGCAAATGTGCCCATCAAACGCCCTTTGTCATAGGCATCCTCAAGGCCGTCTAGAAACATACTGTCTTGCACTTGCGCATGACCGATCCGCGCACCACCGCGCATTTTGGGCAAAAGATATGGCGCTTGGGTCATACTTTCCATGCCGCCCGTGACCATCACCTGACCCTGGCCCAAAGCCAATTGGTCATAACCCATCATGGTGGTTTTCATGCCCGAGCCACACATTTTGTTGATCGTCGTTGCCGGGACATCTTCGCTCAGCCCTGCGGCAAACCCCGCTTGCCGAGCTGGCGCTTGGCCCTGCCCACCCGGCAGAACGCAACCCATCAGCAACTCATCCACATCATGAGGCGCAACATCGCCGGCAGCCAGAGCCGCTGCGATCGCGACACCGCCCAATTGGCTTGCAGGCACATCGGCCAAAGCCCCCTGCATCCCCCCCATCGGCGTGCGGGCCGCTCCTATGATATACACATCTTCCATGACAGGCCTCTTTGATATATTTCCAGCCCACTTATGACGCGGGCGGCACCTTGGGGGCAAGGCTTTGCATCAGAAAATCACAAAGCTGGCGCAGCCCCTCTCGCCTCCGCCGCACTATTCGCTATGTTTAGGTAAATTCAACCTATGAGGCTCAACTGCAGATGCGCGATTTTCACCTCCCCGGCCGGTCGGCCGTCTTCGCAACCAATGGCATGGTCGCGACCTCCCACCCTTTGGCCGCCGCGACAGCGATTGATATCTTAAAAGCGGGCGGTAACGCGGCAGATGCCGCGATTGCAGCGGCGGTTTTGCTGGGCATCTGTGAGCCGCAAATGACCGGCATCGGCGGAGATATGTTTGCCCTGATCCAAAAGGATCCAAACTCCGACGTCGTCGCGCTCAACGGCTCGGGGCGTGCGCCGCTGGCCGCCAATGCAGCCGCCCTGCGCGATGCGGGGCACAGCACGATCCCGCTGCGCAGTGTCGATACGGTGACGATACCCGGCGCAATTGACGGATTTTGCACCTTAGCAAAAGATTTCGGCTCCCTGCCCTTAAAAGACAGTTTGGCACCCGCCATTCATTATGCCCGTGCAGGGGTGCCAGTTGCTCCAAAAGTTGCGTTCGACTGGGCACAAAACACGCAGGCGCTGCAAACATCTGCGCGTGAAAAATATCTAATCGCTGGTGCCGCACCGAAACTTGGGCAACTCTTTGCCGCGCCGGGCCAAGCGACGGTTCTCGAGCGCGTGGCCGCAGAAGGCCGCGATGGGTTTTATACAGGTGCTGTGGCCGAAGATATGCAAGCCAGTCTACGCGCGGCGGGAGGCTGTCACACTCTGGAGGATTTTGCTGCGACCAAATCCACCTATGGCACACCCTTGTGCGCCTCTTACAAGGGTGTTGAGATGCTCGAGCATCCTGCCAATGGTCAAGGCGCGACGGCTCTGTTGATGCTGAATATGATGAAGCATTTTGACATGGCCTCCATGGCTCCTTTTGGGACAGAGCGGGCACATATCGAAGCTGAAATTTCCAAATTGGCCTATGATGCGCGCAATCGCTTTATTGCCGACGGCGATTATGCCAGCCGCGTCGATCATATGATGGCACCCGAAACCGCCGCGCAGCTGGTTGGGTTGATCCATCCAAAGCGCGCCATGGCAGATCCGCATGGGCTGTCCGAGGCGATCCATAAAGATACGATTTACATCACCGTTGTCGATAAAAACCGTATGGCCGTTTCATTGATCTACTCAATATTCCATGCATTTGGATCTGGAATTGCCTCCAACAAATTTGGAATTCTGTTTCAAAATAGAGGGGCGGGCTTCTCGCTTGAGGCAGGCCATCCCAATGAGTTGGCCGGTGGTAAGCGCCCTATGCACACCATCATCCCCGGAATGCTGGCTGAGGGCGGGCGGATCACTATGCCCTTTGGTGTTATGGGCGGCTCATACCAATCCAACGGCCATGCGCGTTTCTTGTCAAACATGGTTGATTTCGGTTTGGACCCACAAGAGGCGATTGACGCACCGCGTTGCTTCTCCGACGCAGGCACCATGAAAGTGGAGCGCGGATATGGGCCACAGGTTGCGCAAGACTTGTCAGATATGGGCCATAAAGTCGAAATACCCGCCGGGCCGATTGGTGGCGCTCAGGCGATCTTAATTGGAGCGGACGGCGTGCTGCAAGGCGCATCTGACCCCCGCAAAGACGGTTGCGCGCTGGGCTATTAATTTAGCTGAAATTGCAAAGGATAGGCGCCGTTTTCAAACGGGCCGAAGATATCCTCAATATCGGGGTGGTCCACCGGGTCCCCCGATACATCCGCCACGAGATTTTGCTCGGAGACATAGGCAATATAATAGCTTTGTTCGTTTTCAGCCAACAAATGGTAATAGGGCTGATCCTTCACTGGTCGCGCCTCTTCCGGAATGGCTGCATACCATTCATCCGTGTTGGAAAACTCTGGATCCACGTCAAAAACAACCCCGCGAAACGGGTGTTTTTTATGCCGCACGATTTGGCCCAAATGATATTTCGCTTCAGCTTGCACAGGTCACCTATTGATCGCACCTCCTTCTACGCGGATTTGGATCAAAATGTCTATGCAGTCACGCAAAATTGATGCGAGTATTTGCCATGATAGCGCAAAGAGCCGATGAGCTGGCAAGGCCTCGATACCATTGCAAAATTCAGCAACTGGCGCTATTGGTTGGCGTAAAAGCAGGCGAAATTAACAAAAAGTGACCATGCCCATGAGCAGTATTCTTCGCAGCCTCGTTCTGATCACCCTTTTAGCAGGGTGCTCTTTCTCTGGTGTCCATAAAAATCCGCCTCGGAATTTGAACAATGCATGCTCGATTTTGGACCAGCGCCGCAGCTTCCTGCCGGCCTTTCGCGCGGCAAAGCGCAAATATGGCGTGCCGATTTCGACGCAAATGGCGATCATTTGGCAAGAAAGCAAATTCAAATCCAATGCCAAGACGCCAAAGAAATACAAACTTTGGATCATTCCCGCGGGCCGTCAAAGCTCTGCCTATGGCTATGCCCAGGCACTTGATGGCACTTGGAAAGAATATAAGAAAAGCGCGGGTCGCTGGGGTGCCAGTCGCACCAATATCCGTGATGCCACTGATTTCATGGGATGGTATATGGCCCAAAGCCGCCGGTCTCTTGGCATTGCCATGTCCGACACCCGCAACCAATATCTCGCTTATCACGAGGGCCGAACCGGTTACCGCCGCGGATCATATAAATCCAAGCGCTGGCTGGTGAATATCGCAAATGGCCTCGACCGCCGGGCGGCGATGTATAAGCGGCAATTGATCAGCTGTGGCAAGGGATAGCCGCCAGACGTGCCGGCAGCAGGTATGAGCCGACCCTTTTCAAGCCTCAGTCGCTGCGCTTTCGCATCTCATGTTGGATGTTGAACAACATATTCGACAGCTTTCCACCTTCGGTCAGGCTATCTAAGATGATATGGGTTTGGCCGCCTGAATTGTCTTGCACGACCCATTGATCCAGCTGCACCGGATTGTCATTGAAAATCAGTTGAATGAACCCATAATCAGGATTTTCCGGGTCTTGTAACGTCACCGCGGTTTGGGACTCGACCTCAAAATGCGCGACCACCATATCGCGTTGCGCCAAATCCACCTCCCGTTCCAAAACCAGATTCAACGGGGAGTGGCGCAGCGGAAACCGCAAGGGCTCATCACGGGACTTGGGATCAAAAACGGCCACCTGACCGCCACCAACCACAACCAAAGTGGCCTCTGGCGGGTCATATTCAAAACGAATGCGACCGGGCCGCCGAATGAACAGCCGCCCGGTAGAGGTTTCCCCCGTATCCGTGATTTGCGAAAACTGAGCCTCTGCCGTGGTCATCGCATTGAAATACGATGAGATCTCATTGAGGCTGATTTTTTCGGCTGCAACTGGGCTGGCCAGCACCATGCAAAGGATAGAAATGATCTTCATATGACAATCTTAGCCTGTTTGCGAAAAGGTGGAAAGCCTGCCAGCATCACGATTGCGTCACCACAGCACCTCTTCAATTGTGCTCTGGCATCAAGATTTCCCTTTTACCCACATGATTTGCGGCGCTCACCAACCCATTCTCTTCCATCTGCTCCACAAGCCGCGCGGCTTTATTGTAACCGATGGCTAGTTTTCGCTGGATGTAGCTGGTAGAACATTTGCGGTCTTTGGCGACGATTTGAACAGCCGTGTCATAGAGCGCATCTTCTGAGTCCGTATTCCCACCAAGCCCGAGCACCGCATCAATATCACTCTCGGTTCCCTCGCTCGGACCCTCTAAAACTCCTGAAAGATAGTCTGGCGGGCCGAAGGTTTTAAGATGATTAACGACATCTTCCACCTCTTCATCCGAACAGAAAGGACCATGCACACGCGTAACCTTGCCGCCACCGGCCATGTAAAGCATATCGCCCATGCCCAATAGCTGCTCGGCACCCATTTCACCCAAAATAGTACGGCTGTCGACTTTTGAGGTCACTTGAAACGAGATGCGCGTTGGAAAGTTGGCTTTGATGGTTCCTGTAATCACATCGACTGAAGGGCGCTGTGTGGCCATGATAATATGAATGCCAGAGGCCCGCGCCATTTGCGCCAAACGTTGGATGCAGGCTTCGATTTCCTTGCCCGCCACCATCATCAGATCAGCCATCTCATCGACCACAACAACGATATAGGGCAGCGTTTCGGGTTTGAACTTTTCGGTCTCAAACAGTGGCTCGCCCGTGGCTTCGTCAAAGCCCGTTTGCACCGTGCGGCTGAACATCTCTCCCTTGGCCTGAGCATCTTTAACCCGGCTATTGTAACCATCTATATTGCGCACGCCCATTTTCGACATCTTGCGATACCGCTCTTCCATCTCCCCGACCGTCCATTTCAAGGCCACCACTGCCTTTTTGGGGTCGGTGACAACGGGGCTGAGAAGATGGGGGATGCCGTCATAAACACTGAGTTCCAGCATTTTTGGATCTATCATGATCATCCGGCATTCTTCTGGCGTCAAACGATAGAGCAATGATAGGATCATCGTGTTAATCGCAACAGATTTCCCCGAACCCGTGGTCCCAGCAATCAGCAAATGCGGCATTTTTGCGAGGTTTGCCACAATTGGCTCACCACCGATATCTTTGCCAAGCGCCAAAGGCAGACGCATATTCGCATCACCAAAGTCACGCGCAGACAAAATTTCACGCAGAACACACATCTCGCGGCTCTCATTGGGCAGCTCAATCCCAATCACTGAACGGCCCGGCACTGTACTGACCCGCGCAGAGAGCGCCGACATAGAGCGCGCAATATCATCCGACAGTCCAATCACGCGGCTCGCTTTTAAGCCAGGGGCTGGCTCTAATTCATACATCGTCACAACTGGACCAGGGCGCACGCTTACGATCTCACCTTTGACGCCGTAGTCATCCAACACACTTTCCAACATGCGTGCATTGCTTTCCAAAGCATCGTCACTCAAGACATGCCGCTCAACGGACGATGGACTCATCAATAGGCTTAGAGGCGGTTTTACATAGGTTTGATCCACGGCCTTAGGTTCTAAATCCAATGTTGGCTGCGCTTCGGCAATCGCTTGGCTGGAC
>Ga0208971_1000087_pt1 | contig 63519 bp, 49 predicted proteins | sample AOAMet1_18_M0_10_2_FD_188229 | JGI IMG/M metagenome (GOLD analysis project Ga0208971, IMG submission 188229) | Ammonia-oxidizing marine microbial communities from Monterey Bay, California, USA - CAN11_18_M0_10 (SPAdes) | ecosystem: Environmental > Aquatic > Marine > Intertidal zone | place...
TTTGAAACAGCCGTCTTAATCTTCTCCTGATGTGGGTCGTAGGTTTCCATTGAGCCATTGTCCTGTTCCAGGGGGTTACCATCGATAGCGACGACCGCCCCCGTTTCCACGCCATGCAGGCCGCAGATAACGAACAGCGTCGCGACTTCCATCTCAACCGCCTTAACCCCGGCTTTGTGCCAAAGCGGCAGGTCGCTGCCGAGAAGATCGTGAGGGTAAAACATATCCGAGGTCAGTAATAATCCCTCATGAAATTCTACGCCATGGGCGGTTGCCGCAGCTCTCATCGTCATCAGGACGTCAGGTGTTGCGATGGCGGGATAGGTCGGTGGGACCAGCTTGTGGGAAAGCCCTTCTTCTCGAACTGCCGCCCTGGCGATAACAAGATCTCCTGCGCTAACGTTCGCCTGCATTCCGCCGGCAGAGCCCGCCCGAACAATCCTGGTGGCACCTGACTGGCATAGTTCTTCGAAGCAAACACCCGCGCCAGCTGATCCGACACCATGGGAAACCGCGCCGATGATCTGGCCATTAAAAGAACCTCGGATACTGTGATACTCGCGGTTTTGGCTGATCGGCTCGACATCCCCAAGAGACTCGGCAACCAGGTCGAGTCTCGATGGGTCGCCGACCACAAGGATTTTCCCGGGTAGGGTTTCGGATTCTGTTTTCAGAAGAGGGAGGAAAGCCATGGGTTTTCTCGATTGGAAGAAGGCTAGTTACACTCTTTTATCTCGTTTGATTTCTGCCATTAGCGTAAATATTTCCATGGTGTTTGGGATCGAGGTATCTCCGGTATATTCGCGGTATAGCGTGTCTACATTCACTGCAATGCGCTCTGCGTCGGTCCAGGATTCAAAGTCAGAGATTGAGATATCAAAGGCGGCATCTTTTGCTGTCATGCCAGAGTCGAATCTCTTGCGGGCTTCAACATCGATGTACGAAAGGTATTCCTTGACCCTTTCTACGCCGGCGACGTCGGTAATTGGGCCGTGCCCGGGTACGATCACTTCAGGATTGCGATCGATAATCAGGTCGCATGCCTTGAGCCAGTTACTGACCGGCCCCGCCCACATGATAGGTGTTCCATCGATAAAGAGGATGTCTCCCGTAAAGACGGTACTGTCCTCTTCAACAAATGCCAGGACGTCGCCCAGGGTATGCGCCGGCCCCACCTCTTTTAGGAGTACAACTTTGTTACCAACCTTAAGCCTTAACTCATCGGTAAATGTTTTGGTTGGCAGTTTCTCTGCTACGTCATCAAAATGAAAGGGTCCGAATATATCGATAAAGTATTGACCTGTTTCGCCCAGGTCAGGCGCCATCTTCATCATGGCACTCAGCCTTTCAGGGCCAAAAGCCTCCATTTCTCTTGCGCCGGCTTCACTGGCGATAACTTCTGCATGTTTACATAACCCATTTCCATGGGTGTGATCTCCGTTGGCATGTGTGTTGACGACCGTATTGATTTGATCTGCGCCAATGCCGGTTGCATCCTCCATGATCGCCAACATTTCGCGAGTCATCGGGGCGTCGAATAGCGTGTCAACCAGCAGCGACTGCCCGCCATCAACAATCAAGCCCGAGTTGGACCATCCCCAACTCCCGTCCGGTTGCAGATAGCTAAAAATACCGTTGCCGGTTTCGTGTAATCCCTTTTGATAGTTCCAGGCTGCCATACGAGAAAGTCCAATTGGTACGATCAATGACGATAGCATGTCAGCGCAACTCTCAATAGCCTGGCGCTTTACATGGGGGCTAAGGCGGTGCATCTTATTCGTTCGCAACAAATGAGTATGAGCATGAAAGAATTTTCTGGAAAAGTAGCAGTTGTTACCGGAGCGGCGAGCGGCATCGGTCTGGCTACGGCATCTCGGTTCGCTGAAGCTGGAATGAAAGTGGTTATGGCGGATATACAGGAAGATGCGTTGGAAGATGCCGTTAAATCGTTGGGCAACATGGGCCATGAGGTGCTGGGCGTGCCGACGGATGTTTCCAAGTGGGATGCGATTCAGGCGCTCGCTGAAAAAACAATGGCAGAGTTCGGTGCTGTAAACGTTGTACACAACAATGCGGGTGTTGTTGTCTCAGGGCCAATAGCCGAGTTAACGCTGGCTGACTGGGAATGGGTTCTGGGTGTCGACCTGTGGAGTGTGATCTATGGTGTAAAAGCATTTTTGCCACTCATTCGGCAGTCTGGCGAAGGGCACATCATTAACACCTCGTCCGTGAATGGTTTGCAGGCCTCGGGGGCGATTGCGCCTTATAGCGTTGCCAAGTTTGGTGTGGTCGCACTGAGTGAAACCCTCCGCCTTGAGCTCGATGCTGAAGACGCCGATATTTCTGCATCGGTACTTTGTCCTGGGCCGATCAATACGCAGATTGTCTACAGTAAGCGAAATCGTGATGCTGAATCGGCGAAAGACCATCGTTCGTCTGCGGAGGAAAAAGCATTCGAAAAGCTTGCGGGTGCACTGCTCGCCGAACGAGGCAAAGATCCATCAGAGGTGGCGGATATGGTAATGGACGCCATCGTTAATAATGACTTCTGGATTCTTACTCATCCGCAATGGAAGGAAGTCATGCAGGCGCGGAGCGCGGCGCTTTCAAAAGACAATAGTCTTTTCACGGGTTATGGGGCGTAAGGCACGATTGTCTTTGTCCCGCCGCACACCTCGAGTTTTTAGAACAACCCGTGAACCATATTCAGGCGACCCGGGCCCCTGGCCACAGGCGCAGAAAGTTCTCACTATAGAACCTGGTCTTGGTGTCTTCGTCTTTGCCCTCTAACGATTTCTCGAATTTGCCTATAGGGTTTCTGCCACCCTCTACATGCGGGTAGTCGCTAGAGAAGAGATACAAATCCTGATTGGATTGATCAATCAGGTCGGACAGGTTCTCGTGCGGAAATGGCGTGAATCCCATTTGCTGGGACAACTGTTCAGATGGCGTGCGATCGAATTGCACTGACGTATCCACCCTACCGTAAATCTTAGTGACCCAATCCAGGCGGCGAACCATTTCAGGCACCCATCCGGCACCTAATTCGACCGCCGCGCCTCTAAGGTTCGGGTGCCGATCAAATACGCCGTCCAGCACCAGCATGGATACAAAGGTTTCGGGTGGTTGATGCATCAGGGCTGCATCTTTTGTGCGAACATTTTCGCCGCCACCCATCCAGTCTTTGACGGCTGCGCGACCATTGTTGCTCCATGCTTTCAATGCCTGCAGTGGAGAGCCGCCAACGTGCAGCACAAATGGTGTGCCTGACTCTTCTAGTAATGCCCAAAACCTTTCAAGGTCGACATGACCGGGTGATCGTTCACCCGGCGCCCGGTGTGGAACCCAGATGGCTTCCAACCCGGCTTTGATCGCCCATTCGAGCTCAGTATAGGCCGACTCTGGATCATCGAGGGGAACAATGCCCACACCCATGAGCCGATCATCGTCGCTGCAAAAGTCAGTCATATGCCTGTTATGGGCTCGGGTTGCGCCGTACCTCAGTTTGACTGATTTCTTTTGACTTGGATGAAACGGCATGGCGACACTGTGGGTGGCAAAAACTAATTGTTTTTTAAAGCCGAGCATGTCCATTGCAACGGTGCGATCTGATTTATTGAACGCGCCAAGCGCTTGAATCTCTTTCGAGCTCTCGATCAGCTTATCGCCAAGCGCTACCTGCGCAGCGACATGTTCTTCGCTGTGTTTGCCGCCCTGGCCCATGATGATGTCGACCTCTTCATCTGTCACGAGGGAAGCGCTGTAGCTGACTTCAGGGACCTCGTCTCGAATACCAGGATCCGCATACGCTTTCAGGAAGTTCGGTAGTTCCATAATGTGGCTGTCTGCATCATAGAAAGGGCGGTCTGTTGGTGCGTATGCCATGGCTCGGCTCCGTATGTATGGGACATTTGATGAACTGTAGCTGCTGAGGGTAGCGACAATTTCTTGAGGCGTCTATCTTTCTTAGATCTTAACCATACCACCATCTACAACGAGAGTTTGACCGGTTATGTTCATGGAATCTTCGGACACCAGGAATTTCACGGCATTTCCCATATCTTCGACCGTTTGCTCACGTTTGAGCGGCGTCCGCTCAAAGATGGTGGGGTAGCTGTCATTGAAGATGCCCTCGAACCATTTCCTTGGGTCCATACCTTCGAATTCCGGCATCCGTTTAACGGCCTGCTGCGCGTTGCCCTTCCAGGCGTCGGTGTAGACAATGCCCGGGCATACCGCATTAACATTGATATTATCGGGCCCAAGTAAATCGGCCTGGGTCTGTGTGTAATTAATAAGTGCGGCCTTCATGGCGTTGTAGCTGGGATGGACAAATCCCGTCAACATCTCTGGCGAAAAGGACCCCAGACCGGCGATTGACGAGATGTGAACGATTTTCCCGTATTTTGCGGCGCGCATGTGGGGCACGACGGCTTCGCTCATCAGGACTGTTGGCAGCAGGTTCTGGTTGTAGAGCGCATTCCAGACTGCTTCCACAGGCGCAAGTGGGTGCGAGGGTGGGTCATCAACCGTTTTTGGACCGGCGCCGACATTGTTAACAAGAATATCGATCTGGCCATAGTCCTTTATCGTCGCGTTTACGACTTCCATAATTCGGTAGGGATCCGTGATGTCACCTGGCATGCCGATGGCTTTGCCGCCAGCATCATTGATGGCATCGACTGTGCTCTTTGTGGTGTTCTCGCCATAGGAGTTGACGATAACCGTGGCGCCCTCTGACCCGAGAGACATGGCAATGGCTTTGCCGATGCCCCGTCCAGCGGCAGAAACGATAGCAACTCTGTTGTTGAGTTTCATAATGAATTCCAAAAGTCCGATAAAGGCCGACAATGAACCAAAGGCTGGAAGGATTGCAAGTGGCATCCAGTTCACGTACAAACAACGCTGAGAGATGGGAAATGCAAGTTCAGTCAAATGTCGCTAACCGTAAAACAACATGCAGATTCAATGGCGGAATACCTGAAGGAAGGGACCGAGCAAGCATTGGCATTGGGAAACCGCGGACCTGTGAGGTTTCAGGCCGATCGCAGTCTGCATCCTGACATTACGGATGCTTTCTCTCGCTGCGGCTTCTATGTGTTTACCGGCGTGCTCGAGCAACCCGAGGTCGACGACCTGAAAGATGAAGTAAAGCGCGCGCTTGAGCGCGCGCCGGTGTCAAATCAATCGAAGCTGGACCAGCAGGGTCGTCCGTCGCTAGGCGCAGATCTTTTAATACCACCTTTTTATCTGGTGTCCCCCCTCGGAGATCCTGTTGGTGGTACCGAGCGCAACGCGGGTCGTCATCCCGTAAAAATGATGACACCGATGCCGGACGCGGGTTCTCCTTCACAGGTTGTTCAGGTGATTTTTGGTACCCTGCATATTCTTGATTCATGTTTACGATTGTATGGTCACCCGCAGTTACTGAAAGTGGCAGAAGCGATGAACGGCTCTGACTTCACGCCATTCAATGAAGCTATTTTTGTAAAGCAACCCGGCCTGGGGGCATCGGTTGCCTGGCATCAGGATGCAACAACGCACTGGGACTCCCCGAATCTGGATGAAGGTACGCACGGGTTTAACTTCATGGCGCAGCTCTATGGCTGTACCGCAGCGAACGCTGTCTGGGTGGTTCCCGGTACGCACAAACAGGGCAAGCTGGATATTTCGTCGCTGACTGAAGTGGACGGTGACAGGATTCCTGGCGCGGTCCCGATGATCTGTGACCCAGGTGATGTTGTGATGTGTAACCGTCAGGTCGTTCATGGTTCCTTTGCGAACACGTCAGAGGACTGGCGTGTCTCTGTAGGCTTTGGGTTTCACCGAAAAGAGTCGGTGGTTGGTGTCAGTGCGAAACTATTGAATGGCAAGGTTGTGCACTATGACGAAGCCAGGGTGAAGGAACGTTCAAGGATGATCGCGATCGCGATTGACGCCAGAACGCAGCGATATCCGAATGAAGAACGTTATCAATACAAGCCTCTGGTGGGCTTTGAGGCCGAGAATAATTTTAACGAAGAGACGCGGGAGCAGGTGGTTAAGAACTATAATCTACTCGACCTCCACATTTAGCGAATCACTTCCAGTTAACAATCTAACTATCTAGAAGTAAAAACCATGAACAATGATCGACTTGCCGCAATAGCGGCGCTTACGGCACCAGGTATGGACTATGAAATTGTGCCTGGTGAGGTGTGGGGCAGACCCTGCAGAATGTTTAAAAATGCGCCACCGACCATGCGCGATCTTTACCAGGCGGCGAGTAGCGATGAGACGTTTCTTGTGTTTGAAGATGAGCGTTACACCTTTTCTGAAACCAATGACCGTGTTGCCCAGATTGCAAATATTCTTGTTGATCGGTTCAGCGTGCAAAAAGGCGACCGGGTTGCCATTTCCATGCGTAACTATCCCGAATGGATCTTCGCATTTAATGCGGCAACTTCCATCGGAGCGATCGCAGTCGCAATGAATTCATTGTGGCTTTCTGAGGAGATGGAGTTTGGTCTGAAGGACAGTGGCGCCAAGGTGCTTTTTGCAGACCAGGAACGCCTGGACCGGCTTGCGCCTGTTCGAGAGAGCCTTGATCTGGAAGTGATCTCAGTAAGGGCGACTAACAAAGCTGCTAATACCTCGGCGCTTGAGGACCTGTTGGCCGGCGAAGTATCAACTTTGTTGCCCGACTTTGACATTGATCCCGGAGACCCGGCGACAATTCTTTATACGTCGGGTTCGACGGGACATCCGAAGGGGGCGGTCTCCTGCCACCGAAATATTGTTAGCGCGCTGCTGTCCTGGGAGCTGGATGGCAAGGTTGGCCTTGCCTTAACAGGAGCGGAAGCACCACAACTGGACCACCAGATAACGGCATTGCTGGCTGTGCCACTGTTCCATGCGACCGGTTCCCATGCGGTAATGCTTGCGTCTTATCGGGCACAGAGAAAACTCGTATTGATGTACAAATGGGACGTGCCGGAAGCACAGCGACTCATCGAGGCAGAAAAAGTTGCTGTATTCATTGCCCCTGCGGCAATGACAGGGGACCTTGAGCGTGCAGCCAGGACAGCCACCAGAGACCTTAGCAGTTTGCTAACGGTCGGTGGTGGTGGAGCCCCTCGGGCGCCGGACCAGGTCGAAAAGATTACCGGAACCTTTGAAAAAGCTTTGCCGAATACTGGCTGGGGCATGACAGAAACCAATGCTATTGGTGCCGGTATTGGTGGTGAAGATTATGTTAATCATCCTGAAAGCTCAGGCAGGGTATCTGCTCTGCTGGATATCAGGGTGCTGGATGAGTCAGGAAAAGAAATGCTTCCGTTTGAACGGGGGGAGCTACAGATTCGTGGCGTTTCCATTATCAAGGGCTACTGGGACAGGGATGAAGCCAATCTCGAGGCGTTTGATGGAGCATGGCTGAGAACGGGGGATGTCGCGTACATTGACGATGAGGGTTACCTTTATATCGTTGATCGAATTAAGGATCTGGTGATTCGAGGGGGTGAAAACATTGGTTGCGCGGAGGTCGAGGCAGGATTACTCGCGCATCCGCAGGTCAGGGAAGCCTCTGTCTATGCGGTACCGGATGATCGTCTGGGTGAAGAGGTAGGAGCCACCATTTTTGCTGATGATACGATTGACGAAGACCAACTTCGCGGATTCCTGGTGAAACACATTGCCCGATTCAAGATCCCCCGGTATTTGGAAATATCCTCAGAACCTCTGCCGCGTATAGCCTCTGGCAAGATCAATAAGCGCCAACTCAGGGAAGAATTCGTTTCAGCGCTCGGTTGACGCGAAGCCTCGATAAAAAATCCACTGCTGAACAATGAAACGACACCAACCGATAATGGGTTGATGTCGGTTTTGGGGCGCCCGGCGTCCAATTGAATTAGGGGAAGCCAGACCAAATTCAATAATAGTGAGACGAAACACAACTCCGAGCGTAAGAAAGGACATAGTTGCCAGTGAGAGACGAAAATGGACAGAGGTTACAAAATCGGAGCGGTGGCCAAGTTGACGGGCATTTCGACGGATTCCATCCGTGCATGGGAACGTCGCTATGCGGTGGTCGAGCCGAACCGCGGTGAAAATAACAATCGTTATTACACGGAAGAGCACATCGGCAGGCTAATACGCGTGAAGCGCCTCGTGGACGCGGGGCAGGCGATCGGTACAGTCTGCAGGTTGTCCAATGAGGAGCTGCATGACCGCACCCACGGTATTTTGGGCTCCATAGGTCAGCCCTCAGGCGGCGCGCTAAAGAAGTGGACGGTGATCAGTGTCCAGCAACCTTCCTGGCTGAAAGCGTGTGTAGAGGCGCAACACGGCGTCGAGGTGCGATGGGTACCCTGCTTGGAGGCATTTTCAGCCTCCCACGAGGACTTTGTTGTGATAGACATGCCGAGTCTTTCAGAGGTAAACGAAAAGCTGGTGCTCCGAATGCTCCCAGATGAGCTGGCGCCCCGTTGTCTGGTGGTCTATAAATTTGCGTCTCGAACGCAGTTGCGCTCCCTGGCGGCGAAGGGAATTCGCTTGTTGAAAGGCCCTCTTGAACCCTTTGCGCTGGTCAATCTGCTGCGTGTTGATGGCCAAACGGAAGCGACGCCGTTGGAAAGTAACGCCGCTGGTTCGATGGCGCGGCTATCGAAGGACGATGACGTGTTGCGCAATTGTAAGAAGCAACTGTCCTGTCTGGTAAACGCGTTGAACCAGCTCGAGGCGTATTCGAGCGGTTGCGCCAGGTCTTCCGTAACCGACAACGCGCTGTATCAGCATTTAGTTGAACAGACGGGGCAGGCACGTTCTATCATGGAGGAATCTCTTAGCAATGTGGCGGAACATGTCGGCGCAGAAAATAGCAAGCAAACCGGCATGATCAGTTAGAACAAGCGGTTAGCGTAATGCCGTCTCACTCGCTATTCTTATTCCGCCGCGACCTTCGGCTAGCGGATAACACTGCGCTTAATGAAGCTTTTCGGCGCGGCAACCCGGTTCTGGCGGTCTTTATCGTCGACCCTTCGCTGATGGAACGCTGGGACCATTCCCAACGGCGGTTGGCATTTCTGTATCAGTCGTTACAACAGCTGCAGGCGGCAGTAAGGCATCGGGGCGGGACGTTGGTCGTGGCGATGGGGAAGGCCGAGAAGGTCTTACCGCCATTGATTAATCGGTTTGAAATCGACCGGGTATTCGTCAATAGAGGATACACCCCCTATGGGCGAACCCAAGACCGGAGGCTGGAACAGCTAAGCCGGGAGATGAATATCGGCTTCGTAGCGCTTGATGATTCGCACCTCAATGCGCCGTTGGTAGTGTTGAAAGGGGACGGGAGTCCTTACACCGTATTTACACCTTATTTCCGTAAAGCAGCTACGTTTCCGGTAATGCCGCCAGCGCGTCTAGAGGGTGGCGAGTGGCTGCATGCCGATGATTTGGACGGCTGGCCAGCAGAGCTGAGTCAGTACCAACAAGCGCCGGATGGTAGATTTGAGCCGGGTGAAGCAGGAGCGCGAAAGACCATAGCGTCCATGTCGTCGTTAACCCAATACGAGACGCAGCGGGATGTGCCCGCAAGTGAACACACGAGCCATTTATCTGCTCACCTGCGATTTGGCACTTGTTCTGCGAGACAGGTTCACGCTGCGGTAAAAGAAAATCTGGGTGACCAACACCCGCTCATTCGGCAACTTTATTGGCGTGATTTCTATCATCAGATCGGGTGGTACTTTCCTCATGTTTTTGGTCACGCATTCAGGCGCCACTATGATGCGATACCCTGGCGCACTGATGCAGACGCCCTGCAACTATGGAAGGAAGGAAAGACCGGCTTCCCGATAGTAGACGCCGGAATGCGAGAGCTGGCATCGACCGGTTATATGCACAACAGGGTGAGAATGGTTACGGCTTCATTCTTGACCAAAAACCTTCATCTGGACTGGCGGCTTGGTGAGGCCTATTTTGCAGAACAACTGATTGACTATGACCCTGCGGTCAACAACGGCAACTGGCAATGGAGTGCGTCTACGGGTTGTGATGCTCAGCCATATTTCAGGATATTCAATCCCTGGCGGCAACAGCAGAAGTTCGACAAGGATTGTGTCTACATCAAGCAATGGGTTCCCGAGCTTGAACCGTTTCCAGCCCAAGTGATCCACAAACTGGAAAAGGAAGGAGATTTCTACTTGCCAAAAATAGTGGACCTCAGAAAAAGCGGCGACTTGATCAAGGAGCAGTTTAAATCCGTTCGTATGCGGTCATAATAGACCGGTCTTTTTGTTTGAGTGGCAGTGTGGTTAGTGTTCGTCTCCTTTTCTGGGTTCTGCTGGTGGCACTGATACCTGTTCGGGTCACTGCCCAGGCGCCAAACAGACACAACATTGATTTTTCAGGTTCCTGGGAACTGGACTATCAGCTGAGCGATCATCCGAGCGAGAAGATCAGGTACTTGTATATACAGGCAAGAGCCCAAGCAGAGCGAGCGGCAGAACGGGCAAAGAACTCCGGTGGTTATGTTGATCCAAGGATATTCAACGTTCAGTCTGTAGTCGGGCTCGGCAGGTTAACGGAGAAAATTGCCCAGGCGACGGTACTTACCATCACCCAGGAAGACGATCATATCGTGATCAACCGGAATGACGATTTTGCATTGGTCTGTGATTTCGGGGAAATGGGTTGGAAAGAAAATGCCATAGGCATAGAAGGGTGCGCATGGGATGAAGACCAACTGGCCTTCCAAATTGCGCTACCGGACGGGCTGAGTGTTTTTCACCAATTCAGTATTGCGGCTGACCGAAGCCGCATCAATGTCGCAACAACCGTAAAAGTTTCCGGTATTTCCTACCCCTTCACACTTAATCGAGTTTATATGCCGTTCGAACCCGGCGAAGGGATGTTTGAGTGCACGTACACCATCGCCAACCAAACCAGTTGCACACTGAGTGGCAGTAATGAATAAATTGCACGGCTTTGTGGTCGTGCTGCTCGTCTGTTTTCTGGGCGCTTGTGGAACGCCTCGAACAGATCCTGAGCGATCGTCTTTACCCGAGCCCGCGGATGTCGCCCTGGTCGTTTTTCAGGACACGGAAGCACCGCTCGCGCGATTAAATCTCAGTATCGCTGTCTTTGACGTTGAAACTGAAATAGGGAATTCTATTTATAGTTCCAAGATACAGGTGAGTTCCGTCGAACGAAGGTACCTTCCCTTCAGGTTGAAAGAGACGCTGGATCGCGCAGGATTCTGGGGCGCAGTTCGGGTAATGCCGCAGACGGACCTTAATTCAGAGATCAATGTAACGGCAAAGATCCTGTTTTCCGATGGTGTTGAACTCAGGCTCCAGGTCCTGGCTGTAGACGCGGCAGGGCGGGTCTGGCTGGATCGAATGTATCACGATGTTACCAGCGATCTGGATTACTCGACCGACCCCAGTTACCAGATTGACCCCTTTCAGGATTTGTACAACAGGATCTCCAATGACCTGTCGAATAGCCTGGAGACCTACACGAAACTGGACCGGGATCTGCTACTTAATATAGCAATGCTGAAATATGCGAGCGAGTTGTCGCCGGAAACTTTTGGCCGTTATCTCTCTGAAGACAAGGGAGAACTCACACTGAAGGGTTTGCCGTCTGAAGATGATCCCCTGTTTCAAAGAGTTCAACGAATCCGCGAAAGTGAATATTTGTTTGCCGATAGCGTTGATCAGCACTACGAGAGTCTGCATAAACAGATCGGGCCGACCTATGCGTGGTGGCGTTATTACAGTTATGAATTGATCGAAGGTAACAGGAAGCTCACAAAAGTTGATGCAACCAGAGGCGCTACGAAGGGTTCCTGGTACGCAATGGAGCGGATCTATAAAACCTACAAAGAGTCGAAAATGAATGAAGACGCGCTGCGCGAGTTAACCAATTCATTTGACCGGGAAACTGAACCGACAGTAGCGGACCTGGCGGGCCGTGTGATTCGCTTAACGGGCACCCTGGACCGGCAGTACGAGGAGTGGCGGCGTTTGCTGCGGGAACTTTACCGCAATGAAACCGGCTACTGATCCTGTTCTGGATTGATCGGCATAGAAGGTAAACCGACAGCCATGGGCCCACGTTCTTATGTACAGTGACCGGTGAGCCGCCGCGTCGGCAAGAGGAAGGGACCTATCCCGTGGAAGGAATGCTGAAAGATCATCATTCTTAGAGGAAAGGTTGCTTGTGAACTTCCTGCGTCAGGGCTCTGGTTTCATGCTCGATGAGAGATAGAGACAAGCTTCAGGGGCGCAGAGAGTCAATGCGAATAATCTGTTCAGCGATCATCTGGCTGGTTTCATCCATAAGCTTCATTGACAGTTCCCCGGCATCCCAGTCTATATCGATCAAACCATAGTTGCTTTCATAGTAGGGGTTTACCAGGCGATGGGGTCCAGGCTCATCAACAGGGTTCTTGACGAACGAAGTCAAGGGAACGTTTAAGGAGGATGTTGTCAACTCGTAGAGAGGGTACGGCTCAAATTCGGTCAACGCGTAGATAGCCGCAGAATGGCGGTCGCCGGAGACGACTACCACACCGTTAGCTTTGGATGATGAGAGTAGCTGGTAGAGCCGTTCACGTTCCGCCGGCATAATCCGCCAGGATTCCCAGTGGTGACCATCGGCGATGAGTTGGATCGGAGTGACAATGATCCTGATGTCGGCAGGCCTGTGGAGTTGTTCTGCAAGCCATTTCCATTGGGTCTCTCCCAGCACGTTCTGGTTTGGGTCCTGGCTTTCCACATATCGACCGATGTCCTGGTCCGGGTGCCGGGTAAGCGGGGTTCTAAAGGAGCGCGTATCCAGCGTGATGAACTGGACCCGCTTACCAATAGGGCCGACGGTCCGTTCTAAATACACACCGGGCCTGGAGGTGCGTTCATCTGACTGTTCGATGTTCCAGGCGTACCTGTAAAGCGATTCCGAGAATTCCCTGTGCTTGAAATCACCTCCGGCATCATCTTTGCCGTAATCGTGATCATCCCAGGCAACCAGCAGGGGCGTGGATTCCCGCAATGCCTTAAAGCTCTCTACGGCTGAAAGGTTTGCATAGGCCTGCCGCAGGCTCATCAACGTGGGGTCGTCGGACTCGTCTTCGGCGTAAACGTTGTCGCCAAGGAATACAAAAGCACCGGGGTGCTGCCCGGCTATTTCATTGAATATCCCGCTTTGGAGAGAAGGGTGATAACAGGAACCAAAGGCTATCCTGGTCAAAGCCGTATCGGATGCGAGTGCTGCCGCTGGCATGGGTACGGCGGGGAAGAACTCAAGCGACCCCAGTTCAGCAGTCGATTCAATATCTTTGGCAGTGCTCGCCCGGGTGTCCTGGCCACCGGAAAGTAATGGCAGTACCGCCACGAATGTTATGAAGCTGATCAATCGCATGGAAATTCCTGTTTCATTAATCTTTCTCGAGGGGGGTTACTTATTAGTGCAATTTAACGTGATTCTCTGACCTAACCAATAGTTGAATCGCCAGCAGGGGAATCCGTCCTACTGTCAAGACGTGTTGCCAAATTGCTTCAAGATAAATGGCAGATGATCATCAATCGCGCCAAGGCTTCTTTGCGCGAGTGTCATACCGTAGTCCTGATGACCACGGGTTAAAACCAGTGCGGCCAAATAAAAGCCAGGGGGCAGGGCAAGTCGGTAGCTGTTAAACAGTTCGTCCCGATCATACTGGATACCATTTGCAGTCAGGACCCGGTGGTAAGTATCGAGCAGTGTACCCTCCCAGGTGCGCCGGTTCCGGGTTGTCAGGCTGGTGATCAGGAAATAGGCCAGGTCGAATCCGGGTGCGGCAAGGCTGCATTCGCCCCAGTCGAAAAGCATGAGGTCGTCGCCGTCGATTCGCATGTTATCAAGGCGAAAGTCCATGTGTGAGAAAACCTGTTTTTGGGCCAAGAAGAGTGGCAGGTAATTGATTGATTGGCTGGCATATTGGTTCATAAATTGAACGGGACTGCTTTGCGGAAGTTCTCCCAGGCGATCAATGACGAAAGAGGACATGTCCAGAGCCGCTGCCTCGAAACCGCTAGAAAAGTGTGCAGCGGCGTCCGGCGAACATGTCCAGTGGCTGGCGTGCAATCTGGCAAGATGGGTAACTGCTGTAGTAGCCTGGGCAAAGCTTGCGCCTGATGTCACATCGATGACCGGCCATAGTCCAGCATCCTCAAGCAACAGCAGAAATTGATGATCTGCGTTGAAATAACACCTGGGGGTGCGAATGGCTGAGTACTCCGAGAGCTCCCGGTAAAAATATTGTTCCCTGCCATAGGAATTGAAACGGCTGGCAAGCGCCAGTTTTTCTGGATCTCCAGATGGTTGCTTTAAAATAACAGAATCGGGCAGTGCACGACCCTGCAAGGTGATTCGATACAAGTCCGACATGTACCCTTCGCCTGACCCGATTGACTCGACCTGGAACGACTCGACAAGGCCGCCTAACGCCTGGCTTAGATCGTCGGTGTCAATTTGTGGGATAGAACGCATCAATCCATTGTAAACCTAAATGTAGATAAACCTGTTGAATCGCACTCGCCTGAAGCTAGTTGGCAGGGTAACCTCCGGATTATGTTTGAAGCGCTTATTTATGATTCTGACGAACAAGGCTGGTTAAGGTTTACAGGTGCCTCATCCATTCATGTCGCGAAAACCAGTGACGATGTTGCCGTGGTGCTGGATACCATTGAAGCAGCCTGCTCAGAAGGAAAGTACGCTGTTGGTTATGTCAGCTTTGAGGCAGCCAGTGCTTTTGATTCTGCATTGGTTCATCACCCCGCCGGGTCGCTGCCACTTGCGGCGTTCGCGATCTTCGATCATGCCGAAGAGGCGTCCCCCGGGGGTATGGAACCGGGTTCGGAGCCACTGGAACTGGCGCCTGTGATCGGCGAATCGAGTTTCGGGGATTCTATACAACAAATAAAATCCTATCTTCGGAGTGGGGATAGCTACCAGGTAAATTTTACCCATCGGCTCAAAGGTAAAACTGCGGCGTCACCAGGTTCGATTTTCTCATTTCTTTGTCGCGCCCAACCGTCTCCGTATTCGGCGTTTATTGAAACCGACGACTACGCGATATGCAGTGTTTCTCCGGAACTTTTTTTTGAAGTCAACGGCGCCTCGATTCGGACCGAGCCGATGAAGGGTACGCGTCCAAGAGGTCGATTTCCGGAGGAGGATGCGGAATTCAGATCAGATCTAGCAGGATCAGAAAAAGACCGGGCAGAGAACCTGATGATTGTCGACATGGTGCGAAACGATCTGGGTAAAATTGCAGTAGCAGGTAGTGTTCGCGCAGAAGAGCTATTCTCGATCAAGCGTTTCCCGACGGTCTGGCAGCAGGTGTCCAGCGTTAGTGCAGAAACCGAAGCGAGTCTTGGTGAGCTCTTTTCGGCGTTGTTTCCCTGTGCTTCTGTTACCGGTGCGCCGAAAGCGAGAACTATGGAAATCATTCGAGAGCTCGAAACCGAAGCGCGAGGTGTGTATACGGGGGCAATTGGGCTGGTTAAACCCGGCCGGCGGGCCAGATTCAGTGTCGCTATCCGAACGCTTACGATTGATAAGAATGACGACAGCGCCAATTACGGAATCGGTGGCGGCATCGTGTGGGATTCGGACCCGGGTGAGGAATGGCAGGAGAGTCTGACCAAGGGACAAATTCTCGGTTTTAATCGGCAACCGTTCAGGCTTCTGGAAACAATGTTGTATGAGCCTGCGAACGGCATTTTTCTACTAAACCTTCATTTGGAGCGATTAGAGGCTAGCGCTGACTACTTTGGTTTCAGCGTGGACTTGGACAGTATTCGAACTCGGCTTTGTTCGCTTCAATCGGTGAAGCCGTCAAGGTTAAGGTTGTTGCTAGACTCGAATGGCCATTATGAGGTTGAGGAGCATCGGTTGCCCGAGGTCAAACCAATGGTGATGCTAAAACTTGCGAGCAGACCGGTTAACAGCCGCGATATTTTCTTATTTCACAAGACAACACACAGGGGCGTCTATGAGCGGGCGCGAAATGATGCCAACCACTGTGATGACGTAATCCTCTGGAATGAAAAAAACGAAATCACCGAAACGACCATCGCAAACCTGTTCCTGAAAATTGACGGTGAGCTGGTGACACCGCCTATCGAGAGCGGTTTGCTGGCGGGCACTTACCGGCGACACATGCTCGAGAATGGTCAGGTAAAAGAGGCCGTTGTTAGAAAGTCTGACCTGGTGAAGGCGTCAAGAATATATACCGCGAACAGTATCCGTGGTTTGCAGGAAGCCCGGCTTGTCAGCGTCAAGTGAGGGTTTCCTTGCATATTAATAATTGCGCGGAGGCAGTCCTCCGTGGGGGCCGGCACCGCCGATGAAATGCCGGGCAGTGAAACCTTCATCGACTTCGGTTAAATGGAAGATGGTGTCGTTGCGTTGCCCATAGCGGAACATCTCACCGGGGCTATGCCCCAGGAGTATGCTGACCATTACACGGCCAATCATGCCATGTGAAACAATCGCGATTCTTTCCTGGTCCAGGGCGAAAACTTCCTCCAGAAAGGGACTGGTTCGTTCGATCATATCAGGGTAGTTTTCACAATTTGGCCCACGATAGTTAAACTGGTCTTCCTGCCAGGCGGCGAATTCTTCGGGCCATTTGCTGGAAACGTCATCCCACATTTCTCCGCTCCAGTCACCGCAATGCCATTCCATGATGCGATCATCATAGTTTATCTCGAGTTCCAGGTGCTGGTTGATAATGTCTGCAGTCTGACGGGTTCGATCAAGGGGAGAGGCAACCAGGTAATCAATGCCCAGGGTAGACAAAAATTTGCCATTGATCTCGGCCTGATCGCGACCAAGTTCACTCAGGTCGGAATTCCACTGGCCCTGCATTCTCCGAATCGCATTCCACTCGGTCTGTCCGTGACGAATAAAGTAAAGTTCTTTCAACTAAGTTTCGGCCCCTATCTGAACCAGCTCGAGATACGAGTTCTGGAAATGAACATAAGCCACCTCTCCACCACCATCCGGGAAAGCTTCCTCAGCATTGGTGAGGACCAGTGATTTATCAAGAGAGCCCAGGCGAAAATGTGAGTAGCCGGCATCCTTGAAAATATCAAAGCTGTGCTTGGGTGATATTGCACCGTTTTTAGGTGTTAGCAGTGCGATTGTAACGCCCGGGTCCTTTCGAACGAGCAGGTGGGCAGTGCCGATGCCGTAAAAATCTTCGGTATTCTGAAACCTGATATCAAAATTTTCTGCATAACCGACCCTGTGGCGCTCAAGATCTTTATCGTTTGTCCAGATGTAAATGCGATGATTCTGGTGGCGGACGTTACTGGACTCGATAAGTTCGTATTGTTGCCTGTCCGGACCAACAAAAAAAAGCGCCGGTAAATCACCGTTAACAAATTCACTGTAGCCAGATAAAGGTTTGATCAATCCCCGGTCCATCAATGTGACTGCTATCTGACGCGCCGCGCGATGGGGCAGGCGAAAGATCGTTTCGGCTACCCTTGGTAAATCCGTCTCAGGTAGCGGCACTGCGGTATAAGAGGTGAAGGTGTCTTTTTCGAAATAGTCGGGGTCGGTTACTTCACCTCGCTTGTAGATGAATTGTCTGCCGAATGGATACATGTTCTTGATATAGATTTCGGCACCCAGTATCCGCAGGAACTCGTCTGTTCGGCCGAGATCTCCGGTCATGGGAATGGACGCCTGGTCCTCTCCCGCCGAGGGAGGAGCCTCAATAAGGGTCGTTCCAAAATGAGCGATCGACATGTCAACCATTTGTCTGCCTGAATGAGATGGAATAAAAATGGAAATATAGCACAGCGATTGAAAGGGTTGCTCACTATCAGTCGAGGCCTCATTATACAGAGACGATTAACATTAGGTCCGGTTCATGTTCAACCTTATCCAGACACACCACGGCATTAGTTGCTCTGATATTGTCGCAACCAAAAGGGTTCTCCGCGCTATTGGTTTTTCTGAGACCCAACCAGGTGCGCCGGAACCACTTGTTTTTAGGAATGAAAAAGACAATTACATCGGACAAGTAACCGCGGCGGTGCTGGGAGATGAGTATCACACCCACTATGTCGAGAACCCGAAAACCCACCACCAGATCGACCTGATAGAGATCCAGGAAGCCGCGCTGGTACCGAGGCCCTGCGCTTCTCCGGCACAGGGAGACCTGACTATAGCTTTTGCTTCAAAAGATCCGCTTGAAACTTACCGAACTATGGTCCGAAATGATGAGCCTGGTATTTTTAGTGAGCCGGTGGATGTGCCGGAAGAAGACGGTATTCAATTTGTCTGGCGTGATGGGCAACACAGCATGATTACGACCCAGGAAAATCCGTTCGCGATACTTCACTACAGCCTCGAAGATTTTTCCCGGGTTCGAAAGTTTTATGAATATGTTCTTGAGATACCTGTAGTAGAAATTAACGTAAATAAAGATGGCAGCGGTCGCTATCGCCTCCAGGACATCGGCGGTCGCATGGATTTGGAAGTAAGAGCAGATATCAAACGGCTTGATCTGCGAGCCTGGGGAAAACACTATCCAGCCGCGAATCATTTTAGACTGATAGAGCGCGACATTGAAAAAATTGCAGCAAGACTTGAAGAGACATGCCTCGGGGGTTGGGTGATTCCACCCCAGGGTCCGTTTGCTTTTATTTTTGGGCCCACCAGCGAAACGATTGAGACCTTCGACAAAAGTTTTGCCGCGGTAATGGCAGAGGCCGGCTAGGCTGCTCGGAAGTCGGCGATTTTGGTATTGAGGTCCTTTCCGCCAGGCCTGCCAGAAACGCGACACACCTGGTGGCGTCACCGCCTGTATCGTGAAACTTTGCACTTAATTCATCGCAGGAGTTGAGTCCCACTGGTAACCTTTAATCAGACTTCCCTGGTTCTCCGGTTAGTTTACTAACACTTCGAGAGCAGCATTGAAGGTGGCTGAAGGGCGCATTGCCTTAGCCGTCAGTGCTGGGTCCGGTGAGTAATATCCTCCCACATCCTCTGGCTCACCCTGTGCGGCAAGCAGCTCTTCATTGATCTTGTCTTCGTTACTATGAAGCGTTTCCGCAAACACCTGGAATCGTTCTTTCAGGCTGGGATCATGGTCCTGTGCAGCAACGGCTTCCGCCCAGTACATGGCAAGATAAAAATGGCTCCCCCGATTGTCGAGTTCGTTCACCTTGCGCGATGGTGACTTGTTGCTTTCGAGGAACTTGGCGATGGCATCATTTAGTGTATCTGCCAGAATTTGGGCTTGCTGGTTGCTGAAGGTGACAGCCAGGTGTTCGAGAGAAGCGCCCAACGCCAGGAATTCACCCAGTGAGTCCCATCTGAGATGACCTTCTTTCTCGAACTGCTGAACGTGTTTGGGTGCAGAGCCACCAGCGCCAGTTTCGAACAGTCCTCCACCATTGATCAGCGGCACGATAGATAGCATTTTGGCGCTGGTGCCCAATTCAAGAATCGGGAAAAGGTCTGTCAGATAATCACGTAACACGTTGCCGGTAACCGAAATGGTGTCTTCGCCATTGCGGGCGCGCTCCAGGGAATGCTTTGATGCTTCGGGAACTGCCAGAATGTGATATTCGATCCCCGTCAAGTCGTGTTCAGGCAGGTATTCGTTAACCTTCGCAATGAGTTTGGCATCATGAGCGCGATTTTCATCGAGCCAGAATACGATCGGTGAGCCGGTCGCTTTGGCTCGATTAACAGCAAGCTTCACCCAGTCGCGAACAGGACCATCCTTGACGCGGCAGAGTCGCCAGATGTCGCCCTCTTCTACTTCGTGTTCGATAACAGCTTTGCCATTCGAATCGAGAACACGGATGACGCCGTTTCCTGGCGCCTCGAAAGTGGTGTCGTGGGAACCGTACTCTTCGGCTTTCTGTGCCATCAGACCCACGTTCGGTACAGTGCCCATGGTTGTGGGATCGAATGCCCCGTGAGCGATGCAGTGCTTGACCGTTTCGTCGTAAAGGCTTGCGTAACATCGGTCAGGTATAACGGCTTTCATGTCGTGCAACTCGCCGTCTGGCCCCCACATTTTTCCCGATTCGCGAATCGCTGCTGGCATGGATGCATCAATGATGATGTCGGATGGCACATGTAGATTCGTGATGCCCTTGTCAGAGTTCACCATCGCCATGTCAGGGCCATTTTCAGTACAGGCATTTAGGTCTGCTTCGATCTTTGCCGCCTGCTCAGTCGGTAGCTGTTTTATTTTCTCGTAGGCATCGCCGATACCATTTCGCGTGTCTACCCCGATTTCCTCAAACACGGCCGCATGTTTCTCGAAGGCGTCCTTATAGTATGCGCGAACGCCATGGCCGAAGATGATCGGGTCTGAGATCTTCATCATGGTGGCTTTCAGGTGGAGCGAAAAGAGAACTCCAGGCTCAGTCTGGGCAATTTCCTGTTCAAGGAAAGCGCAAAGTGCTTTCTTGCTCATGAATGCGCCGTCGACTATTTCGCCTTCGTCAACGGGGACATTTTCGGCCAATAATTGTTTGCCATCGCCTTCGAACTCGATCGTCAGCGAATCGTTCTTTGGCATGACAATAGACTTTTCGCTGCCGTAGAAGTCACCCGCGTCCATGTGCGCCACATGTGATTTTGACTCGCTCGACCAGGCACCCATTGTGTGGGGGTATTTGCGGGCGTATTCCTTTACTGCTTTTGCAGCACGTCGGTCAGAGTTTCCTTCACGAAGCACCGGATTCACGGCGCTACCCTTGACCTTGTCGTACCGGGCCTTGATGGACTTTTCCACTTCGTTGCTGGGCTCTTCCGGATAAGCAGGTAGGTCAAACCCTTTGTCCTGCAGCTCTCGAATAGCCTCGTGCATCTGCGGGTTAGACGCGCTGATGTTTGGCAGCTTGATGATGTTTGCCTCGGGACTCTGGGAGAGTTGTCCCAGGTAAGCCAGCTCATCAGGAACCTTCTGTTCCTCTGTAAGCCTTTCCGGAAAAGTGGCAATAATTCGGCCGGCAAGCGAGATATCTCTGATCTCTACATCGACACCTGCGGTATCGGTGAACGCCTTAATAATGGGTAGGAAAGAATAGGTCGCGAGTTGCGGTGCCTCATCTGTATCTGTATATACGATCTTCGGTGATTCAGTCATGGATAATTCTTATGCCTTCTCTGGTAGGTATCTCGTGGATACTTTTGTAGCGTAATTTGCCCCGGTCAGGGCCGCGCTTTCGAATATGGGGGCGCCGCTCTTCGGCAACTTTCCCGCAAATCAGGCGTTCTGGTGTGGTCATTCCCAATCAGAAAGCGATGAGCATTATAGAGGAATAGTCGAGTCTTCGCATTTACCTGAAATTGGACATCATAGTTGGTACTTATTGGCGTTTCCCCGAATTGATCGAATATCTGGCCGGAACCGGTATAAAGGCGTCAGGCGGACGGCGGTGGGCAGATATATCGGTAATTTGCACCCGCGACCCTCTGGGAAAGACTCACAAGTTATTAGACACAGACGCTCCAGGCCGCGGGGTGTCGGGAGTTACATTAGTGACGTCGCTGGAGCTTAAAAATAGGCAGCCGCCTGTTCCCTTTGCCAGACGCCATCACCAAATAGCTGCTGCGAATGCATCACCCGTTTGTGATAGATCTGCACGTCGTGCTCCCAGGTAAACCCAATGCCACCATGCAGCTGGGTTGCCCTGTTGGCGCAAAATTCCGCGGTATCAGATGCGCTGGACTTGGCCAGGTGTGCCGCTTTGTGTGAATCGCCCGGATCCGTGTCATAGGAGCAAGCGGCCGCATAAACAAGCGAGCGAGTCTGGTCGCCCAGGATCATCATGTTCACGATCGGGTGTTTGACAGCCTGGAAGAATCCGATAGGGCGATCGAACTGGGTCCTGACCTTTGCATATTCTGCCGTGGTCTGGAGCAGCCATTCGCAGCCGCCTGAAATGTCGGCAGAAATCAAGGTTAAGAGCGCAGGCATTGCTTTTTGCAGCGTACCGGCGCCATCTTCGGAAATACACTCGGCGGGCACGTCGTTGAAAGTAACGCGTCCCTGGTCTCTTGTTAGATCAACAATCCGATCAAATTCGAGATTAATCCCGTCAGCATTCAGGTCAACACAGTAAAGCTTTACGGTACTTCCATCTATGGCCGCGACCAGCAGTGAATCAATTTTTTGTGGATCCTGTAAATACCACGAAATGCCATTTAATTTTCCGTCGCTGACGGTAATATCGGTGGAATCGGCTTCCAGCGAACCCTCCTTGCCGTATATCGCGAGTGTCATGCTGGTGCCCTCGGCTATTTTTGACAACCATGACATTGCCGAATCGGTTCCAGCCTCACGTAGCACAAAGGTACATTGTAGTGTTGAGGTGAGTGGTGTCGGCATACTGGCGCGCCCTACCTCCTCAGCAACAGCAATAGCGGTAACCAGGTTCATGCCGACGCCGCCCGCTTCCTCTGGTACGGCTAGAGCCGTCCAGCCAAGGCCAACCATTTCATTCCACGCGGCCTTGTCGTAACTACCGGTTCTGTTCTCACCGAAGTAGGGGTCTTCTGTCCCCTTGATGGACTCACGAAGTGCCAATAAAGGCTGCTTGTCTTCCATGAAGCGCCGCGCTGAATCCTTGAGCATTTCCTGCTCTTCTCCGTAACCAAAATCCTTGGGTTGAGCCATGTTTTTTCTCCCTATTTGGTTTTTGGCAGGCCGAGTACACGTTCGCCCAGAATGTTGCGTTGAATTTCACTACTACCGCCAGAAATGGTGCCGGTGTAGGTGTTCATGTATCCCAGTGCCCAGCGTCCATCTTCTTCGGCATTCGGGTCACCGATGTAAAGGCTGGATTTCATACCTAGCATGCTAAGCGCTGTCTGGTGTAGTTCCTGGCCAAGTTCACTGCCGGTGAGCTTACCCTGTAGCGGTATTCGCATCGCGCCGCCGTTCAGCGCTTTGACACCGAGTCTTCGGAAGTTCTGTGTTGCTGCCTCGGTTCTCTCGTAAAGCTTGATTAACTTGTCTCGCCAGACCGGGTCTTCCCATAGGGTACGGCCGTTTCTCTTTTCACGTTTTGCGAGTGCAATGAGTTGCTCTATTGCGGCGAAGGGTGATTCGCTACTGGCGATCGCACCAACGCCGGTGCCGGCTCCGCGTTCATTGGTCAGGGTAGACATGGCAACCTGCCAGCCCTTGCCTACTTCATCTATGCGGTAATGATCTGGTACTACAACTTCCTCGAGAAAGACTTCATTAAAACCGGATTCACCAGTCATCTTATGAATAGGCTGGACGGTGACACCCTGGTCCCCCATCGGCGCGATGAAATAGGTGATGCCGTTGTATTTGTCGTTCTTGTCTGTTCGCGCCAGCAGCAGCATCCATTTGGCAAAATGACCGAGGCTGGTCCAGACCTTGCTGCCATTGACTACCCAGTTGTCGCCGTCCTTTACTGCGCTGGTTTGCAGGGACACCAGATCAGAACCGGCACCTGGCTCGCTGAAGCCCTGACACCAGATGTCTTCGCCGGAGAATATGGGAGGCAAAAAAGATTTCCTTTGTTCCTCTGTACCGTGAGCAAGCAAGGTGGGGGCGGCCATGCCGAGGCCTATCCAGTTGATGAAATAGGGAACCTTGGCTCGCCTCACTTCCGTGCTGGCGATTTGCTGGAATCTATCGTGCCCGTGACCGCCATATTCTTTTGCTACGTCTGTCGCGATCAGTCCTGCCTCGTAGCATTTAGCCTGCCAGTCCACCAGGTAAGTGCGATGGTCCTCGGAGGTGACCTCGTAGGCAGCCTGGGGGAGGGGGATTTTTGTGGGCGGCGGCTTGTGCTCGTCAAGCCAGGCGCTACAGTATTCCCTGAACTCTCGTTGTTCTGTGGTCTCGGTTGCGGCCATATCAAATTCCATCTAATAGCGATGAAGTGGAATAAACCATAGCTTGTGGCAATGGGCAATTTTCATAGGTTAGACAATTATATCGGGATGGCTGGGGTTGATGGGGGGTAATGCGGTTGGGCGCACCTTGGCTAAGCACTGCAATTAGCGTTTAATCGTCATATTGAAGAGAAAACGGGTCTAAAAAGGAATGATCAATGGATCTTGAAGCGTTTCGGGAACAAGCCAAGGCGTACATCGGTGACAAGTGTCCGGATAGTATGCGCAACAAGGCTGTCCATTTTGAGGATGCTTTTGAAATTTATAATACTGCTGACGCTGACAAATGGCGTGATGCGATGGCTGAGCGCGGCTGGACCGCACCAACCTGGCCCACTGAATATGGTGGCGGAGGTCTGAGCTTCGAAGAGAACCAGGTGCTGCAGCAGGAAATGGCGGCGGCGAAAGCGCTGCCACCCTCCGTAGGCATGGGGCTCTCGATGATAGGCCCAACTCTTCTTGAGTTTGGTACCGAAGAACAAAAGCAGCGCCATTTACCCAAGATTGTCAGCGGCGAAGTCCGTTGGTGCCAAGGATATAGCGAACCCGGTTCCGGCTCTGACCTCGCGAGCCTCCAGACAAAGGCCGTAGTGCAAGGTGATCATTTTGTGCTTAATGGCCAGAAGATCTGGACCTCAGGAGCACAGCACGCGCACTGGATGTTTGCGCTGGTACGAACCGATCCGGATGCAGCCAAGCATGATGGCATTAGCTTTGTATTACTTGAAATGGACCAGCCCGGGGTGACCGTAAAGCCAATTGCGCTGATCTCAGGCTCGTCACCCTTTTGCGAAACTTTTTTCGATAGCGCTATTGCGCGTCGGGACGACCTTGTTGGGGAATTGAACAAAGGCTGGACCGTCGGTAAAAGGCTGCTGCAATACGAGCGTTCTGCATCATCGGTGCGCATCAAGAAGAAAGACAAATGGCTTAACCCCTATGCTGTTGTGGCGAAAAAATATCTGGGGGTTTCAGGTGGCAAACTAGTAGACCCTGAAGTCAGGGAGAGAATTACTAAACAGACTATGCGTGAGAAGTCTTTGCAGTTAACTATTCAGCGAGTTGCGGATGAGAGCCGGTCTGGTAAAGCACCTGGCGCGACAACCTCAATCTTCAAACTCGTGGGCTCTACCGTTGCCAAAGAGGGCTCTTCGCTGAAATCTGAGATGCGGGGTGTTGCCGGTATCGGTTGGGAAGGTGATGGTTTTACCGAAGAAGAAGCCGAATCCACTCGTGGGTGGCTGCGTGATCGGGCGGTCACCATTTATGGTGGTACCAATGAGGTGCAGATGAATATTATCAGCAAACGAGTTTTAGGACTTCCGGATTGATCATGGCTAATGCTGCAGCTAATGATCTCTCCCGGTTGGACCGTGAGCGGGACCTCGCTTTCAGCCTGCCGCTCGAAGATATAGATCCAACTGATCGGCGTTTATACCAGGACAACGTCCATTTTCCTTATCTGGAGAGGCTGCGAACAGAGGCGCCAATTCATTTTCACGAACACAGCCACGCGGGACCTTTCTGGTCAATCACACGATATGCTGACATCCGAAAAATTGATGCGAACCATCGGCAGTTTTCGTCTGAACCTTCGGTTACCTTTGTCGATGAAGATTACAGTTCCAATAATAATTTCATCTCCATGGATCAGCCCCGCCACGATGAGCAGCGTAAGGTTGTTGCGCCGGTAACCGGACCATCAAATCTGGCGGTGCTGGAATCTGTCATCAGGGAACGCGCGATTCGGATTATTGATCAGCTTCCTGATGGTGAGCCAATTGACTTTGTAGAGAAAGTCTCGATTGAGTTAACCACCCAGATGTTGGCGACGTTGTTCGATTTCCCATTTGAAGAGCGTCACAAACTGACACGGTGGTCGGATGTATCTACTGCAAGTGTTGACTCTGGCATTGTTGAATCGTTGGAGCAGCGCGATCGTGAGCTTGACGAGTGTTTTGATTACTTCACGTCATTATGGGAAAAGCGAAAATCCAATCCGGTGGGCAACGACCTGTTGTCCATGCTGCTGAGAGGCGAGGCAACTCGCGACATGCCTCGGCAAGAGTTTTTTGGCAACTTGCTGCTGTTGATCGTTGGCGGCAATGATACGACTCGTAATTCAATCACCGGTGGTGTGTTGGCGCTGGGACAATACCCCGGTGAGTTTGAAAAACTAAAAGCTGACCCGTCGCTCGTTAGAAATATGGTTGCTGAGATTATTCGCTGGCAAACACCGGTGACTTATATGCGTAGAACAGCGCTTGAGGATGTCGATTTCGAGGGTCATAGGATCAGAGAAGGGGATAAGGTGGCCATGTGGTACGCCTCGGGTAACCGCGACCCTGAGGTATTTGAGTCTCCTCATGAGCTTCGAATAGACCGGGAGAATGCCAGGGCGCACCTTTCTTTTGGGTTTGGGATTCATCGATGCATGGGAAACAGACTTGCGGAAATGCAACTTCGTGTGCTTTGGGAGGAGTTAATGGCGAGGGTTGCAGCGATTGAGGTCGTTGGGGAACCCGTTAGGAACCGTTCTACCCTGATCAAGGGCTACCAGTCTCTGCCCGTAGTCATTAAGAGAAAACAGTAGATATTGCCTGAAAACAGGGTTTAACATGCGTTGACAAGGGTTTCCAACCCTATACAATGCGCCGCAGCTAAGGACCCCTCTTATACCCCCGCTTCATTTCAAGTAGATTCATTTATCGCTCGTCCTGTAGTTTCAAGTATTCGTTTGTTTCACGCTACACGTCTTCAGCAAAAAGAAGGCACCTTAAATACATACAGGACTAAAATAATGTCTACTAAAACCGGAACCGTTAAATGGTTCAATGACACCCGTGGCTATGGCTTCATCCAGCAAACTGATGGGCCAGACCTATTCGCCCATTACAACGAGATCAAAAGTGAGGGTTTTAAAACTCTGGCTGAAGGTCAAGCTGTAGAGTTTGGTGTGACTGAAGGTCAAAAAGGCCCACAGGCAGTAAATATCACAGTTGTTGCGTAAGCAGCCGAGCTGTGGGAGAGGCGACCCAATGGTCGCCTTTTTTTTACCTGTTTTTTGGGAGAAATGGTGTCAGTGGAAAATGACTCCGATCCCACTGCTCAGGCACCTTTAAACGTTGGTTTACGTTTAGCAAGAAACGCCTGAATGCCTTCCTTTCCATCCTGGGATCTTGCCATGTCTGCAATGCCCCTGGATTCTAGTTCCATTTGCGTTTCCAGCCCGTTGTCGAAAGAAGCGTTCAGCAGCGATTTCACCTGTCCGTAAGCAAGTGTTGGCCCGGCTGCGATTTTGGCTGCCAGTTTCCCGACTGTGTCATCAAGATCGGCTTCTGCCACAACCTGATTGACAACACCCCATTCCAGAGCCTCGTTTGCGGATAATACCCGGTTAGTTAGCATCAGTTCTCTGGCGCGGCGATCGCCGACGCGTCTCGGCAGGAAGTAAGAGGAGCTCCCATCCGGTGAAAGTCCTGCATTGGTATAGGCCATAACAAATTTCGCACTGTCTACAGAGATCACAAGATCTGCTGACAGCGCCAGGCTAAAACCGGCACCCGCTGCCGTTCCATTAACAGCAGCGATAACAGGGGCGTTCATTCTTGTGAGTCTTGAGATACCCATATGTAGATCGCCAGCCATTTCCTTGATGAGCGCTGAGGCGTCGTCACCGGCTTCACCGAACACGCCGAGATCACCGCCGGCAGAAAACATTTTTCCCGTTGCGCGAACGACCACAACGCGGATGTCTGGAGACTCATCGCACTTAATGGCGATAGCGCTCAGCTCCCTCGCCATCAAAGGGTTCATGGCGTTGGCTGCATCTGGCCGATTCAAGGTAATCGTTGCAATACTGTCTGCTGTATCAAAAATCAGGGTTTCGTAGGTCATATGATGTCCAGGTAGGGGCGAATGGCAATGAAGTTGAGCCAACATTGTAATACGAGATGCGGACCGTCACCATCGGCTGGTATTATCGTTCCTTTGTTGTCACGAAAAAGGATTAGAAATGCTGAAATCTGTCCAACTGGGGCGTCGCACAGGGCTCAGGGTCTCGGAGATCGCTCTTGGCACGATGAATTTCGGGGCGCCGGGCAGGGGGCATCAAGGGGACTGGACGCTTGGTGCAGATGATGCCCGGCCAATTTTCAAGGCTGCGATTGACAATGGTCTTTTATACTTTGACTGCGCGGATATATATGGACTGGGCTCCAGCGAGGAGGTGGTCGGTAAACTGCTCAGGGAGCTTCTGCCCCGTCATGACTATGTGTTGGCCACCAAGATTGGAATGCCTCTTGGAGCGGGCTCGAATCTGTGTGGTTTGTCTCGCAAGCATATTTTGGAAGGCGTTGATGCGAGTCTTGAAAGGCTAGGGGTAGACTACATTGATCATCTTGTTATTCACCGACATCCGCATGGTATTCCAATGCATGTGCCGACTCCCATCGAGGAAACAATGGAAGCACTTCATGACCTGGTGAGGGCCGGAAAAGTTTTATATCTGGGTGCTTCATCCATGTTCGCTTGGCAGTTTACGGAGCTGCAGATGACCGCCAGGCTCAATGGCTGGACCCAATTTGTATCGATGCAAAATCATTACAACCTTATTTACAGGGAAGAAGAGCGTGAGATGATTCCTTATTGTGTGAAACAAGGCGTCGCGATTACGCCTTGGTCACCACTGGCGAGAGGGATACTGACAGGGGCGTACAAAGGAAGTCTGGACGCAGGGACAACGAACCGTTCCCAGGGCCAGGATAAGGCAAGGACGAGTAGCCTCTATAGAGGTAACATGGATTTTCAGATTGCGGACAGAGTGGTAGAAGTTGCAGAGAAATACGGAAAAACACCAGCACAGATATCGCTGGCCTGGATCTGTAATAAACCGGAGATCACTTCGCCTATTGTTGGAGTATCCAGGGTAGAGCAGTTGATGCAGCTCATGGAATCAGCGTCAATAAAGCTGGAAGATGACGACGTCGCTTACCTTGAGGAACTATATCAGCCACTACAGAATTTGCTCTCGATTGGGATGTCTTGATACTAACCGTTAGAAATACAAAAGGTAAATACTATGAGCTTTGATGGAAAAGTTGCGATTATCACCGGTGCTGGTGGTGGTCTTGGAAAGGAGCATGCGCTGTTACTGGCGGACCTTGGTGTAAAAATAGTTGTTAACGACCTGGGCGGATCTGTGGATGGCTCTGGTAAGAGTGATGCTGCTGATCTGGTTGTGGAAGAGATACGAGCGGCCGGTGGCGAGGCTGTCGCTAACAAGGATTCCGTATCTGATCGGGAAGGCGCGAAACGTATTGTTGAGACTGCGGTCAAGGAATATGGCACCGTCGATATCTTGATCAATAACGCCGGTATCCTGCGCGACAAATCGTTCAAGAAGATGACACTTGATGAATGGGATCTGGTGATTAACGTCCACCTGAATGGATCCGCGTATGTGACCTGGCATGCATGGCCGATCATGTACGAAAAGAACTATGGTCGAATTATGTTCACGTCTTCGGTTTCCGGCATTTTAGGCAGCTTTGGCCAGGCTAACTATGGGGCAGCGAAAATGGGGATGGTGGGCTTGATGAACAACCTGTCCCGTGAAGGCGCATCACACAACATCCGTGTGAACTGTTTGTCTCCTGGCGCTGCGACCAGAATGACTGCGAGTGTTCCTGGCAGCCAGATTGATGCAGATGAACCTGATGAAAAAAGCCATCCAAAGTTGGTGAGTCCAGCCGTGCTTTATATGGTTTCAGAGGATGCGCCTAACGGACGCATTATTCAGGCGGCGGGAGGACGGTTTGCCTCAGATATGGTGTTTTCCAATAAAGGTGTGGCGTTGGACCTCGATGTGACCTGGGAAGATGTAGCAGAGAATTCAGATGCGATCCTGGATGTGGACAGCACCTCCTGGAAGACGACTTTCTGGAAAGATTAATTTACCGGGGCCAAACAGAGTCCCGGTCGATCAATAAAGTGTCACCGGTGTTAAGGTCGTCGGTGATCATTAACAGACCGCGCATGCCTATCCTCGAATGTTTAACTGGCAGGCGGAAACCCTGCCAACTGGGCTGTGCGGTATAAAAGGAGAACGAATAATGCGCCTGTCACTATTACTATTAATCGGGTTGATTCTTACTAGCTGTGCTGCACCCGCGCCAATGATTGACTTTGACCCTTCCTATAATTTCACTCAGGACAGAACCTTTGCGTTTATCAGCGAACATCCCTTGATGAAAGGGGCGGGCGCCGAGGTTAGCAATCCCATGATTGAAGGCCGCCTGGTGCAGATAACAGAGAATATTCTGGTTGCTCGTGGGTTTACCAAGGTATCCAATCCGGAAGAGGCGCATCTGGCGGTTGGCTTCACCCTGGGTGGGCGAGAGAAGATCCAGGTTGACAGTTACCCGGAGTTCTACCGTGGGGGTTACGGCGGTTGGGGCTGGGGTCGCGGTTACTACGGTGGTTATGGTGGCTATGGTGGTCAATCAGTTGATGTCCGCCAATATACAGAAGGTGTTTTATCGGTAGATATCTATGACCCTCAGGAGCGTCGGCCAGTTTGGCATGGCAGGGCAACCGGGCAAATAACAAAGAAGATGCAAGAGAATCCCACGCCAGCACTGGAGAAAGCGCTGGGTAACATTTTTGCAACGTTTCCTCCGAGCAACTAGTCAGTGTTAGCGTTTCCACGTTAGACCGGTCTAGATAATAGGTTGTGCGGGGCCCAAAAAGGCTTTGGTAAGTCGTGTCTTGACGGCCTTGGGAGTCACTTTGGTGCCTGGGAACTGACCTACGCTTTTGTAGTTTTTGTGAAAGTCCTTAGCAGAAATAGGCATTTCTACGCCGCCCTCTCGCAGTTCATAACTGGTTGAATAGGTAAACGGCCAGAGGTTAGCGAAGGGGATTAGGGCAAACGTGTCTTCTATGAGGCTGTTAAAGAACCCGATGACAGGGATTGTTTTCCTGGGACCAGTAGACCAGGCATTGCGTGCGGTGATTTTCAATTCTATGTTGTTTTCAACGAGTTCATAAAACTCCGGATCCCTGATAATGACGCCTGCCTCGGTGTTGAGGCGTGCAGATCTAGGGTCCAGGTTAAAAGAGCCCAACCAGACGACTTCATTGTCGAAGAGGTATGTTTTCGCATGGATGCAGGCGTAGTGGTTTTTTGTTCTTTCGACTTGAGGTACCGGATATATCATCTGACTAAAGTCGAGTGGCTCCGGTTTCATTTCATGAATTTGCCATTCAAACTTCTTCACGTAGTGTTTTTTATTTTTGTAGGAAAACGCGTAGGCGTAGAAGTGATCTGCAGCACCAAGACTGTTCGTTGAGACAATGATCTCCATCTCGGGGTTTTCCTTGCGAAGGTCGTTAAAAACCTTCTTTTTATGAACGACCAGATAAGGTGTCTGGAAAACTATTTTGTCGTGAGTATTTGAAAGCAGTTCAAGCAGACTTTCGGTGGTCTCCGCCAGGTCGTCGCCATCTTCGTGTTTACCCGGGTGGTCAGCGACAAATTCAATCTGATCCAGCTTTGTTCCCTTTGAACTTATGCGTTCATTGACGCAGGCTGCCGTGGCTGCGCATTTCGACAGTTCGGAGAACATGGCAGGGGCCTGGTACCCGTGGGCAATATCCGGAATCTCAATGCTGTCTGTTTCTATTGTTTTTCGAACATCTTTCATGTCCTTGCTGAAAACAGCGAGATCGTTCGTCCAATATTCTTGAAATGATTTGGACATATCGCCGGCGACAGAACCGATGACAAGTATGTCCCTGTCAAGGAATGTTCTGTTTGCGCCGCGATCAAAATAGTCGTTCTGGTAGTTTCTCCCTCCAGTAATGCCGTACTGATCGTCTACCACAACAACTTTGTTATGCATTCGATGGTTGTATTTACCAAACTGTGTTGCGATTGTAGCCGCTGTTTTGACTAGACCGATATTGATGCTGTCTGCGACCGGGTTGTACTGTTTTATCTCGATGTTTTCGCTGAGTTGGGCGAGATACGCGACCTTGTCATGAATTGCGCGAATCGATAGATCATCAATCAGTATTCTCACTTTGACGCCGCGCAGTGCAGCTTGCCAGAGTTCATAAAACAGGAACAAGCCTGTTTCATCCGGTTTCCAGATGAAGGTTTGTATATCTATAGTCTCGCGTGCATTTCGAATGAGGTGGATGCGGGCCAGTAGCGCGTCGTCGCCATGTTCCAGAAGGTAACCATAGTTCGCCTGGGTATTCTTAACCTCGTCTAAATGCTCTTGGTAGGGGTTATCTGGATAAGCAAAAATTGCATTAGCGAAGAATATACCGAGAAAAAAGAGAAGTATTTTGGGAAGCATATCGTCTGTTCAAGCCAAATGTTCAAGCCAAGAGAGTGAGATTATCTATTGACAGGCGGGTGCTAACAACCTTACAGCAGGAAATTGCCTAGGTTTTGTTTCTAAAACGCTGTTTTAGGCTCAGCCTGCAGCGCCATGAGTAGAACCAGATGAGCACGGTCAAGGTGCCCAACAGGTATCCAGCCGGATTATCGGTCAGCGGCTTCAAAAAACGATCGAAGCTGCTCAGCCATCGGTCGGCGCTGTTTCTTGTGATAAAGAAGGGCAAACCTAGCTGCCAAAGGTTCTTTGTGGCATATCGACCGATGAGGAAAAAGTGAACCAGACTCCTGGATACGCCATGGCAGAAAATAGACGCGTGTGTGAGTTGGAACAGGGGCAATAGATTGAGCGTCCCATCAGATTTGTTATCTCGATAGGCATCACTGGCTCCTTTGAAAAAGTACTCACTGTCCAGGTGGAACATCGCCATAATGAGAGCGTTCAGGATGAGTCGCTCATCGAGACCCTCTTGCTCAAAACGTCTTGCGCTCGTATAAAGCGTGGAAGGAAGTGTTTTGAATTGCCCATAATCCACAAACCTTGCTGCAAATTCCTTATCTTCCAGGAAGTGGTATTTCTCTGAGAATCCTCCCATTAGCCTGAAATCACTTCTGAAAATTAGCAGACCCTGATCGCCGCTAAAGGTCCCTTCCCGGTTAAGTTGCGTTTTATACTCGAATAAACGCAGCCGTTCCCGAACCTCATTGCTCTCAGTTTCAAAACGCAGTTTAAAATGTCCCGCGGTTCGTTTCGCGGCTTGTTGGATATATGCAAGTGACTGAGACAGTTGATGGTCGTGTTCCAGTCGACTGTCTGCATGCAGGAACAGCAAGTGTTCTCCCGCTGCCTCAGCAGCTCCTGTGTTTTGCTGGCAGCCCCGGCCTCGTGGGGAATGGATTACTCTTACGCCGTATTCAGTGGCGCGCAAGGTAGTGTTGTCAGTAGAGCCGCCATCAACGACGAGAATTTCGAGGCTGATATCTTTTTGTTCGAGCAATTGGCCAAGCAGCTTGGCCAGGCTATCTTCCTCATTCAGGCATGGAATGATGACGCTGATCATAAAGATCTACTGCTCATTGTGAAGCTGGTAGGGCTCAGATAAACCTGCCCGCGCGGCGTCCAGTATGGTGATATTGACGTAGGTATTTCGGGCGATGGACAAAATTTCCTTATAGGCAGAAAGAGCCTGGCCACGGCGGCTCGCCAGATCGTGCAATTGCCCGTCGGTCAGAATATACCAAGCCACACTCCAGCCCGGGAGCTGGTCCCTGTCGCCGTGAAATACAGGGTCAATTTCGGCAAATGTGCTTTTAGCCAGCTCGATTTCGCCAAGCCCGAGATAGGCCCGCACCTGCCATATTTTGGTAAGGCTTAGATCTGGTTCAGCTGGTTTTGTGCCTTTATCTAGATAGTCTGAAATGGTGCGTAAGGTTCCTTCGTAATCATCCATACTGATTAAGAGTGAGATAAGCCTGAGTTGGAAGCGAGAGTTAGCAGGATAGAGCGATACCAATTGCTGAAGTTGGCTGCTGGCTTCTGGCCTGAGGGCGGGGGTCTCGAGGAGGAGAATACTATAAATGTAGCGAGCCACGTCCTTGTATTGATCACCATGGGCGATAACTTCCAGTAGATAGGGGAGACTCTTCTCGGAATTTCCTGTAGGGATAAACCACAACACCCGGCTGAACATTTTTATAAAGGGGGGCAGGTTATCAGCCACGTGATAAGCAACTCCCAGGTGCATTTTCGCATCTATCAGAGAAGGGTCTTTCGACAGGGCGGTCTCCAGGTAGTTAATGCTCGCAGTGCCTCGCCTTCCTGCCTGATAGTAGTTTCCTCGTAGAGCATTATAGAAAGACAGAACAAAGTTGGCCTGACCGCAGTAGTAGTTGGCTGTTGCCGCAATCTTCTCCTGGTCAATCCGTGGTTCACACCACTCAAGGGTTTTATTGGCGTGTTTAATCAGTTCTTCGTCGTACCTTGTCTGGGTTTCATCCCAGGTAAGCTGGGTGATGATGCTGTTTAGTGCGAACACGTGCCCAGCGGGCTGTGCATAACGATCAATGAGCTCGTTCTCAATGATCTTGGCTGAGACAAAATCTCCTGACAGACGAAGACTTGTGCCCTTGTTCTCCAGTGCATATATGGTTTCATCGGCAAGTGCAGAACAGCAGGTAACAATGATGACTAAAAATATTGAAGCGCGAAAAATCATATACATAGATTGCATGGTAGCTTGTTGCGACCGCTCGATGGTGGGGTTCTTAAGTAATCAATGAGCATGGTTGGATCAAAGGTTCTTTAGGCGAAAACGTGAAGTAACTTGCCACGGTAAGTTTCAGGGCTTGTCACTTTAATCGCACCCTGCATTTGTCTGCGGCAGGATGTGTTCAGGGATGCGTTCCATATCTTGATAGATGTCAGTGTCTTGATACATGTTAGTGTCTTGATACACGTCAGTGCCTTGATACATGTTAGTGTTTTTATACACGTCAGTGCCTTGATATATGTCAGTGTCTTGAAAATCGTCTTAGGTTAAACTGGCAGGGGAAGTATAGCTTAGCGTAAGGTGGTTTTTGATCGGACATATTTATGACATTGCAGTCATAGGTGCGGGACCAGGTGGCCTTAGTGCGGCGGCCCACGCTGCAGAGCTGGATGTTTCTCACATCCTGCTCGAAAGTTCTCCCAGGATTGCAAATACCATCCAAAAGTATCAAAAGGGCAAACATGTCATGGCTGAGCCTGGCATTCTGCCTCTTCGCAGCCCTATGGACTTTGATGCCGGTAAGCGTGAAGCAATACTTGAGGGCTGGGAGCAAGGTATCTCTCGCCACAATGTTAACGTGCGTTACTCCGCCGAGGTTAGCAAGATTGATGGCGAGAAAGGCGCTTTTACTATAGGCCTGGTCAACGGGGAGTCCGTGACCGCAAAACACCTCGTTCTGGGTATTGGAATGCAGGGCAATCCCCGCCAACTGGGTATAGCGGGAGATCAGGCCAGTTTTGTGCAATATCAGTTGGATGACCCTGACGAATATAAAGATGAGGTCATTGTGGTTGTCGGTGCCGGAGATGCGGCTATCGAAAATGCCCTCGCTCTGGCGCCGAGTAACAAGGTTTACATTGTCAATCGGAAGGATGAGTTTGCCCGGGCAAAGGAAGGCAACCTGAACCTGATCATGGCAGCGATCGAATCGGGCGAGGTTGAATGTTTTTTTGGTACAACGCCGGCGCGAATTGACCCACCGACAGATGATCAACATCAGGGTGTGTTTGTTCTGAACACATCGACGGGTGAAGCGACCGTTCCTGTTCACAGAATCATCGGGCGCCTTGGGGCGATTGCACCGAGGGGGCTGGTTGAGTCGTTTGGGATAGAGTTCCCCAATGACGATCCGAGTGCCATACCGGCCTTGAGTAGCCAATACGAAAGCAACGTGCCTGGTGTTTATGTCATTGGTGCATTGGGAGGTTACCCCCTGATCAAGCAGGCCATGAATCAGGGCTATGAGGTGGTTGAATACGTTCTGGGTAACAAAGTTAAGCCGGCAGATCATAATCTGATCGCTGCTAAATTTTTGCCCTTGCCGTTCGATCTTGAAGTGGACGAAGTGCTGGAGATGATGCAGCAACGCATTCCGGTCTTCGAGCACGTTAACGCGTTGCAGTTTCGAGAACTGATGCTGGACAGCGATGTGCATGTTTTGAAGAAAGGCCAGGTGATCTTCTCGAAGCATGACTACGACAATAGTTTCTTCACGATATTCGAAGGTAATGTAGAAATTGAAGTCAGTGAAAATATTCGAATCCCCTCGGGCGTGGGCAACTTTTTTGGAGAGATGAGCCTCATCTCCGGCCGCCGAAGGTCCGCAACTGTGATCGCTGGTGACGAATGTGTCGTCATTGAAACGCCGCGAAGAACCATGAATAAATTGATCAGTTCGGTTGATGCGGTGAAGCGGGTTCTTGACCAGACTTTTATCGTAAGAACTATCCAGCAAAAATTTGCACCTGAGACGCCGATCGAAGATTTGATGTCTATTGCAGAGAAAACACAAATCAACCGATATGCTCCTGGACAAGTGATTTTCTCGCAGGGCGACGTGGGCGATTCCCTTCATTTCATCCGTAATGGTTCGGTGACCGTCTCTGGCGACCTTGATGGTAAGGAAGTTGTGATGAGTTACGTACCAGCTAATCAGACGGTTGGCGAGATGGCGCTGCTTGGAAACACGACGCGTGGGGCAACCGTTAAGGCAACGGTGAAGACCGAAACACTTTCGCTAGATGTTGAATCGTTCCAGATGCTGTTGACTCGAGCACCTGGTCTTAAGGAAAGAATGCAGCAGGTGGCTGAAACCCGAAGCCTCCAAAACATAGAGTCGCAGTCCTCTGCCGAAGAAGAGGGTGACCTGTTGTCGTTTCTGATGGGCCAGGGGTTGGGTGAAGCAACAGACGTTTTACTGATAGATGAAGGCCTTTGCGTTGCCTGTGATTTTTGTGAGCAGGCTTGTGCCGCTACACACGACGGCACCTCTCGGTTGAATAGAAAGGCTGGCCCAACATTTGCGCACATTCATGTGCCCACTTCGTGCAGACACTGCGAAGATCCGAGTTGTATGAAAGATTGCCCGCCTGATGCGATTCAGCGAGGCGGCGCTGGTGGTGAAGTCTTTATAGGCGATAACTGCATCGGTTGCGGTAACTGTGAGCAAAACTGTCCTTATGATGTGATCCAGATGTCCTATAAAACTGAGGCTCCGAGCAGTTACTGGAAATGGATGTTGTTCGGGTTCGGCGACAAACCGGGTAAGGCCTCCTCAGCAGGGGTGGTGGCTGAGAATGCAATTAAAAAGGCCGTGAAGTGCGATATGTGTATGGATCAACCAGGTGGTCCTGCCTGTGTAAGGGCGTGTCCTACAGGCGCCGCCGCCCGAATGAGCCCTGAGGATTTTGTTGATCTTGTGAGCGTGGAGCACTGATGCACACATCGTTTCTATCCCACGCAAAGGGCCGATATTTTTGGCTGGCTGTTCTGCTTATTTTGGGCAGTATAGTTATCTATGCGATGGATAATCCTACAGAAGCGCCCAACGGCGGCACCTGGCTGGGGTACGCGTTAGGTACGATTGCAGCATTGTTGATAGTCTGGTTGGCATACCTTGGTAGACGAAAAAGAAACTTTGCCCATGGCTGGGGAACTGTCAAAGGCTGGGTCTCGGCGCATGTTTATCTTGGTTCGTCGCTGTTGGTCGTCGTAACGCTGCATACGGGGTTTCAATTCGGCTGGAATGTTCACACCTTTACCTTTGGGCTCATGTGTCTGGTCATCTTTAGTGGTTTCTTCGGGGTTTTTGCCTATCGCACCTATCCTTCTGCCAGGAATGATCTGAAAAAAAGCCAGACCCTGGATGATGTTTTCCTGAAAGTTGAGAAGATTGATACAGAACTTGCCCGGTTAACCGCTGATTCTTCGAGTGACATGAAAATGGTGGTTACTAGTGCGATCGAACGAACGGTCGTTGGCGGAGGGTATCGTGACCAGCTGTTCGGCCGCGACCTGTCTTCTGTGGTTCTGGGGGGCAACGTTGTTTCTAACAAAGGGCAACAACAGGCGCTGGGATTTCTCGTTGAAAAGCTCTCCCGGACGGAGGGTAAAGAGAATCAATCAGTCGGCGAGATAGTTCGTGTATTCAACACCAGAAAACGACTGCTCGATATCATCCGGGAAGATATCAGGATGCAATCCACCGCCCAGGTTTGGTTGTTGTTTCACATCCCAGTTACGTTTGCATTGATAGCGGCGTTATTAGTTCACATTTTTTCTGTCTTCATCTATCGCTAGCGTGCGACCAAAGGGTTTACTAACTTGAAGTTAACGGTTCGATATGTCCAGTCTAAAGGTGCTACCCGAGAGGTAAACGAAGCCGTGTTCGATGGCGAACGGGCAACGATAGGCAGAGGTACCGACCAGACGATACAGATTCCAGATCGCAGGACTCCGCTGGCGCACTCACGCCTTGTTGTTCGAGACAATAAGCTAGAGCTTAAAGCAGGGATTAGCCAAAGCTTTACGATTAATAACCGGGCCAGTCGGCGGGTTGAGCTGAATCCTGGCGATGTCGTCGATATACTGGGTCATGAATTCAGGGTCCTTCCTGCGGAACGGGACTCTGAGTACCTGATCGAGGTTGAAATAAAGGTCAGTGACGTTGAGCCATTGCGTGACAGGTTTAAAACCCGGCTTTCACAGCTTAATTTTCCAGTCAGGTCACTAAGCTGGGTTTTGTTCTGGCTGATCGTGTCGGTCAGCATATTGATTCCATCGTTCGGATTTCTGGTGGGTATGGATTTCATGCGAGCGGCTCCAGTGCCGGACGACCGTCAATGGCTTGCGGGAAAACTCCATGACTCCCATGCTTTTCTATCTAACAACTGTGAATCCTGTCACGCGATTCCTTTTGTGCCTGCCAGAGACGAAGAGTGCCTCAATTGTCATCTTAGCGTGCGCCACCATTACGATACTAAATTGCTGGGCGGTCACCGAGATTATCAAATCGCCAGTAATTGCCAGGATTGCCACCGGGAGCACAACGGAGCGCAAGCGATTGTTCGCTCCGACCAGGCGTTATGTACCAGTTGCCATTCCAATCTTGCTGATGTCGGCCTGAATACCGGTAAGTTACGAAACGCGACAGACTTTTTAGAGGACCACCCGTCTTTTATGGTGTCCTTTCTTGAAATGCAGCCTGATGAAACCTGGCAAACGCAGCGCATGGAAGTCTGGGATGACGATCTTGTCGAGGTTTCCAATCTGAAGTTCCCACATGATGTCCACATGAGCGAAGACGGCATTGATGGTGTAGACAGTGTCGTCGTGCTGGAGTGTACGAATTGTCATGAGAGCGAAAAAGGTGGTCTTCAGATTAGACCTGTGACGATGCAGAAGCACTGTGCCAGCTGCCACCTATTGACTTTTGACCCTGAAACGCCAGACAGGGTTGTGCCTCACGGGGCGCCCCTTGAACTTATCCAGCAATTGAAAGGTTATTACGCTTATCAATATCTTCAACAACAAAACCTGGGGCAAGACGCCCAACAACGAACGAAACCACAGAGAATTGAACTCCAGGGCGGGCAGCGCGAGGCTCGCAGACCGGGTAAGCGGCGAAACCGGCAGATGATTACTGACCTTACGCCCGCCCAATCAGCTGGCGAAACATTAACGCTGGAAGCCAAAACGTTCGTCGAACAAAGCGTCAAAGAAGCGGCGACGAATCTGTTTGAAAGACAGACTTGTACGGTATGTCACGAGATTCGCCCTCAAGAGGGTGAGGTTCCGTGGAAGATTCTGCCCGTCAAACTCACCAAGGATTGGTTTCCGATGGCTGATTTTTCTCACGATAGCCACATAAATCTGGGCTGTGTCGGATGTCATGAAGCGAACACTTCGGCTCAGGCGGCAGATGTTCTGATGCCAGATATAGGAAGCTGCCGAACCTGTCATGGTGGTGAGCATGCAGAAGAACGACTGCAAAGCTCATGTATTAGCTGTCATAAATTTCATATGGATGACCAGCGGCCCATGGGAACGCTATTGTTGATTGATGAAGAAGGCAATCTGATCGACACGGACGGTAACTACGTGGATGAGCGGGGTAATATAATTAATGAAGAAGGCGACCTGATCGACGCGGATGGTAATTACGTGGACGAGCTGGGCAATCTTCTCGAGCCCGCAGAGATACGATGACGCGAGGTTTTCTTATTTGGCTTTTACTATACCTGACGGCCTGTGGTGGTGGTGGCAGCTCGGCGATAGATAGTGAGCAGCAATCGGTATCAACGCCGGATAACAGTAATGGTTTGGATAGTTGCAGTCCTGACTGTTTCCTTTCAAAGAGTGATGTTGAGCAGGTGATTGGGCAGGCTGTCTCTGAAGCAGCCGCAAGAAACGTCGATGCGACGATAGCGATAGTGGACCGGGTCGGTAACGTATTGGGTGTCTATCAGATGAGTGGTTCAGAGCCATTTGTCACAATAACTTCTACGGCGGAACTCGGTGGCCCGGTTGTTGGCGGTTTAGAGAACCTCAATTTTATCCCGGCAACGCTTGCGGCGGTTTCCAAAGCAATAACGGGAGCTTATCTGTCCACAACGGGCAACGCATTTACCACGCGAACGGCGAGCCAGATCGTGCAAGAGAACTTCAACCCCGGTGAGCGGGATGTTCCTTCAGGGCCGCTTTTTGGTGTTCAGTTCAGCCAGCTTCCCTGCTCCGATTTTTCAACCAGATTCACGTCAGGCCTGGGGCCTGGTCCACGTCGGGCGCCGTTAGGGTTGTCGGCGGACCCGGGTGGTATGCCACTTTATCTGGATGGAATGGCAGTAGGTGGTGTTGGCGTAATCGCAGATGGCATTTATGGGTTGGATAAGAACATTGGTGATTTCGATAATGACCTGGACGAAATAATAGCAACTGCTGCGACCGTCGGTTATGCCGCCCCCTTAGATATAAGGGCTGACCAGATTACAATCGTCGGTAAAACTGCCCGCTTCAGCGATTCTTTTGTTGAAGACCTGGTCTCGACGCCGTCAGATTTCACCAGTCTTGCTGAGTTAGAGGCGAGTGGCACCGGAAGCTTGGTGGCGGTGCCTGGTTATTACGCGGGCAGCAGCACAATCGAAGGTACGATTTTCGGAACTTCCCCGTCAGGTATCAGACCAGCAGACGCTGGTATTTTTGCGGATTCGAGTGGCGAGTCTTTAGACGCGTTTGTATTTGTTGATGGGTCTGACATTAATCGGTTCCCGGCAACTGATGCCAGTGACGCGCCGGGCGGTGCTGCTGAAAATCGGCTAACTCAGCTTGATGTTCAAACTATCATTAACGAGGCGCTTGGTATTGCTAATCAGTCCAGGGCGCAGATCAGGGTGCCGGTTGGCTCGCAGGCCCGGGTAACGGTTTCGGTTGTGGATACCAACGGCACCATACTGGGCATGGCGCGGACAAGGGATGGCCCGGTGTTCGGCTCAGATGTTTCACTGCAGAAGGCGAGGACGGCGACATTTTTCTCCGGCACGGGGCGCCAGGGTAGTGTTGCCCCTGCGGATTTTCTGCGGTCTGTGCCGGAACCTTTATACCTAGCACCACTCGCTGAGCCAGTTGACCTGAACCAGCTTACGACATTGGCTAACCCAGCGCCGAGTTTGTCAGGGTATGTCAGTGCCTTACAGCTTTTCCTTGGGCTGCCGGAAGCGCTTGAATCGTTCGGTACTGTTGTTGCATTTTCAGATCGTTCGGGCGGCAATTTGTCTCGCCCGAACTACCCTGATGGTCCAGATAACGGACCTCCAGGGCCCCTGAGCAAACCGGCAGGGGAGTGGAGTATTTTTAGTACTGGGCTGCAGTTGGATTTGGTCTACAACGCAATCATCAACCATGTTGCATTTGTGTTGGGTGCGGCGCCCGATGTTCCGCAGAACTGTGTCGGTAACACGGGATTCGCTGCCAGTAATGCCTTCACTGCCATCAACATGAAAGTCAATCTTGCCAATGGTATCCAGATCTTTCCGGGCAGCGTCCCCATATTCAGGGGCGACGTATTGATCGGTGGGGTCGGCGTTTCGGGGGATGGTGTTGACCAGGACGATATGATTGCTTTTCTTGGCATACATAGGGCAGGGGTGCGCCTGGGTTCAAAAGAGGGGATACCAGCGCTTGGAAATGCGCCGTTGGAACTCAGGGCAGACCGACTGGAGATACCGGGCCAAGCTTCCAGGTTGCGTTATGTGAATTGTCCACAGGTGCCATTTATCGATAGTGATGAAACGGAGGTTTGTAGTGACCTCTAGGTTACTAGTGACGTCCAGGTTGTTAATGTTGTCTGTGGCTGCATTAAGTCTCAGCGGTTACGGCGCTCAAGCTGAGAGGGGGTCGACAGTACCAATAGTCTCGAACCTTTGCGCGGAGCAAAGTGGGCAACCTTCCAGGCGCAGGCCAGGACTGCCTGTTGATGAATATGTACTTCCGCCCTGCGAAGACGAATCGAATCAGGAGGGTATCGCGCCCTGGGTGGACCCGTTCGGCCTTGGTCCGGCTGTGCCTGATCGATGGAGAATTGTGCAGCAGGTGGGCGTGAAGTCTAATCTCTGGGATCCATACAATGGGCAGAACTCGCTTAAGGGCGATATGCCAGTGTGGGGAGACGACTGGTTTTACAGCATCATCGCGATCTCAGATACGGTTGTTGAACCGCGGCGTTTCCCGATACCCGTGGGCGGTGCAACCACGGCCCGTGTAAATAGCCTGGATACGATCGGTTCAGGCGAGACGACCATACTGGCTCAGAATCTCATCATCGAAAACGTTTTTTATAAAGGCAATACCGTGTTTAGGCCTCCAGACTGGGAGTTTCGCTTTACACCGGTATTCAACATCAATCGCGTGCATGCCGATGAAGTAGGAGTCCTGAACGTCGACCCTGACAAGGGCGGGCGATCTTCGAGACGCAGGACCGATACGTTTATGGGGGTTCAGGCGCTGTTCGTAGACAAACATTTACGGAATGTGTCTGACAGATATGATTTCGATAGTGTTCGTGTGGGCATTCAACCTTTCTCGTCTGATTTTAGAGGGTTCCTGTTTCAGGATTCGCAGTTAGGCGTCAGGTTCTTCGGCACCAGAGCGAACAATGTATTCCAGTACAACCTGGCCTGGTTTCGGCGTCTCGAGAAAGACACAAATTCTGGACTGAACGATGTTACGCAATCGATTCGTGATGATGATGTGCTCGCGGCAAATATTTATTGGCAGGATTTTTTAAAGCTCGGGTTGACGTCACAGGCAACCGTCATCCACAACAGGAATCGAGAGCATGGTGACGTCGAATACGACAAGAACGGGTTCATCCAACGGCCTTCGTCATTGTTAGAGGAACGTTTCTCGCGGGACTACGATGTCACCTATTTTGGTTACAGTGCGGATGGTCACTTTGACAGGCTTAACATTTCGAGTTCCTGGTACTACGCTTATGGTGAGCAGGAAAGTACGCGGTTACGCTCGGAAGAAGAGAAAATTCGTGCCTGGTTTACAGCGACAGAGCTGTCGTGGGACATTGATTGGTTCAGACCAAGGCTCTCTTTTCTTTATGCGTCTGGCGATGATGATCCGTTTGATCAAAAAGCAAAAGGCTTTGACGCGATATTTGAGAACCCTCAATTCGCGGGGGCGGATACAAGCTTCTGGATTCGCCAGAATGTTCCGTTGATTGGTGGTGGCGGTGTTGTGCTGTCGGGCAGAAACGGTATTGTGCCGTCACTGCGGTCGAGTAAAGAACAAGGTCAATCCAATTTTATCAATCCGGGGGTCATGCTCATCGGGTTAGGTGCCGATGCTGACCTACTGCCGCAGCTGAGGCTGTCGTTTAATATAAATCATCTCAGGTTTGATACAACGGAAGTTCTTGAGCGTCTCCGTCAACAGGCGCCAATCGATAAAGCGCTGGGTGAAGATATCTCCATGTCTCTGATATGGAGACCATTCATGACTCAGAACGCGGTATTCAGGTTCTCAATGGCCGGACTCAATCCTGGGAAGGGCTTTGAAGACCTGTTCGGTGACGAGGCGCGAACACCGTATTCAATTCTCTTTAACATGACGTTAACTTACTGATGAAATATTCCTTAGTCATCTGTCTTTCCCTGGCGTTGCTGCTTTGCATACACGGTGCTATCGGGTCTGAATCCAGCACCCACATAGAAAGGCACTACGAGGAAATTCCGCCAGCACCCAGAGCACAGTCTATGGCGGCCGCAGTGGAGAAAAGTAGGGGCTGCCGATCCTGTCACACCACTACCGATAGTATGACCATGCACGAAAGCCCGGGTGTGATACTTGGCTGCACGGATTGTCACGGGGGGAATTCGAGTATCGTTGCTTCTGAAGGTGATATCAAAAACAAATCCCTCATGGAGCAGGCTCATGTCCTGCCCAGTTATCCTGATGATTGGCACTATCCACACAGCGCGAACCCGAAAGCGAGCTATACGTTATTGAATCGTGAGGCGAAGGAGTTTGTTCGCTTTGTGAACCCATCAGATTTACGCGTCGCGAAGGAAGCCTGTGGTGCCTGCCACCTTGAGACTGTTCAGGCGGCTAAACGCAGCATTATGGCTACCGGTGCTATGTTGTTTGGCGCAGCGACTTATGCAAACAATATACTTCCATTTAAGAAATATATTTTAGGCGAAGCCTATACACCTGACGGCAAACCCAGTGCGATTAAAGGCCCACCACTGAAGGATGCGGACGCCAACTGGGATGCCCATGGTATTCTGCCAATGCTTTATCCGTTACCAAGCTGGGAAACTACACCGCCGGGTGATATTTTCAGGGTGTTCGAGCGTGGCGGTAGAAATATCAGCAATCTGTTTCCGGAAACCGGACTACCCAATGCGCTGGGTTTAATTCAGCGTATAGAAGAACCTGGTCGTCCTGACTTCAGGCAGTCAAACCGGGGGCCAGGTACAGGTGGGCGAATATCGGTACCGGTGCTTAACGCACACAAGACCAGACTCAATGATCCGCTCATGTGGTTTTTGGGTACGAATGACAACCCCGGTGATTATCGGACTTCGGGCTGCGGAGCCTGTCATGTCGTCTACGCCAATGATCGTGACCCAAGACATTCTGGCCCTTATGGAGAGTTTGGTCATACCGGGAAAACCCAGACCAATGACCCGACCATACCAAGGCAAGAAGAGGGTCACCCGCTCAAGCATACATTCACGCGGTCGATTCCCACCGCCAGCTGTATGTCATGCCATATGCATCAACCCAATATGTTCGTTAATTCTTATATGGGCTACACCATGTGGGACTACGAATCCGATGCATCTGCTATGTTCCCAAAGAAACAGAAGTATCCAACTGATGAGGAGGTCAGGAAGACCAATGCACGCAATCCAGAAGGTGCGGCACCGCTTGGCCTTTGGTCTGACCCTGAGTTTTCAAAAAACGTTTCGGATCTGAACCCCACTCTCAAGAATACCCAGTTTGCTGACTATCACGGTCATGGTTGGAACTTTCGAGCAGTGTTCAAAAAAGACCGCAAAGGGAATCTGCTGGATGCCGAAGGAGGCGTGGTTGAGCCAGATGATCCCGACAAGTTTGATAAGGCAGTGCATATGTCCAGTGTTCACCTTGATGTCGGCATGCATTGTGTCGATTGTCATTTTTCCCAGGACAATCATGGGAATGGTCATATCTATGGCGAGGTAGCCAATGCGGTCGAGATCGATTGCGTCGATTGTCACGGCACAGCAACGGAATATCCCAGCTTGAAGACTTCAGGACCAGCAGCGCCGCCAGGTGGCACAGACCTGTCACTGATACGAAACCCGAATGGGCAATCGAGGTTTAGCTGGAGGGAAGGGAAGCTCTTTCAGCGGAGTCTTCTCTGGCCAGACCGTGAGTGGCAGCTCAGTTTGGTGAAAGATTCAGTTAATAAGAATCATCCGCAATATAACAAGAAAGCGGCTCGTGCGAAGTTGATGTCAAAAGATTCAAAAAATCAATCCTGGGGTACGGCAGCGGCTGAGTCTGAACTGGCCCATGGCAACGACAATATGGAATGCTACAGCTGCCATCAATCGTGGACAACGAGTTGTGGAGGCTGCCACTTGCCAATTGAGGCAAATTGGAAAACCGAAAGAAAACACTATGAAGGGGGAACAACCAGAAATTTTGCGACTTACAATCCGCAGGTTGTACGAGACCAGATCTTTATGCTGGGACGTCGCGGCGAGATCAACGGTGGCAGAATTGCACCCCTGCGATCCAGTTCAGCGCTGGTGTTGTCGTCTACCAATTCGAACAGAGAACGTATCTACGTGCAGCAGCCCCCGATCTCTGCAAGCGGCCATAGTTCCCAGGCTATTAACCCACATTTCTCTCATACCGTTCGAAAGACCGAAACCAGGGTGTGCACTGACTGCCATCTGGCAGGAGATAATAATAATAATGCCATCATGGCGCAGACACTTGGGTATGGGACCGACTTTATCGATTTCATCGGTTTTCATACCTGGGTAGGCACCGAAGGTTCAGTAGAGGCCGTGCGGGTGACAGAATGGTCAGAGCCCCAGGCGGTTATTGGCAGTTATCTGCAGAAAATCGTCTACCCGGATTTTTTTGGAGAACACATCGAGCGTGGACTTGAATTGAAGACAGGTCACGGACATCGCTCCGGCGAAGTTAACTGTCTGCAACTAAGGGGTGAGTACTTGTATGCGGCTGCTGGCAATAAAGGCATGGTGGTTTACGATGTTGCGAGTATTGGCAACAAAGGCATCAGTCAAAAAATTATCAGCTCTCCTGCATCAAAACTCGGCCAGAGCACCACGATAAAGAGTACTAATGCAACATGCCTTTCGATGATCACGACTCAACCGATAGCGCCGGTACGCAATAAAGGCGAGCTAATGCGTGAGGTCAACAAGGAAAAACCAACCCATCCAATCTATAACTATGTGGCTATTACTGACGCTGTAGAGGGCCTGATTCTCAGTGATGTCGGCACCCTTTCTGATGGGGAACCCAGGAATAATTTTCTTAAAAGAGCGCTTACGTGGAATGAAAATGGCGTCTTGGACGGCGCCAGGGATATTGAGGTGGGTGGTCGCTATGCTTACATTGTCGCCGATGCCGGGCTGGTTGTGATTGATATGGATACTCCCTTAAAACCACTGCTGGTGGCTACGGTGCCACTTAATAATGGCCACGATGTTTTCCAGCAATTCCGATTTCTGTTTGTTACCGATGATGATGGTCTGAAGACCATCGATATTACTGACGTCAGAAACCCTCGGTTGGTAGAAGGCAATACCATCTCGCTGTCCAGTGCTAACCGGGTGTTTGTCGCCCGGACATTTGCCTATGTTGCCGCTGGTAGTGAAGGGTTGGTGATCGTTGACGTTTCAGACCCCACTCAATTGAAGGAGTATCAGCGCTTTAACGATGGTGTTGAGGACGCAAGAGATGTGGTTGTCGCGACAACTAACGCCAGCCTGTTTGCTTATGTGGCGGACGGTAAAGCTGGCCTTAAGGTTGTTCAGTTGACGTCGCCTGAGTCACAGCCAAGGTATTATGGTTTTAGCCCGGACCCGATGCCTGAACTTATCGCGCACTATCCCACGAAGAAGCCGGCCATCGGTTTGTCTCGTGGGCTTGAGCGCGATAGAGCTGTTGACGAAAGCGGTGGCCAGGTTGCCGTATTCAGTCGGGTCGGGTCGGGCCCTTTGTCTGAATCGGATATGCATAGGATGTATCTAGACAAAGATGGCAAGCCGTGGTTTGTGTCAGATGACATTCCGCCTGAAGTAAAGCCACCTGAAGCCGTGCCAGGGAAACCAGAATGATTAAACCTAGTTTAGTTGTATACATGTCGCTAATGACAAGCGTATTGCTTGCCTGGGCAGTGCAGGCTGAAATGTTGCCGCAGCACGCAGAGGATGTGCACCTGGGTGTCGCCACATGCGCTTCGAGCGTGTGCCATGGTTCGGTTCGCCCCCGATCGTCCGCGTCCGTTTTGCAAAATGAATATGTTGTCTGGAGTCGATTGGACCGCCATCGTAATGCATACAACATCCTGCTCAGTGAAGAATCCTTCTGGATTGCGAAGAATATGGGCTTGGAGAATGCCCATGAGGCTAAATTATGTTTGGATTGCCACGCTGACAATGTAGCGTATGAAAAACGCGGTGATCGATTTCAGATAAACGATGGCATTGGCTGTGAAGCTTGTCATGGCGGAGCGGAACGATATTTATCGAATCACACCGACCCGGGCCAGACACATCAGGACAATATTGATGATGGGATGTACCCAACCGACCGGATCGAGGATCGAGCCAAGTTATGTCTTTCCTGTCACATTGGCGATGATCAAAAAATCGCAAGCCACGAGATAATGGGGGCGGGACATCCCAGGCTGTCCTTTGAATTGGATACATTCGGCGCTTTGCAGCCTGCTCACTACATATTGGATGAAGATTACCAAACGAAAAAGTGGTCTGCCGATCATGTCACCGTGTGGGCGCTCGGTCAGATAGAAGCAGGATACCAGACACTAAGGTTGATTGAATCTCACCTCTTTAGCGGTCAGCTCTTTCCGGAACTCAGCTTATTTGATTGCCACGCATGCCACCATGCGATGTCAGACCTTCGCTGGCAGAGCCAGCAACGAATCGGTTTACCTCCAGGTTCTGTGAGGATCAACGATTCGGGTTTTGCAATGCTGTTCCCGATTGCCCGATTGGTTGCGCCGGGTCAGGCCGTTGTTCTGGAAGGACAGATCAAACGACTGCATCTTGCGGTAGTTGATAAAGGAGATGTTACAAAGTCTGTTGGTGAATTGCGTTCCACGCTCGAAACTCTAAAGGCGTCAGTCAACAAGGTCGACAACATTGCTGCTAAATCCGAATCGCTGCTTGGTGATGTTATGGCGATTGGTAGTGCAGGAGAATTTCAGGACTATGTCGCGGCTGAGCAGGCGGTGATGGCAGTTGATTTGTTGATGAGAGCAACCGGTGAGCACGAGTCGCATGAGGGCTGGCTCGACCAGCTTTATTCTGCTGTCGAGGATGAAGACATTTTTGACCCTTATGCCTTCGCGGAGATCATGCAGAGTGCTACTTTCTGACGCCAGCCTGCCAATAACCCCGTTGTACAGCCGACAATATTCCACGTCTTGTGGCAAACTCCTTGGTCCTTATCTTCACACTTAGTCACGTATAATGGCCGACGCTCCAATCTCACCTCAACCTATTAATATCAGCTTTCTTGAAACGCTCAAGTTCATCAAGCAAAGCTATAACTACCCGCTTGAACACAGCCAGCATCTTCGCGAGCGATTCGGCGATGTCGTTATGCAGCGCGCGGGACGCGTGAACATCGTGCATTTATTTGGTGCGGACGCAGCGCAATTATGTCTAATGAACCCCGACCAAACGTTCTCAAATAAGAAAGCATGGGACATGATCATTGGTCGTATTTTTCCTAATGGGTTGATGCTTCGTGATGGGGCTGATCATCGATACCATCGACGACTCATGCAGGCGGGGTTCAAAAGTAAGGCAATGCAGGGTTATCTGAGACAAATGATCCCTCAAGTTGAGCGAACTTTGGCCACATGGTGTGATTCGCAAAGAGCTGAATTAGCAGCTTATCCCGCCTTCAAGCAGATGACACTGGACCTTGCGGCAACGATTTTTTTAGGGTTGGACCTGGGGCCTGGGGCGAATAAGCTCAATAAGGCGTTCGAAGCAACCGTCGCCGCTTCTATGCCTCGAATACCCCTCGCCATACCTGGCACAATATTGTATCGCGGCATTCAGGCACGCAAGTTCATGTGTCGTTATTTTTTGGATCAAGTGGGTAGCAAGCGCGCGAGTAAAGATCTAGACATGTTTGCGCTACTCTGTCGTGCTGAGGACGAGGACGGTAATAGGTACACGGATCAGGAGATCGTCGATCACATGATTTTCCTGATGATGGCAGCTCATGACACAACGACCAGCACGCTAACCAGCATGGTGTACTTGTTAGCTAAGCATCCCGATTGGCAAGAAAGATTACGCGCCGAGGTGCATTCACTTGGCACCGAACCCTTAACTCACGAAAGCCTGGCAAAAATGAATCAAACCGATTGGGTAATCAAAGAAACCTTGCGGCTCTATCCGCCGCTGTCGACCCTACCCAAGTTCAGCAACCAATCATTTGAGCACAATGGTTATCTGATACCTTCGGATACATTGGTGATCACCTATCCCATCCATACTCATTATATGGAGGAGTACTGGGACAATCCGACGATATTTGATCCGGAGCGGTTTAGTGCCGGGCGAAGTGAGCACAAACGCCACAACTACAGCTGGGTACCGTTTAGTGGCGGGGCCCATATGTGTATTGGCCTGCACTTTGCTGATATGCAGATCAAACTGGTGATCGCTGAATTGCTTCGAAATTTTCGCATCAGCGTGCCCGCTGATTACGTGATGCCCGTGCAACAATCGCCCATATCAAAGCCAAAAGACAAATTGCCTATTGTGCTCGAACGGTGTTAGCTGTCGAGCGCTTTCCCAGCGCTATATATGAGTGGCTGGCCTAGAGCCGATTGACTGCTTCCTCTGACAATTTCAGGGAGACTTCAATGCGGCTTCGCATGTGTTCCAGGTCTACGCCTTCTGAGCTTTTCTTACCTTCCATATACCTCGCGTACACGCCGTGTACGATGCACGCTGATTTCCAACGATTGAAGCCGGTGTAATAGTCCAGGTTTGAAAGGTCTCGCCCGGTTCTGGCACCGTATCTTGCGGCCATTTCGGTACGAGTTGGAAAGCCGGCAACCGCTGTAGCAGCCTCCGGGGCAATCGGGATTGTATCCGATGGGTCGGGGAAGAAATTCAGCGCATAAGCGAGATCAGCAAGGGGATCCCCCAGTGTGGAAATTTCCCAGTCTACGACTGCCGCCACCGTGGAGTCTGGTCCGGTTAGACAGTTGTGCAATCCATAGTCGCCGTGAACCACCCGGGCTTTTTCTTGTTCCGGCAGGTTTTCCAGGAAAAAATGCTGCAGCTTATGGGCGCGTTCATCGTCAAAATCAGCGCCTTCAATTGACGAAGTCCACGATCGATACCAGGTCTTTAGTTGGCGCCCAACGTAGCTGTCTCTTTTGCCCAGGTCGCTCAGGCCAATTTCATCTGGGTCAAGAGAATGAAGATCTGCAAGAACATCAACAAATGAATTCGCCAGTGTGAGCCGTTTTGCCTCGGGTACCCATTCCTCTGTTTCTTCATTGTTGTAAAGTGGCCTGCCATTGATGCAACCCATGACGTAGAACCAGGCGCCAGTAACATCCGGGCTTTCGCAAAACCCCAGTGCTTCCGGTACCGGGACGGTAGTGGGGCCCAGCGACGAGATGAGTGACCATTCGCGACTCATATCATGGGCTTTGGGTAGTAGCTGACCCTGAGGTGGTCTTCGGATGACAGCTTCCTTGCCATTACTGTCATCAAGCTTATAGGTAAGGTTGGAATGCCCGCCTTCCAACCTTGTCCACTTAAATGGCGGAGTAAGGCTGGGAATATTACTGGCGATCCATGCTTCTACGGCATCGACCGTATAGCCTTCTGGTGCTTCTGTCATTTGGAGACCTCGTTAGTGATGTACAGAATGTAACGAACTTTGGCTGCTGAGTAAAAAGTAAATAGAGAATTTTTTTCGAGCTGAAATATTCAACTCTTTATTTGGGCGAGCCGGTTATTCCGGCACTGGTGCTCATGTTCCTGCTATTAGCAGTCGAAAGAAGATAAAGCCTATTAACTGGCACGATCTCTATTGGCACCAGCTGATATAAACGGCTTTTAGCTAACGCCGGGTTTGATACTGCCTGGCGACATTTCTAAAATTTTGGGTAATGTGGTGCAATAAGCCGGAAACAGACACAGGACGTAAGTTAGGGGAAGTATATCTAAACAACGCGATGGGGCTTTAAGGCATGAGTAAATTCACATGCTTTCTTTACTGCAGGTTAAGCGAGAAAATCCGCTGAAGCCCGGGTGAAAGCAGAACGGATGATTTCGCGGATGTTCTCACTGGTTAGCTGTTAGTGGTTATACTGGATCTTTGAAGCTCTCCACTATCATCGGCTTTTTTTGGGCTTGTCATCGAATACATTACTTTTTTAGGATCTCCTCTGTGTATCAGTTATATATCGCCAACAAGAACTATTCCTCTTGGTCTCTGCGCCCTTGGGTACTATTGCGTCAGTTGGGTATTGAATTTGATGAGTGTTTCGAGTCTTTTGAGACAGAGGATAACTTTGAAAAATTCCGGAAATTCTCTCCTTCAGGGACGGTGCCCTGTCTGGTGGACGGTGATGCAGTGGTCTGGGATTCACTTGCCATTGTGGAATACCTGGCAGAGAAGGAGGCTGGAATCTGGCCCGATAACGCTAGTGCGAGAGCTTTCGCAAGAAGCGCTAGCGCTGAAATGCATAGTAGTTTTTCCAGCCTGCGGGAAATATGTCCCATGAACTGCGCGATCACTGTCGCCCTATCAAGTCTTAATGCTGATCTTGTGCGTGATGTTAACCGTATCGACGAACTCTGGCAGGAAGGCCTGGCGCGATTTGGTGGCGGGTTTCTAGCGGGGGAAAGATTTACCGCCGTTGATGCTTTTTACTGCCCGGTGGCATTCAGGGTGCAGTCCTATCAACTGGCAATCTCACCTGAGTCGTTCGCCTACTGTCAAAAACTGCTTTCGCTGCCGGCAATGAAAGCCTGGGATGCTGCCGCGATCAGGGAGCCCTGGCGTGAACAAGCTCATGAGGAAGAGGCGAAGGCAGCAGGTCGTGTCATCGCCGATCGAAGAAACTAGTGCGTGCGAGGGCTGCCTTAAAGCCCGTCTCATTAAGCAGGGTCATTGAAACAACGTCGTCTCAGCCTCTAGACATCAAACGTCTCACCAAGCATATCTTCGGACATGCTCCACAGGCGTCGTGCGTCATCAGTCCCCTGAGCCCATTTTGCCCATCCTCCGGTTCCAGCATCGGCAGCGTCTGGATCAACCAGACCGCAATCTTGTGCGTACTGGCCGCCGACATGTTCGAGGTCCGGAGACGTTGCCATCCACACGGAAGTAGCAGCTCCTGCGGGTATTTCCTTAAACACCATTTCCGGGGATCCTTCGGGTCTATTGCTCGTGATTGCCTGGATGTCTTCTTCCGACATGTGCCGGCCCAGATCGGTCATGATCACGCCCGGATGTACTGCATTGACCCTCACACCACGATCTTTAAGTCGGTTGTCGAGCTCGATCGAAAATAAAATGTTAGCGGTCTTGGACTGGCCATAGCTTTGGAATTTGTCATAGTCACGATGATTAAAGTGAATGTCATCGAAATCAACGGGGGCGAAATTGTGTCCGCCTGAGCTCAGGTTCACGACCCTTGCAGGTGAGCCTGTGACCAGCGCTGGACTTAGCAAGCAGGTCAGTAGGAAGTGTCCTAGATGATTGGTGGCGAACTGCATTTCCCACCCCTGTTCGGTTCTACTCAAAGGGCAGGCCATGACGCCAGCGTTGTTGATCAGGAGGTTTAGCTCGGTGTGATTCGCGAGATAATTGTTGGCGAAAGCCCTGACACTGTTGGGCTTATCGAGTTCAAGTTCTCCGACGTCGACGTTCGGATTGCCAGTGCTTTCTTTGATCTGGTCTGCCATTGCCTGGGCGCGTGTCAGATCCCTCGCGGCTATGGTGACAGCAGCACCTTTGGAGGCAAGTGCCCGGGCAGTTTCGGCGCCGAGCCCACCAGAGGCACCCGTCACTATGGCGACTTTACCGGACAGATCTATGCTTTGAAGTACATCAGTCGTGGTGGTTTGCTGGCCGAGCTCAGGCATTGTTTTAACCTTAAGGAGTAGTGGGCAGGAGACTAACACTCACTTCCTTATCAAAACAACATAGACCCGATTGCTATTGATATACCAGGTGAACATTCGGTAAAAAATTTATAGGGCGAGAGTTTCCAGGTGGTGAATACCTGATCGCGCACTGGCAGATACTCTAGTTGTTTTTCACACTATCTCTTGCTGACACCCTTGCATGCCACTGCCACAGGTTATGCAGGCCTTCGTCAGGCGTCAGGTCTACCAATCTGGCGCCGAAATCGATCGCGCTGATGAGGGATATATCCGCAACAGTAAACCTGCCTCCTGCAACATAATCGGATTGACTAAACTCCTGATCCAAGCGTTCGTGATAATGCCTCACATTCGTGTCACTGGCTTGCTTGGCCCGCGTGTTTGGCTCGACCTGCCACATTTTAGTGACTATTGGTCCATTCACCCAAGAGACTCCTACCTGGGTCCAGAGCTCAAGTTCAATCTGGCGGTTACGCATTTCGATGTACCCCAGCTCAAAGGGGTCCTGGCCGAAAAGATTTGGTTCAGGCTGGATAGCTTCCAGATATCTGCAGATAGCAACAGACTCTGCGAGGCACCGACCATCATCAAGCTCCAGGACAGGGATCTTTCCGCTGGGGTTTTTCTTAAGAAATGCTGGTAGCTTGTGCTCACCTTTTGCCATATCACAGTTCACTGTCTCGTATGCGAGACCTTTTTCATCCAGAAAAATTTTGACTCTGCGTGGATTAGGTGCGCCAGGATAATCGTAAAGTCTCATTAAACTTCTTTCCTCGAGTAGTATCTGTTGTCGTTCTGTAACGGGGATGGTTGCCAGCAGGCAATACCTGGGAATGGGTTAGTCACTGGTGTGAATAATCGCAGCTGAGTCGCTGGGCAATTCAAACCAGTCGCCGTCATTTGCCACCAAAAAGTTTTCCGGCAGGTTTCGCTCGAATATCTTTGACGCGATCGTGTTAGCCGGTGCTGGCACTAGATGATAAAAAGCGACTATGCCTGCATCAATATCAGCGCCCAGATCAATCAGTGAATCTGTGCTGGCGTGATAGTCCATCACGTCGGAAGCAATCTTTGCTGATCTCGTCAGTCCCGCTACAGTGGCAGCTTTTGTCGTTGCTTCGATCAGGGGCAGGGACAGCGCATCGTGCAGCAGCAAGTCTACCTTGCTGGCTATCCTTCGGGTGTCGGCGGTAACGATGCTGTCACCTGAGATCACCACGCTTCTGCCTCGATAATCAATACGGTAGCCAACAGCAGGCTCAATTGGTGCATGGCTGGCCGCGTAGGCCGTCACGGTTAGATCACCGTCTTCCAGTACCACCCCGGTCCTTATGGTTTCAGCTTTCAGTCTGGCGAGTTTTGGGTTCAGAAGATCGCTGCCATGATGCTCAACCCGGTATCCGACGTCGTGTTCGTAGGTCTCGTTAATACCAGAGACTACCTTTCGCACGCCTTTTGGGCCGTATACGCGCAGGGCTTCTGACCGGCCCATTACCCAGGAAGCCAGGTTCAGCTCATATACCTCAGAAATATGATCGGAATGAAAATGGGTAAGAAACACGCCTTGTAGCCTGGCGTAGGGAAGTCCCGCGCGCGAGATATTAGCCGTAGAGCCTGCGCCTGAATCGAATATATAAAAATGTGAAGGGGTTAGAACGGCGATACACGCCTGGGCTCGACTGGAATTCCCCAGAGGTGAAGCGCTCCCGCATACGAATACCCGGAGGCTGTCAGGATTTGGGAAACCTTTTGCAGCGTTCGATATTCTTGCCCTGGATACCTGTTCAATGACGATATCCTGGGCGGATTCGAATTCGAGTGAATAACGAAGAAGCCCACTCAGTACGATTACGGAAAGAACGAGGTAACTTAAGAATTTGATCATATTGGTGCCCGAGTAATTTGAATATTCACACGGATCTACGGCTTATTTCGGATTCAACACGCCAGAGGCGGTCCTGCCCCCAGCAGCAAAACGGTTCTTCGATCGCCCCGCCTGTTACCCTGAAACTCGGAACCCCCCAAAGTCCGGCGGCTAGCATGTCGGAAACATTATCTTCAAGCAAGGGTTCCCAGACATTGTTGGCAAACTGGTTTAGAGCCTCTTGCCAATTGGCACCGGTTTCTTCGACGACCTGCTGTAGACCCCGATCTGTGGTGATATCAATGCCATCACACCAGGCTGCGCGAAGATAGTTGGCACAGTAGTCGATACTTAACCCTTGCTCAGTCATGAAAGGCAGTAACGCGAAGGCCCGTTTAACCGGTTCGCCAAAAGGGTCGACCACGGGACCGAATTTTTGACCATAGTAGTCTGCTTCTCTTTTTGTGTCGGTCATGATGTAGAGTTGCTTGACTCGTGGTGCTGGCACGCCGCGCATCATCATTGGCATAACTGGGCGTAGCTTAAGTTTCACCTGGGTTCGCTCTGCCAACGCGATCACCCGGTCAAAACTGATGGCTGTATAAGGGCTGCGAAGGGATGGGAAGAACTCTAATGTAACAGCGCTGGCATTTTTGTCGTCAAGTGGTTCAGGTGTTGGTCGAGGAACGCATATCTCATCGGGACTGTTTGAGAGATCCATATCACGCAGGCGGTTCTCCAGATGAACTAACCGGTCGACGCCCCAATACCATTCACCTTCAAAATAAAAAGTGGCGCTGAGCCAGTGGCCGAGTTTGGTGCGAAGTGCAGAGCCTTCTGCAGCGGCGCTGCTCGCGGGTAGTTCCTCTATTGGGTCACCGGACCAAAGCCGATGCCCAATGGCAATGGCCTCGCGAGCAAAGTCAGAGTCTGACAGGTACCTGGACAAGTAACTTTCTGCATGCTCGACCTGATGACTTTCAATCTGGTTAACATTCTGTGGCAGTTCGGTACCATAGTCGGAAGCGATGGCGCGTGCATCTCGCAATGCCCAGACAGGAAACCGCAACGCATCCCCCTGTTCGTGGTCTGTTGGGTTCTGGGCCAGATGAAACCTGAACCTGACCTTGTAACGATTAGCAAGTGCGTCGATCTTCTGCACGGCCAGATGGCTGTGAGGATCATCCACCTGGTGGAAATAGTGGATGGTGGGCTGCCCTCTTCTGCCGAGTCGTCCCCTGACGCGAGCGATCTGGCGTCCGGTGTCACTGGCGATAAACCCCATGACCAGCATCTTTATGAGCGTTGTGGGTTTCAAGAAAAGTCCTGTCTGTTCATTGGCAAACCATTTTCATCATTGTCCGTTCATGATCGATGTCTATCATGCCGAACATAAAGTCGCGCGAAGCTAGCTGGCATAGACCCCTGGCCGAGCTGACCCGGCTTGTCTTAGCGATGGCGGGCATCCCGAATAGTTCTTCAAAAAATGGACCGTCTGCATAGGTATGGTCACCAGCCACACGCAGGATAATACAATGAGGAAGCGTTAGCAGCTAAACAGATCTATAGGGTTCATATTCGATCAGACAAGGGTGCTAATCATTTAGTGGTGCTGCCATTGCTGATCGTAGATGACGACATTATCTTCACGAAGTTGGGAGATGTCCTGGTCAGTCATCGAAAGCCAGCCTTTTAGCACCTCGCTAAAATGCTCGCCCCTGTGTGCAACAGGACCGCGCACACCGCTTTTTGCCGCTGAAAATCGATAGGGTGATTGCGTAATAGGTCGGGTTCCACCATTACGATCGTCGATATCAGTAATCGCGCCCCTTGCCTTAACGGTTAGTTGGTCTCGTAGATTTTCTGGGCTACGAACCTCACCCCAGGCGACATTCACTGACTTCATAGCCGCGGAAAACTTTTCTGTAGTGTCGAGCGAATTGAGAAATTTTCCGACTGCGTCGCGTCGCGCGGCGATTTTTTCTGCCAGTTCCATCTCAGGATTGGAAGGATCCTCCATGCCGAGGGCCGTTAGCGAGCGGAAAAACATACGGAAGTCCGTAGATAGCAGCACTGGCCCGATACCGGACTCCCATATTTCGTTGGGCATTGGACCCGTTTCAATGGAGTCTTCGAGATCGTAGTGCAGCTGGTCATCTGTGGCCACCGTTGCATCAATCATAGCAATGTCAATGTGTTGGCCCTTGCCTGTGCGATGCCTCATGTGCAGCGCTGATAATATCCCCACCAGACCGTGAAGTGATGCGTTTGTATCCGCAACTGATAGCGGCAGATCGTGTAGTTTGACGCCATCTTTTCTTGCTGAGCGAGCAATCAGTCCTGCTTCAGCGTGGATAACGGGAGCGTAGGCTGCGCGCCTTGACTCGGGCCCATCTCTGCCGAACCCGGAAATTGAGAGCATGATAATTTTTCCGTTCACGGCGCTGAGGTCTGCATACCCTACGCCAAGCCGATCCATTACATCAGGCCGGAAGTTCTCGATAACGATATCCGCCTCGGCAACGAGTTGTTTAATCAGGTCTGGTGCATCTGGGGTACGAAGATCGATGCAGATATTTTTTTTGCCAGCATTTTGCTGGTGGAAATAGCCAGTGATATTGGCGATCTCATGCCCCCAGTATCGAGTCACGTCACCATCGGGAGGCTCTACTTTTACAACGTCAGCGCCCAGGTCTGAAAGCATTCTTCCAGCAAAAGGGCCGGCGAGTACTCTCGAAAAATCCAGGACCTTAAGCCCCGCTAACGGATACTCCATAAACCCTCTGCCTATGCTCGAATTGGACAAGTTACAGTTTATACGCCTGTTTAGAGGCCCATTCAAATGGCATGGCGGGGATTGGATCACGGCAATTTAATTCCCTCCGTAGCCTCCTAAAAAGGGATTTTTTTACAAGGGTATGATGCGGCTTTGTTGCCAGGCTGTCTTGGCAATAACGCCGTCCGCGGCATTGAGGGGCTGTGCAGCACTTACAGCCTGATTGGAGCTGCTGCCGACAATCGTGGGGCAGGTGCCGTCTTCTCGATACTGTAGTGCTGCCCTTAGCCTGCCTTCCTGTGGATCCCCTAATTGCCGGGTGAAATCATCAGAGACGAGGCAGCCGGGGATTGGCTCCCCTTCTACCTGTGGCGTGTTCGATGGGGAAAACCCATCTGTGTAATCGCCGAAGCCTTTCTGGTTTATGCCCCGAAACTGAATGGAGAAGTAAGTTGTGCCGCAGTTGTCGAGTGGATAAAAGCCGTAAGGTTTACCGCAGGAAGTTGCGCCCACCTGAATGACTTCTACATCAATTCCCCTGAGACTGTTAATAATAGATTCGCTGGCGGAACAGGTACCTGATCCCGTCAACACGAAAACTCTGGCCAGCCCAAGAGCAGGTAGTGGCGTGCCCCCTGATTCGGAGAACCCCTGTGTCGTCGTGTGAAACTCAGTTGGGAAGAGACGCGCGCCCGTAATGGGATTAAATTCAGGGTGCTGATCATTGAATTCCAACTCTTCAAATATTTGTCCGACTGCTGAGTCGCCGGCAATCATGTAGGAAAGTTCGTTTGCAATGTCCAGGTATCCGCCGCCGTTATACCGGATATCCAGGATTAGGTCGGTGATACTCGATGCCTGCAGTTGTACTATTGCTTCAATCAACTGGGTTTCGGCGGTACGAATATGGTCATTGAACGTCATGTAACCAACAACACCCGAGCTCGTTTCTATGGTCGAGACATTTTGGACCGGGGTTGAGACGATTTGTGCTGAGGTTATGCTGATGGTTCTGGTCGTGTCTGCACCGGCATCCTGGACGACAAAAGTGTGGGTTTCATTGTCACCTGGGAACAGGCCGTTGTTGAGGGTATCGACATCATTCCCGTTTACCAGATCTTCGCCGTCGACTTCCAGGATTGCAGTACCACGTAATAAATTGACCTCGGGCGAGGTCGCAGGTGTGTCGGGTTCAGTGTAGGCAACAACAATTTGTCTGGGTGGCGACCCCTGAAGTATAGCAAAGGTTGCTCCGTACCCTCCGGATATGCCCCCCTGGGATTGATCTAGCCAAACGTCCGTAGGAATCGTGAAGTGAAATTTGTCTTTTCGTGCGCCGGATGCGGTGGTGTCGAAGGTTTGCATCTGCTCGAAGTATTCGGGTGTTGCATAGTCAGCCGGGTCAACATCAACTATTTCGTTATACCAGAGGTACAGTTCATTACTCGAAGAACGTAGCCAGTTATTCTCGTCTACTGTGTCGCCCTGGGTGTCAGGGAAACTACTCCCGTTTCTATCGGTTCCCGTTCGTGGTAGTGCGCACGTCTGCTCGAAGGTCTGGTAGGGCGAGAAAACGCCGTTGTCAAAATCAGAGGCAGGTTCGGGCTCGGGCTCTGGTTCTGGTTCGGGCTCTGGTTCGGGTTCGGGCGTTGGGATGGGGGCTGGGCTAGGTGAACTGCCACCACCGCCTCCTCCGCAAGCTGAGACAAGTCCAATGATTGCAACAAGTAGCAAGTATCTGGCGGCTGATAATAGAGTTTGCAACTTCAATATCCGGTCGTTTAAAAGAGTTGAATCATACGTGTGTTTCCACTTATCGACCAATCGTTCATGACGGTGGGAATTTCAAACCATATTTCCGGCATTGGTTTGACAGCATCAAATGAAAAACCCTGCCGGCAGTTCCCAATTTCGGTGGCCTAATCGACTGAGGCGACCTGACCTCCGTCTGCCGCTATGTGGGCTGCGTTTATCCAGATGCCAGCCGGGCTTGCGACAAAGGCAATAGCTCTTGCGATCTCATCCGCAGTGCCTAGACGGCCCAGCGGAATACCCTTCTCGACTGACGCATAGAATTTTGGATTTTCGATCTTACGCTGGTCCCAGGAACCGCCTTCAAACCAGACAGCACCGGGTGAAATAACATTCGCCCGAATACCGTGCATGCCGTGCGCCTGGGCCAATTCATTTGCATAAACTCTCATTGCGCCCTTCGCCGCACCGTAGGAACTGGGTGGTCGGCCGAAGTGAAATTTGCTCGCCATCGAACCGACGAAAGTGATACTTGCTGATTCGCTTTGTTTCAGATGCTCCAGTGATTCTTCTACCACCCTCACACCTGCCATCATGTCAACCTGGAAGCTACGCATCCATCCTGCTTCATCGCCAGACATGTCGAAGCCACTGGCATTGTGCACAAGGATATCGACGCCGCCGAGCGCTTCAATCGCTTTGGCTACAAAGGCGCGGGTGGCGTCACCGTCTTCCAGATCAGCCTGGAAGCCGACGACGGTGCCACTGCCCTGGTCGCCTATTTTGTCTATCGCTGCATCTATTTCGGGCTGGCCTCGGGCACAAAATGCAATGCAACAGCCTTCCTGTGCTAGTAGCATCCCTGTGTGCAGTCCGATTCCTCGACTACCGCCTGTGATAATTGCTTTCTTTCCCTTGAGCCCCAGTTCCATGCGTCCTCCAGGTTGGATTTCGATAAAGCGGGAGCATACCATTGTGTTTTGCCATTCGTCTGGAGTTATATCGATGAAAGCGCTTGTCTATCAAGATCACAAAACTGTTTCCTATCTGGATGTTCCGGACCCGTCAATTGAGGCGCCCACGGATGCTATTGTTCGAATAGAGAAAACAGCCATCTGCGGTTCTGATCTTCATATTTATCATGGCCCTAGCCGGCAGGAGATGGGGGAGTTCACATTAGGTCACGAATTTCTGGGGACAGTTGAGGATGTCGGTAGCGATGTCCGTCGTTTCAGGAAGAGGGATCGAGTATTGGTCTCGTGCACTATTGGCTGTGGCGTTTGTGCACTGTGTGATGACAACCTTTACAGCGGTTGTATGGAAACGACACAGATGGGCCCGGTGACTAATATTTTCGGGTCCCCTCTTAATCCAGGTGGGCAGGCGGAAGGCGTTCGAGTGCCGTTTGCAGATACCAATCTTTTTAAGATTCCTGATGGGCTAAACGATGAGCAGGTCTTGTTTCTCACCGACATTCTGCCAACGGGATACATGGGTGCTGACCTCGCTGAAGTTGGCCCAGGCGATACGGTAGTGGTTATCGGTTGCGGTCCAGTTGGCGTCTTTGCGCAACTATCAGCGTTGATGCGGGGTGCAGCGACGGTGATCGCGGTAGACCTTGATGATAGCCGACTGGAAAAAGCCAGGGCCAGGGGATGCAGGCCCTTGAATCCATCCAGGGAGGACGTTGCAGAAGTCGCGAAATCGCTTTCCGGTGGCAAAGGAGCGGACTGCGCAATTGAGGCGGTTGGTAGCCCTGCGACGGTGCAGTTAGCGCTCGATGTGGTCAGGCCAGGCGGGCGGGTTGCCGTGATTGGAGTGGTTGCAGGAGCACAAGTCAGTATTGATTTTTTCCCCGTAATGACAGGTAAAAACATCACACTTCGTTCGGGTATTGTTAATCCCCAGTACTATATTCCCAAATTGTTACCGATGATCGTGCAGGGAAAAATTGACCCGACGGAAATCATCACCCATCGAATGTCGCTGAGTGAGGGTGCTAGGGGATATGAGGTTTTCGACAATCATGAAGAAAATGTACTCAAAGTTGTAATGACGCCATAGGCCAGAAAGGTGATATGGTAGAGGTCCGAAACCGAAACTTAACAGGATATGTCTAATGAAGTCTTTAATCATATTTATTGGATTAATGTTGTTTACTACCTCTAGTTCAGCTGCGCTCTTTGGTAAGGATGACGACCCAGCGAAAGAAGCCGAGAAGATCTCCGAGGCGCAAAGTGCGACCCGAAAAATGCGCGATGAAGTACTGGAAGAATTGTATGAACTCAACCCGGAAACTAAGGGTTTGGTTGAAAAATCAGTAGGTGTCGCTGTATTTGATTCGCTTGGTTTTAATCTTTTGCTGCTGTCGACTGCTCGTGGCGGAGGTATAGCGCGGGAAACCAGTACCGGAGAAGAAACGTTTATGCGCATGCTGTCTGCCGGAGGTGGATTCGGGATGGGTGTAAAAGATTTCCGTGTCATCTTTATATTTCATACTGAGGAGTCATACAGGAATTTCCTTGACTCGGGCTGGGACTTTTCTAGCCAGGGGGATGCCGCCGCTGAGCTCGGTGACAAAGGTCAGTCACTGGAACTTGCTGCTACGGTGACTCAGGGAACCAGCGTCTACCAGATAACGAAAAATGGACTGGCACTTCAGGTTACTCTCCAGGGAACCAAGTACTACAGGGACAAGAAACTGAACTAGCCCCAGGCAACAGAGTATGGCGCTATCAGATATCGCATAAACCTGATCGTCAGGGATATGCGAGGGACTATCCGAAAGTCACCCAGACCTTTCTAAACCATCATCTGGATTCTTCCAGTTGGGAAGTTTATGAACCACAGGCGGGTGACATCGTGGTGACAACTTCCTATAAAAGCGGAACAACATTCACCCAACACATGCTTTACAAGATGTTGGTGCGGAATCCCGCAGGAGAAAAATCATTTCCAGACCTTGGACCAGTCAGGCCCTGGTTGGAAGAGGGCACCGGTGAGAAGGCTGAGGAATGTTGATTATTTTCAATAGGAGTACCTGTGATGGGAAGACTGGAAGGTAAAGTAGCAGTAATAACGGGTGGCGCCAGCGGTATTGGCGAAGGAACTGCCAGAAAGTTCGTTTCTGAGGGAGCCAGATGCGTCATTGCGGATCTGCAATTGGAGCGAGCCCAAGCGATTGCGGCGGAACTCGGTGAAGCCTGTATTGCCACCAGTGCGGATGTGGCAATTGAGGATCACGTATCCGCGGTTGTTGACCTTGCGGTGGAAACATTCGGACGGCTGGATAT